>Ga0082212_10006023_pt1 | contig 16389 bp, 18 predicted proteins | sample TergutNt197P3_FD_71548 | JGI IMG/M metagenome (GOLD analysis project Ga0082212, IMG submission 71548) | Neocapritermes taracua P3 segment gut microbial communities from Petit-Saut dam, French Guiana - Nt197 P3 | ecosystem: Host-associated > Arthropoda: Insects > Digestive system > Gut ... | reverse complement strand
CCACTGGGTCGGCGGTTCGAATCCGTCCTGAGGAGCCAATAAAACCAAGGGGTTAAGTCGGAAAATCGACTTGACCCCTTGGCTGTTTTGAAACGCGCCGGGGGAATGGCGAAGAGGGAAGTGAGATCCAGGCGTAATAGCGGCAACGGCGATGAGGAGTTCAGATAATCATGGCATCCTTAAAATGCAAGCAATGCGGGCAGGGTCGGCTGAAACTGATAAAGGAAATAAAAAATGAAGAAATGCATGTTGAGTTCTTAAACGAGAAGAAAAGGGTCAATTGCAAGATTTATAAATGTCTGAAATGCGGCACGGAAGAGCAAAATATGGAAATTTTGGAAACCTAGGCCGGGGTTTTATTCGTAAGCGGCCAGACGTCCCTTCAGTTCCGCGTTCTGTTCCCGAAGCCGCCGAACCGAGGATATGAGGGCATGTATATCTTTGGCCATTTTGGCCTGGACCTTACCCATAGTCATTGGTTCGCTCCGGCAAGTTTTGGGGGCATGTATGCAGTGCCCTCCGTATATGCAAGCTTGGCAGTCGGGGGGAGGCCAGAGATTAGGCGCGCAATCCGCCTCCGCCTCGATTTCGGCCAGCCTTTCGTCCGTCATATTTTGCCCCCCATAAGCACATATAATTATACCACAAAACGGAGACACCTCAATAGCGAACAAGACTGGCTGAAACCTGGACCCCGACTTTGAGGCGCGCCTCTTCGCCTGGGTGACGGCCCAGAGTGGGGTGTCCGTCATTCCGGCGGAAGCCGGAATCCAGTACCCCCCCATTGAGATCATACGGACCGCCGCCTGTCGCCATTCTTGACTTTCCCCTGACATTATGGCTTAATAATAAAAGGTACCGTAAATACCTACAGCGGTCGCACGCCCGTAGCCGTGTCTTTTTTGTTCCATTGAAGCTGGCACGGCCGGGTGTGTGGCTGAATACAAGACCGCAAGGAAATAGGCCCGCAGTTCTGTAGCTGTTTACGGCGCCCGGCCTCTTTAATATTGGAGGCCATCCAGTTATTTTCTGGACGGCGCTCATGCCAGCATTGTTCAGCAAGCTTCTCGCCCCAAAATCCCCATTCATCACCGAATTATTTAAACGCCTCTTGACTCGCCCCCTGTTCAACGCCCCGGGCGGACCGGCCCTGGCCCTCGGCCTCTTTCATGACAAGATATCTGATGCGGTAAATTCGCTCATTCAACCCAAACTTGGAGGTATTGGTATGTCTCGCTTTTCTTTTCCGGCCCTGCTTTCTTTCGTCTTGTTCTTTGCGGCTTGCGGTGGCGGCCCTCCCGGCTCAGAATTCGTCGGCACTTGGGAGGGTATTTTTGAGGACAAGATGCCCGATATCCCGCAATATAGCGGCATTCCGGATGATACTATTGCTGTCGCTCTTAAGATAACCCATAATACTGACAATCAGTATTACGTTTCGTTATTATCACGATCATTTGTTGACATAAACTTTGATATAAATGGAAGGATAATATCATCTCACATGCAATGTGAAGGCGGCGATTCTCAAAAAATTATTGCCGTTTATAGAGATGGAATTTTGGAATTGGACGGGAAGGGCATTGAGTTACCTTGTCGCAGCAATGGTAAAGGTGGATTTAAACGTCATTATGGGACGATGGGTCGAGCCACCCTTGACAAAAGCACCGGAAAATTACAATTTGAAGGTGACAGAAAAAGTATGGAGCGTAACGTAATGGTCATGCCCGATGGCGAGTACACAAAAAAATAAGGCTTGCGCCTAAAATGCGGGCTATGTTTGACCCAAAACAAGGCCCCCCAGGGCAGCACCCTTGGGGGGCCAAAAATTTTACGCTGAAAAGCGAGGTTGCCTTTTCTTCGACTCTTTGAAGAGGCCGCGGCTTACAGCCACTTCACGGCTCCGGTCTGCACATCGTAATAGGCTCCGGCGACCAGGACCCCCAAGTGCCTGACTATGTCGTCCGCCTTGACCTGTTCCACCATAACTTCCACATTGTGGTGGATCACCTGGTCCACATCGCCGCCGCGGCCGACCGCCGGCTTGATATGATCAACTATGTGCTTGATGTTCGGCGGCAGCTCCCCCTCGGAGCAGGCCGCCGTGACCGCGCCGCACTTGCTGTGGCCGCACACCACCACCAGCTTGCTCTTGAGATGCTCCACGGCGTATTCAACGCTCCCGAGCGCCGTGGTATCCGCTATATTGCCGGCATTCCGGACAACAAAGATATCCCCCAGCTTCTGATCAAAGAATATCTCCGGGGCCACCCGCGAATCCGAGCAGGTTATCACCACCGCAAACGGTTTCTGCCCTCCACCCAGGACTTCCCGATCCGCCTTATACGAGCCTTTGTCGATCAGTTCTCCCTTAAGATAGCGCTCATTGCCTTCCTTGAGCATCCGCAAGGCCACCGCGGCGTCATCTATCTGCTCTCCAGGCTGATGGATCTTCATAATTGCCTCCCGGGGTTCACAGGGTTAGTAGTGGTTAAGTTTCGGGGAAATTTCTTTCCAGAAATCCTCCACAGCCTCGCACCAGCCTTCCAAAAACTTTTTACCGTCTCGGTTGAAATACACGTCAAAAGGGGTTTTTGCAGGCCATATCAAGTTATTATCCCTAAAAATTTTATCAAAGTATTTACCCAAAATAGTGTTGGCCAGAATATGATGCGCCCTGAACCTTTCGCCATCGATCCCGGTGGCCCGCTTGACCAGCGAATCCAGGGAAGTGACCGCATAATGCAATTCAGTATAGTCCGCGCTCTGGGCCCAGACCAGACCTTTTTGCTTGCCATGTTCAAAAAAGTTGGCTTCGGCTATTCTTTTCTGTTTTTTCAACCTCTCAACGATCTGGTTCAGGTCCGACGCTCCCCTCATGCGCTCTTCAAGTTCTTCTTTTTTATGAATAAAATCTCTTAACGCCTCCTGGTACAGCTCGGAAGGATTATAATCATCTTTCCATCGGTCAGCCTGATAGGCCAACTCCTCAGAAATGCTGATGGTAATTTTTCTCACGTTCACCGCGTCACCTCTTATTAGGTAATCAGCAACCACTTTTACTTGTTGTTACCAAAGAAATATATCAAATTGGCTTAGGGCCGTCAACATTTCGCTATATAAAAAAGAAAGGCCCCGGCGGGAAATTTTTCCCGCCGGGGCTGACCTAGAGCGTGGTAACGCGCTGAAAGGGGCGGCCCCCTTTTAAGGGTAGGGACGCGGCTTAATCAATTCCTGGGCCGGCGCAGGGTGACCCAATATTCCCGCACATAGGTTTCTCCGTCCCGCGGCTGCATTATATAAGGCACCATGGTCACCAGTTCCCACCCGGCTTCAAGCATTTCCGCCAGCTTCCCCTCCGCGAGCATTTCCTCCGAACAGCGCATATTCAGGTATTGCATCATTGACTCCTGGTAAAATATTCAGCCAGTTCCAGGCCCGTCACCCGTTCTCCGGCGCCCTCTTTGAAGGCCCGGCAACAGCCCGGAGAAACTTCGTCGATGAGCAGGGGCTGACCGTTCCCGTCAAGGCCCCATTCAATCTTGATGTCCCAAAGGTCAAGGCCCCGGGCTGAAAACATTTCGCGCAAGGCCCGCATGACCCGGTCATTGGCGGCCAACAGGTTTTCCAGGGTCGCGGGGTCCATCAAACCCAGGGCCGTTATGGCGGAAGGGGCGATCAGCGGGTCTCCGGCCGAATCGTCCTTCAGGGTTATTTCCCAAACCGGGGACGGCAGCCGAAAGCCGTCGCGGCAGGAGGGGATGGACGAATACCTTCGCACAAAACTGCCTGTGGCGACCCACCGGCCCACCCATTCCAGGCCCGGCGAAAAGAGATTCGCCTTCTTGACGACCATGGACAAGCCGGCCAGGTCATAGGAAACCATGTGAGTGGCGAAACCTTTTTCAGACAATTCCCGGAAAATCGCGGAAGTCATTTTCAAGCAGGCTTCAGCCTGGCCCTTGACCGTAGCTTCGGCCACGTTGTTCCCGCCGGGGTCGACGACGCCCTGGTCGTTTAAGGTCACCCGGTCGGTGAACACAAAACGGACTCTTTCGAAAGGACCGGGAGATTCCTCGGCGAAAACATCCTTGGTTTTTCCGCGATACAGAAGTTTCGACATGGCAGACCCAAGTTTTATTATAGAACAAAGTGGGGTGGGTGAGGGGACTTGAACCCCCGGCCTCCAGGGCCACAACCTGGCACTCTGACCAACTGAGCTACACCCACCGCGGAAGCCGGGCCGGCGTCAAATGCTGCTGACCTCTTCCTTGGATTTTTTGTGGACCGAGGTCCGAGCCGCGGCCCTGATTTTGGGAATGAGGATGTTTTTGACCGTATCCAGGCCGCTGTAAAGGTTCAGGGATTCCTTGTCGATGACGTCCACGGCCCCGATCTTGTCGCTCCGGACCTCGGTCTGGCTGCCCTTTTTGGCAATGGTGGAGCATATGATGACCGGCAAAGGGTGATAGACCATGACTTTTTTAAGGAAGGTCACCCCGTCCATCTTGGGCATTATGACATCCAGAGTCATGACGTCCGGCCCCAATTCCAGGAGCATCTCCCGGGCTTCGAAGGCGTCCTTGGCCTGGCCGACCACGGTGATGTCGGGCTCGCCGGCCATGGCCTTGGCCAGAAGATTGCGCACGATGGCCGAATCATCGACTATCAGCACCTTGATGGCCTTGCCGGAGGCCGCCGCCGTATGGGAAGCCGAAGGCGACGCGGCCTGATGGCGGGCGCTCTCCGCCTTGACCAGCATGGAACCGGACATGGCCGCGCGGCTCATGGGCTCGACGACCAGCTTGTTGTCCCAGTTCTGATAGTGGAGCTTGAGACCGACATCCCCCCCCACCTGCTCCTTGGTCACTTTGATGTTGCGCTGCTTGAGCATTTCCCGGGCCAGGGCGATGTTTTTCTCGCCGATATTTTCACCCCGGCCTATCTCCCGGACTACGCTGGCCCCGCCGATGATCATGCCCTCCACGCCGCCGAAGCCTCCGCAAGTCCTCTCCATGAACTGCAGGAGCACGCCGATGGCGTATTCGCCGTATTTGCCGCTGTTCTCGCCCGATGGGCCGTGGGGCAGCATATAGTGGTTCATGCCCCCGCAACGGTGCTGGGGATGGTAGAGACAGACGGAGACGCAGGAGCCCAGAAGAGTGGAGATGATATAGGGCTGCTTGCTGACCATGTATTCGCCGGGCAAAAGAAAGACGCGGTTTATCTCGTCGGGCATAATGCACTCACCTCAAGCCGAAGGCCAGGTTGACGACCCCGGAGGCATCCAGAACCAGCCCCAGGCCGCCGTCGCCCAAAAGGGCGCTGCCGGCCAGGAAGCTCAGGCGCTTGAACTGGGCGCCCAGTTCCTTGACCACCACCTGCTGCTGGCCCATGACCGTATCGACCAGCAAAGCATAGCGTCCGGCCTGGGTCTCCACCATGACCACCAGGCCGTCCACCGGGTCCGGATGTTGGGGTTCGAGGTTAAAAATTTCATAGAGCTTGATAAGGGGGGTTATCTGCCCTCGCCGGTTCAGCACCAGGCCCCGCCCTTCGACGGTGGAAAGTTCCTCCGGGAGGGGCCTTAGGGATTCCAATATCTCGTCGAGGGAAATGATGAAGTTGGCCTCCCCCACCCGGACATGAAGCGCCTTAATGACCTGGAGAGTCACTGACAGGGGGATCTTCAAAGTTATGGTCGTGCCCTTGCCGACTATGGAGTCTATGTTGATGGAGCCGTTCAGGGAGTTGATGTTGGTGCGGACCACGTCCATGCCCACGCCCCGGCCGGAAACATCGGTGATGGTCTGGGCCGTGGAAAAACCGGCTCCGAAGATGAGGCCTATGGCTTCCTTGTCGGTCATGGCCGAGGCCTGGCTTTCAGTCAACACCCCTTTATCAACGGAAACGCGGCGCATGAGGTTGGGGTCTATGCCTTTGCCGTCATCCTCCACCACCAGGAAAAAATACTCCTTGTCGGCCGAGGCGCTGACCCGGAGCAAGCCTTCCTCTTCCTTGCCCTGCTTGAGCCTCTCTTCGCGGGGTTCCAGACCGTGATCCAAGGAATTGCGGACCACATGCACCAGGGGGCCCTCCAGGCTCTCGGCGATGCTCTTGTCCAACTGGACATCCTGGCCCTCCAACTGCACCTTGACCTTTTTGCCCAACTGGTGAGAGAGCTCCCGGGCCATCATGTTGACTTTCTGCAGAATCCCCTTGATGGGCACCCGGCGGATCTCCATCAGGCTCTCCTGCAACTCGTCGGACAGTTCCCGGAAGGCCTGGTTGGCGTTTTTAAAGGCCCGGACGGTGTTGGGGTTGACCTTATCCTTCTCGATCATCTTCTGGAGGTAGTTGAAGGTCTCGGCAGTTACGATGAGCTCGCCCACATAGCTCATGAAGCCGTCCACCTTCTCCTCGGAAATGCGCATGGTCTTGCTCTCGCCCTTTTTGTCCTCGGCCGGGGGCTTCTTGTCGCCGGCGGGGCCTTGGGCGGCGGCGGCGGCAGGGGCGGCCGGCGCGGCCTCGGGAAAGGTCAGTTCCAGGGCGTCCAGAAAAGCCTGGTATTTGCCGCCCAGGACGCTGCACAACACGGGGTCGAAATCCAGACCGCTCTCCCGTATGGCGATGAAATCCTCCTGAGCGTCCTTCAAAAGGGGCTGGACTTCGCTCCAGCCGTTTTTCTCCACCTCGTCGGCCAGGGCCTTCAAGTCAGCCTCGTAGGCCGCCGGATCAAAGCTCTGGCCCTTGATGTTGGCCAGGGCGCTTAAGGCGGGAACGGTCAGGTCCACCCCCCGGAACCCGACCGCCACCGGGTCGGGCTGCTTCTGGCCGGCGTCCTGGCCGCCCCCGGGGCCGGCCAGGGTCAAGGGCAGAGGATTGATGACGCCCATTATATCTTCCACCAACTGCCCGGGCTCCTTGGCCTCTTCCATGGCCTCGGCCAGCATGGTCTTAATCTTGCGGCAGGCTTCCTCGAACTGGGCCGCCCCCGCCGCGGCCCCGCCGCCCATCCAGGCCACCAGTTCGTCCTGGAAAGCGGCTTCCTCCGGCAAAAGTTCGATCCTCAGGTCACCCGCGGACAGCCGCTCGAACATGTCCTTGAGGTGTTTGCCGGCCAGGAACAGATATTCGATGGCCTTGGAATCGGCCGTCCGGGTATGATGGCGGATGTCATCCAGAAGGTTTTCCAGCTTGTGGGAGAAATCCTTGATATGGTTCAGTCCGAAGAAGGCGCTGGAACCCTTGAGGGTGTGGGCGGCCCGGAAGACGGGATTGATTATGTCAAGGTTCGTAGAGTCGGATTCAAAAGCGGTAAGGCTGGAAGTATAGGCTTCCAAAAGCTCGGCGGACTCGGTGATGAAGTCCTGAAGCAATCCCGGATCCAGTTCCATTTCAGACATGAGGCATCCTCTATAGAATTGTTTAGGGTTGACCGCCTTGACCCTTGAACTTCTCCAACGGCCGTTTATCCAGATATTTTAAGGCAGAACAGCAAAAACCGCAAGTTAAAACCGACCGGGGGCCGGGGGCTTGCAAGATAAGAGTGGTTGTGATAAGAATACTCAGTTCCCGGCCCTAGAAAGCCGGGAAAACCGCCCCCGGCCCGGCACCTTCCGGGACGGGGGCGGAATTACGCACGCTTTTCCGGGTTCGAGGTGCCGGGGACAGCCCCGGTTCAGGGAACAAAACCACCGGAGAGGCGGAGGTCGAAACCAAATCACGCCAGGAGCGCCCATGTCCCAGATCAGCATGAAACAACTGTTGGAAGCCGGGGTCCATTTCGGCCACCAGACCCGCCGCTGGAACCCCAAGATGAAACCCTATATTTTCGGGGCCAGAAACGGCATTTACATCATTGATTTGCAGAAAACCGTCCAATTGTTCAAGACCGCCTACTCCTTTCTGGCCGACACCGTGGCCCAGGGCCGGAGCGTGCTGTTCGTCGGCACCAAGAAACAGGCCGCCGACGCCATCCGGGAAGAGGCCGACCGCGCGGGCATGTTCTTTATCAATTCCCGCTGGCTCGGCGGCACCCTGACCAACTTCATCACCATCAAGAAGAGCATCGACCGGCTTAAAAAACTCGAACAGATGAAGGCCGACGGCACCCTAGGCCACTACCACAAAAAAGAAGTCATCGGCTTTGAGCACCAGATGGTCAAGCTAAAGTCCAACCTCGGCGGCATAAAGGACATGGACCGCCTGCCCGGGGCCATCTTCGTCATCGACCCCCGCCGGGAATGCATCGCCACCGCCGAGGCCCGGCGCCTGGGCATCCCGGTGGTGGCCGTGGTGGACACCAACTGCGACCCGGACGAGGTCGATTACATAATCCCCGGCAACGACGACGCCATACGGGCCATAAAACTCATGACCTCCAAAATGGCCGATGCCTGCCTGGAAGGCCGGGTCAGATGGGAGGAAATGACCCGCGGCGGCCCCCAGGACAAGGATGAAGCCGGGGAAGCCCCGGAGCCGGCCGATTTCCAGGAAGAAGAAAACCCGGAGGTTTCTTAGGTTCCGTGAAATGATCGTTTCCGCCGGCCGAAATGGACTAAACTTGAGATCAGAGCCTTGAGCGGCCGCCCCAAGCGGCCGCTCTTTGGGAGTATCATATGGAAATTACAGCTAAAATGGTCAAAGAACTGCGCGAAAAGACCAATGCCGGGATGATGGATTGCAAAAAAGCCCTGGGCGAATGCGGGGGCGACCTGGAAAAGGCCGTGGACTGGCTGCGCCAAAAAGGCCTGATGACCGCCCGCAAGCGGGCCGGCCGGGCCACCCGGGAAGGCCTTATCGCCGCCGGGGTCAGCGCCGACCAGCGCCGCGGAGCCATGATCGAATTGAATTGCGAAACGGATTTCGTGGCCAAGAACGAGGGCTTCCAGAAACTGGCCGCCGATATCCTGGCCTTGCTGCTGACCGGCCCGGCCCCGGCCGATGTCGCGGAACTCCTGGCCCGGCCCCTTTCGGCCGGCGGCACCGTGGACGACGCCCTGAAGGGCCTGGTGGGCACCATCGGCGAAAACATGAATCTGCGCCGGTTCGTCAGCCGCCAGGCCCAGACCGGCTCTTTGGTGCACACTTATATACACGGTCCCGGCCGCCTGGGCGTCATGGTGGAACTGGCCGCGGAAAAAATGGGGCCCCCGGCCGAGGAACTGGCTCACAACCTGGCCATGCACATTGCGGCCGCCAGCCCCCTGGCCCGGACGGCCGAGGAGATGCCGGACGACCTTCTGGAGCGGGAAAAGGAGATCTTCCGGGCCAAGCTGGCCGAAAGCGGCAAGCCGGAAAATATGTGGGACAAAATAATGGTCGGGCAGATCAAGAAGTTTTACTCGGAAGTCGTGCTGGTGGAGCAGGCCTACATCAAGGATCCCACCGGCAAGACCACGGTGGCCGGACTCCTTTCGGGTTCCGCCGGCGCCTGTGGCCGCACCGAAATCCTGGCCTATGACCGCTTCCAGTTGGGAGAGGAACTGCCTGGCGAAGCGCGGGAAGAGTGATTGAAAAAATATAAAACCGTTCTTTTGAAATTATCCGGGGAGGCCCTCCAGGGCCAGCGGGGCTTCGGACTATGCCCCGACACCCTGGAAAGCATAGCCGCCCAAGTGGCCGAAGCGGCCCGGGACGGCATCCGCCTGGGCATGGTCATCGGCGGGGGCAACATTTTCCGGGGCCAGGACCTGGCCGCGCGGGGCCTGAACCGGGTCACCGGCGACCACATGGGTATGCTGGCCACGGTCATAAACGCCCTAGCCATGCAGGACGCCCTGGAGCGCCAGGGCCTGGACACCCGGGTCCAGAGCGCCATCAGCATGTACCAGATCACCGAGCCCTTCATCCGGCGCCGGGCCGTCCGGCATCTTGAAAAGGGCCGGGTGGTCATCTTCGCCAGCGGCACGGGCCACCCCTATTTCACCACCGACACCGCGGCCGTCTTAAGAGCCAGTGAAATCGGGGCCGACATCATTCTCAAGGCCACCAATGTCGACGGCATCTATGACCGTGACCCCAGGAAGGACCCGGCCGCCGTTCTCCACCGCAGCCTGACCTATATGGGCGCCATCCGGGACCGGCTGGAAGTCATGGACACCACCGCCTTCTCCCTGGCCATGGAAAACCGCATCCCGCTTCTGGTCTTCAACCTGACCGGCCCCGGCAACATCCGGCGGGCCATCAGGGGCGAAGAGGTGGGCACAATAGTATCAGAAAGCTGAAAGAGCCGGGCCAACAGCCTTCCAGGAGAGCCTGCCATGAGCAAAACCGACGATGTGTACAACGACCTCAAAGACCGCATGGACAAGGCCGTCCAGGCTCTGACCCGCGGTTTCACCAAAGTCCGCACCGGCCGGGCCACCCCGGCTCTCCTGGACGGACTGACCGCCGACTACTACGGCACCCCCACTCCCCTGCCCCAAATGGCCTCGATCACCGTCCCGGAGCCGCGGCTGCTTTTGGTTCAGCCCTGGGACGCCCAGGCCATGGGCGAAATAGAAAAGGCCATCCTGAAATCGGAACTCGGCCTGACCCCCCAGAATGACGGCAAGATCATCCGCATCACCATCCCGCCCCTGACCCAGGAACGCCGCAAGGAACTGTCCAAGCTGGTCCGCAAGAACGCCGAAGAGGCCAAGGTGGCCTTGAGGAACATCCGCCGCGACGCCAATGAAGCGCTCAAAACCATGAAAAAGGATAAAGAGATAAGCGAGGACGAACTGAGCCGGGCCGAAACCCAGGTCCAGAAGATCACCGACGACTTCATAAAGCAGGCCGAGGCCGCCGCCGGGGCCAAAGAAAAAGAAATAATGGAGTTTTGACCAGGGCTGAGGCCGACCTTACCACCCTTTCTCCCTATAAATTATCTTCAAACCCTCCAGGGCCAGATCTGGCTGGACTTCGTTGATCTGGGCCGAGCCGGAGGCGATGAGGCCGGCCAGGCCGCCGGTGGCCAGCACCCGGGCCGGACCCGTTTCCTTCTTCAGCCGCGCCACCAGGCCGTCCACCAAATCCATGTAGCCAAAAATAAGACCGACGTTGAGGCTGGCGATGGTGTCGTTGGCCAGGGCCTTTTCCGGCCGGTCGAACAGTTCCAGGCGGGGCAGGCGGCTGGCCTTCTGAAAGAGGGCCTCGGCCGAAAGCCGGAGGCCCGGGGAGATGGCCCCGCCCAGGTGGACGCCTCCGGCGGAAACGCAGTCGAAGGTGGTGGCCGTCCCCAGGTCCACCACGATGACCGCACCCCGCACCCGGCGATGGGCGGCCAGGGCCACGGCCACCCGGTCGGCGCCCATTTCCATGGGGTTTTTATAGCTCAACGGCAGGATGGTCTGGCGGTGGGCTTCGAGAAAAACGGGCTTCTGATTGATATATTTGACCCCGAAGCGTTCCAGGGCCGGACGCATGGGGGGAACAACGCTGGCGACAATGAAGCCGGTGATATCGTGGAAACCGTAGCCGCCGGCATCCAGGAGGCTGCCCATGGACAGGCCCAGTTCGTCCAGGGTGGATTCCCGGCGGGTGACCAGGCGCCAGTCGGCTTTCAGTTCGTCGTCCCGCCAAAGGCCGAAATTCATATTGGTGTTGCCGACATCCAGAGTCAGAAGCATGAGCTGTCCTTCGGGCCGCTCAATCTTCGGCGTCTTCAGGGCCCAGTTCCCTGGCCACCAGATCCGCCGTCTCCTCGGCCAGGGCGGTTATTTCCTCCAAATCCTCGCCTTCGACCATGACCCGGACCACGGGCTCGGTGCCGGACGGCCTAAGGACAATACGGCCGCGGCCGCCAAGGAGGGCGGCGACCCTGGCCGTCTGGGCCACCACGGCCGGGTTGGTTTCGGCTTCCCGGGGGCGGGCGGCCTTGACGTTCAGAAGCACCTGGGGCAGGGGCTCCATGAGATCGGCCAGGTCGGCCAGGCTCGACCCTTCCTCTTTCATGACCAGAAGGGTCTGGAGGGCGGCCAGAATGCCGTCACCGGTGGTGCCGTAATCAAGAAAGATGATGTGCCCGGACTGTTCTCCGCCGAAGTTCAGGCCGTCTGAGCGCATCCGCTCGACCACATGGCGATCGCCCACCGGGGTCCGCACCAGGCCGATGCCGGCGCGGCCGAGGGCTATCTCCAGGCCCAGGTTGCTCATTATGGTGGCGGCCACCGTGGACCGGGAAAGGCGGCCGAGGCGCTGGAGGCGGCGGGCGCAGATGTTCATGATCTGGTCGCCGTCCACCAGCCGGCCCCGCCCGTCCACGAAAATGACCCGGTCGGCGTCTCCGTCCAGAGCCAGGCCCAGGTCGGCCCCGATCTGGGTGACCTGCTTGACGCACAATTCCGGCTGGAGGGAGCCGACGCCGAGGTTGATGTTGACCCCGTCCGGCCGGGCGCCGAAGAGGTTGACCTTGGCCCCCAATTCTTCAAAGACCAGGGGTGCCGTGCGGTAGGCCGCGCCGTGGGCGCAGTCCAGAACCAGGTTCAGGCCTTCCAGGTTCAGGTTCCGGGGCAGGGAGCTCTTCAGAAAGACCACATAACGGCCCACGGCATCGGCCAGTCGCTCGGCCCGGCCTACGCCATCGGGCCGGGGACGATGCCGGTCCAGGAAGGCGGGGTCAGCCACATAGCTCTCCAGGGTGGCCTCCACCTGGTCGGGCAGCTTAAAGCCATCGGCGGCGAATATTTTCAAACCGTTGTCGTGGTAAGGGTTGTGGGAGGCGCTGATGACCACCCCGGCATCGGCCCTTAAACTGGTGGTGAGAAAGGCCAGGCCCGGCGTGGGCAGCGGCCCGGCCAGAAAGACATCCGCCCCCTGGCTCAGAAGGCCGGAGCAAAAGGCCTCTTCCAGCATATAGCCTGACAGGCGGGTGTCCTTGCCCACCACCACCCGGGGCCGCCGGTTCTTTTTCTCCTCCCTTAAATGCTGGGCCACGGCCCGGCCCAGGGCCAGGGCGAATTCGGCGGTCATGGGATATTGGTTGACCACACCCCTGACGCCATCAGTGCCGAAGAGCCGGCGACGGGCGGTCGTCACTTTTGCACCTCATTTTTTTGGTTTTCGGGGACGGGCGGCTCCTGAGAGATGCCGACCGTGACCTGAATTTCCTTGGGACCTACGATGGTCACGAACCCCTCGGGCGGGATCAGGTTGACGGTGAAAGCGGCGTCATGGGTCAGGCCGTCCACGGCCAGGGGCGTGGTTTCGAGCCGCACCACCTGGGCCAGAGTCTCCGGCGGCCCCAGAATGGTCACGTCCGACGGCTCCAGGGCCAATTTTTCCAGCAGGAAGGGGGGAGCGGGCCGGCCCACCAGGTTTAGCTTGACCGGCACCTGTTTCTGGGCCAGGACCAGGGCTTCAAATTCTATCGTTTCGGGATCGATGTCGGAGATCTGGACGCCCCGGGGCAGCTCTAAGGGGTCAAGACGCACCGGAAAGACATTGTAACCTTCCTGGGCCCGGGACAGGTCCAGGGGCAGGATCAATTTTCGTTCGGACAGAAAACGCGCCCGGGCGGCGTTGGCCCGGACCCGCAGGGTCACTTCCTTGGGCGTCTCGCCCTTGATTTGCAGGTTGTCCGGCAGAGAGTGCGGAGAGAGCCCCACGGTCAGGTCCAGAAGGCTGGTGTCCAGGCCGGCCAGGTTCAGCCAGAGGCAGAAGGACAGGGCCATGGAGACCGTCAGGGAGTATAAGCGCCCGCGCATCCTGAAAGCTCCGGGGTCAGCCGGCTTCCGGGACGCCCTGGGGCGGCGGCCCGGCACCAAGGTTCAAATAAGCCACCAGGCGATCGCGCAGATTGGCCGCCCCCATCATGACCACCACTTCCCCGTCCTTGACCAGGGAAACCAGGCCCCGCTCCTCTGAGACCACCACCACCAGGGCATCGGTTTCCCGGGACAGGCCTATGGCCGCCCGGTGCCGGGTGCCGAAAAAACGACTGACATTGTCCTCGGATGGCAGAAGCGGCAGAAAACAGCCGGCGGCGGCCAGGCGGCCGTCCTGGATGACCACCGCCCCGTCGTGTAGGGGCGAAGAGGTCTGAAAAACGGCCAGGAGCAACCGGTCGCTGACCTCCGCCCCGAGGGAGCAGCCGGCTTCAACGTATTCCCCCAGGCTCACCCCGCGCTCAAAGGCTATCAGGGCCCCGATGCGCTTTTCGGCCATGAAGAAGGCGGCCCGCACCACTTCATTGACCGTTTCCAGGGTCTGGTTGTCCCGGGTGAAGGTCAGCCGGGCCAGACGGGCCAGGCCCCGGCGGATATCGGCGGAAAACAGCACCACCACGATCAATATGAGGTCGCGGGCAAAGGACGAGATGATATAGCGCAGGGTCTGGAAATCAAAGCGGGCGGCCAGGAAATAGGTGCCCATGACCAGGCCCAGGCCGAGAAACACCTGGCCGCTGCGGGTGCCCCGGACCAGCCGGATGACATAGAATATCAAAAGCCCCACCAGGAAGATGTCCGCCACATCCTCCCAGCCCATGGTTTTCACCGCCGTCCATATGGCGCCCATTTCAAGCACTGGTCAAATCCACCATCTTCCTTGCGTCAAGCGGCCGAGCGGACGGCCAGGGCCAGGTCCACCGCCGGCCGGTTCGGGCCGGCCCGATGCACCCGCAGGATCTCGGCCCCCTTCAGCACGGACAGGGCATCGGCCACCGCGGTCAGGCCGTCGCGGGCCGCGGGCGGGCCGTCCCCCAGAATGGACCGGAAAAAACCCTTCCGGGACAGGGCCATGACCCGGCGGTAACCCCGGGGCAGGACCCGATCGAAATGCTTGATGAGGGACAGGTTGTGAGCCAAGGTCTTGCCGAAACCGATACCGGGGTCCAGCCAGACGAGTTCCCGGGGCACCCCGGCGGCTTCGGCGGCCCGAGCCCGCGAAAGGAGGAAATCGTGGATCTCTCCCACCAGGTCGTCATAGCGGGGGGCTATCTGCATGGTGGCCGGGTCGCCCCGCATATGCGTCAGAATCACCGGCACCCGCCATTCGGCGGCCACGTCCAAAAGGCGGGGGTCTTTCCGGCCCGCGTGGATGTCGTTTATGACGGCCGCCCCGGCGGCCAGGGCCTTTTCGGCCACGCCGGCCTTTGAGGTGTCAATGGAAACGGGACGGCCGGTCCTCTTCACCAGGGCGGTCAGGACCGGCGAAAGGCGAGCCCACTCCTCGTCCTCGGCCACCGAATGCGAACCGGGCCGGGTCGATTCCGCGCCCAAATCGAAAAGGTCGGCCCCGTCGGCCTCCTCGGCCAGGGCCGCCTCCACCGCCTCTTCCGGGCTCCCGAAACGGCCGCCGTCGGAAAACGAATCCGGGGTCAGGTTGATGATGGACATCAAAAGAGGCCGGCTGAAATCCAGGGTCCAGGCCCCGGCCCCGGTCCGCCAGGCGAGAAGGTCAGCGGTCATCTCCGCTCTCTTCGCCGCCGGGCCGCTCACTACCGGTTTCCGGGCCGGTTTCCGCCTCCCCCGGCCGGGGTTCGCCGGATGCGGGCGCCGGCGGCGGCTCCGTCTTTCGGGTCCAGTTCGGACGGGGCAGGCCCTCGTCTTTCAGGGCCTGGGCGCAGACATCCAGGACCTCCTCGGCCTCCAGGGTCTCTTTTTCCAACAACCGCTCGGCCAGGGCGGCCAGCGTGGCCTGATGCCGGGAGATGATCTCCTGGGCCCGCTGGTGGGCGCCGCTCATGAGTTCGGCCACTTCCTGGTCAATGCGCTGGGCCGTGGCCTCGGAATAATCGCTGTGCTGGGCTATCTCCCGGCCCAGGAATATCTGCTCCTCCTTCTTGCCGAAGGCCTGGGGCCCCAGGGATTCGCTCATGCCCCACTTGCAGACCATGTTGCGGGCCAGGTCGGTGGCCCGCTCAATGTCGTTGCCGGCGCCGGTGGTCATCTGGTTAAGGGCCACCTCTTCAGCCACCCGCCCTCCCAGGAGCATCACCAGACGGGCCTTGAAATAATCCCGGCTGTAATTGTAGCGGTCTTCGGCCGGCAGGGCCACCGTCACCCCCAGGGCCCGGCCCCGGGGTATGATGCTGACCTTGTGCAGAGGATCCAACCCGGGCAAAAGGACCGAAATAAGGGTGTGGCCGGCCTCGTGCCAGGCCGTGGTGCGCTTTTCCTCCTCGCTCATGATCAGGCTCTTGCGCTCCACGCCCATCATGATCTTGTCCCGGGCCGCGTCGAAATCAGCCGCCTCGACCTTTTCCTTGTCGAACCGGGCGGCCAGGAGGGCGGCTTCGTTGATGAGGTTCTCCAGATCGGCCCCGGAAAAGCCGGGTGTGCCCCTGGCCACCACGGCCAGGTCCACGTTTTCCGCCAGGGGTATGCGACGGCTGTGAACATCCAGGATTTGTTCCCGGCCCTTGAGGTCCGGCACCGGCACCACCACCTGACGGTCGAAACG
>Ga0082212_10006022_pt1 | contig 16391 bp, 14 predicted proteins | sample TergutNt197P3_FD_71548 | JGI IMG/M metagenome (GOLD analysis project Ga0082212, IMG submission 71548) | Neocapritermes taracua P3 segment gut microbial communities from Petit-Saut dam, French Guiana - Nt197 P3 | ecosystem: Host-associated > Arthropoda: Insects > Digestive system > Gut ... | reverse complement strand
AGACCAAGGCCGCCCCGGAACAGTTGGGCGACGATCTTTTGAATCCGGCCGGCTATCTCAGCTACTGGTCGTCCAGCCAGGTCAAACGCGGCTATTCGGGAGTGGTCACCTATGCCCGGCCCGCGCCGGAGGAAGTCCGGGAGGAACTGCCGGACCCGGCCTTTCAGGGTGAAGGCCGGGTGCTGCGCCTGACCATGCCCGCCTTCCACTTCCTGAACATCTACTTCCCCAACGGCCAGCGGGACGAGGGCCGGCTGAACTATAAAATGGGCTTCTACGAAGCCTTCCTGGCCTACGCCGAGGATTTGAGGCGCGACCGCCCGGTTGTGGTCTGCGGAGACTTCAACACCGCTCATAAACCCCTGGACCTGGCCCGGCCCCGGGAAAACGAGACCACCTCCGGTTTTTTGCCCATGGAACGGGCCTGGCTGGATAAGTTCACGGCCGCCGGCTATGTGGATACCTTTCGCCTGGTCAACGGCGAAGTGAAGGGGGCCTATTCGTGGTGGGCCATGCGCAGCCGGGCCCGGGACCGCAACATCGGCTGGCGCATAGACTATTTCTTCGTCTCTTCGGAACTGGCCGGCGCGGTCAAAAGGGCCTGGCTGGAGCCGGAAGTTACCGGCTCCGACCACTGCCCCCTCGGCCTGGAACTTGAAATCTAGTTATCGTTCGCGGTAATGGAAATACAGGAGGGTGTCGGCCAGAACCAGGAGTAAATTGACCGCGTAGAAAAGGGCCACGTAGTTGAGATTCCCCCGGATGAGCTTGGCCGTGAGGCCGAAAACATAGCCGGTCAGAACGATGAGAAGAAAGGCCAGGCTCTTGCCGACCGTCGATTTATTTCTGAAGGTCTTGAGGATATTGACCGGCCAGGCCAAGCCGAAGGCCACCAGCATGGCGCTTTCCAAAACGTCCGCAAGGTCAGTTGACATGGTTCAATCCTTGGGGGCGCTTTTATTGATCTCCCGGCCTCGGGCAGCCGCCTCGCTTCGATTAAAAGCCCGTCGGATTATGGGGTCTGGGGCCTACGGCCCCAGGGCCGCCCGGTGTTCCTCGGCCGAAGCCTCGGAAAAGCAGACCAGGCGGACCTCGGACAATTCCGGGTGTCCGGCCAGAAATTCCAGAACGGTTTTAACGGCCAAGGCCGCGGCCGCGTCCTTGGGATAGCCGTAAACCCCGGTGGATATGGCCGGAAAGGCCACGGAACGGGCTCCCACCCGCACCGCCTCTTCCAGGGAGCGGCGGTAAGCCGAAGCCAGTAGCCCGGCCTCGCCCTGGCCGCCGCCCTGCCACACGGGGCCGACCGTGTGGATGACCCAGCGGGCCGGCAGCTTATAGCCGCCCGTCACCTTGGCCTCCCCGGTGGGGCAGCCGTTCAAAGTCCGGCATTCGGCCAGGAGTTCCGGCCCCGCGGCCCGGTGGATGGCCCCGTCCACCCCGCCGCCGCCCAACAGGGTGTTGTTGGCGGCGTTGACTATGGCGTCCACTTCCACCTTGGTCAGATCCCCCACCTCTATTTTCAGGCGTTCGTCCATAAGCCCAGGGCCTCCTCAAATAAAAGCCAGCATAACACATCCGGCCGATTTTTCAATACGGCCCGGCCTTGGGAACCGCCTCTTGCCGTCCGGAGAAAAATTGGTTATAATTATAGTATTGGGGGATTAAGCGGGTCAGACCAGACGCTTGTGCCTCGCCCCGAACCAGCCAGCCATAAGGAGAGCCCCAAAATGGCCAACAAAATTCTTGTCGTCGATGATGAGGCCCATATCAGAATGCTTTACGCCGAAGAACTGGCCGAAGAAGGCTATGAGATCATCACCGCCGAGGGCGGCCTGAACCTTCTGGAACGCATTGAGGCCGAAAAGCCCAATTTAGTGGTGCTGGACATCAAGATGGTCGATTACAACGGCCTGGACCTCCTGCAGGATATCCGCAACAAGTTCTACGATCTGCCGGTGATTCTCTGTTCGGCCTATGACACCTTCAAGGACGACATGAAATCCATAGCCGCGGACCAGTATGTCATCAAGAGTTTCGACCTCTCCGAACTCAAGTCCAAAATTGCCGATCTGTTGAAATAGTAAGGAAATCGTCGACGGCCGACAGCGGTGGACGGGGCTTCAAAAAGGCAGGGCCGCGTCCGGGCCGTGGCCGAGGAACGGGAACTTAAGATCCTGGCCCCCCAGGCCGCCCAGTCCCAAAGCGCCCGGCGTTTGACCGAGGAAGAACCCTGCCCCTTCCGCACCGCCTTTCAACGCGACCGCGACCGCATCATCCATTCCAAGGCTTTCCGGCGCCTGGCCTACAAGACCCAGGTCTTCACCAACCCGGCCGGGGACCATTACCGCACCCGCCTGACCCACACCCTGGAAGTCAGCCAGATCGCCCGCACCCTGGCCAACGCCCTGAACCTCAACGAGGACCTGACCGAGGCCATCGCCCTGGGCCATGACCTGGGCCACACGCCCTTCGGCCATTCCGGGGAACGGGTGCTCAACCGCCTCCACCCCGGCGGCTTCACCCACCAGGCCCAGAGCCTGCGCGTTGTCGATCACCTGGCCAAGGAATTCCGCGGGCTGAACCTGACCCTGGAGGTCCGCGACGGGATCCTCAAGCACTCCAAGGGCCAGGGGCCTATTTTCGCCCGAAACGGCCAAGACCCGGCCACCCTGGAAGGGCAGTTGGTGCGCGTCTCCGACATAATCGCCTACCTGGCCCACGACCTGGACGACGCCTTGCGCGCCGGGCTGCTAAAGCCCGAGGACCTGCCGCCGGAACTTCTGGCCGCCTTCGGGCCCCGCAGTTCCACCCGTATCGGGGCCATGGTCGACGACCTTTTGACCGCCAGCCTGTCAGACTCCGGACGCATCAATCTGGCCTTTTCCCCGGCCCTGGAAAAGAGCCTCCTGGAACTGAGGGAATTTCTGCACCGCCGCGTCTATAAGCACCAAAACCTGTCCGAGAGCCTGGCCAGGTCGGACCTCATAATTGAAGAGCTTTACCAGGCCTTCGCCGCGGACCGGGGACTCCTTATAGAATACTACCCCGTCGCCGCCGGGATGGACGGTCTCCAGGCCGTCCGCGATTTCGTGGCCGGCATGACCGACCGCTACGCCCAGGCCCTCCACCAGCGGCTCTTCCCCAAGGCCGGGGAGCTTTCGGGGCCCGGGATCGAAATCCAGTCCTTTTGAGGGACCGATGCCCGTCCCCCGCCATCGGCCGCAATTTGACTTGAATATAACCATGTGGTATCTTTAATCTTAATCTGATCAAGCCCGAAGTTTGATCACCCCGGCCAGGCCGGTCAAGGCAAGAGGAAATGGCTTATTCACGTCCCTTAGACGACATCCGGGTGGGAGGAGAGATCGACGCCGTCTGCACCCGCTGCCGCCGCACGACCAACCACCGCATCGTGGCCATGGTGGACGGCCGGATCAAACGGGTCATCTGCCTGACCTGCGACAGCCAGCACAACTATCATCAGCCCCCGGGCCAGAAAGGCCCGGCGGCGGCCCAGGTCAGGCGGGTGGACAAAGCAATGAAAAAAACCTCGGCCCCCCAGGGCGGACCCCGGGTTTTCGCCTTGTGGATGAAAGGCCGGGAAGAACTGACCGCCGCCGGCGGCCAGGCCAGGCCCTACCGGCTCCAGGAAAGCTACCGGGCCGGCGAAGCCATCGACCACCCCAAGTTCGGCCTGGGCTTCATCCAAAAAATAATCCCCCCCCGCAAAATGGAAGTCATGTTTGAAAACGACATCAAAACCCTGGCCATGAACGCGGGTGGCGGCGAGGGGGCCTGAAAATGTTCCATATCCTCTATAGAACACTTTACCCCTTGGGTTTTGTCCTGACCTGGCCCTTTTGGATCCTGCGCGATCTGCTACAACACAAGCCCTACTACTTCAAGGACAAGTTTCTGGGCCCGGGCCGTATGCTGCCCAAAAGGCGCGGCCGGCCCCGGGTCTGGCTGTGGGCCCTGAGCCTGGGGGAAGTTCTGGCGGCCAGAAAACTGGTGCCGTCCCTGGAGGAAGCCGGGGCGGAAGTCGTCATCAGTTCCACCACCGCCATAGGCCGCGAAGCGGCCGCCCGCACCTGGCCGAGCCGGCTGGTGCTGTCCTCGCCCCTGGATTTCAGCCTGTCCACCCGCCGCTTCGTGGACGCCGTGGACCCCGACCTGATGGTTCTGGTGGAGACCGATGTCTGGCCGGGCATCATGTTTCTCCTCAAACGCCGCGGAGTGCCCGCGATCCTGCTTTCGACCCGCATGAGCCCCAGATCCTTCAAGGGCTATAGACATATCCGGGCCTTCTGGGGCCGGGTGCTGCGCCTCTTCGACCTCATCACCGTCCAAAGCGAGGACGGCCGCGGCCGCCTTTTGGACCTGGGAGCTGATCCAGAGCGGACCCTGGTCATAGGCGATCTGAAATTCGACCGCGAAGTTAAGGAAAGCACCCCGGAAATCCGGGCCGCCCTTTTGGCCGAAACCGGTTGGCCCGAAGGCCGCTGGATCGTGGCCGGCAGCACCCACGCCGGCGAAGACGAGACCATTCTGGGCGCCTTCACCAAACTCAGGGAGAAAGACCCGGCCAAATACTGGGATTTGAAGCTTCTGTTGGCCCCGCGCAACCGAAGCGACTTTCTGGCGGTCTGGGACCTCATCAAGCGCCTGGATATCCCGGCCGGGCACCGCGGGGAACCGGACCGGGACGACCGGAACAAGGACGTCTTTCTCCTCGACACTCTGGGGGAACTGGACCGCTTCTACGACCTGGCCGAAATAGCCCTGGTGGGTAAAAGCTGGGCCGGGCTCCACAAGGGCGGGGGGCACAACCCCCTGGAACCGGCCGCCAAGGGCAAACCGGTCCTCTTCGGCCCCCTGACCCACAATTACCGCTGGATGACCAAGGCCCTCCTGGAAGCCGGCGGCGGCCTGATGGCCCCGGACCAGGAAGCCCTGACGGCCGCCCTGGAAGACCTTCTGGACAACCCGGACAAAGCCCGGGACATGGGCCGCCGGGCGGCGGATTTCGTCCGGGCCCACCAGGGGGGGGTCAAGAAAACCATGGACCTCCTCCAACCCTTTCTGGAACGAGCCAGGAGCCAGTGACCGGCCTGGAATTCCCCTCGGCCGGCTGGCCCGGCCGGCTGGCCGTCGAGTTGACCCGCTCCTGGTGGGCCGCCGCCCCTCTCCCGCCCCTGAAACCCCTGGGCACGGCCTACGGCTGGGGAGCCCGCCTCAGACGCGGGTTTCACGCCGCCTTCGGCCGGACCCAACGGGCGACCCGACCGGTCATCAGCCTGGGCAACCTCACCGTCGGAGGCTCGGGCAAAACTCCTTTGGCCCTGACCTTGGCCGGCCTTCTCCTTGACCAGGGGCGCCGGCCGGCCGTGCTCAGCCGAGGCTACGGCCGCCGGCCAAGCCGACCCGGTCCCCTGGTGGTCTCCCGGGGGGCGGGACCCCTGGTCGGACCGGTCGAAAGCGGCGACGAGCCCTGGCTCATGGCCGCGGCCCTCCCCGATCTCCGGGTGGTGGTGAACAAGGACCGCCGGGAGGCGGCCAGGCTGGCCGTGAACGAACTGGGCGCCGACATTCTTATCCTGGATGACGGCTTTCAATACCTGCCCCTGGCGGCCGACTGCCGGATACTCCTGGCCCCGGGACATCGGCCCTTCGGCAACGGAGCGGTCCTGCCGGCCGGCCCCTTAAGGGAACCCCTGGCCGCCCACCGGCTGGCCCATATCCTGGTGAGCACCGGAGAGCCTTCGCCCGAGTTAATATCCCTGGCCCGGGGGCGGCCCGTCTTCACCGCTGTCCATCGCCCCAAAGGGTGGCGCCGCCTGGGCGAAACCGAACTGAGCCCCCCGGAAGCCCTGGCCGGCCGGCCCGTGCTGGCCTTCTGCGGCCTGGGCCGGCCCGATTCCTTTCAGCGGACCCTTGACCAACTGAACCTGGATCTCCGCCGCTTCCTGGCCCTGACCGACCACCAGGCCTACAGCCGCCGGCTCCTGGCCGGCCTGGGCCTGGCCTTCGCCGCCAGCGGGGCGGACTTCATGGTCACCACGGCCAAAGACGCGGTCAAGCTGCCCCCGGACTGGCCCTGGCCGGTCCTGGTCCTGGAAACCGAATTGCGCCTGGATGACCCCCAGGCCTTTTCCCAGGCCGTCCTTAGGACCGCCGATCCCAATGATGACCGGCCGGGCTGAAATATTGGTGCGGGGCGCCAACTGGATCGGGGACGCGGTCATGACCCTCCCGGCCCTGACGGCCCTCCGAGACCACTTTCCCCAAGCCAGGCTGACCGTCCTGACCCGGCCCTGGGCCGCCGGAGTCTACCAGGGACAGGCCGACCAGGTTCTGACCTACGAGCCTGACGGCCGCCACCGGGGCCTGACCGGAGCCATGGCCCTGATTCGGGAGCTGGCGCATTTCGACCTGGCCCTTCTATTTCAAAACGCCTTCAGCGCGGCTCTCTTTCCAGCCCTGGCCCGGGTCCCTGAACGCTGGGGATATGCCCGGGACGGACGAAGATTCCTCCTGACCCGGGCTGTCCGCATCGAACCTTTGGACCGTAAGGTCCACGAAGTTTTTTATTATTTGAACCTCCTGGAAAAACTGGGCCTCCCGGCCCCTTACCGGCCGCCGCGCCTCCCCTTGGATGACGCCGCCCGGGCTGAAGCCGGAGCCATCCTGGATCAGGCTGGGCTGGGCCAAAGAAAATTCGTTCTGGCCCTGGCTCCAGGGGCGGCCTTCGGCCCGGCCAAGCGCTGGCCCGAGGCCGATTTCGCCAGGGCGGCCCGGCTGATATTGGAAGCCCGGCCCGGCGGGACGGTCATTCTGGGCGGGCCAGAGGAAACCCCGGCGGCCGACCGCCTGATGGAGATGCTGCCGGAACCCAAATTGAACCTAGCCGGGCGCACGACCCTTAAGACAGCCATGGCCGTGTTAAATAGGGCCGCCCTGCTGCTGACCAATGATTCCGGCCTCATGCACCTGGGCGGGGCCCTAGGCGTACCTCTGGCGGCCGTATTCGGGCCGACCAATCCGCTCTCCACCGCTCCCTTGGGACCCAGCCGCCTGATCCGGTCCCAAGCGGCCTGCGCCCCCTGCCTGAAACGGGTCTGCCCCCTGCCGAGGCAAATCTGCTTCGACGAGGTCAACCCGGACCTGGTGGCCGAAGCGGCCCTGGATCTCCTGACGGAAAAACCGGCCGGAGGCCGGGCGGCCGTCATCCTTGACCCCGATATACTGGGGCCGGCCGCGGCCGAGGCGGCCCTGGCCCTGGCCCAAAGAGGCCACCTTATGGTGCTGAACGGGCCGGCGGAAACCTCCGCCCGAGGCCAGGCCGGCTTGATCCAGGCCGGTGTGCCCCCGGAAGCCATAACGCTCCTGGCGCCGCCCGACCTGGATCCGGCCCGCTCCCTGTGGATCGGCGGCCGGCCTGAAACCCTGGCCCCGGCCTACCTGGCCGGGGCCAGGTCCGTCCTCATACCCGGCGGCGGTCACACCCCGGCCGGATTTCAGACACCCACCCTGACCGCCCCGAACCTTAGGCGGGCGGTAGAATGGTTCCTGGCCGTATAATAAATTTTTTATGACTGAACATAATGAAATAAAAAATTTGCTCCTGATCAAAATGAGCGCCTTGGGCGATGTGGTCATGACCCTGCCGGCCCTGGCCGCTCTCAAAAAACGCTACCCCGGAGCGGCCATAGACTGGCTGGTGGAACCGGCGGCGGCCGGGCTTCTGGCCGGCCACCCGTATTTAAACCGGGTTCTGGTTTCGCCGCGGCCGGACTTGAAAGCCTTGGCCGCCAAAGGTCAATTCCGGCGGGCCAAGCCGCTGCTTACGGATTTTCTGCGGGATATGGGCCGGATCGACTATGACGTGGTGCTGGACCTGCAGGGCCTGTTTAAAAGCGGCCTGATGACCTTTCTGGCCCGGGGCCGCCGAAAAGTAGGCTTTGACCGGACCCGGGAAGGGGCTCATTTTTTCCTGAATGAAAAAATGCCGCCCTACGACCCGGAAGAACACGCCGCCCGGCGCTATCTGAAGGCGGCCGCCTATCTCGGGGGCGCCGGCCCGGCTGACGAGCCGCCCCTCCGGTATTATGAACCGCCGGCCACGGCCCAACGAGGGGCCGAGGCTTTGCTCGGCCCGACCTGGAACGAAGGCTTCCTGGTGCTGAACCCCGGAGCCAAATGGGCCACCAAGCTCTGGCCTTCGGGCCACTGGCGGACCCTGGCCGAAGGCCTGGCCGAGGAGACCGGCCTCAAACTGGTCTTGACCGGCGGCCCGGAAGACGCCCGGACGGCCGAAGAAATAGGCTGCGCGGCGCCCGGATCAGCGGTGAATCTCTGCGGTCGCACCAGCCTGCCGGAACTGGCCGCCATCCTGGCCCGGGCCCGGCTGATGGTGTCCGCCGACACGGGCCCCCTACACCTGGCCGCGGCGGTGGGCGCCGGGGGCCTGGCCCTGTTCGGCCCCACCCGCCCCAACCGCACCGGTCCCTTCGGCGGCCATTTTGAAATAATGCGGCCGCCCCTGGACTGCCTGGGCTGCCTAAAAAAACGCTGCCCCCGGCCCTGCCTGGCCGAGCTACACCCGACCGCGGTCCGGGCCAGGCTCAAGGCCAAACTGGTTGAGGAGAGAGCATCATGATCCGGCTTTGGCTTATCGTCCTGACCATCCTCCTGGCCTCTCCGGCCACGGCCGCGGAAATCCCGGCCGACAACTCCGCGGCCCTGGCCCTCTTCCGCGAAGGCCGCTATGCCAAAGCCTACGCCGCTTTCTGGCCGGCCCTGGCCCGGAGCGACCCCGAGGCGGTCTTCCACGGCCTCATCATCCGCCGCAACGGACTGGACGGCCGGGCTCCGGCCAAGGAACCGGAAACGGCCGCCCTGCTGGAGCTATTGGCCGGCCGGGCCGAATTCATGCGCCAGGCCCTGGAAGATAAGGACTTCCCGGAAACCACGGCCGACGCCTACCGCACCGCCCTGGCCCAGCTTATATACGCGGGGAAAATTCCCCTGGACCGCCCGCCCGATTTGCCCGAGGACTACCCCGCCCGACAAAGGGAGGAGGCCCTGGGGCTGATTTCAGCCTTTATCCAAGCCTCCCCGGCCAGCCGCTACCCGCCGGCCATGAACTTCGCCGCCCACCTGAGCCTGGCCCCGGGCGGGTCGGCCAAAAGAGCCCAGGTCCTCTTGCGCAGATCAGCCGAGGCCGGGGACCGCCTGGGCATGATCAACCTCTCCCTATTCCTCCGCGAGGGCCTGGGCGGATTCCGCAATGATCTCCAGGCCGCCCATTGGGCCCGCCGGGCCGCGGATTCCGAGCCGCCCCTGGGCCGGGCCTTGAACGAAGTCGGCTATTACTACGAGACCGGCCGGGGAGTCACCCTGGACCTGACCGAGGCCCGGGCCTGGTATGGGAAAAGCGCGGCCCGGGGCTACCAGCCCGGCCAAAGCAACGCCGCCCGCCTTAAAGGCGCGAAGGAAGCGCCCAAAAGCCGGCCGGCCCTGGAGGATGGCGTCTTATTCTGAGGCCAGAAAGGCCTCGTCCAGTTCCCTGATCTGGTCACGAAGGTGGGCGGCCTTTTCAAAATCCAATTCGTCGGCCGCGGCCTTCATCTCCTTTTTCAGAGCTTTCAAGAGGCGGGGGATCTCGTCGGGGGGCACGGCCGCCGCACCGGCCTTGGGCTTCTTTACTTCCGGAATGGGGGCGTAGTCCCGTTCCCAGATGGAACCGCTGATGGCGCTTAGGTCCTTGCGGATGGAGGCCGGGGTGATGCCCCGGGCCCGGTTGTAGGCCAACTGCTTTTCCCGGCGGCGCTCGGTTTCCCTTTTGGCGTCCAGCATGGCCGGGGTGGACTTGTCGCCGTAGAGGATGACCTGGCCGGCAGCGTTGCGGGCGGCCCGGCCGCAGGTCTGGATGAGGGAGCGGGCCGAACGCAAAAAGCCCTCCTTGTCGGCGTCCAGAATGGCCACCAGGGAGACTTCCGGAAGGTCCAGGCCCTCGCGCAGAAGGTTTATGCCGACAAGGGCGTCAAAGTCGCCCGAGCGCAGACCGCGCAGGATATCCACCCGGTCGAAGGTCTTGATGTCGGAGTGGAGATAGCGGGCCGAAAGGCCGTGTTCATTTAGATATTCGGTCAGATCCTCGGCCATGCGCTTGGTCAGGGTGGTCACCAGCACCCGTTCGCCTTTGGCCGCGCGTTTTTTTATCTCCCCGTAAAGGTCGTCCACCTGGCCCCGGGCCGGCTTGATGGTTATGGGCGGATCCACCAACCCGGTGGGGCGGATGACCTGTTCGGCCACCAGCCCGGAGGAGAGTTCCAACTCGTAATCGGCCGGAGTGGCCGAAACATAGACGGTCTGGACCAGGCGACGGTTGAATTCGTCGAAGGTCAGGGGCCGGTTGTCCAGGGCCGAGGGCAGGCGGAAGCCGTATTCCACCAGGGTGGTCTTGCGGCTGCGGTCGCCGTGCCACATGGCCCGCACCTGGGGCACGGCAATGTGGCTCTCGTCGATGATCATCAGAAAACGCCGGGGGAAATAATCCAGGAGCGTGGGGGGCGGCTCGCCGGGACGGCGGCCGGTGAGGTGCCGGGAATAGTTTTCAATGCCGTGGCACCAGCCCAGTTCCTTCATCATCTCCAGGTCGAAATTGGTGCGCTGGGTCAGGCGCCGGGCTTCCAGGAGCTTATCGTCCGCCTCAAGCTCCTCCACCCGCCCGGCCAGTTCCAGGCGGATGTCGGTCATGGCCCGGTCCAGGTTTTCCCGGGTGCTGACATAGTGGCTGCCGGGGTAGATCAAGGCCTCGCTCAAGGGCCCCCTGACCTCGCCCTTCAAGGGGTCGATGCGGCTTAGGCGGTCAACAGTGTCGCCGAAGAATTCCACCCGCAGGGCCTCGCTCTCCTCATAGGCCGGAAAAATCTCCAGGACATCGCCCCGCACCCTGAAGACGCCCCGGTGGAAATCGTAGTCATTGCGCTCATACTGCATTTCCACCAGCTTGGCCAGGATGTTGTCCAGGGCCCTGTCCACCCCCACCTCCAGGTGCAGCATCAGGGCGCTGTAGGCCTCGGGCGAACCCAGGCCGTAGATGCAGGAGACCGAGGCCACGATGAGCACGTCCGCCCGGTCCAGGAGGGCCCGAGTGGCCGAATGGCGCATCCGGTCTATGGCTTCGTTGATCTGGCTGTCTTTTTCAATGAAGGTGTCGGATTGGGGGATATAGGCTTCCGGCTGGTAGTAGTCGTAATAGGAGACGAAATACTCCACCGCGTTATGGGGGAAAAAGCCCTTGAACTCGCCGTATAGCTGGGCGGCCAGGGTCTTGTTGGGGGCTAGCACCAAGGTGGGCAGGCCCACTTCGGCCACCACCCCGGCCATGGTGAAGGTTTTGCCCGAACCGGTCACGCCCAGAAGCACCTGGTTGGGCGCCCCGTCCCTTAAGTTGGCCGTAAGGGTCCGGATGGCCTCGGGCTGATCGCCCTGGGGGGAAAAATCGCTGACCAGTTGAAAGGGACCGCGGGAGGTCATGGGCCCAAGGCCCCCTAGCGGACAAATTTCCAGGAGGTGGCCCCGGCCTTGTCTTCCAACAGGACGCCCCGGGCCAGAAGCTCATCCCGGAGGCGGTCGGCCTCGGCCCAATTCCTGGCGGCCCGGGCCGCGGCCCGGGCCTCGACCAGCTTTTCTATCTCCTCGGGCGCGGGCCGGTCTTCCCGGCCGGGACCCAGGGTTTTGAAAAAATCCTCCGGGTTCTGACGCCACAGACCCAACCTTTCGCCCATGGATTCCAGGGATGCGTAAAAGGCGGCCGCTTCCAGAGGCCGGCCTTCCTGGACCGCCCTGTTCAGAACCCGCACCAGGTCGAAGACCACCCCCAGGGCCTTGGCCGTGTTCAAATCCTCGTCCATGGCCTCCTGGAATTTGTCCAAAAAGGGCAAAGATTGGTCTGGAGCCGCCGGGCTCTGTCCCGCCATATATTCCCGGGCCGCGGCCAGGGCCCGGTAAATGCGCTCCAGGGCCTTTTCCGCCTCAATGAGAGCCTCATCGGAAAAATCCAGAGGCCCTCGATAATGCTTGGAGGCCAGGAGAAAGCGCAGGGTCTCGCCGTCGAATTTTTTCAGGATGTCCTTGACGGTGAAGAAATTGCCCAGGGATTTGGACATTTTTTCATTATTGAGCCGCACGAAGCCGTTATGGGTCCAGAACCTGGCCATGGGCCGGTCCAGGGCCCCGGACTGGGCCAATTCGTTTTCATGGTGGGGGAAGATGAGGTCCAGCCCTCCACCGTGGATGTCGAAGGCCGCCCCCAGGAGGCGAAAGCTCATGGCCGAACATTCGATGTGCCAGCCCGGCCGGCCCGGGCCCCAGGGGCTGGGCCAGGCCGGTTCGCCGGGTTTGGCCGCCTTCCAGAGGGCGAAATCGGCCGCGCTCCTCTTGCGTTCGTCCACGGCCACTCTGGCCCCGGCTTCCTGTTCCTCCAGGGTCCGATGGGAGAGGCGGCCGTAGGCGGGATAGGCGGCCACGTCAAAATAAACATCCCCCTCCAACTGATAGGCCAGGTCCCGGTCCATAATGGCCCGGATGTCCTCGATCATGGCTTCAATGTAGTCTGTGGCCCGGGGGGTATGGGTGGGCGGGAGGCAACCAAGGGCCGCCATATCCTCGGCGTAGCTGTCGATATGGCGTTGGGCCAGGGCCCGCCAGTCCTCGCCTTTTTCCTCGGCCCGCCTGATGATCTTGTCGTCCACATCGGTGTAGTTGCGGGCGTAAGTCACCTCAAAATCCAGGGTCTTGAGATGACGCACCAAAAGGTCGAAAGCCACCGCGGCCCGGGCGTGCCCCACATGGGCGTGGTCATAGACCGTTGGGCCGCAGGCGTAAAGGGCGACCCGGCCGGGATCAAGGGGGACGAAGGTTTCCAACTGACCGCTCAGGGTGTTGTGAAGTCTCAAGGCCATATCCTGATCCCTCTATAAATTATTTAAGGCGGCCGGCGGCCAGTTCCAGGGCCACATCCACCAAGCCGGCCAGACGGTCGTTGTGGGTAACGATGACCGCGGCCAAACGACGTTCGGCCACCAGTTCCAGAATCAGGGCCGAGACTCCGGCGGCGCTTTTGGCATCGAGATTGCCCGTGGGCTCGTCGGCCAGGAGCACCCGGGGTTCCATGACCAGGGCCCGGGCCAGGGCCACCCGCTGCTGCTCGCCCCCGGAGAGGAGCCCGGGCCGATGGCCCAGCCGCCCGCCGAGGCCCACCCGCTCCAAAAGGGGCCGGGCCCGGTCTTCGGCCTCGGCCGGGCCGAGGCCGGCCAGTCGGGCCGGGAGGGCCGCGTTCTCCAGGGCCGTGAAATCGCCCAGCAGATGGTGGAACTGAAAAACGAAGCCGACGGATCGATTGCGCCAGGCGGCCAGTTCGTCTTCGCCGCGATCATAAATGGACCGGCCTTCAAACAGGATCTGGCCGCCGGTGGGCCGGTCCAGGCCGCCCAGGGCATACAAAAGGGTGGATTTGCCGATGCCGGAAGCGCCCACTATGGCCTGGGAACGGCCCCGCTCCACGGCCAGGTCCAGGCCGTCCAGGATCCGCAGTTCCTCCCCGCCGCTCTGAAAGACCCGGGTCAAGCCCCGGGCTTCCAGGACGGGGCCGCCGTCGCCGACGGCCGCGCCGGGAAAATCTTGGTCACTCATAGCGCAAGATCTCCACCGGGTCCGTCCGGGCGGCCTGACCGGCCGGATAGATGGTGGCCAGATAACTTATGACCACGGTCACGGCCAGAGTCAAAAGAATGTGGACGGCCCGCATTTCCACGGGCAGGCTGTCCATCATATAGACATCGGCCGGCAATTGGATGAATTTGTATTTCCGCAACAAAAAACAGAGCCCCACCCCGGCCGCCAGGCCCCCGGCGGCCCCGGCCAGGCCCACGGTCAGACCCTGGAGGGTGAATATGCGGCGGATCTGCCGGCCGGTGGCCCCCATGGATTTCAGAATGGCGATATCGCGTCTCTTCTCCGTGACCATCATGATGAGGGTGGAGACGATGTTGAAGGCGGCCACGACCACGATGAGGGTCAGGACCACGAACATGGCGGTCTGTTCCAATTTCAGGGCGGCGAAGAGATTGAGGTTGCGCTGCATCCAGTCGGTGGCCCAGTATTCATCCGGGCCGGCGGCGGCCAAGAGGGCCTCGCGGATCTCACCGGCCTTGTAGATGTCGTCCACCATGACTTCAATGGCCGAGACCTCGTCCTCCAGGGCCAAAAGGGACTGGGCCTCGGCCAGGGGCAGATAGGCCAGATTGGCGTCGTATTCATACAGGCCGCTGTGGAAGGTGCCGGCCACCTGGAAGGCTCGGGTCAGGGGTGAGCGGGTGCCCAAGGGGGTCACCCGGCCGAAGGGCGAGATGATCCTGACTTGGTCATTTTGATAGGCGCCCAACTGGGCGCCCAGTTCCCGCCCCAGGAGAACAGGCGGCTCGGAGGACGGGTCCGGGTCTTGAAACAGTTCCAAGGCCCCCCGCGACAGGCCCAGGCTGGTCACCTGGCCCGCGCCGGCGGACAAATCAAAACCCTTGATCATCATCCCGTGGGGCCCGCCGGGGCCGGTGGCCAGCACCTGGCCGTAAACGTAGGGCTCGACCGACTTGACGCCGGGCACGATCCGGAAGCGGGCCACCAAGTCCGGCCAGTCGCGGATGCCGCCCCCGAAGTGCATGACCACCACGTGGGAAGTCATGCCCAGGAACTTCTCCTTCAAGTTGCTCTCAAAACCGGCCAGCACGGCCAGCACCACGATGAGGGCGGCCACCCCCAGGCCCACCCCCCCCACGGAAATGACCGTGATCATGGAGATGAAATTTTCCTTGCGCCGGGCCCTCAGATAGCGGAAGGCTATGTGGCTTTCAATGCCCAAAAGCAGCCTGCGGCCTTAAGTGGGGAAAGAGGATGACGTCCTTGATGCTGGGCGCGTCAGCCAGGAGCATGACCAGGCGGTCCACTCCCACGCCCTCGCCGGCGGCCGGGGGCATGCCATACATCAGGGCCCGGACATAATCATCGTCCTGATACATGCCCTCCTCGTCGCCGGCGGCCCGGGCCTCGGCCTGGTGCCGGAAGCGCTCCCGCTGGTCCAGGGGGTCGTTCAGCTCGGAGAAGGCGTTGGCCAGTTCCCGGCCGGTTATGAAAAGCTCAAAGCGGTCGGTCAAAAGGGGATCCTCTTCGTTGCGGCGGGCCAGGGGGCTGATATCGGCCGGGTAATGGGTGATGAAGGTGGGATCATTCAGGTTCGGCTCCACCAGGAGATCGAAGATCTTAGCCTGGATCTTGCCCAGGGGGTCCTGATCGGATTTTTCGCCGCCCAACTCCTTTAAGCGGTCCAGGGCCGCCTGGCGGTCGGTCAGAACCGCGGGCTTTACCTCGCCTATTTCCACCAGGGCCTGGTGAAAACGCAGCCGCGGCCAGGGCCTTTTGAAATCCACCGGCCGCCCCTGGTAGGTGAATGAGGTCGTGCCCAGAACCTCCAGGGCCACGGCCTCGAACATCCGCTCGGTCAGTTCCATCAGGTCGTTGAAATCGGCGTAGCTCTGATAAAACTCCAAGGCCGTGAACTCGGGGTTGTGCTGGATGCTGATGCCCTCGTTGCGGAAGCAGCGGTTGATCTCGAAGACCCGGTCGAAGCCGCCCACCAGGAGGCGCTTGAGATAGAGTTCCGGGGCGATCCTGAGGTAGAGGTTCCGGTTCAGGGCGTGGTGCAGGGTCTCGAAGGGTTTGGCCGCCGCGCCGCCGGGGATGACGTGCATCATGGGGGTCTCCACCTCCAGGAAACCTTCACTCTCCAGGAATTTCCGCAGGGCGGAGATTATCCTGGTCCTTAAGTGAAAAACCCGGCGGCTGGCCTCGCTCATGATGAGGTCCACATAGCGCCGGCGGTATCGCAATTCAGCGCTCAACTCGTGATACTTCTCCGGCAGGGGCCACAGGGACTTGGTCACCAGTTCCAGGTGGTCGGGCAGAAGGGTCAATTCCCCGGTCCTGGTCTTGAACAGGCGGCCTTTGGCGCCCACCCAGTCCCCGATATCCAGTTTTTTGAAGAGGTCCAGGGCGGCGTCCGCGCCGGACTGGCGACGAAGATAGACCTGGATCCGGCCGCTGGTGTCAGTGAGGTCGAAAAAGACGCTCTTGCCGTAGTCGCGGCGGGCCATGACCCGGCCGGCCAGGGCGAAAACTTCAGTCAGGTTTTCAAAATCGTCCAGGTCTCCGAAACGGGCCCGGAGGTCGCTGATTTTATGGGTCGGCCGGAAGGTGTTGGGATATAGGTTCAGGCCTTCGGCGGCCAGGTCCCGGGCCTTGTCGAAACGGGCCCGGATGACGGGGCT
>Ga0082212_10006021_pt1 | contig 16392 bp, 15 predicted proteins | sample TergutNt197P3_FD_71548 | JGI IMG/M metagenome (GOLD analysis project Ga0082212, IMG submission 71548) | Neocapritermes taracua P3 segment gut microbial communities from Petit-Saut dam, French Guiana - Nt197 P3 | ecosystem: Host-associated > Arthropoda: Insects > Digestive system > Gut ... | reverse complement strand
GTCAATCCATTGAAGATATAGAAAATATTACCGTATATAACAATATGGGTAACCTGATTAAGATTCGTGAGTTGGGAAAAATCGTAGAAAAATCTTCTCTCCCTCAAATCGACAGACAAAACCGTCAACGTATAGTTAAAGTACAAGGTACTCTATATAAAGTAGCGCTAAGCGAGGTTGTAGCCGGAGTAAATCAAATCATTGATGAAATGCGTGACGAAGGAAAAATTCCTTCCGAAATTGGTATTGCCATCGGCGGAACGGTAGTAGATCAACAGGAAGCCAACCAAGGGTTATTCTTAATCGCTTTGTTGTGTATCATATTGGTTTATATCGTTATGGCTTCACAATTTGAGTCATTGACTTCTCCGTTTATTATCGTGCTGTCATTGACATTCGGGTTTGCAGGAGTGATGCTGTCGTTGTTTATCACAGGAACAACCTTGAGTTTAATGTCAATGATCGGTGCAGTCATGCTAATTGGTATTGTGGTGAAAAACGGAATAGTGTTTATCGACTACGCCAATTTGAACAGGGAACGAGGCATGTCGGTCGATAGAGCAATTATTTCAGCCGGCCGCTCCCGTCTGCGTCCGATTCTGATGACTACTACGACAACCGTTTTGGGTATGCTTCCTTTGGCTTTATCTACGGGAGTCGGCTCAGCCATGTGGCAACCGATGGGTATTGCCATTGTCGGCGGTCTGACTTTTTCAACCGCTCTGACTTTGCTGTATTTACCCGCCCTTTACTCCATATTCGGATCAGTTGGAATATGGTGGAATAGAAGAAAACATAGAAAACAATTAAATAAATAGTTACAGGTTACAGGTGACGAGTGACAGGTTTGGCAAACCGGAATTTACTCGTCACTTGTCACTTGTCACTCGTAACTGAAAATAAAATGAAAGCAATATTTATACCTTACAATCAAGCATATAAAGAACGGCTGATTGTCATATTAGATAAAATGAATATCCGTGGTTTCACGATGTGGGAACAGGTGCAGGGACGCGGCAGTAAAGCCGGCGAACCGCATTACGGCAGCCATGCCTGGCCAACCCTCAATTCTTCGATTCTTACCGTCGTCCCCGACGGCAAAGTCGATGATTTGTTAGAAAAAATCCATGCGTTGGATAAAGAAACCGAACAACTGGGAATCCATGCATTTGTTTGGGATATAGAGAAGATGGTGTAGCGAATGGCCTTACCGAGAGTGTAAAAAAGGGATAGGATGTTATTTGAATAGATTGACAGGTTTGATTCCCAAAAATTTTTCTGCATCTATTCCACCCTTTCCGACCACAAATGAACTATAAGGTTTGTATCGTTCCCTGAATACGGAAAGGCCTTTGCTTGTCGTAGAAGAATTGCTTTTCACTTCAATGGCAACTATTTTGTTATCTTTTTTCAGAATATAATCAACTTCCAAGTTACCGTCACGCCAATAGTAAACCTCATAGTTTCCTGTCAAAACTTCACTTACGAGATGTGCTCCTATGGCTGACTCAAAGAGGCGTCCCCATACTTTTGGATCCCGCATCACTTCGGGGAAAGCGTATCCCGAGAAAACGTTCCGCAACGCACTGTTGAAGACTTGAAATTTCGGAATGCTCGCCCTTTGTCTTGCTTTATCAACTGAAAATTTCTGAATACCTGTCAACAGTCCGCTATCTCTCAATATATTCAAATAGTTTGACAAAGTTGTTGTATTACCCGCACCTTGTAATGAACCGGCAATCTTCGTCAGTGATATTATTTGTCCCGAATAAAAAGCTCCCAACTCGAAAGTTTGTTTCAGAAGCGCCGGTTTGCCGATGACAGTATCGTAAAGAATATCCTTATTTATCGTGGCATCTACAATCGAATCACGAATATAATTACCCCACCTTCCGAAATCTCTGATCAGCGGTGCTACCCCCGGATAACCTCCAAAATATATATACTCATCAAGTGTCATATCGAAAGCGTCCCGCATCTCAACATAGCTCCAATGTGTCATCTTAATGGTTTCGAAGCGACCTGTAAGTGAGTCGGCAAGACCTTTCTGCAACATAACTCGGGAGGAGCCAAGAAGTATGACTTTCAGGTTAACGTCGCTAAAACTGTCTTCGTCCCACTCTTTTTTTACAACCTCGCTCCAATCATTGAGTTTCTGAATTTCATCAATAATTAAAATTAAATCCTTGCTATTTTCAAGTTTTAATTGAGCGCGCGCAGTCACCCAACAATCGCTAATCCACGAATTTTGAGTAACAGGGATGTTATCGGCGGAAAACATAAGATAGGGAATTTCATCTTCCAATTCTTTTATAACTTGCTTTATAAGTGTTGTTTTCCCAACTTGTCGCGGCCCCATAATCACTTGTATAAACTTTCTTGGCTGACGAAGCCTGTCTACAATTGCCTTATATTGTTCTCTCTGATACATAGTTATATTATGTTTTTAAAATTTACTCAATACGTTGAACTATTTTACTCAATACGTTGAATTATTTTACTCAATACATTGAACAACTTTACTCAATTCTCTGAACTATTTTACTCAATATATTGAACAAAATTACTCAATATATTTTAACTTGCAATAAAAAAGATGATAAACTACCGCCGGTATTTCACAAACCCCTGTTTATGTACTTGTGAAAAGAAGACAGCAATGCGGTATTCGTAGTTTTCTTCTTGGTTGAAGTAGTCTGCTAATGTTGCCGTAATTTCTTTGACGGTTCGCTTTCCGTCAATTAAATCCCAAACAACCGTTCCATGCTCGTCTAAACGAACACGAATGGTTGAAGGTCTGTTTCTCGGAACAAAATATTTTTGCATAAACTTACTCCTGAAACGAGGGAAAGTAATGACCGACAACTCTCCCTCTTTTTCAGTCGTAATATGTTCGCAGATTAATGGAACCAAATCAAAAAGATTCTTCTTATCCATAATCAAGTGTTTTTAGGTTAAAGGTTAAAGGTTAAGGGTTAAAGGTATATGAATTTTCATCGTTTTGCCCTTTACCGTTTACCGTTCACCGTTCACCATTTACCGTTCACCGTTTACCGTTTACCCTTCACCCTTCGCCTTCTTCAACGGAATAGTTACAAAGAAGTAAGCAATGACGGCGACAATAATTAATCCTATGATGTATTGCGGATTGGAGATGTTAAGCATACTCGAAAAGAATGTATCGAACATAGCGAAGACGGCAATGACCAATCCCATAAGCGCTTCTCCCGCAATCATTCCCGATGCGAGCAAGACTCCCGTATTTTCCACAGAAGCCAACTGCCGCTCGTTGTATTTTCTGCGAGCCACATATATATCCAAAATCCCTTTAATCAAACCGCCCGCGAAAATAGCAAATACGGTACTGAATGGCAAATACATTCCTACAAATATCAGCATCGGACTTTTTATACCCATAAGTATAAAGGCTACGCCCATAACCATACCTGCGATAATCAAAGCCCACGCCATTTTTCCGCCTACGATGCCTTGCGAAAGTGTTGCCATCAAACCGGCTTGCGGAGCGGAAAGATTTTTACTTCCGAATCCGCCGGCATAACCTTCCTTGATACCCATATTGATATCGCCTTGATTCAAAATAATCAATACGCCGAACATCACTACGCCCGAAAGAATTACGCCAATAATATCCCCTATCTGCATTCGCCAGGGTGTACCACCGAGAATATGCCCCGCTTTCAAATCCTGAAACATCTCTCCGCCAACGGCAGCCGCTACGCATACGATGGCAGCGATACCCAAAACGGTGGCTACTCCTTCGTTGCCGCTAACTCCACAAGCAACCAAAATCAGAGCAGTTACCACCAATGCGGTGAGCGTCAAACCACTGATCGGATTGTTACTCGAACCGATGATACCCACTAAATATCCCGATACGGCAGCAAAGAAAAATGCCAGAACAATCATAACGGTTGAAGCCACAATCGCTACCAAAATAGATGTCTTGAATATAAAGAAAGTAATAATGAATGTCATTACGGCAGCGATGCAAATCCCAATCAATATGACCGATGATTTCAAGTCTTTTTCGGTACGTTCTACGTTTTCACTTGAACTTTGAGTAGCGCGTTTCAAATCTTTCATCGAACGTTTCAAGCCTGCACCCAAACTGCTACGCATCCTGTACAACGTGAAACAGGCAGCAACCAACATTCCGCCAATGGCAATGATGCGGACAATTTCCCTCCAGACAACATTGGCGGCATTTTCCCACGCTACCAACGAGCCGGCATCTATTCCGTTATTGATATTTACTTGAAGTCCTGTCACAAACGTATCGCCCAAGACTGCTAACAAGATAGGCACCATCAATCCCCAAGCCAATACCGAACCGCTGAAATTCAATGCAGATAAGCGAGGACCGATAATGTAGCCTACACCCAAATAAGCGGGACTGATAGAAGGTCCGCCGGCAAAAAAACCGCCTTGCAAAGTCTTACCATTAGCCAATGTAGCCGGAGCCGATTTAATGAAAGTCGTCCATTCGGTAGCAAACAAACGGAGGTCGCCGGCAATTTTTACCACCGCACCGACAATCATCGCCGAGAAGAGGTATTTAGAGCCGCCGGCACCGCTTTGTCCTGTCTTATGTATTTCGGCTGCCGCAACACTCTCCGGAAAAGGCAACTCTTTGTCTTCAACCATAACCCGTCGAAGCAGAGCAACAAACAATACCCCCAACGTACCGCCGGTTATTAAAATCAAAGAGGCTGTCAGGTAACTGCTAAGCGAACTGAAATCTTCACCGCTCCATATACCTGAAATATAAAAAGCCGGAAGGGTGAAGATAGCGCCTGCAGCGACCGATTCCCCAATCGACCCGACTGTACGGGTGAAGTTTTCTTCCAAGATGCTTCCTTTGAAGAAACGCAAAAGAGCCATTCCGATAACAGCCGCCGGATAAGTGGCAGCGATAGTCATACCTGCTTTCAAACCTAAATAGGCATTGGCTGCTCCCAAGACCACCGCCAAGACCAAACCGATAAGTAATGCCCTTACGGTAAATTCTTTCATATTTGTATCCGATGATACAAACGGAATAAATTTTTTATCTTCCATATTAAATAATTATGAATCTATAACTTCTTTTTCATATAAACCACTTGTATCTGATGTTATCTCTACTTCTCAATTAAGTCTAAAATTTTTTCTTCCAAACTTTTTCCTCTCAAATCTTTCGCAATAATTATTCCCTCGGTATCTAATAAAAAAGAAGTAGGAAAACTATGAATTCCATACTGCTCTGTTATCTTGTTCGTGTTATCCGAAAGTATTTGAGGCCAACTGATTTCATGCTGGTTAACTAATCGTTTGATTCCTTCAGGCGAACTTACTCCCGCTATTCCAATAATCTCGAATTTTGCCCTGTCCGTTTTTGAATATAATTCTTTAAGATAGGGAAATTCTGCTATGCACGGCCCACACCATTCTGCCCAAAAATCAAGTAGAACATACTTTCCTTTAAAATTCTCCAACGAAATGGGTGCATTTGTCATAAGTTCGTTTCCTTGAAAAGGATAAGATTTGTATCCCATTTGTGTAGATAACAATTGTGTTTTCGGCAAATCAGTTTTTTCTAAAGCAAGCGTGTTTTTATTGGTATTTACTCCTATAATCTTATAGATACAATCTTTTATTTCAATGTATTCATCCTTTCTATATATGTTTTCTCTTTCAATTTTTTCTCCATTTTTCAAGTCGTTTGGTACAACTGCAACGCCTATGTTTTCATAAGATAAATTTGTGAAATCACTTGAAACAACTGCAATTTGTACTCCTTTATATTGAGTTGTCATATATTGAACGAAATTACACATAAACCTGTTATTCTGGCTACTGTACATAACTAAAAGAGGAGCGCTAACAGATATTATTTTGTTGTTAACAAAAGTTTCAAAAGAAACATCGACAGCAGAAATTCGTGCTATTGAATCTATGTTGTCAAACGTAAATTTTTGAGGAGTAAATAATCTGTCATCACTTAAATCAAGATTGTTGTTTGCGTCAATTACAAGTTTTATATTTCCTTCCGAATCTTTTCCATAAGCAAAAGCAATTTTAGTTTTTACTGGAATTTTTGAAAGGTTTATCGTATCCGGTGTCCATTCCCATGATTTTTGTAAATCTTCATACCAAGCCTCTGTAATATTGCCCAATAGATAGTTCTGATAAACGGATTGATAAATATTTGTTTCGATATGACCATATTTTATGTCTGTCAGTCCTTCAGGAAAATTTGAAATTATCTGGTATGTATTTTTCCATGGACTATTCTCATCTTCTGAATTTGGCATCACTCCTCCTAAACTCACATGAAAAGGGCCATAGCCATTTTGTGTAGTTAATGGGAGTTCCACGTTTTTTTCTTGTGAGCAACTTAATAAAATGGATGTCAATAAGGCAACCACGATTGTTTTCTTTGATTCCATGACGTTTAATTTTATTTCTACACCGCTTCTCTATCTGCTTGCAGATAACTTCTTATAACTCCCTGTAACTTCCTATATTTCTACTTCGTTGCATTTTCCAAACGTTTCATTATAGAGAAAATAAACAGTGCCGAAAGCAGACAGCAAATGATAAATATTCCCCACAACATATAGAGGTCAATACGCCCCCAAAGCAAACTGCCGACAAACAAAAATTTGTTTCCGATTGCAGTTGCCAGCAACCAACCGCCTTGCATTAAACCTTGGAAACGGGAAGGAGCAACTTTAGAAACAAACGATAGTCCCATCGGACTGAGGAAAAGTTCTGCAATGGTTAAAATCAAATAACTGCTCATCAACCAATAAGGAGAAGCTCTATCCGGAGCCGGCGTTCCTCCCAATAGATAGGGAGATACTAATTTAAGAGAACCGACCAAAACAATCATAAAAGCTACTGCTGCGATAATCATACCGAATCCAATTTTCTTCGGTGTAGAAGGCTCCTTTTTTCTCTTTGCCAAATAAGCGAAAAAGCCCATTACGACAGGCGTCAAGGCAACAATAAACAAAGGATTAAACGATTGGAAAACTTCCGGAGAAATGGGATTGGATTGATCGAACCATCTCGTTACATATAAATAACAGACAACACCGGCAGCCAACATCACTACTCCGCCGATGATTCTGATTATTGTATCTTTATTGGTTATTGCTACGATTAATCCCGCAATTGTTGCTATCACACAAAGAATTGAAGGAAGAGTAAAAAACAAATTGGTAAACGACCCCACTTCCTTGACTATGTAGTCGCGGGCAAAGAAATTCAGCGTTAATCCGTTTTGATGGAACGACATCCAGAAAAATATAACCACCACAAACACAAGACATAGCGACAGGATACGCGGTTTTTCTTCTTTGGTCGAAACGATAAACATATACGACACAAAGGCTACGAATAACCCTACTGCCAATCCGAATTTGTAGTCAAATTCCGCTATGCCAAAACTCGAACCCAGCAAATGGAAAAACGCTGTCGTTATTGCCAATAATACAGCGGGAATTCCCCATTGTTTAAAAGCAATTGCCGGAGATACTTGTGTATTGTTTTCTTTATTAGTTTCCACCACTTTTTCTTTATTGGGCAACGCTTTGTTAAAAATAATATAAACCAATAAAGAAAGTATCATTGCTGCTGCTGCTATGCCAAAAGCCCAGTTGTATCCGATAGCAAACACATCTATATATTTACTTGAAAAAGCCAGTAAATCCGTTACCGGTTCTTTATTGACCATTGCTGCATTTGCCAATTCTTGCAGTTTGGCTGTATCCGCCAGCGTGCCATTAATCATTTGATGACAAAGTGCCGGCAAACTTCCATCGTGAAACAAACCATGGGTTTCCAACCACCAGTTGCGAATAGCAGAAGCGACAAAAGGTGCAAAAAATGCACCAATGTTAATCCCCATATAAAAAACCATAAAGGCATTATCTCGCAAGTGAGCATATTTTTCATTGTCATACAACTGCCCTACAACAGCTTGCAAATTACCTTTGAACAGACCATTACCCAGAGCAATCACGAACAATCCCGTCAATGTAAGCGACAGCGGCATATTCGGCACAGCAATGATTGCATATCCGGCAAACATTACTATTTGCCCAATCATAATAATAAGTTTGTACTTTTTGCTCCAGTCTGCCAACATACCGCCGATAAGCGCTAAGGCATAGATAGCAAAATAAAACCAACTGTAATAACTACCTGCTATTTCTTCTGTTAAACCGTATTTGGCTTGGAGAAAGAGTACCAAAATAGCCATCATCGTATAAAACCCGAAGCGTTCTCCCATATTAGTAAAAAACGCAACAAATAATCCTTTGGGGTGATTTTTAAACATAAATTTTATATTAATAATTTTTTGCAAAGATAATGTTTTCTTGGTAAGAAATGAAACAGGCAAGGCAAAAATCTCTTGATTTTCTCTGAAAATATTTGGAAGAAAGATAAAAAGATATTACCTTTGCAGTCAGAATAAATATAATGGTGAATATAAATATTATTTTACTCGTCAACGTGGTGGTGCTTATCTTGAAAAGGTAGGTAGAGAAAGGTTGTGGGGTAAATGGAAATTATAGTATAGCCTTTCTCAAACAGAGAAGGGCTTTTTTTATAAGATAAAAGATAACAATATGCAAATTCAACTTCGCAGTCATACAAGTACGTTTGGACGCAAAATGGCAGGCGCTCGCGCCCTATGGAAAGCAAACGGCATGAAAGAGGAGCAAATGGGTAAGCCCATTATCGCCGTAGTCAATTCATTCACACAATTTGTTCCCGGACATGTCCACCTGCATGAAATCGGGCAATTCGTCAAAGCAGAGATAGAAAAACTCGGTTGTTTTGCTGCCGAATTTAATACCATTGCCATTGACGATGGTATTGCCATGGGGCATGACGGTATGCTGTATTCCCTGCCTTCCCGCGATTTAATTGCCGACAGTGTGGAATATATGATGCAGGCACACAAAGCCGATGCCATGATATGTATCAGTAATTGCGATAAAATTACACCCGGAATGTTGATGGCTGCCATGCGGTTGAATGTTCCGGCAGTCTTTGTTTCCGGCGGACCTATGGAGGCAGGTATTCTCCCCTCTCCTCGTGGAGAGGGGCAGGGGGAGAGGTTGGATTTAATCGATGCTATGGTGCAAAGTGCCGACGAATCCGTTTCCGACGAACAGGTTCGCAGAATTGAACAACAGGCTTGCCCCACTTGCGGTTCCTGTTCGGGAATGTTCACGGCTAACTCTATGAACTGTTTGAATGAAGCCATTGGACTTGCCTTGCCCGGCAATGGAACTTTAATTGCCACACACGCAAACCGAAAGAGAATGTTTGCCGAAGCCGCCCGTTTAATTGTCGAAAACACTTATAAATACTATGATAAAGGCGATGAATCGGTATTGCCCAAAAGCATCGCCACACGAACCGCTTTTCTCAATGCGATGACATTGGATATTGCGATGGGCGGCTCTACAAATACGGTATTGCATCTTTTGGCAATTGCTCAAGAAGCCGGAGTAGATTTCACGATGAAAGATATTGATGCACTTTCCCGAAAAACGCCCTGCTTGTGCAAAATAGCGCCCAACACCCGCTCCTACTATGTTCAAGATGTTCATAGAGCCGGAGGAATTTTGGGTATTCTCGGCGAATTGGCTGAAGCCGGCTTGATTGATACGAATGTAAACCGTATAGACAATTCGACTTTGGCTTCCGCAATTACGAATAACAATTTACGAATAACGAAGACAAAACCGGAAGCGCCGGCAAATAAATTCAGTCTTGTAATGGGTTCTCAAGAAAACTATTTCGACACTTGGGATTTAGACCGTTCAAACGGTTGTATCCGCGATATTGCCCACGCTTACAGCGAAGACGGCGGATTAGCGGTATTGAAAGGAAATATTGCCATTGACGGCTGCGTAGTGAAAACCGCCGGAGTGGACGAGCATATACTCAAATTCACCGGTACCGCGAAAGTGTTTGACTCTCAAGAAGCCGCCTGCGAAGGGATTTTGGGAGGAGAAATAGTTGCAGGAGATGTAGTTGTGATTGTTTATGAAGGTCCCAAAGGCGGTCCGGGAATGCAGGAAATGTTATACCCGACTTCGTATATCAAATCGCGTCATTTGGGAAAAGCATGTGCATTAATCACTGATGGACGCTTTTCGGGCGGAACATCGGGCTTGTCAATCGGTCATATTTCGCCTGAAGCGGCGGCAAAAGGGAACATCGGCTTGCTGAAAGACGGCGACGTGATTGAAATAGATATTCCTGCTCGTAAAATCAATGTCCTGCTCAGCGATGAGGAACTTGCCACTCGCCGCCTTGCCGAAGAAACTCGCGGAAAAGACGCTTGGACACCCAAGAACAGACATCGGAAGATTTCAAAAGCCTTGCAAGCATACGCGAGTTTGGTCAGTTCGGCAGATAAAGGGGCTGTTAGATTGATTGAATAGTATGGAACGCAGATGACGCGGATTAAGCGGATTAATACGGATTTTTAGTAATAAACCTATAAAAAATTAACTATGGAATTATTGTATGGAGATTTGACAAGGAAGATTATAAATGCTTATTATAAAGTTTATAATCAATTGGGATATGGTTTTTTAGAAAAAGTATATCAAAATGCTTTCTTCTATGAATTGATAAGTCAAGGATTGGATTGTAAAGCACAACATAAAATAGATGTATATTATTTTCAGAAAAAAGTTGGAGAATATTATGCAGATATAATTGTAGATGATAAGATTATTTTGGAATTAAAAGCAGCAGAAACGTTGTGTAAAGAACACGAATGTCAGTTGCAAAATTATTTAAGAGCAACAAATATTGAAGTAGGACTTCTTTTCAATTTCGGTAAAAATCCGGAATACAAAAGGAAAATATTTATGAATGAAAATAAATTATAAAATGAAAAATAAAAACAGCGTAAATCCGCCCAATCCGTGTTATCCGCGTTCTATAACCGGCTCACAAGCACTTATCGAATCGCTTATTGACAAAGGAGTCGATACGATTTTCGGTTATCCGGGCGGGCAGGCTATCCCTATCTACGACACTTTATACGACTATAAAGACCGTATAAATCATATCCTTGTCCGGCACGAGCAAGGGGCTACCCACGCTGCACAAGGCTATGCCCGCGTTTCGGGAAAAGTCGGCGTAACTTTGGTGACTTCCGGCCCCGGCATTGCCAACACAGTTACCGGTATTGCCGATGCTATGATGGACAGCACTCCAATTGTGGTCATTGCCGGACAGGTGCCGTCTTCCCTGTTGGGAACGGACGCTTTTCAGGAAGTAGATGTAATAGGCGTAACTCAACCGATTACGAAATGGGCATATCAAGTACGGAATGCCGACGAAATTGCTTGGGCGGTCGCACGCGCTTTTTATATCGCATCAACCGGTCGTCCCGGTCCGGTCGTATTGGACATTGCCAAGAATGCACAAGTCGGTAAAACCGAATATCAACCGGTGGCAATCAATTATATCCGCTCCTATATTCCAATTCCCGATCCGGACAAGGAAAAAATCGCTGAAGCGGCTCAATTGATTAATTCCTCTCAAAAACCGTTGGCTTTGGTGGGACAGGGAGTTATCTTGGGAAATGCCGAAAAAGAACTGTTAGACTTTTTGCGAAAAGCCGATATTCCGGCGGCATCGACCATTTTGGGACTTTCCGCATTGCCGTCCGATGAGCCCTTGAATGTCGGTATGCTGGGAATGCACGGTAATATCGCTCCCAACTTGAAAACCAACGAGTGCGATGTGCTGATTGCTATCGGAATGCGTTTCGACGACCGGGTAACAGGCGACTTGGCTACATACGCTAAACAGGCGAAAATCATTCATTTAGATATTGACATTTCAGAAATCAATAAGAACGTCAAAGTAGATGTTCCTGTATTGGGTAATGCCAAAGAAACTTTGGTTGCATTGACCCGATTGCTGAAAGAAAATAAACATACCGGCTGGCGGGAAACATTTAAACCGCATTGGGAAAAAGAAATACAAGCGGTTATCAATAAAGAGATTAATCCGCCGGCGGGACCTTTGAAGATGGGCGAAGTCGTTCATAAAGTTTCCGAAGCAACCGGACATCAGGCGATTTTGGTAACCGATGTAGGTCAGAACCAAATGATGAGTGTCCGCTATTTCAGATATACTCAGACACGCAGTGTAGTAACTTCGGGAGGGCTGGGGACTATGGGGTTTGGACTTCCGGCGGCGATTGGGGCAAAATTTGGCGCTCCCGACCGCACAGTTTGCCTGTTTGTTGGCGATGGCGGTTTGCAGATGACTATTCAGGAATTGGGGACAATTTTGCAATCGAATATCGATATCAAAATCATACTTCTGAACAACGAATATCTGGGAATGGTGCGTCAGTGGCAGGAGTTGTTTTTCGACGAGCGTTACTCCGAAACAGTGATGAAAAATCCCGATTTTATCCGGATTGCAGAAGCCTACAATATACCGGGGCGTTCGGTAACGAAGCGGGAAGAATTAGACGGTGCCATTCAAGAAATGCTGACGACAAAAGGCGCCTATTTGTTAGAAGCCAAAGTTGTTCAAAAAGGAATGGTATATCCGATGGTTCCCGCAGGCGCTTGTATTACGAATATCATATTGGGAGATGAATGAAAAAGAATTTGTATCTTTGTTGGAGGATTGAATAAAGTTAAGGTCATTAATGTCCTTAATGACCTTATAAAAATAAACAGCAATGACAGAAAACAAAAATAATGCACAAAATTTTATTCCAAAACACGGGGGATACCGTAAATTGTTGAGTTATCAAAGAGCGGAAATCATCTATGATGGCACTGTCTATTTTACTAATCGTTTTTATAGAAAATACGACCGTACGATTGATCAAATGGTACAGGCGGCTCGCAGTGGAAAACAAAATATCGCAGAAGGTTGTATGGCTTCGGCAACTTCAAAAGAAACTGAAATAAAATTGATAAATGTAGCAAGAGCGTCGCTTGAAGAATTAAAAATAGACTACGAAGATTTTTTAAGAACAAGAAAATTACCAATTTGGGATAAAGAACATCATTTGGTTACCCGTTTCCGTGAAATTAACAGAACGCCTAATGCCAATTATCAAACTTTTGAAAAAGCGATAGAAAACGATAATCCTGAAATTTGTGCAAATGTTATGATTTGCCTGATAAACATAGCAACGTATCTGTTAGCAAAACAAATAAAATCTCTTGAAAAAGATTTTATAGAAAACGGTGGCTTACGCGAAAGAATGACAAAAGCAAGAATTGAAAATAGAAATAACAGCAAAAAATAAATGATTATGGCTCTGTATAAAATTGATAAAAAATTGACACATATCAAAGATATGCCATTCAAATTAGAAAAGGACATTCAGCGATTGACAGAAGAAAATCTTGATGCATTGTTGAGTTTAGATTTTATAAAATCGGAATTTGCATTGAATAACTTTCGTATTGACACATTGGCTTTTGACAATGAGTCGAAAGCGTTTGTAATCATTGAATATAAACGAGATAAAACATTTAGTGTTATTGACCAAGGATATGCGTATCTTTCGTTAATGCTTAATAACAAAGCCGATTTTATTTTGGAATATAACGAAAGCAAAAGCAAATCGTTAAAACGCAATGATGTAGATTGGTCACAGTCAAAGGTGATTTTTATTTCACCAAGTTTTACAAATTATCAACGTGAAGCAATAAATTTTAAGGATTTACCTATTGAACTTTGGGAAATAAAACGATTTGAAAACAATACGCTCTCATTTGAGCAGATACAAAAAACAACGGCTAAAGAAAGTATAAAAACAATTTCTAAAACCGATGAAATTGTTGAAAAAGTCAGTAAAGAAATCATAGTATTTTCAGAACAAGATCATTTACAAAAAGTTGAAGCAGAAGTCCAAGAACTTTACGAGCAGTTAAAAGGACGTATTTTGGGTATGGATGATGGTATTTCCATACAACCGAAAAAACAGACTATAGGTTTTAATATTCATAAAAATATTTTTTGTGATATTGTTTTATTGACAAGTGGTTTAAAAATCTATCTCAATCTAAAAAGAGGCGATTTGCAAGATTCTAAAAATATAACTCGAGATGTCTCCGATATTGGACATTGGGGAAACGGATCTTATGAAATAAAACTATCTGATAATGAAGACATTGACTATATATTGAGTTTAATAAATCAATCGTTGAAAAAGAATAAATAATTTGTGTCGCTAATTAATCATATGCAAAACAGAACTTTATACACAATTACAATTTTCTCTGAGAATACGGTGGGATTGTTAAATCAGATAACCATTATTCTCACGCGGAGAGGAGTGAATATCGAAACGCTTTCCGTTTCCCCTTCGGCAATAGAGGGTATTCACAAGTTTACCATTACTGCTTTTTCCGACAGGGAAACTATGGTGAAAATCGTTAAGCAGATTGATAAACGGGTAGATATAATTAAGGCTTATTTCAATACGGACGAAGATTTGGTGTTTCAAGAAATTGCTTTGTACAAAATTTCTACCCCGAAACTACTCTCGTTGGGTTCGATTGAAGACATTGTCCGCCGCTACAATGCCCGAATCCTTGATATGACGGAAGTATGGGTAGTGCTGGAAAAAACAGGACATTACGAAGAAACGCAAGCCTTGTTCAAAGAGTTGAGGGATAAAATCGGCGTCCTACAGTTCATTCGTTCGGGACGTGTCGCCATCACCAAATCGAAAGTAGAGGAAAAACTCGGTGATATGTTGGCTGCAATGGAAGAAAGGCTGAAAATTGATAATTGATAATTGATAATTAATTTTTAACTTTTAGTTTTTAGTTTAAATAAGATGTTACCAAAAATAGAATCATTCAAGTTTCACATAGAATCGTATGTATGTGATTTCACGGAAAAGGCGACACTGACAGTCATAAGCCGCTTTTTGTTAGATGCCGCTTCAATGCATGCCGACCAACGCGGATTCGGTTATGAGCAGATTTCAAAAGACAATTTGGTATGGGTACTGTCGCGGCTTTCCGTTCAAATGGAAGAATATCCCGACCACAATCAAGACTTGACGGTTGAAACATGGATAGAAGACGTTTCCCGTTTTTTTACGCAACGTTGCTTTTGCGTTATCAACCAATCGGGAAAAATCATCGGATACGCCCGCACGATTTGGGCGGCTATTGATATGCAGACCCGCCGTCCGATTGATATTCAGGCGTGGCGTCCCGATATGCTGCAATATGTCGATGCGGAAAAACAATGTCCGATAGAAAAGATGAGCAAAATCCTTCCTGTGGACGGAGTAGATTCCTGTATGGGATATACCGTGCGGTACAGCGATATTGATATTAACAAGCACATGAACAGCGCCAAATACATCGAACATGCGGTTAATACCTTTGATTTGAATATGTTCAAAGATAAATTTATACACAAGTTTGAAATCGTATTTCTTGCCGAAGGAATGTTTGGCGATAAACTTAAACTCTACAAACAGAGTTTCTCGGAAAATGAATATATCATTGATACGAAAAAAGGCGAAGAGTCCATTTGCAGAAGCAGGATAGTTTGGGTGTAAATAAAAATCGAATTGAAAATTATTTAATGGTACAACTTCATCAAGCAAATTAATTTCTTGCCGTTCTAAAGATAAAGTTATACCTTTGTAAAAATACTAAATATTAGAAAAATGTATATTGACGCTTATAAGAATGTTTTAACACAATTATGCCTCAAAAACAAAGTAAAGTCGTTGTATGCCTTCGGTTCTGTTTTAACAAGCCGTTTCAACAACGATAGTGATATTGATATGGTTGTTGATATTAATTCTGCAAACCCGTTAGAATATGCCGACTGTTATTTTAATCTGAAATTTGCCTTGCAGGATTTGTTTAACCGTCCTGTTGATTTGCTTGAAAATAAATCTATTAGAAACAACTATCTGCGTCAGGAAATTGATAACTCAAAACAATTGATATATGCAGAACAATAAAGACATAAAAATTTTCTTGACGGATATTGAACAGTCAATCAGCGAAATATTTGATTTTTTACCGGAGAAAAGAAATTTTCTTGAATTTCAAAAAGATTTGAAAACTCGCAAAGCCGTTGAACGAAATATCGAAATAATTGGAGAAGCAATGAGCAGGATTCTGAAAATTGACCCTCAGTTTCCTGTTGAAGCATCTCGCAAAATTGTAGATACGAGAAATCGCATCATACACGGGTACGATAGTGTATCTGAAGATGTTTTGTGGTTGATTATTGTCAATTATCTGCCTAATCTTAAGAAGCAAATAAGTGAATTGTTAGGAAAATAAAATTTCCTCTTTTCCCTCTGTTGGAAAAAAAATAACAACTCGA
>Ga0082212_10006020_pt1 | contig 16393 bp, 15 predicted proteins | sample TergutNt197P3_FD_71548 | JGI IMG/M metagenome (GOLD analysis project Ga0082212, IMG submission 71548) | Neocapritermes taracua P3 segment gut microbial communities from Petit-Saut dam, French Guiana - Nt197 P3 | ecosystem: Host-associated > Arthropoda: Insects > Digestive system > Gut ... | reverse complement strand
TTAATGTTGTAAACACAAAGTGTGTGTACAGATTGTTATATTCAATTTTCATATTGAGTAAATGAGGTTGAGGCTTGCAAGGGGCACATCATTGTGCTACTGAGGTTGTTTTGTTTTTTGGAAATTAGGTGAAAAATGAGGTTTTCTTTTATAAAATTGGAAAAACATTCGTATTGTTAATTTTTTTCCAGCACAAGAAAAAAAGATTTAGCCCAATAAACGACATAAATACATTTATAATAAAATTATTATTTTTGTGCCGACATAAATTATTTATTAAAAAATAAAAACAACCAATTATGAAAAAGTTTTTTACAAAATCTATTTTTATAGCCATTATAGCTATGCTGTGTGTGGGAAGTTTAACCGCACAAGAATACACTATTACCGTATCGTCAAATCCACCGCACGGTGGCGGCGTTGCCGGCGGCGGCGTTTATTCACATGGTATGACTACAGTCATTCATGCAATTCCTTTTGCGTTTTGGAACTTTATCAATTGGACTGAAGAGGGTGTTGAGGTTTTCAACAGATGCTATATATACCTTTACTGTGGAAAGAGATCGATATTTGGAAGCCAATTTTGTTCCTGTGGCCGGTTACATTACTTTATTGTCAATGCCGGCAGCAGGAGGCACAGTCTTAGGTACAGGTGTTTATGAATTGGGAACAGAGATTGTGGTTACGGCAACGCCAGCCAGCCCTTATTTCGAGTTTAGCTATTGGATGGAAGATAGCGGGATTGTTTCTTACGAGCCTGAATATACTTTTGTTGTAACGGGAGACCGGCATTTGATTGCCTACTTTAATATTACAACAGAGCCTTTCGAGATTACTGTTTCGGCAAATCCGGCAGAAGGCGGCACTGTATCCGGCGGCGGTTTTTATACCCTAAATACCCCTGTCACCGTTACGGCAATAGCCAACACTGACTTTCTATTTTTAAACTGGACAGAAAACGGCAATGTAGTTTCCACAACAGCCGATTATTCATTTTCAATGTATGGACCGCGCAACTTAGTAGCCAACTTCGTTCCTGCCACTGTAGAAATTACGCTATCGAAAAACATTGAAGAGGGCGGCGAACTCGTTGGCGCCGGTACTTACGCATACGGGCAACTTGTAATTGTTCATGCAATCCTGAACTATCCCGAATATGAGTTTGTTAATTGGACTGAAAATGGAAACGTAGTTTCAGGGTCGCCTGTGTTTGTTGTTACCGCAACCCAATCCTGCCATTTTGTTGCCCATTTTGCACCTGCTACCTACGAAATTCCCGTTTATGCCAATCCGTATGAGGGCGGTACTGTTATGGGCGGCGGCATTTACCATTATGGCGCGTCTGTAACTATCTCGGCAACCGCAAATGAAGACTACCGTTTCTTAAACTGGACAAAATATGTTTTAGGAAATGCCATAGAGGTTATTACTGACCCTGATCATACTTTTGAAGTAATTGGAGACGTAACGGGAAATTGTGCGTTTGTAGCTTATTTCGAGCAAATAGCAAAAGTTACAGTATTGGTAAATATATCGGAGGGCGAAGTATTGGGTGGTGGTACTTACTCTTTAGGCGATGAAGTTACTTTAGAGGCAATTCCACACGAGGGCTATAAATTTGTAAATTGGACAGAAGGCAGCAAAGGCATTCTTTCAACCGATAATCCATACACATTTACAGTAACAGAAGACAAAGTAATAACTGCCAATTTTGAAGTATTACTCTCTATTGAGCCTATTGATGCCGGATCCATGATGATTTACCCCAACCCAACCACAGGAGAATTACGAATTACGAATTATGAATTACGAATTGAAGCGATTGATATTTACGATATTTCAGGGAAAAAACTACTGACCTTCGAGTCCTTACCTGCCTCAGAAACCACACTAAACATCTCGCACTTGGCAGAAGGAGTTTACTTTTTGAAAGCGTATTTTGATCAGGGAGAACCTGTAACTTGGAGAGTGGTAAAGAATTAAAGAATGCACTCGTTCCGTCAAGGCTATCAGAATTTTACAGAAACGGTTTAGGCAAATCTCGACCGTCGCTTATTAAATTTGTAATGGATAAAATAATACAATTTTATACTATTAAAAAAGCATTATTTTTACCTGTTTATTATATGATTTCATGATTCCACAATTTTTTCAAAAAATCAGTTGCAGGATAAACCTCTACTTCTGTGCTAATTCGAGGTCTTGCATCAAAGGAAACCGCAATTAAACGACAATTGGGAAACTCTTCCTGAAATGCTTTTAGCCCTTTGAGATGTCGTGATTGTATCTCTTCGGTTTTCTAATTTAAGTGTGTGATTTTGAAGTAAAAATATCAGAGTTTTAACTTCAATTTTTTATAGCATAAAATACAGATAATACATAGAAATAGCGCTATTACCATATAGGATGCAATTTCGGCAATTTGATTGCCAATTATTCTCCATTTAGGAATGTATTTGAATACAATATCATACTCGCCTGCCGGTATTACCATTGCACGCAGAATATAGTTGGCTCTAAAATGGGGCGCTTCATTTCCATCAATGTATGCCACCCAGCCTCCTTTATCGTAAAATACTTCCGAAAATACTACCAACTGATCGCTATTAGATTTAAAGCGATACTCCATTTTATTCGGCAACGCCACTGTATTTACTATTTTCGCCGTTGAGTCAATAGTAAAATATTGTTTTTTAATTAGATTTTCAAATCTTTTATCTACAACAATGGTATCTTTTAAATTAATATTTGCCAACATTAAAATTTCGTCATTGGGGGTGTCGGCAAAAATTACCTGTTCAGCAAACCACACATTACCGAAAGCATCTTGGTTGGGATATACTTGCCCATTTTGCATGATGATATATTTGGCATTAAGCATGTTCAATACCTGTGTGTTTAAAGGATACGACAAGTAGAAGTCAATCATATCCTGATATCTTCTTAATTTAGCCGGACTGTATCCTCCGATAGATTTATGAAAATAAGAGGTATTCGATTCATTATAAGTGTTGCTTTGTCGATTAAAAACGCGATAGTTAATATCAGTGTCTTGCAAAATTAGCAGATCTGTCTCAGAAGGTTTATGGGTATTTTTTACTTTTTTTTCGGGTTGGAAACTCTCTGCATTTAAGTAACGTCTATCTACTCCCCAGAGGTCAACCAAAATTAATAGAGCAATTATCCCGATAATCCATTTTTGATTTTTGATTTTTGATTTAAGATACAGCCCAAGTGTTACGAATGTTAAAGCAATAAAAATCATGGAGCGCACGACATCTTGATAAAGCATTGATTTTCTGTAATCAATCAAAATATTCATAATATTATCTACTGTGGTTTTCGGAAACCCTGCATTAAGCAATTGATTCACATATCCTGCGTCGCCTTGTCCGGTAAATGAAAAATAGGATACGCTGAGAAGTGCAACCAAAGCACATAATCCTAATGAAATATAAAAGGCTATTTTGGTAAATTTCCACGTTTGTTCTTTTTCAATTTCATTATTGAAAATGGTTTTTAGTGTAAACGAACCCAAAATGGGTATGGCTATTCCGGCAATAATCAATGCCATAGATGGTGTCCGAAACTTGTTATATAATGGCAAATTGTAGAATAAAAAGTTATTGATCATTTCAAAATGTCTTCCCCAAGCCAGAATGAAAGATATGATACAAACAACAATTACCCACCACCGTATAGGTTTGCGCACCACAAAAAGTCCTAAAATACATAAAAAGCAAATAATTGCTCCTACATATACCGGTCCGGCGGTAAAGGGCTGGTCGCCCCAATAGGTAGGTAAATAAGGAGACCCATAGCCTACTTTACGAAGTTTTTTAGCAGTTTCAGAATTTTTGTCTAACAATATATGCCCGCCGCCATACATTTCGGGAACAAGTTGAGTAAAAGTTTCCATCTTGCCGTAACTCCATGCAAAAGCATAGTCAATTTCCAATCCTTCTTTGTGGGGCGTAGCATTATCTTCTTTATTTTTCGATTCAGGTGTAATGGTAAGTTCTGATCCGCCACGCATGGTGTCTTTACTATATTGGTAAGCCGTAATAGTATTTGCCAAATTGGGCAGCACTGCAAAAATAGCAACCATAAATAAAATAGCAGAGGCAATAAAAAAAGATTTCAATTGTTTTTGAATTATCGCATAAATAAAGTAAATAACCACCATAGCAGCAATCATAATGGCTGCATAATAATTAATTTGTTGGTGGCTGCAAGCAATTTCAATACCCAAAAATAACAGGGTTGTTAACCCACCTAATACATATTGTTTTTTATATGTTAGGAAAATACCTCCGATTAAAGGAGCAATATAAGCCATGGCATAACCTTTTGTAACATGCCCTGCTTCAATAATAATGAGATTGTAAGAAGCAAAGCTGTAAGCAATGGCGCCTAATATGGCGAGCCAAGGAGAAGCGCCAATACATATCATAAAGATGTAAAATCCTATTAAATAAGCAAATAATATTCCGGCAGTTTGGCTGGGCATTCCCAATCGCAAGAAATTTTTAATTTTTGCAAAAATATTAAATGAAGGCTGAGCATACAATGTTGTAGAGGGCATTCCACTAAACATTGCCGCATTCCATTCTGTGTATTCACCTGTTTCTTCCTGATAATCCTTCATCTGTTTTACCATTCCTTCAACACTCATCATATCGCTTTGTGGAAGGTCTTTTCTCTCGAAAAAAATCGGACTGAAATAGGTGACTGTGAGGAGGTAAAATAAACCGATAGCTATTGCATGAGGGAATATTTTTTTCAAAATTTTAGAAAATTGAATCTGTTTCATATAGAATAAAGCTGTTTTTATTGAATAAATTCTTTAAATTTTTGTGTAATAGGTTGTGCGTAAATAAAATCATTAAGTCTTTCATTATTTGTAATCAATACTTCGTCTTTCGTGCCATGCCATTCCAAAACGCCATCTTTGATAAAAGAAATGGTTTCACCGATAGTAATTACCGAATTTAAGTCGTGAGTATTCACAACGGTAGTCATGTTGTATTCGTGAGTAATGCCGGTAATCAGTTCATCAATAATGAGTGATGTTTTAGGGTCTAACCCGGAGTTAGGCTCATCGCAAAAGAGATATTTAGGATTGATGGCGATGGCGCGGGCAATGGCAGCACGTTTTTTCATTCCGCCGCTCAATTCCGAAGGATACAGATTATTAGTATGATCAAGATCTACACGATGCAGACAATAATTTACCCGATCCAATTTTTCCAGATACGATTGGCGAGTGAGCATATTTAGTGGAAACATCACGTTTTCTTCAATCGTCAAGGAGTCAAATAGTGCAGAACCTTGAAAAACAACTCCCATATCGGTACGCAGTGTTTTTTGGTCTGCGGGCGACAACCGGTGAAAATCTTTTTTATCGTAATAGATACTTCCTTCGGTAGGCGTAAGTAATCCGATTAAGCATTTCATTAAAACGGTTTTTCCGGAACCGGATCGTCCAATAACCAAATTTACTTTTCCTTTTTCAAAAGTAATATTAATATTTTGCAATATTTTTTTTTCTCTAAAAGATTTATTTACATTTTCTACAATAATCATTTTAGTTTAACATAACGTTAGTAATCACTAAATTAAGTACAAGAATAAAGAAACTGGCAACCACCACGCCTTCCGTATTTGCTTTTCCGAGTTCCAACGCACCTCCTTCAATTTTATATCCATAAAATGCAGATACAGACGTAATCACAAATCCAAAAACCATCGTTTTTGTCAAAGCATACCACACATCACGCATCAGAAAAAAGGATTTTAAGCCATCAACATAGTCGTAAACAGAAAGAAGTCCGGTAGCTAAAACCGTAAGATATCCACCAAACAGTGCGAAGAACATACTTACAATGATTAAGGCGGGATTTACAACGAAAGCGGATAAAACTTTGGGAAGTACCAAATAAGAAGCGGGGTTAATACCCATTACTTCCAAAGCATCAATCTGTTCGGTTACGCGCATACTGCCAATTTCTGCCGTAATTCGGGAGCCCAGGTTTCCTACCAGCAACAAGCTGATGATAGTGGGACACAATTCCATAATGATGGAGGTACGCACGGTAAAGCCTATTGTCCATGAAGGTATCCAACTGCTTTCCACTTGCAAGGCGCATTGTAAGGTAATAACGCTTCCCATCGTAACAGAAACGATGATGACAATAATGAGTGACCCTACCCCCATAGCATGCATCTCGTCAATCAACCTTTTGGTAAACTCGCTCCATTTTTCCGGACGCGAAAAAATACGTCGCAAAAATATAAAGTAGTTGCCCAGAAGTTCTAAAAAGCGGTATATCAAAATAAGAATTTTAAGGGTGCGAAATTAGAATATTTTTTCAACGAGTAGTTGTATTTTTTGCCAAAAAAAACTACAACTACCAGATACAGGCATCAGCCTCCATCCATTTATGTTGGGCGCGGAGGGTTTGTTCAATCACATCGCGCACGCAGCCGTAGCCACCGTTGGCATACGAAATATATTCCGCAATCTCTTTAATTTCGGTACAAGCATCCGCAGGACAGCATTTTAGTCCGCATATTTTCATTAACTCGTAATCGGGAATATCATCACCCATATACAACACTTCTTCAGGATTAAGGTTGTTTTTTTCAATATATTCTTGAAACACTGCCACTTTATTCGACACTTCAAGAAAAATTTCGATTCCTTTAAAACGTTGGTAGCGCAGGCGCATAGATTCTCCTATGCCACCGGAAATAATGACAACTCGGTATCCTTTTCTTAGCGCATATTGCATGGCATAGCCGTCTTTTACGTTAGTGGCTCGTATCTGTTCGCCGTCCGGCAATACCCAAACTTTTCCATCAGATAATACGCCATCAAAATCAAAAATAAAGGTGGTAATTTTTTGAAGTTTTTCTCTATAATTGTGCATAATTATTGTAATCTTGGTTAAGACTATTAAAATTGCTCCAACACTTTAATTCTTTTTTCAATAGGCGGGTGTGTGGCAAACAATCCGGAAAACAATCCGGAGGCTTTATGTTCAATATAAAGTTGCGCAATATCTTCACGTTTAACGCCTTGAATTTCAGGGTTACGTGAAATTTTTCGCAAAGCCGAAGCCAATGCTAACGGATTTTTAGTCATTTGTGCGGCGCCGGCATCTGCCATATATTCGCGTTTTCGGGAAATAGACAATCGGATAAGCAGTGAGAAAACGTAGCCCAATGCTGCCAATGCTGCAATAATCAACATCATAACAATTGCGCCGGCACCATTTTTACTGTCGCGACTGCGCCCCAAAGAACTACGAAATGCCATACGGGTTGCCACTTGAGCAATCATGGTAAAAATTCCTACAAAAATGATAGATACAATCAGCAAACGCACATCTCTATTACGAATATGAGTAAGTTCGTGCGCAATAACGCCTTCCAGTTCCTGATCGTCTAACTGATTGATTATACCTCTCGTAAGCGTTACCGTATAAGTTCTTTTATTGATACCGCTGGCAAAGGCGTTCAACGAATTATCCTCAATCACATTCACTTTGGGCATATCCATACCGTTTGCCATACACACATTCTCTATCAAATTATACACGCGCTTATTTTCTCTTCTTCCTAATGTTTGAGCATTTGTAGCCCGCTTAATCATCAAAGTGTTAATAAAATACGCAATAAAAAACCAAACGGTTACGGCAATAATCACGTATGGTAATGCTTGCAAAGTTGCCGCTCCCGCAGTAGTCCCTATATCAGTATCTTGCGAAGAAATAATTAAAAAAAACAGATACACCAACCCGATAAGCAAAACCGGAAACATAAATAACAAAAAAATGCTTTTAAAATTATTGCTTCTCTGTTGCTCGTAAATACCTGTATATTTCATTAATGGTTAATGGTTAATGGTTAAATCTTTTAATTCTTAATTCTTAATTGAAACTAACGGAGGGCGCTTTGTCAAGAGTGGCGCGTTCACTGCCCAAGTCGAACATTTCAGCTTTTGAAAAGCCGAACATTCCGGCAATAATATTAGACGGAAATGTTTGAACGGCGTTGTTCAATTCTTTTGTTGCGGAATTGAAGAAACGGCGCACTGCGGCAAGTTTGTTTTCAATATCCGACATCTCTTCCTGTAATTGAAGGAAGTTTTGATTGGCTTTTAAATCGGGATAGGCTTCCAAAGTAACTTTTAAACCTGCCAACACACCGGAGAGTTGATTTTCCGCAGCAATTTTACCATCAATAGTAGTGGCGGCAACGGCTTGATTTCTAAGTTCAATAACTTTAGCAAGAGTTTCTTTTTCATGCTTGGCGTAGCCTTTCACGGTTTCTACCAACTGTGGAATTAAATCGTAGCGTTGTTTCAATTGCACGTCAATATCGGCAAACGCATTTTCGCGATTGTTACGCAGACGTACTAATTTGTTATACAAAGAAATTACAAAAATAATTAATAATACAATGATTGTTGATACAATAAGTAATGCCATAAAATTTAGTTTTTAATAATAATGTTAATGTACAATAACGTTATTTTTGAAATAAATTGTATAAAAACTTATACAAAAAAGAGCAAAAAGGATATTGGTTTAATTTACATTACTCAAAAAGCAACTTTAACATCTCCTCAATTTTACTTATCGGGATTAGTTTAATTTGATATTTGGAACTATTAATTCCTTTCATATTATATTTTGATAAAAAGAAGCGTTGAAATCCCAGTTTGTCGGCTTCGGCAATGCGTTGTTCTATGCGGGGTACGGGGCGTACTTCGCCGCTGAGCCCCATTTCGCCTGCAAAGCAGGTTTTAGCATCCACCGGAATATCGGCAGTAGAGGAGAGAATGGCTGCCATAATTGCCAGATTTATTGCGGGGTCATCAATATTAAAACCGCCAACGATATTAAGGAACACATCTTTTGCGCCCAATTTAAAGCGACATCGTTTTTCTAAAACCGCCAACAGCATATTGAGGCGCCGTAAATCAAAGCCTGTGGCTGATCGCTGTGGGGTTCCATATACCGCCGTACTTACCAATGCCTGAGTCTCAATCATCAATGGACGATTTCCCTCTAAAACAGCAGCAACCACAGTACCGCTAAAGAGTTCATCGTGATTTGAAAGTAAAATTTCAGAAGGATTTGTAACCTCTCGCAAGCCGGTGGCATTCATTTCAAAAATACCCAATTCGGAAGTAGAACCGAAACGATTTTTGATACAACGAACGATGCGGTAGCCATAATGTTGGTCGCCTTCAAATTGTAACACGGTATCCACAATGTGTTCCAAAATTTTAGGACCGGCAATGGCGCCGTCTTTAGTAATATGACCAATAAGAAACACCGGCAAGGCAATAGTTTTTGCGAGATGCTGAAATTCGGCGGCGCACTCTTTAATTTGGGAAATAGAGCCGGCAGCAGAATCTATGAGTTGGCTTTGCATGGTTTGAATAGAATCCACAATAACAATATCGGGATTTAGCTCTTCAATATGCTTTACAATCTCTTGCGTTTTGGTTTCTGTAAGAATAAACAGATTGGCGTTGGGGTGTTTGAAAATCCTCTCCGCACGCATTTTAAGTTGCGATTCGCTCTCTTCGCCGGAAATGTAGAGTACTTTGTGTTTCTGTAATGTTAATCCCATTTGCAACAGCAGGGTTGATTTTCCGATACCCGGTTCGCCGCCGAGCAACGTGAGCGATCCTCGTACAATACCGCCGCCCAACACAATATCAAGTTCCTTAAAACCGGTAGCAATGCGCGGCATCTCTTCCAGCGCAATTTCACTGAGCGGTTTAGGCTTGGACTGAATGAGTACAGACAATACTTTTCCCTTGGGTGTCTCTTCGCGATGAATTATTTCTTGCTCAAAAGTGTTCCACTCGCCACAAGACGGACACTTGCCAATCCATGTAGCAGATTGATACCCACAACTTTTGCAATAAAAAAAACTTGTTGATTTTGCCATTGATTTTTTTGGCGAAAATAATAAATACTGTATATGCAATTATTCTTCAAATATGAAAAAAATAATTACGAAATTTGATTAATCTAAGGCATGCCTAAACAAAAAATATTATTTGTAAAAATCTAAATTATTTTTCTACTTTTGCCTGCGAAAAATCAAAAATATTTAATATGAAAAAAATTACAAACAATGCTTCTCTCGGCAAACTTTCCATGTTGTTTAACGTCCTTATTTTGTGTATGTTTATTGTTTCAATGGTGTGCTTGCTCAGTTTTGATAAAGTGAATGTTAAATTGGTAAAAGAAACTCCGGCGTATAAAGAAGCGGAGGTTGAACTGCGCGATGTAGAAAAACCCAGACGCCAAGCCCAAGCCGATGTGGACTACTATGTTCAAAAATTAGAAAATTTGAATCAACAAGAAACTCCTGCCGATAAAAAGAAAGCAAAAGAACATCAGGAAGAAATAGAACGAACCCAAAGTACATTAGCAAGTAAAGAAGAAGATTTGGAAAAAGTGGATATCACTATTGCTCAGCAAAATATGCTTTTTGAAGCCATTAAAGTTCCTTTCGATGACTTAACTAAACAGGTTGATGCCGCTAAAAAAATATTTAAAATAACACTCTGGATCACCATATTGTTATTTGTAGCAAAAGTGTTATTCTTTGCTGCATGGAATTACAAAAACCTGATTAATCTTCGGATTACTTCTCCATGGATGAAGAAAAGTACGGCGCCTTACTGGGCTTACTTAGGTTGGTTAATCCCCGGTTATAATTTAGTAAAACCCTATAATCTATTTGCAGAAGTATATAATGAAACGAATTATATACTTTTAGATAAAAATATCATTAAGAATACAGATGACAATGCCGATTTTTATTTGGGCTTGTGGTGGGGGTCGTTTATCATCGCAGCAGTGATGATGTCATTTATTTTGAGCGCTACTTTCTTTAATGAAGGTCCGATGTATTTCAAACTCTCTCATGCTGGCGTAGCGATAACTGCCATTATTATATGGGCATTATATTTGCTTCAGGAAACCGTTTTAATTAGAAAAACTATTAAAATGAATCAAATTCTGTTGGAGAATCATCCCAAATTTGATCTTCCGTAAAAGTTCCATCAAAATCATCTTCATCCACTTCATCTAAAAATTCAGACAGAAATTCATCTTCCTGCTGTATAATCTGCTGATCTTCTGGTTTTGGAATTGTTCCTGTGAATAAGGTGCATTGCGGCAATACCATATTTTCTTTTACCGGCAAAGTTTTTAATAATTCTATATAGAACACTTTAGGACGAATAAAATCATATTCATACATAATATGTTGATGCGGGTCGGTAATAAAATCTTTTAACACCGCCTCTTTCATTACATATTTCGGAATATTTGACGAGGTAGAAAACTCTTCTTCATCGTCATAAGTGGGAGTTTCCGTTTCTCTTTCATCCTGCATGTCAATGAGGGTAATCTCTTGTTTCTTATTCCATTTGGTATCACAAATAGAAAAGGCTGCCAGTTCGTGTCCGGTTAAGCCGATGGAATCATAGAGAATTTGATGAAACGATTCAAAGTTATCGGAAGCCAATATCTCGATGTGGCGCTCAAAATCTTCCACTTCATCAAATAAAATTTTAAATTTGTAGTAATACATAGTAGGGTTTAAGGTTCAAGGTTCAAGGTTTAAGGTTTAAGGTTTAAGGTTTAAGGTTTAAGGTTTAAGGTTTAAGGTTCAAGGTTCAAGGTTGAACTTTGAACTTTAAACTTTGAACTATCTTACATCATATTATGATATACGTTAGTAACATCATCGTCTTCTTCAATTCTTTCGAGGAGTTTTTCTACTTCTGCTTTTTGTTCTTCGGTAATGGTTTTCATATCGTTTGGAATTCTTTCAAACTTAAATGCTTTAATATCAAATCCGTTTTCTTCCAAATATTTTTGCAGGGGTCCAAAGCTTTGAAAATTAGCATAAATCAATATGGTATCATCTTCTTCAAAAATCTCGTCTGCATCAAAATCAATGAGTTCCAATTCTAATTCTTCGAGATCTACGCCCTCTTTTTTAGCGATAGTAAAGCAGCATTTTCTATCGAAGATAAAATCGAGCATGCCTTGGGTTCCCAGCGTGCCGTTGTATTTATTAAAATAGCTGCGCACATTTGCCACCGTGCGTTGGTTATTATCGGTGGCGGCTTCAATCACTACGGCTACTCCGTGCGGGGCGTAGCCTTCAAAAACCACTTCTTTATATTCAGAGGTATCTTTTTCAAATGCTCTTTTAATGGCGCGTTCCACGTTGTCTTTCGGCATATTTTCTGCGCGGGCGTTATGAATGAGCAGCCTTAACTTTGCGTTTGAGTTCGGGTCTGCGCCGCCGGTTTTGGCAGCCATCGTAATTTCACGCCCCAAACGGGTAAACACTTTTGCCATGTTGCCCCAACGTTTAAATTTGCGCTCTTTTCTAAATTCAAATGCTCTTCCCATAGTAAAAATTTTTTGGTTGTAACGATATAGATGAAAGTTTATTTTTCTTTTTTTCCAAAAACAGTAACATTGATATATCTTTTCGGATTCTCTCGGATATCAATTACCAATTCATCTAAACTTTTCAGTGTATTTCCGAGATTATTATATAATATGTCATCGTTTAACAATTTGGCGGCATTTCCATCACCTGTGTTTATTTTTCTAATCACTTCTTCTACTTGCAGTATGGCGTTGTTTACATTTACAATTACTTCTGCTACATTGGCTCTTGCAATTTCATCTGCAATTTGGTCGAAGTTCTCTACAATATGTTTTAGTTCCGGAGAAACATCGGCAAGCGTTTCGGAAAACTTTGTAAATTCGGTTACAATTTTACCGATGTTTGCTTTATTATTGGCAATAATCGCATCTAACGAAGCGGTCATAGATTCAATATTGTTCAACGTTTGGGCAAGTTTTTCCGCGCCGTTTTGGCGAGAGAGTACATCTTTCAGCGATACGGCAATGGTATCTACGGAGGCTATAATGCTAATGATTTGGTCTTTCATATTATCCAAACCATCGGTAAGTTGCGGCACAATTCCGCAGGCGAGCGTGTCTCCCGATTTGGCAAAATGGGTATCCTCTCCGAGTTCCAAACGCACAATAATTCCGCCCAGCAAATCTTTCGACATTACCTCAAAGCGAGAATCTTTAGGAATAATGATCTCTTCGGTAATTAAATATTCCGCCAAAATTCGTACGGGATTGTTACTCACCAATTTCACTTTGGTAACTTTTCCAACGGGATAGCCGTGCAAATAGATCATAGCGCCTACATGCAGCCCGCCGCTATTGTCGTACACGGAATAATAAAATTCTTTTTTACTAAATGAATCAACTCCTTTCAGGAAGTTGGCGCCGAAATAAAGCACAACAATTGCCAAAATGCAAAAAACGGCTACTTTAATAGATTTTGCATTTCTTTCGGAATGTTTCGAGGGTTTATTTTTTTCTTCCATTTTTAAATAATAGACGTGCAAAAATAATAGAAATTCCTATTTTTGCAAACTATTTGTATAATTATTTATGAAAATCATTGACCGTTACATATTTGTAAAATTTTTGAGCACATTTTTTTATGCATTAGCGCTCTTATTGGTCATTATTGTGGTTTTCGATTTTTCGGAAAATGTCTCCCGTTTTATGGATTTTAAGATTTCTTGGGGAGATGTCATTCTGAAATATTATCTGAATTGGCTCCCTCCGTTCTTCACTCTTTTTATTCCGCTTTTTGCTTTTGTCAGTACAATATGGTTTACTTCCAAACTTTCTTCCAATAATGAAATTGTGGCAATTTTAAGTGGCGGAATGAATTTTTACCGTATGCTTGTTCCTTATTTGGCGGGTGCTATTTGTATTGCTCTATTTGCTGTTTTTATGACGAACGTAGTAGTACCCAGAGCAAACTATAATTTTCAAACTTTTCAGCGGCAACACATGACGCGGTGGGAAAAAACGACCTCAAGTTTTCATATCCGAAATTCACAAAATAGTTATATTTATGTAGATAGATGGAATATAAGCGAAAAAAAAGGGTATATGTTTTGCTATGACGAGTTAGGCGATAAAGGAGTGAAGTACAGAATAACCGCAAATACAATTCATTATAATGACAGTTTGCAAATGTGGCAGTTATTTGATTACACGAAGCGAATAACATCTTACAGAGGAGATAAACTATATAGCGGCTCCGTGATGGATACAATTTTTAATATTACGCCGTTAGATTTGTCGCAAGATGATAAGGCTTGTGAAATCATGACTTTTAAAGCCATATTAAGGTATATACGTGAAGATAAAGAAAAGGGAGGCGGTATGGCAAAATTCTACATCATTGAAGCGCACAAGCGAATTGCCAACTCATTGGGTACTATTATTATGACACTGTTAGGACTAAGTGTGGCTTCCCGAAAAAACCGGCGCGGATTGGGTGTACACCTTTTCTTTGGGATTGCCCTCGCCTTTACTTTCATTTTTCTGCAACAAGTATCTACCGTGTTCTCTATCTATGGCGGCTTTTCGCCCGCATTAGGCGTGTGGATGCCCAATATCATCTATTCTTTCGTGTGTTTCTTTATGATACGGACGTGTCAGAAGTAAGAAGTCAGAAGTAAGAAGTTTGAGAATTTCATGTTTATTTGCACTTGAATTGAATACCATTTTGAAATAATCCCAAATCTAAAATTTATGATTACATTAATAAGCGACTGGAAACTGCGTGACCCTTACATAGGAATTTTTAAAGGACAATTATTAAAAGTATTACCTCAAGTGCAAATTGTTGATATTACTCATAATTTAGAACAATTTAATCCTTCACAAACCGCTTTTGTGATGAAAAACAGTTTTGCTTTTTTTCCGGAAAAGAGTTTACATATTATTCTTTCTGGGCTATCTTTTTCTTCTGAGGCAAAGCCGATATTGCTTTTTCACAAGGGACGCTTTTTTTTGGGAGAAGATTCAGGGATTTTTTCTATGATGTTTGGCACGGAAAATGTGGCTGAAGTTTATCAATACAACGGCGAGATGTCGCTTCCCCTTACCGAAAAATTAGCCTGTATGGCTCAGTGGGTTTTTCAGGGAAATTATAAAGAGAACACGAGTCCTTATCCTGTCTTAAAATTTCAACTGAGCAACCTGTCCGAACCCGATTACAATGAGGAACGAAAAGTGATTTCAGGCAAAATTGCCTATATTGATTCGTATTGCAACGCGATAACCAATATCCCTGTTTCGATGTTTGAGGCGGCAGGAAGAAAAACGTTTACTGCCTTTATTAGAGGTACAAGGTCATTAAAAATTACGCGCTACCACACCTTTTACGACCCCAAAGAATCGGAAGTATTTCTGGTTCACAATCGCTTGGGGTTTCTTGAAGTTACTTTATATAAAGGAAATATCGCCGCTTTAGCAGATATTCAAGCAGGAAATGACATAGAAATTCATTTGTCGTAGTCATAGTATCAAAAAAAATATATTTTTGCACGCTAATTAAACGTAAAACATTAAACATTTTTATTAACCAAAATTTATTTATTATGAAAAAAACATTTTTATTAATCATGGCAGTTGCTTTGTGCACCTCTCTGATGGCACAGCACAAAGTAAAAATCTCAAAACATCAAGCAGTTCCATACGACAAAACTTACAGTTATGGCGCTGGACAAAATGAAGACTATGATGTTATTCCCAATGTAAGCCAAACTATTTTGCAAAGCAAAGGAGGAGACAATTTAACTTACATAGGTGAAACTTACTACATTTTGGCTACTAACGCTTTTGCTCGTAATACCGTTAGTTTTAAACCCGGTACCAATAATGCAGCCGCTGTTTGGACTACAGCAACGACAAGTAGTGCAACACGCGGAACAGGTATTAACTATTATAATGGAAGCAATAAAGACTGGAGAGTTGCTCCTAATGCGGATGCAAGAATAGAATCAGCACGTACCGGCTGGGGAACACATGGATTTACCGCAGAAGGTGAAATCGTTGTTTCTCACAGCGCTCCATTAGTGCCAAATCCTGAAGTGCCAGATGGTCTCTATGTTAATATAAGAGAAAAATGGGGTCAAGGCGATTGGACCGAATATATTCTTCAAGGACCCGAATACACTATGGAAACAGGACTAACTACCGGATTGGTATGGCCTACTATGGTAACTCGTGGAGATGTTGTGCATATTGTTTGTGTAACAGAACAATATACTAATAATAATGTAAAACAATGCGCAGTACCTTACGGATATCAACCGGAAGGATCACCCTGTCCGATGCCTACAGTTCCTCTATATTATCGCTCCAAAGATGGTGGAAAAACGTGGGATATTAAAGCCCATGACTTTAGAAGTGAAGGAATGACCGATTTTGAAATGCAATGTACG
>Ga0082212_10006019_pt1 | contig 16393 bp, 15 predicted proteins | sample TergutNt197P3_FD_71548 | JGI IMG/M metagenome (GOLD analysis project Ga0082212, IMG submission 71548) | Neocapritermes taracua P3 segment gut microbial communities from Petit-Saut dam, French Guiana - Nt197 P3 | ecosystem: Host-associated > Arthropoda: Insects > Digestive system > Gut ... | reverse complement strand
CAAGCGAAAAGCATACTATAAAAAAATAATCCATAAAATATTTAAAAATTTCCCCGTTTTTTATGCGGGGAATATTTTTTGGACTTGACAAAATCAAAATTTATTATTATAATAGAAGAGAATGGAAAAAATATTTTCGGAGTGATAATATGGGATTAGTATATGCCGTAACGGAAGTTACGAATATAAAAAGCGACGGCGGTATATTTTCAATGCCTTTTTTAGTAGATACCGGCGCGACGGATACGATTATTCCAGCCAATGAACTTGAAAAAATCGGTATATCCCGCGAAGGAAAGCGTGCGTATGAGCTTGCGGACGGTACGGTTGTTTCGTTTGATGTGGGATATGCGTTTGTGCAGGTGAACGGCGAAAAAGTCGCGGCAAATGTAGTTTTCGGCGAAAACAGCTGCGAGCCGCTGCTCGGCGTGACTGTACTGGAATCGGCAGGACTTATCGTTGACCCTGTGCGCCAGATTTTAAAAAAAATTGAGGCAATCCCTTTGAAATGAGTGATAAATATAAGCAAAGAGAATAAAATGATTAATATAATAGGAGCGGGGCTTGCGGGCTGTGAAGCGGCGTGGCAGGCGGCAAAACGCGGCGTCCGCGTAAGATTATATGAAATGAAGCCGGAAAAATTTTCGCCCGCTCATTCGAATAAAAATTTTGCGGAGCTTGTCTGCTCGAACTCGCTCAAGGCACAAAATGTTGAAAATGCCACGGGTTTATTGAAAAAAGAACTTGAAACCGGCGGCAGTTTAATCATGGAAGCGGCGTATCAAACGCAGGTTCCGGCCGGCGGAGCGTTAGCGGTCGACAGGGATAATTTTGCTGAGTATATAACAAATAAAATCAGAGAAAATAATCATATTGAAATAATAAACGGGGAAGTCTGCGGTTTAGATCAATTTAAAGATGAAATATTGATCATCGCGACAGGTCCGCTGACTTCTGATAATTTACAGGAAAGCATAAAAAATCTGCTCGGCGAGGAATATTTATCGTTTTTTGACGCCGCCGCGCCGATTGTCAGCGCGGACAGTATCAATTTTAACAGCGCGTTTTATGCGTCGAGATATGGCAAAGGCGGCAAAGATTATATAAACTGCCCGATGAGCGAAGAAGAATATAAAATATTTTATCATGAGCTGATTCACGCGGAGAGCGTCAAGCCGCATGATTTTGAGCTTGAGCATATCGAAAAAAATATTTATGAGGGCTGTATGCCTGTAGAAATCACGGCGAAACGCGGCGAAGAAACGCTTTTATTCGGCTGCATGAAGCCTGTGGGGATTATTGACGAACATACGGGAAAACAGCCGTTTGCGGTCGTGCAGTTACGGCAGGACGATGCGGCGAAGAGCTTATATAATATCGTGGGGTTTCAGACGAATTTAAAATTCGGGGAGCAGAAACGCGTATTTTCGCTTATACCGGCGTTAAAAAACTGCGAATTTTTAAGATACGGCGTAATGCACAGGAATACTTTTATAAATTCTCCGGTATTATTGGACTGTCGTTATAATTTAAAAAGCGACAGAAATATATATTTCGCCGGGCAAATCACGGGAACGGAGGGATATATATGTTCAACAAGTTCGGGATTTGCCGCAGGAATTGCGGTCGCGGAGAGGGTTTTAAATGTAGGGGACGGCGTCCTCGACGTCCCGTTTGCACAACATCAGATTTGCGGGCTGTCGGGGACGCCAGCCCCTACGAAAAACGGGGCTTTCCCAAGGTTTACGGCAATCGGCGCGTTGGCGCATTATATAAGCGACGAAAGCGTGTACAGATTTCAGCCTATGAGCATAAATTTCGGCATAATCGAAAGCCCTAAAGAAAAGATAAAAGGCAGGAAAAAGTTTATCAAGCAGAGAACGGCTGAAATTGCCCTCGAATACATGAAGTTTTGGAGAAATTCGCAAAAATATCTTGAAAAATATGAATGAATGTGGTATAATAAATTATAAATACAGCGAAACGGAAGATTGTGAAGAATGAAAATAATTTTAGACGCTATGGGCGGTGACAACGCCCCTCTTGAAACTGTAAAAGGCGCGGTTCTCGCAGTTGAAGAACTCGACGTACAGTTGATTTTAGTCGGCGATGAAAATAAAATAAATATTATCCTCGAAGAAAATAAATTATCGGGGCGGAATATAGAAATCATACATACCGATAAAATTTTAACAATGGAGGATGACCCGTTGTCGGTGGTAAAATCAAACAAAGACTCGTCTATGGGAGTTTGTTTCCGTATGCTTGCCGACGATAAAGACGGAGAGATAAGCGCAATGGTTTCAGCCGGAAACACAGGCGCGCTTGTGACAGGCTCGACCCTGATAATAAAACGCATAAGCGAGATAAAAAGACCGGCTCTGTCGATGGTTTTGCCGTTTGAAAGAAAAACGCTTTTGATTGACGTTGGCGCAAACCCCGATATAAAAGCCGAATATCTGAAACAGTACGGGTTTATGGGGTCTATATATATGAAAAAAATGTTCGGGATTGAAGCCCCGACGGTCGGGCTCGCGAATATCGGCGAGGAAAAAACCAAAGGCACGGCAGAACATGTCGAGGCGTATAAATTATTATCCGAGACAAAAACAATAAATTTTGTAGGCAATATCGAGGGCAGGGACATACCGATAAAATGCAGCGACGTATTGGTCACGGACGGATTTACGGGCAATATAATTTTAAAGATGACCGAAGGGTTCGGGACTTTTATGTTCAATAATCTTAAATCAATGTTTTCAAGAGATATTTTCACGAAGATTTCCGCGGCTCTGCTGAAAGATTCTCTGAGAAACTTCAAGAATTCTTTAGACCCGTCGGAATACGGCGGCACGCCATTTCTTGGGGTCAGAAAACCCGTCATAAAAGCTCACGGGAGCTCAGACGCGAAATCTATAAAAAACGCGGTACGGCAGGCTAAATTCTGCGCCGAGACAAAATTAGTCGAAGAAATCGAAATCCAAAGCAAAATCAACAAATAAATAATTAAGTAGGGCGCGGCGCCCTCGACGCGCCGTGAATAATTAATAATGAAAATTAAAACAGAAATGGGAAAAGAAAAAAATAATAACGAAAATAACGACGAAAAACAGACGCGGGATTTCGCGAAAAAAATAGGGCACGAATATAAAAATCTCTCTTTGCTCACGACGGCTCTGACCCATTCGTCATATTCCAACGAAATGAAATCAAAAGGGTTCAAGTCAGAGTGCAACGAAAGACTGGAGTTTTTGGGCGACTCGGTTTTATCTGTAATTACGTCGGAATATATATATCTGAAACTCAGGGATTGTCAGGAGGGGGAACTTACCAGAATCAGGGCGACTGTGGTATGCGAAGATTCTTTGTTCAGGTTCGCAGGCTCTATAAATCTCGGCGAGGCTTTGTTTTTGGGTCACGGCGAGGAAATATCTAACGGCAGGACAAGAAAATCGACGCTTGCCGACGCTTTTGAAGCTGTTTTAGGTTCGGTTTTTCTCGACGGAGGGATAGAGGCGGCGAAGAAATTTTTGCTTAAATTCATAGAAAAACCCATCGGGGATATAGTAAACGAGGGCAAAATAAAAGACTACAAGAGCGTATTGCAGCAGATTATACAGCAAAACAACGGCGAAGTTTTGGAATATGTTCTCGTAAACGAGAGCGGACCGGCTCACGAAAAAGTTTTTGAAGTGCAGGCAATCTGGAACAACAACGTAGTGGGCGAGGGGAAAGGCAAATCGAAAAAATCCGCGGAGCAGAACGCCGCAAAAGAAGCGTTGGTTCTGTTCGGGTATTGACGAGATGAAAAAACACTATAATATTCCTATATTTATAACCCACTCAGGCTGTAAAAACGACTGTGTTTTCTGCAACCAGAAAATAATAACCGGGCAAAATAAAAGTTCCGGCGAAAAAGAGACAAGGGAAACAATCGAAAAATTTATTGATATTATTTATAAAAATATTGACCGTATCGGCAACAATCCTGATAATTTTGCCGGTACGGAAATCGCTTTTTTCGGAGGTTCGTTTACCGGGCTTGAAAAATCTGAAATGCTCAAATTTCTCGGAATCGCCAACGAATATATAAAAAAATATAAAATAATAAACGGCATACGGCTTTCGACGAGACCCGATTATATTTCCCAAGAAATAATTGATATTCTGCTGAAATATAACGTAAAATCAATAGAACTGGGAATCCAGAGCATGTCTGACGAGGTTTTGACAGCGTGCAAAAGAGGGCATACCGTCGAAGATACAGTAAAAGCCTGTGAAATCATAAAATCTTCGGGGATAAACTTAACAGGACAGATGATGCTCGGACTGCCGGAATCAAGCAGGGAAAAAGATATAGAAACAGCCGGAAAACTTGTAAATCTCGGCGTAGATTCGGCGAGGATATACCCGACGATAGTCTTGCGGGGCACTCGGCTTTATAATATGTATAAAAACGGCGAATACGAGACTTTGACTCTTGACGAAGCTATATTCAGGGCAAAAGAAATTAAAAAGATTTTTGATTCTAATAACATAGAAATTTTAAGAATGGGACTGTGTTCGTCAGACGAAATAAAAATAGACGATTATAATTGTATCGGACCGTATCACCCCGCGTTCGGCGAACTTGTCGAAAGCGAAATTATATACGATAGATTGGTGGAGGATATTGTAGAGCGCGACGCCCTCGGCGCGCCGCGAAACCACCCCGCCGCTGCGGCGACACCCCTCCGCGGAGGGGAATTAATCATATACGCAAACAAAAAAGATATGTCAAAAACCGTAGGTCATAAACGAAAAAATATAGAGCGGCTGAAAAAAATGTTCCCGGAGAAAGATATAAAAATTACAGAGATAACGGAGAATTGAAAAGTGTATTTAAAAACTGTGGAATTAAACGGGTTTAAATCGTTCCCGGCGAAAACGTCTATAAGCTTCGAGAGGGGAATAACGGCGATAGTCGGACCAAACGGCAGCGGAAAATCAAATATATCGGACGCTATAAGATGGGTGTTCGGGGAGATGTCGTCTAAAATTCTGAGAGGGGCAAAAATGGAGGACGTTATCTTCGGCGGCACAAAAGAAATGAAACCGTCGAGTTTTGCCCGGGTTTCTCTTATCATAGATAATTCCGACAAGCTTATCGACTGCGATTACAACGAGATAAAAATAACCAGACAGCTTGCGAGGTCAGGCGAGAGCGGCTATTTTATCAACGACAAAACCGTAAGGTTAAAAGATATATACGAACTTTTTTTGAATACCGGAGTCGGCAGGGAAGGATATTCGATAATAGGGCAGGGGAGAATAGCCGAGCTTATATCTAAAAAAAGCGAGGACAGGAGAAGCATATTCGAGGAAGCGTCCGGCATATCTAAAACCAGATATAAAAAATCCGAGGCTGAAAAAAAACTGACAGACGTAAGGGACAATCTCACAAGAGTGAAAGATATTATTTACGGAATAGAGGAAAGAATCGAGCCTTTGAGATTAGATTCTGAAAAAGCGAGAAAGTATCTGGATTTATACGACAGGAAAAAAGCGTTTGAAATATACGTCTGGGTAAATTCTATCGAAAAAATGAAAACCGAGTTTGAGAAAATCATAGGCGACTATGAAATTTCAAAATTTAATTACGAGAGCGTTGACGCGCAAATAAATAAATTAAACGAAAAGGCAGATAATTTATATAACAAAATTCAGGCTATACGCAGGGATTCGGAAAGCAGGAAAAACGAAAACGTCGAAATTCACGATATGATAGTGAAAAAAACGGCGGATATTGATATAATAAAAAATAATATCTCGAAAATCGAGGACGAAATAGTCTTTAATTCGGACGAGTTTGAAAAAAATAAAAAAGAAATCGACGGTTTAAATATAGAAATCACGGAAAAGACTAATATAATAAACAAAATAAATTCGCAGTATAAATCTCTCGAAATGGAAATAGAGGACGCCGCGTCTTATTCCGAGCATGTGGATATGACGTTAGCCGGGCAAAACGATAAAATCGAAGAGATAAATAATATAATATCTGATTTAAATTTTGAAATAAACGATATAAAAATAAAAATCTCCGAGAAAAACGCCGAAATCAAGCATATTCTCGAAAGAAAAGAAATGCTTGCGTCAGATATTGAAAAATTCGCCGAAATCAAAGAGAGAAACAAAAAAGAACTTGAAAATCTGAAATCCCGGAAAAAATCTGTTGAACGTAATAAAGAAAAAACAGCAAGGGAATCCGAAGATACTGACGAAAAAATAAAAGATTTGCAAAAGTCCGAAAAATCAACGAGAAAAGACTATGACGCGCTGTATCTTGAGCGCGAAAAAAACGAGCAGTATATCCAGTCGTTAACTCATATATACGAAAATCTTGAAGGCTATCCCGAAAGCGTAAAAAGCGTCGTGAAAGGCAAACTGAAAGGGGTAAACGGCACAGTCGCGCAATTAATCGAAGTCGAGGAGAAATACGCCCCGGCAATCGAGACTGCGCTTGGGGTAAATTTGCAGAATATAATCGTTGACGATGAAACAGCCGCGAAAGAATCTATAAAATATCTCAAAACAAACAATCTCGGACGCGCGACTTTTTATCCGGTATCTATAATAAAAGGCAGGTTTATTGAACGTGAAAAACTCGATTATCTTACAAGAAACAATAACGCGTCGGGATTTATAGATTCCGGAAATAATTTAGTTAAGTGCGATTCGAGATACGAAAATATTATAAAATATCTCTTGGGCAGGACTATAATCTGCGACAATATAAACAACGCCGCAAAAATCGCCGAAAAAACGAATTATATGTATAAGATAGTAACTCTCGACAGCCAAGTGATAAACGCAGGCGGGTCTTTTACGGGCGGCTCGGCAATCAAGAAAAATTCGCTCCTGTCAAACAAAAACGAAATAGAAAACCTCAAAAAAAGAAATCAGGAAATCGACGTAAAACAAAAAGAATTGCAAAAAGAATTAGACTTAATGCTTGATAATATCGCGAAACTTTCGGACAAAGATAAAATCTTAAAAGAAAATTTAAACGCTCAGGTTCTGGAATTATATAATATTGATGCAGAAATAAAACTAAAACTTTCGGCTTTGGATTTAAACGAAAGCCAGTTAAATTCAGAATCGTCCGAGAGGGAACTGAAAGCCGAAGAAGAACGAATTGCGATACAAAATCAAAAAGATTATGAGATAAAACTTTCGGAAATCACAAAACAATTTGAAGAATATAATAACAATTTAAACGAATATAAATCCGGGATAAAGAAAACTGCCGAAGAAAAAGAAAATATCCTGACGAATATAAACCAGAAAAAACTGTTTTTGTCGGGGATTTTGAATGATATTAATATAGAAAACGTACGCCTTGACAATTTAAACAGGGCAAAAATGAATTTTAAATCCCAGAACGATAAATTATCTGCGTTAAATCAAGAGAAAAACCAAAGTTTATTATCTTCTCAAAACGAGATAAAAACGACACAGAGCGAAATAAAAGAACATGAAAAGAAAGTCAAAGAAATCGGGGCTTTACTGACCGAATACGAAAAAACCAGAACTCAGCTTGAAAAAGAAGACGTAGAATCAAGAAACATCGTCAAAGAAAAAAACAACGAGAGAGATACCCTTTTCAGGGAAACGACAAAGCTTGAAGCAAAGAAAAACGAAAAAGAAAAAGACCACGACGATATAATCAACCGGTTATGGGAAGAATACGAGCTGACTTTTTCAGAGGCGAAAGAAATCGTGAATTTTACTAATATAGTAACAACGGACGAAAACGGCAAAACGATAAATATCCAGAAAGAATTGTCTAAAATAAAATCCGAGATAAAAGAACTGGGCAACGTCAATGTTAATGCGATAGAAGAATACAGAGAACTCAGCGAAAGATATAATTTTATGACGACCCAGTCAAACGATTTGAGCGGTTCTTTAGAATCCCTGCAAAAAATAATAGACAATCTTGAAATCGAAATGAAAAACGTCTTTTCTGAATCTATGCGCCAGATAAACGAAAACTTCAAAGAGGTTTTCGCGGAGCTTTTCGGGGGAGGGACAGCGAGGATAATCTATGTTGACCCGGACAATGTTCTTGAAAGCGAGCTTGAAATAGAAGTCCAGCCTCCGGGAAAAAACGTAAAACATATATCTCTATTATCCGGCGGAGAACAGGCATTTGTCGCGATTGCGTTATATTTTGCTTTACTTAAAATAAATCCCGCGCCATTTTGCGTATTGGACGAGATAGAGACGGCGTTGGACGAAGTGAACGTTGACAGGTTCGCGGCTTACTTAAAAAAATACGCGGCAAATACGCAGTTTATAATAATATCGCACAGACGAGGCACAATGGAAACCGCAAGCAGATTATACGGTATTACGATGCAGGACAAAGGCATTTCGAAATATCTTGCGCTGGATATAAACGAAGTCGAGAGAAAATTCAAGAAGATTGGAGCATCAAAATAAAAACTTATGGGATTATTCGATAAATTAAAACAGGGACTAAAAAAAACTAAAGACACGGTTTTAGGTCAGGTCAATAATATTCTGAAAGCGTTTGTCAGAATAGACGAAGATTTGCTTGACGAACTTGAAGAAATATTAATCGCGTCAGATGTTGGGGTAAACACCGCGTCGGAAATAATCGAACGTCTGCGCGAAGAAATAAAAGAACGCAGATTAAAAGACGGCAACGAAGTTAAAGACGTTTTGCAGGAAATAATAGAAGAAATAATCGGCGAAAACGAGAGTTTGAATCTTGAAACAACGCCGTCTGTTGTTCTTGTCATCGGGGTAAACGGAGCGGGGAAGACTACGTCAATCGGCAAACTCGCAAATATCATGCGCCGGGATAAAAAAACCGTCACAGTCGCGGCAGCCGACACATTCAGAGCCGCAGCGATAGAACAGCTTGAAGTCTGGACTGACAGAGCCGGCGTTGATATAATCAAACATCAGGAGGGCTCAGACCCTGCCGCTGTCGTGTATGACGCTATACAGTCGTGCAAGAGCAAAAAGACCGACGTTTTAATAATCGACACAGCCGGCAGACTGCACAACAAAAAAAATCTCATGGACGAGCTTGCGAAAATATCAAGAGTTATCAACCGTGAAATCCCCGACGCAAGCGTTGAAACTCTGCTTGTACTTGACGCTACGACAGGGCAGAACGCCGTAAATCAGGCGAGAGAATTTAAAAACGCGGCGAATATAACGGGAATAGTTCTGACAAAACTCGACAGTTCGTCAAAAGGCGGCATTGTGATATGCGTGCGTAAAGAGTTAAACATACCGATAAAATTTATATGCGTAGGCGAAAAAATAGACGATATGGAAAATTTCGACGGAAAAGAATTCGCGATGGCGTTGTTTGATTGATTGTAGGGACGAACTGTGTTCGTCCGTTGAATAGAAAGGAATAATAAACAAATGCAAAAAACAAAAATAATTTTCGCGTCTAATAACGCGGGTAAAATCAAAGAAATGAATTATCTGATAAATAAAAATCTAAACGGTTTTGAAATAGATTTGCTGGGTTTAAAAGACGTTGGATTCACGGACGAAATAGTCGAAAACGGCGAAACTTTCGAGGAAAACGCCGAAATAAAAGCCCGCGCGGTTTTTGATAAAACGGGCATGATATGTTTCGCCGACGATTCGGGGTTGTGCGTGGATTATTTAAACGGCGCGCCGGGGATATATTCGGCAAGATACGGAAACGGCGTCCCCGGAGAGGGAACGAAAAGAATTTTGTCTGAACTGAAAGACGTTCCCGACGGTCAAAGAACGGCGCATTTTTACTGCGCGGTTTATTGCGTGATTGACAAAAACATAAGTTTTTGCGTATCGGGAAAATGCGACGGGATTATCACGCGTGAAAAAGCCGGAGAAAACGGCTTCGGATACGACCCGATATTTTATTATCCCGAAAAAAATAAAACTTTCGCGCAGTTATCCAACGAAGAAAAAAATAAAATCAGCCACAGAACAATAGCAACGGAACAATTCGCGAAAAAAATCGTCAGATATATAAATATATAATATAAAATAAATCAAACAGGAAAGGCGTAAAAATAAAATGCTTACAAGCAAACAAAGAGCTAAACTTAAATCAAAAGGCGCGAATACCGACGCGCTTTATCAAATGGGCAAAAATGAAATCGACGAAAATTATATAATCCAGATAAATGCCGCGCTTGACGCGAAAGAACTGATAAAAATAAAAATTCTTGAGACTGCGTTATACACGGCAAAAGAAGCCTCTCTGACCCTCGCGGAAAAGACAGACAGCGAAGTTGTGCAGGTCATCGGCTCGAAAGTTTTGTTGTACAGAAAATCACGCAAAGCCGAAAAACGCGAATTGTCGAAAATTATAGATAATGTATAAAATTATTAGAAAGTTAATGAAATTGTTATAATATGAAAAATTTGTTATGTTATAATAAAAATAAAATCGGGGTTTTCGGCGGGACGTTTAATCCTGTCCACAAAGGACACGAAATCGCCGCGGTTGAATTTTACAAAAAATTTGAACTTGACAAACTCCTGATAATTCCGTCGAATATTCCTCCGCATAAGCCAAGCGATAATAATATTTCGTCTCAAAGCCGGTTTGAGATGTGCGGAATATGCTTTGAGAAATATATAAAATTATATGATTATAATATAGAAGTCTCGGACATAGAAATAAAAAAAGACGGCGTGAGTTATACTTATGACACGATAAAAACGCTTCGGGAGATATACCCGGAAGATATAATATATTTTTTAGTGGGTTCGGATATGTTTCTGTATCTCGAAAAATGGCACAGGTACAAAGAGCTTCTCGGAATGTGCGTTTTTGTCGTAGCTTGCAGGCAAAATAACAATACTGACATAAGCGAAATATTGAAACTGCGTGAGATTTTGACAAAACAGGGATATAAAACCGAGCTTTTAGAAAATGACGCTCTTGAAATCTCGTCTACTGAAATCAGGGAAAAAATAAAAACCGGAGATACTGAAAATCTTCACGATTATTTAAGCCCCGAAGTTCTGGATTATATAAAAGAAAGAAGAATCTATGTTTTGCAATAAAAATAATATTGGCTTATACGATTATGACGGACTGAGAGAAACCGTAAAATCTCTTGTGAAAGAAAAAAGATATACGCATATACTCGGGGTGGAGGAAGAAGCCGTAAAAATCTCTGAAATTTTCGAATGCGGCGAGGAATTTATACGAAAAATCAAATCTGCGGCGTTACTGCACGATATTACAAAAGAACTTGGCGTTGAAAAATACTTTGAAATCTTTGATTATTATAATATAAATCTTTCCGAAGACGAAAAAAAAGCCGAATGGTCGCTTCACGCCAAAACCGGAGCATATATCGCGAAATACGAGTTTGGCGCGGACGATATGATTTTTAACGCGATATATAATCATACAGACATAAGCGACTTATCAAAATCTCCCGGTTTGTTTAACAAGATTCTTCATATAGCCGACTGGATAGAACCGAACAGGGAAGACGAGCGGTGTATCGAAGTGCGTGAACATTTTTATTCGGAAATCGAAAAAGCCGAAACTCCCGAACAAAAGCATAAAGCTCTGGACGAAACGATATTTGACTTTATTTATAATATATAATTAAAAAATAATGGTGTAAAATATGAATAAATATAAAGTCCGCGAATTGCCCGAAGGCAAAAAAAATAACAGCCGAAGTAAAAATAATAATAATAAAAACAAAAAAAAATCCGGTAAGGTTTTAACTGCCGGAAGAATCGTATTGCTTACGTTTTTGTCGCTGATATTCGTGCTTTTTTTAGCTGTGAATATATTTCTCTATGTTTATAAGCCGCCGATAGACGATACCCCGTTTTTGGATATGGAGAGCGATTTTGAGATTTTTGTCGGATTCGACGAGGACGGCGACGAGATAGCCCCAGGCGTTGATATGTCAAAAGACAGAAACGGCGACTGCTATACTTTTCTTATACTCGGAATCGACGGCGAGGGCGGCGGCAGGTTTGTGGGACGCACGGACAATATGATGCTCGCTATGTTCAACGTAAAAGAAAACACAGTATCTATTTTGAACATACCCAGAGATACTTACGTGACGAAAACTTACGCCGATAACGCGATAATAAACGGCGTTTACCCCAGAGGACGCAACAACGCGTTAAACAACGGCAAAAAAGGAGACGAAGCGTCTGTAGAGGGGATAAAATATCTTTGCGGCGTGATAAAATATACTTTCGGGATTCCGGTAAATTATTATGTCATGATAGATTTGGACGGATTTAAAGTGCTTGTCGATAAAATCAAAGGTGTTGAGTTCGACGTGCCTTTAAGAATGAAATACGACGACCCGACGCAGAATCTGCATATAGATTTACAGCCCGGATTGCAGCATCTGGACGGCGACAAAGCCGAGATGGTCATAAGGTTCAGACACGGGAATATATATAAAAACAGCAGGGAGCCGAATTATTACGATATAGGTTATCCCGGCGAGGATATAGGCAGGATAAAGACCCAGCAGAGATTTATCGCCGCGGTTATGAAAAAAATCCTCAGCAAACCCGACGTAAACACAATAAAAGCCCTGTTTGAAGTAGGGTCGGAGTATATGCTCACGAATATATCTCTTGCCAACGCGGGGTGGTTCGCCGCAAAAGTCACAAGCGTCAAACTTGAAAATATCAGAACTCACGCCGTTCCGGGAAATTATATACCGTCGGTAAACAGATATGAAATATATAAACCCGAAACTATGGAGATAATAAACAAATATTATAACCCGTACAACAAAGAAATCCCCGAAACTAATTTTAATATCTACGACAAGGATTTACTGAATTTTACCGGATATAAGCCGGAAATAAACATAGACGGCGAAACCATGAACGATTTAGCCAAATAATATATAATAACGAAAGGAACTTTAATATTAAAATGGATTCTGAAAATATAAATATAAAAAAAGAAGAAATAAAATATCTTGAGATAAACCCGAAACAATTAGAGCAGTCAAAAGATTTAGCCGGCAAGATAAGCGGGATTTTAGACGACAAGAAAGCCAGAAACGTAAAAATAATCGAGACCAACAAACAGACTATTATCGCCGATTATTTCGTGATAGCGACGGGAACGTCGTCAACGCATATCAGGTCTCTTGCGGGGGAAGTCGAGTTTCAGCTAAAAGAAAAATATAACGTCGAACCCTCAAGAATCAGCGGACACGCAAGCACCGACTGGATAATACTCGACTATGATTCTGTGCTCGCGCATATTTTCAACAGCGAAGCGAGGGATTACTATAAACTCGAAAAACTCTGGAGCGACGGCGAGAGCGTAAACTTAGACGAACTCGCGAAATTAGATAAAGACTAAAGACTAAAAAATTATAATTAATAAAACGAAACGGGCATATATATTTATTATTACGAATTAAAAAATAAAAATTCGGAGGTAAAAATATATATGCCGGATTTTTTTAAGATGCCGGAAAAAGAGATAATAATATTATCGGCTGAAATCTCGATTTTGCTTTCCGACAATTTAACTTCGGACCAGCAAAATACGCTCGGCAATTTTTTGCTGAGCGTGGGGCAAAATCTTATATTAGGCGCGGGACAAAAAGCGTTGCGCGAAAAATATTGCGAGGATAAGAAAAATAGCGATGAAAAAGAAAATAAAGACGACGAAAAAACCAAAGAAAAATCGTAGGGGCGACCCTGTGTGGTCGCCCGTAAATTTTATATACGTAAAAATTCTTATTTAATAAACCAGACAAGCATTTCGTTTACGCCCCTGTTCGCCCATGTCGCGTACGGAATGAGCGTAAGGCGTTTTTTCTCTGTCACAAAATGCTCTTCGGAATATAAAACGTCTGATTTTACCGAATCTTCGGAAATAACTTCGCAGTCGCATGTTATTATTATTATATCGTTGCCGTCGATTTGCGATTTTTCGCATTTATATCCGGGGTTCTCGCATATTTTCACGGATTTTAAATAATCGCCGTTGTCAAACCCCTCGGCGCAATATACGACAGGACCTCTTTTGACCGCGATTCTTCCCGCGCAGTAATGCACTTTCGGGTTGGCGTATAATTCTATAACGGGCATATCAAATTCATAAGTAATTTCGCAATTTCCCGCCCTGTCTATTTTTATCTGGCTGTATGGCGACGGACCGGTTTCGATAGGCTCCGAACCGGGAATATCCAATATTTTATACTGTTTGCACCAGCCCGGATTACGCAAATAGACAGTCACGGGTTTATCCGTCGAAACTTTGATTTTGACTTTGCCGCTTCTCGGATAATCAGTTTCTTGAATTATTTTCACGCCGTTATAATTAAATTCCGACGTGTTATACAAATTCACGTAAATACTGTTATTATCTTCGTCAACGTGATACATATACTGCCCAAGCGAAGATATAAGCCTGATGACGTTCGGGGGACAGCATGAACACCCGAAATATTCGGGTCTTTCGTATTCGGGGGCAAACTGCGTGTTTTTTATCTTCGTGAAATAATCCCTGCGTTCGGGGTGGACTTCTAATGGGTTGCAATAAAAAAACCTGTCGCCGTGAAGTGATATTCCCGACAGAACAGCGTTATATAATTGCAATTCTATTATATCCATGTATTTTTTTTCTCCGGTGAGCAGATACATTCTCTCGCAGAAGAAAATCATCGCGATGGACGCGCATGTTTCTGTATACGCGAGTTCGTTGGGCAAATCGTAATCGTATGAAAACGCCTCGCCCGAATAATTTCCGCCGATACCTCCGGTTACGTACATTCTTTTGTTTGTGATATTATCAAAAACGGTCTCGCACGCTTTTTTGAGTTTCCCGTCCCCGTATTCTCTGGCTATATCCGCCGCGCCCGAAAACATATACAGGCATCTTACGGCGTGCCCCTCGGCGGTCGCCTGCTCGAAAACGGGCAGATGGTCCTGCGCGTAATTAGGCGACGCCCAGCCGGAGTTCGTCAGTTTCTCGTCGTCGAGAGTCCCCCTTTTGTCGATAAAAAATTTACTCAGGTCAAGATATTTCCTGATTCCCGTTTCGTGATATAATTTAACTAACGCAAGTTCGATTTCTTCATGACCGGGAGTTACATAACTCTTATTTCTCTGCGGGTCTGTAAAGACTTCGCATATATAATCCGCGTATCTGCACATTGCGTTTAAAAAATCGTCTTTTCCGGTAGCTTTTTTATACGCGACCGCGCCTTCTATAAGATGTCCCGCGCAATATAATTCGTGATTGTTTCTGTTTGTGAACCTGTTGGCAAGTTCCATAGTCTGATAATAGCTGTTGAAATATCCCTCGGAAGTCTGACCGTTTACCAAATCCTCAACGATGGAATCAATCAGGGTTTCGAGATTTGCGTCTCTTTTGTGGACAAGGGTATAAGCCGCCCCCTCTATCCATTTTGCGACGTCGCTGTCCCAAAAAATATGCGGCTGGTCGGATTCGCCACTCCGCCATTTTAATTTAAAGGCGTCGATTCTTCCCGTATTATAAAACTGCTTATAAGTCGCCGGTATAGTGACCTGCTTGTTCATTTTTTGTTTTTCGTGAAAATATCCGCCGGTTATTTTTACATCTTTCAGTTCGATTTGTTTGGGCATAAAATAAGGCTCCTTTTCTCATATACTTTACTATTATAATACTTTCCAGTCGCAAATCAGTCACAAAATATGGTGAAAATAAAATTATTTTTCATCAAAATCAACTATTTTTCCCAATATATAGTTTGAAACGAACATTCCCCCTGTAGAAAGCGCATATCCTGAGTCTGTTCTGACGATATGACCGCTTTCGATAAAGGGCGCGATTTTGTCATAATATAAATTGTCGAAATCCATGTAGAAAATTTTGGCGAATTTATTTTTGTCGATACCGGACTTTAATCTGAGCCCAAGCATAATATATTCGCCGATTCTTTCGTTTGGCATTATCTCTATATGCTCGTCGAACAGATTATATTTTTCCAAGTCAAACATATCCATGCTTTGCAGTTTATATTCGTCGTAATTTAAATTTTTTATATATTCTTTTATATCTTTTTTAAACGAGAACCTGACGTTCGAAAAATAAGAATGCGCCCCCGTCCCAAGCCCGATATATTCGGAGCAGGTCCAGTATTTTAAATTATGCCTGCATTCGTAGCCGTGCTTGGCGAAGTTTGATATTTCGTACTGTTTATAACCGTTTTTTTCTAACAGTTCGCAACACATGAAATACATCGTTCTTTCGTCTTCTTCGGACGGCAGATATTGCTGTAACTGCGCGTAGTTTTTGTGAAACAAAGTATCGGGTTCGATTTTGAGACCGTAAGCCGATATATGCGACGGTTTC
>Ga0082212_10006018_pt1 | contig 16399 bp, 10 predicted proteins | sample TergutNt197P3_FD_71548 | JGI IMG/M metagenome (GOLD analysis project Ga0082212, IMG submission 71548) | Neocapritermes taracua P3 segment gut microbial communities from Petit-Saut dam, French Guiana - Nt197 P3 | ecosystem: Host-associated > Arthropoda: Insects > Digestive system > Gut ... | reverse complement strand
TGGATAGAATCCTGGTATTGGAAGAGGGGCGGATCCTTAAAATTGGTTCCCCGGCTGAGATTATTGACGGCTTGCCAGTTTTAGGTTATGATATCCATGGTACAACAAATAATAGTGATGAACTGTGCAGATCATGCCCTACAACACCATCATCATCGTCATCAGCCATACTTTCGTCGAATTTACCATATTTGGCTACTTCATTACCAAATTCACCATTATCAGCTTCATCACAAACGATAGCAAGCTCAAAACACTCCCTCATCACCAGAATGCTTGATCTTTGCCGTCCCTACGCAGCTTTAATTAGCGGTTCCTGCTTGCTTTCTGCCTCTGCCATCGTTGCCAACATAGCTCTTTTAGGTTTTTCTTCCTTGTTAATTTGTTGCGCTTCACTCTCCCCTCCCTTGCTGGATTTAATGCTAATCATAGTGGCAGTGCGCTTTTTCGGCATCAGCAGGGCGGTGCTGCGTTATATAGAACGATATATTAGTCATGACATCACTTTGCGCATTCTAGCCAAACTACGGCTATGGTATTATGAGCAGATGGAAAAGCTCTCTTATGTATCCCTGCAAAAACTGGGGCTAGGCCGGGTATTTAAGCATATCATCGGCGATGTGGACACCCTAAAATTCTTTTACCTAAGGGTGTTGACAGTGCCGCTGATAGCTTTTATAGTTTGGGCGGCGGCTTCAATCTTCTTAAGCATGTATAGCTGGAAATTAGTATGTTTGCTTAGTGTTTTTTTTGTTAGTGGCGGAATAATCTGCCCTTGCCTACTTCGTTTTGCGCTGACCCGGCGGAGGCAGGGTTTTAGCGCTCTCAGGCAGGATTATAGTGAAGCACTTTATGATTATATAAACGGTTTAGCTGACCGACAGATTTATGACGATAAAAAGGAATGCCTGCAAAAAATTGAAAAACAGGGGCACAATCTGGCAAACGAACGCTACTATATTGGTATATGGGAAGGTTTTGCTTCAACCCTAACATCCTTTTTAGCTAACCTAGCCCTTTTTGCAGCGCTTGCGATTATGATTACACAGGTAGCCCAAGGTATAAGTAATGGTTTAGTATTGGCCAGCATTGTTTGGGTAATCTGGGCTGCTTTTGAGGCTTTGCAGCCGGTAACTACCATGATGGAATATCTAAACCAATCCCGCGCCGCCCTAAAAGGCATGGAAGAAGCCGCCACACGACCCCAAGAACCGCCCCGTCTGGGAAAGGCTATGCTAATGGCAGAAAACGGCTTAGTAGTGGAGCACCTTTGTTTTTCCTATGCAGATGATAAACCGTTGCTAGAGGATATCTCTTTCAGGTTGGCTCCCGGTTCCAAAACTGCCCTTTTAGGCAATTCTGGAGCAGGCAAAACCACCCTGCTGAATCTATTGAGCGGTTTTTTACCTTATGAGAAAGGGCGAATTTTGAATGGCGAAACAGAGCTAAATGAGGTAAGTGCTACTTATTTACGTCAACATATAGGTTATCTGGAGCAAAAGCCATACTTTTTTCATGCTTCAATACGTGAAAATATCATCTTAGCCAAGAAGGATACAACAGAGCAGGAATTGCTTTCAGTGCTAAAAAAAGCCCGCTTAGATGAATTTATTAATAACTTGCCAATGGGCTTAGATACCCTGGTAGGAGAGAATGGATATAAGCTATCAGCAGGGCAAAGACAGCGCTTAGCCTTAGCGCGGCTTTTCTTGCAGGATGCACCCCTGGTAATATTAGATGAACCTACCCAAAGCCTGGATAAAGAAAACCGCGCAAGCCTGTTTGCCACCTTGTGTGAATGGTGGGCTGATAAGACAGTACTATATGTCACCCACGATAGCTTTGGCTTAGCTGTAATGGATAATATCATATTCATGGAACAAGGCCGTTTGACAGAACAAGGAAGCGAAAAAGAATTACTACAAAAAGGCGGTAAATATATGATGAATATTATGAAATATATATGATAATAAGTATTGATTAATATATTAAACAAATTTTTCATAAAATTAAAATAATACCCTTGACAAAATAATTATTTGTGGTACAATATATATAAGTGGGTGGTCAGAAAACCGTCAAAGAGAGCCGGGAGGCTGGCTCGCTGATAGTCTAACTGTCACCTAAGGGTATGTGTAAGCCAGGGGACACCGTATATTATAGCGAGGGAAATGTGTCGCTAGGGTTGGTTCCCTAAAAAACCACAAGTTAGGAGGAACCATGGCTACAGCAATACCATAGCAAAAGAGGCTTTGCGCCAATATAGCAAGCCTCTTTTGCATTTAATTTTACCTTTATCTTTACCTTAACCTTTACCTTTACCTTTTTCTGCGACTCTCAACTTGGTCTGCAAAGCAGCCCGCTACTCTTCCTCGTCATCCTTGGAGACCACTTTGGCCATATCTACTACCGTATCGCCTTCGCCAAGCTTGATCACCCTAACCCCCTGAGCATAGCGTCCTTGTTCGGAAATGCCGTCCACTTCTACACGGATAATTATGCCTTCGCGGGAAATGATCATCATTTCATCACCGGGGCGTACTACTTCTATGGCTATCAGTTCACCGGTTTTATCATTGCAGCGCATAGCATAAACGCCTTTACCGCCCCTATGAGTAATGCGGAAATCCGCCAAGGGGGTGCGTTTGCCATAGCCATTTTCCGAGACCACCAGCAGTTCACCATTTTCCTGCATGCTATCCATGCTCACCACATGGTCTCTGTATTCCAGCGAAATGCCGCGCACCCCGCGGGTAGCGCGCCCCATGGGGCGTACTTCCTCTTCATTAAAGCGGATGGCCGCGCCGCCGGCTGTGGATAATATTATTTCCTCCGCCCCGGAAGTCAGCTTAACGCCAATCAATTGATCGTCTGTATCTAAATTAATGGCGATCAGGCCGTCTTTGCGCACACTGTCGTATTCGGAAAGCACGCTCTTTTTTACCATGCCCTGACGGGTGGCCATAAAGAGGTAAACATCGTCGCTGTATTCACGCACCGGTATCACCGCCTGAACTGTGTCGCTGCCGGCAAGCGAGAGCAGGTTGACAATGGCCGTGCCTTTGGCTTGACGCCCCGCTTCCGGTATCTCATGCACTTTCAGCCGGTAGACCCTGCCCTTTTGCGTGAACACCATCAAATAATGATGAGTGGTGGTAATGAACAACTGTTCCACGAAATCTTCCTGCTTGGTGGTCATGGCAGTAATGCCGCGACCGCCCCGCTTTTGCTGGCGATAGGTATTGGCGTTAAGACGCTTAATGTATCCCCTGCTGGAGATGGTAATCACCATATCTTCCTCGGCTATTAAATCCTCCGTAGACAGCCCGCTTTCATCCTGCATGATGACACTGCGGCGATGATCGCCATATTTTTCCTGCATCTTTAGCATTTCGTCCTTAATAATATACATCACCAGCTTATCATTGGCTAACACTTCTGTTAAATAAGCGATAGTTTTGATCAGCTCCTTATATTCCGCGTCCAGCCTTTCCCGCTCCATGCCTTGCAAAGCGCGCAAGCGCATTTCCAGTATAGCCTGGGCTTGGCGTTCGGAGAGGCTGAAGCGTTCCATCAGCTTTTCTTTGGCATTGTCATGAGAGGAGCGGATAGTGGCTATGACCTCGTCGATATAATCCAAGGCAATGCGCAAGCCCTCCACAATATGGGCACGATCCTCCGCTTTAGCCAGCTCAAAACGGCAGCGGCGTACAATGATCTCTTGCTGATGGTTAAGATAATGGGTCAGCATTTCTTTGATGTTCAGCACTTGGGGCACGCCATTGACCAAAGCCAGCATGATAATGCCAAAGCTGGTTTGCAACTGTGTATGCTTGTACAGGTTGTTTAATATTACATTGGCATTGGCCTCGCGTTTTGTTTCCATCACAATGCGCAGGCCGTCTTTATCACTTTCATCCCGCAGGTCGGTGACATCTTCTACCTTCTTTTCCTGTACCAAATCGCCGATTTTTTCCAGCAATAATGCCTTATTCACCTGATAAGGCAATTCTGTTATGACAATGCGTTGTTTGCCATTGCTCATTTGTTCTATGGTGGCGCGGGCACGCAGTTTAATAGAGCCGCGCCCAGTGCGGTAGGCGTCGCGTATACCGTCAGTCCCCATGATAATGCCGGCTGTGGGGAAATCCGGCCCGGCTATTTTGCCCGAAATATCTTCGATGGTGGCTGCCGGGTTATCGATCAGCAGCACCAGCGCGTCTATGACTTCATTTAAATTATGGGGCGGAATATTGGTGGCCATGCCCACGGCTATGCCGGAGGAACCGTTCACCAGCAAGTTAGGCAAGCGGCTGGGCAGTACGGTAGGTTCTTTTTCCAAGCCGTCGTAGTTATCGATAAAATCCACCGTATCTTTATTGATATCCGCCATCAGTTCCATGGCGAAGCTCCGCAAGCGCACCTCTGTATAGCGCATAGCAGCGGCGCGATGCCCATCCACCGAGCCGAAATTGCCTTGACCGTCTACCGGCATATAGCGCATGGAAAAATCTTGAGCCATGCGTACCAGCGAATCATAGATGGAAGACTCACCATGAGGATGATATTTGCCCAGCACATCACCTACCACACGGGCGGATTTCTTATGGGTTTTATCCGGGGTTATGCCCATATCGAACATGGAATAAAGGATGCGCCGATGCACTGGTTTTAAACCGTCGCGTACATCGGGCAAGGCTCTGCCCACAATAACGCTCATGGAATAATCAATATAAGAGCGGCGCATTTCTTCTTCTAAACTACGGTTTAATATTTTACCATCAAATAATAAATCCAACTTTTACCCACACCTCCTAAACATCTAAGTTCTTGACATACAGCGCATTGGTTTGGATAAACTCCCGCCTGGGTTCTACTTTATCCCCCATAAGTATGGTGAATATCTCCTCGGCAGCCATGGCATCGTCTACCGAAACCCGCAACATGGTGCGGTTTTCCGGGTTCATGGTGGTTTCCCATAATTGCTCCGGATTCATTTCTCCTAAACCTTTATAGCGGCTGGTTTCGTATTGTTCACGCCTTTTATCGGCAAAAAAGCGCTCCAATGCCGCGTCGTCGTAAAAATAATGCACTTCCTTGCCCCGCTTGGCCCATACCTTAAAAAGGGGCGGCTGGGCGATATATACATAGCCCGCTTCTACCAAAGGCCGCATATAGCGGAAGAAGAATGTAAGCAGCAGGGTACGGATATGCGCGCCGTCTACGTCCGCGTCCGTCATGATCACCAATTTATGATAGCGGGCCTTGGCAATATCAAAATCCTCGGAAATGCCGGTACCCATGGCTGTGATCATGGCGCGGATCTCCGCATTGGCCAAGATCTTATCCAAACGGGCTTTCTCCACATTCAATATCTTGCCGCGCAGGGGCAAGATGGCTTGGGTGCGGCGGTCCCGGCCGTTAATGGCGCTGCCGCCGGCGCTGTCGCCCTCCACCAGATAGAGCTCGGAAAAAGAGGGATCCTTCATGCTGCAGTCAGCCAGTTTGCCGGGGAGCGAGGTTTTCTCTAAAACATTTTTGCGCCGGGTCAATTCGCGCGCCTTACGCGCTGCCTCGCGAGCTCTGGCTGCCTGTACGGTCTTTTCGATGATACGCCGGGCATGGGAGGGGTTTTCCTCCAAAAAAGTGCCGACGCCTTCGCCTACCAAACTGTCGACAATGCCACGCACTTCGGTATTACCCAGCTTGGTCTTGGTCTGCCCTTCAAATTGCGGCTCCTCCACCTTAACGCTCATCACCGCTGTGATACCCTCCCGGATATCCTCGCCGGAAAGGTTGGCGTTATTGTCCTTTAGAATATTTAAACGGCGGGCATAATCATTCACTATCCGGGTTAGGGCAGTTTTAAAGCCGGCCTCATGTGTGCCGCCTTCCTGGGTGTGGATATTGTTAACATAGGAAAAGATATTTTCCGCGTAGCCGTCATTATATTGCAGGGCAATCTCTACCATCACCCGGTCTTTTTCCCCGCCAAAAGCAATAATGGGATGCACTACGTCTTTATTCTTGTTCAAGTATTTAACAAAATCCTGTATACCGCCGCTATAATGATAGATTTTTTCATATTCGTCGCGTTCGTCTTTGAGCACAATACTGACATTGCTGTTCAAAAAAGCCAGTTCGCGCAGCCTGCCCTTTAAAATATCTTTAGAATAGATCAATTCTTCAAAAACTTCCGGATCAGGCGCGAAAGTGATACTGGTACCCTGTTTTGCGGAAGCGCCAACCTTACGCAAGTCGTACTGAGGTTCGCCGCGCCGGTATTCCTGCTCATAAAGATTGCCGTCGCGTTGCACACGCACGGTCAGCCATTGCGATAAGGCATTCACCACGCTCATACCCACGCCATGCAAACCGCCGGAAACCTTATAGCCGCCGCCACCGAATTTACCCCCGGCATGCAACATGGTCAAGGCTGCCTCTAAAGCGCTTTTACCGGTTTTTTCATGGATTTCCACCGGTATACCGCGGCCATTGTCGCTTACGGTAATGCTGTTGTTCATATGAATGGTAACAGTGATTTTATCGCAAAAGCCTGCTAAAGCTTCGTCGATACTGTTATCCACTATTTCATATACCAAATGATGCAGCCCCCGTGACCCTGTGGAGCCAATATACATCCCCGGGCGCCTCCGAACTCCTTCCAATCCTTCCAAAATCTGAATCTGCTCCGCGCCATAACCTTCATTGCCGTTACCGTTGCCGTTGCCGTTTAAAGGCATATCTTCAAATAATCCCTGCTTCAAGCTTTAATCACTCCTTTATTTCACGAATAAAAAGAGCTCACCGCTCCTATAAAAAGTATACCACAAAATATGGTATATGGCAAGCTTTTATTAATTTTTATCTTCTATTATATATAATTTTTATCAAACGCATATATTGTGAATCTTGTAGTAAATAATGTATGCTTCAGAGATCAAGTGGCTATTTTTATAAAACCAATAACCAACGCACCTGTTCTTGCATATCTCATCCATAAAAGCATATCAAAGCAGCCATCAGGAAAAAGTACAATACTTTTGATTCCTGCTTTTAGGCTTGTCCGGGATAGTCAATCTCAATTTTCCAGCTTTTACAAGGGGATTTACATAAGTTTTCATGGCATAATATTGTGTCACCTTCAGAAAAGTAGCGATTTCGCCCCTTGTCTTTGGCTCCTTGCAATAATCCAGAAGGGTTGTTCCGGTAGATTCAGCCATAGTCTGCCAATCATTTTTTAGTGTAACTATGAAACTTCCCCGCCTAGTCTCAAACACTGGTTCCGGTAAATTAAAACTCGCCATGGCGGATCTGATTGTAGGTATACCTGAATAACGGTTCTCGGCGACTTTTTGGAGTTCCAGGATATTCACCAGTGTTTGATTACGGGTATCTGCATGAATCTTGCCAATGCTGTCTATGGTGAGCCTGCCATATAAAGCGCCCTCGTTCCATATTTCCATACGGTCATTAAACATCAGCACCCTAACTGGCGTACCTTCAGTGTGAATGCTGTAATCACGATGCATAAGGGCATTGAGCACAGCCTCGCGAACCGCATTTATGGGGTACTCTGTTTTATCGCTACGTTTACCATCATTGCCTATTATAGTTTTTTCGCGCATGTTGCGGCTTATAAAGCGGATCGTCTCATCCAATATCTCTGCTATGGTACCCTCAATACGTTTATTGTCAAGAAACCGCTCACCGCCGGCGCCTGTTTTACCCATATATGTGCCCGGGATTACCACCGCAGTTAAGCAAAGTTGCGGAAATGCTGCTTGCGGGTAAGATGATAAACACAATAGCCCAGCTAAAGTGGGTGAACCGCCTCTCATAACCCCCATTAAGCTCAGGATTTCTTCATTAGGCAGCTTTTCAATATTAGGCTTGTTTTTTTTGACTGCGGCAATATATTTGTCTATTAGATCAGTGTTAAAATATGATGCATCCGCAAAATCCACTATGCGGATATCATCACGGATACGTCTGCGAAAAGCGTCATAACTGTAGTTTTCATAGTCGCTCATTAATTCATCCGCTTCCCCAACACGGATGAATGAACCTCTGACCCTGCCCACCCCTTTATAATAAACCGGGCGTTCGGAAATATCCACACCAGGAATCTCAGCGGATACAACAATTTTATCGCCTATGTCCGCTACGGAAAAAAGTGGGCGGACGATAGGTTGCATCTGATTGCATTGCTCTGTAACACGCTTTTGTAAATCTTGCGGGTCATATACACCAAGAACTTTGTACCCTTCTGTTTCAGCTACACCAAAAAGTATGATACCACCAGAATCCTGATTGGAAAAAGAGGATAAGGTATTGAATAATTTTGTCGGACAGCCTAAGTGGGCAGATTTGAGTTCAAGTGTCTGCATTTCGCATTGGTATTGGTGTATTTTTTCAACTAGAGCAACCAAATCTTCTTTTTGCATAATAAGCACTCCCTATATATAATCATATATTGTTGCAGATTAGTTTGCTTAATCATATAATTAAACAAACTAATTTTGTTTATTATAGCATAGAAGTTTGTTTAATTCAAGCATGAACAAACTAAGTTTGCTAATTATTGAATCGGCTCCTAATTATGATATTAGTTTTGCCGGCAAATGCTTTGCGTTAGGAACTATAAGAAGATAAAGATTCTTTACAATGACGCAGCTTCATGCTATAATCGTGCATATACGTAAACCGTGAAGGAAGGAACTGTAAATAATCCAAAAAAGGGTCGTAGAGGAGCATAGGTTTGAACAATGCAGAAGTTTTTTTAATTACTCTAAACGATCAACAACTGGGACATGATCTTCGTATTAACTCAGATAGCGCCACAGTGGCTGATGTGCTTAGGGCACTGGCTGATTTTGCTCAAAAAAATATGGCGGATTGCCGCGGCTGTGACGGTTGCTGCCATGAACGCGCCCCGCTTACCGCCCCGGATATCCATGCCTTGTCTTTGCTGCTGCCCAGCGGGGAATATCCGTTTGGGGCAGCCTGCCGCGCCTTTGCGGATGTTTTCGTTGATCAAGAAGGCATTGTCGATATAACATTGCGCCGGGATAAAAAAGGGAGCTGCCTTTTCCTCAACAAAGAGCACAAATACTGCCACAACTGGGATGTACGCCCTTTTGCCTGCCGCAGCCATTTCTGTTTGCCCAGGTCTGCGCACTTGGAGGCTTTACGGGCTGCTATTATTAATCGAGGTGAAGACGAATTGATACGCTTTCTTTTGCTCGAACAATACAATGGAGCGCCACCCATCCTACCGCCCACCATAGATATTGCCCACTATCCCCCAGACCCGGCTTTCACTTCATACTGTTGGGAGGAGATCTTGATAAAAGATATTGTTTCACAGTAATTTTGGTATGAAGGAGTATAGTATCAGGCGTTTTTGCCGGTTTACTATCATTTGTAGGTATTTTCTTTCAACTATGATTTCCGTGTAGCGGCAGACGGTATTGCCTAATACTCGTCTCTCCTTTTGCTTCCAACGCGCCTTTATTTGACAAATTACGCAGGAAACGTTTCACACTGCTTTCTGATTTCCCGCTTAAAGCGCGCGCCTGCGCATTGGAAATCCACTCGTTCCAGTTAAAAAACAACATTATGTTACCTAAAAATGCAGTTTCAGCGGGCGTCAATTTTTCGATAATGTTATTCGGCAACTTTTCGGCAAGTGTTTTCGGCAACCTTTCGGCAACTTCTATATCGGAATCATACCCGGTAAATCCTCTGGCTCCTATATCTTTAAGCGGCACAATTGCCTTGAACACGTCGCCTTCTAGTAATTCAGGTTCACCTCCAGAGTAGATTTTTGTATATTTATAGAGATTGCGCACTCCGGAGCCAAGTTTATCCGCACGGCCAATATTAAGGAAAAACCGCGCGATTAATGGGTTTTTGGGATCAGGTGTAAAATTATCCGGATCTATTCGTCCATGTTTATTAGAACGGTTCCAGTTTTCAGTAAAAATCCGGTCGTTCTCAATTATTATTTTTGCTGGGAAAGCTTTTGAATACTCGCGGTGAACCAGAATATTGCTTACAAGCTCTCTTGCTATCCACGACCTGACACTGACTCGCTGATTATCCACAAGAAAGAATCTGTCCAATGTGTGTTTTGCGATGTACTCCATAAGCTTATCATATGCTTCAATTAGATTGGTTTCAACAATTAAACGATCATCATAGCGGTCAACATTATTGCGACGAACAAGGGCATCTGTCTCAAAACCGGGAGCGCAAGAGCGTATGACGTCATCTTTTCCAAATAACAGCACACAGGCGAGATTGAAGCCTTTTTTGCCGGTTCGCCAGTCTTCATCATATAGTCCGGCACTTTTCATAATCTCCATTGCAGTCAGGCCTTTCCATAAATGATCACGGTTTTCCCCCAATGCCATTTTTTGCGCCCGCTCCACAAGGTCAAGCCTTAATTGGTTTTCTGTTACGAAAGGGAATATCTCCCGCTCGGTATAAGCTGCTGATTTACGCCCATAAAGATCAGCGGCAAGATTGGTAGACCTGGTTATATCTATGTCAGAATCACCTAAACGATCATATATTTTATTTGAGCAAAGCTGCACTTGGGAACTGACGGGAATAAATATGTATAAGACTGTTTTTCCATCAAGGTCTATTTCTTCCAGTTCAAGTAGCAGAGGTGGAGATATCTTCTGCGGATTGCTGAGCATATTTATAAAATTCTTCTTTATGTCCTGCGCTACAGTGGAATTAATACCAATAATATTGCGGTTATCATCTACGCCGAGCAGCAAATGTCCACCATAGCGATTAGAAAACGAGCAAACTGTTTCATAGACACTATTATTTAATCCGTTAACACATTCTTTAAATTCAACAGTCAATCCTTCGCCTTCTGCAAGAAGTTTTCGTATTTTTTCGGGTGTCATGTATTTGCACCTCCAGTAGTGTCTGAAAAAAAACACGTTGTATAATTTCACAACGCTAAACATGTAATGTCACCCTGATATACTACTATTTTAACAAACCAACAGTTTTTGTCAATAGAAACGGATAATTATTTTATATACAAGGTTAGTGAGATTAACATGAAAAGCATTGTAAGCTATACTTATATTCTTCGTTGCGCTGACGAAACACTCTATACCGGCTGGACAAATGATCTCCCGCGCCGCCTTAAGGCTCACAATAACGGGTTGGGCAGCAAATATACCAAATCCCGTCTGCCGGTTGAATTGGTCTATTACGAAGAATTCACAGACAAACGGGAAGCGCAAAGACGAGAATATGTTATTAAACAATTATCGCGGAAGAAAAAAGAACGGTTGATTTACGCGCTCACCTCTCCTCGCGGAAATAATTCAAACCACAGTGTTTAGGCATGCTATGCTCTTTGGACTGACGTATGCTGGTGAAGATCAGCACCAGCACGGTGGCGATATAAGGGAATATATCATATATTTGCATGGGGATGCCTAGCGGCACATAGAGGCGCATGATGGAGAGGCTGCCAAAAACTATGGCGCCGATCAGCGCCCTAGCCGGACTCCAAGTAGCGAAAATTACCAGCGCTACCGCTATCCAGCCTTGTCCGCTGACGCAATTATGCACCCACACCCCGGAGCAGGTAACCATGGAAACATACATGCCCCCCATGCCGCAAATGCCTCCCCCGACACAGGTAGCCAAATATTTATAACGGGCAACATTGATGCTGGCTGCGTCGGCGGTAGCCGGATCCTCACCCACCGCGCGTAAATTCAGGCCCCAACGGGTACGGTTGAAGAATATTGCCAGGCAAATAGCTAAGGCTAAGCCAATATAAACCAGTACATTATAGGAAAATAACAGCTTGCCTAAAAAAGGTATTGAAGAAAGCCCCGGTATGGCAATATTATTGAAAGCAGCTTTGGCTGTGGCGCTAACCGTGACATAACCGCTTGCTGAACCATGAGCCAGCACCTCGCCGAAAAAGTTGGCAAAACCTACCCCAAAAATGGTTAAAGTCAGGCCGGTAACGTTTTGGTTGGCGCGTAAGGTGACTGTAAGAAAACTGTAGATGACCGCGCCAAAAGCCCCGCAGGCAAAGGAGCTGATTATGGCTATTAGCACCGCGGTTATCCCGCCAATAGCGGGAAAGAGCGCTTCAGCTAGGAATACCCCGGCTAAACCGGCTAAAGCACCCATGAACATCATGCCTTCCACGCCCAGGTTAAGGTTGCCGGATTTTTCTGTAAGGATTTCGCCCAAAGTGCCAAACAATAAGGGTGTCCCGGCCAGCACCGCGGCATTAACCAGATTAATTAGCAGATCCATACACTGCTTGACCCCCCTTCTTTGGCCTGAATACCAGGCGGTAATTGATAAAGAACTCACAGCCCAGCATGAAAAAGAGTATAATACCGATCAAAACATCGGCAGCGGAAGCGGGTATTTTAAATGTAGTCTGGATACGGTTTGCCCCTTTTTGCAGAGTGGCGATAAATATGGAAAATACGATCATGATTACCGGATTTAAATTGGAAAGCCAAGCTACCGTAATAGCGGTAAAGCCCACCCCCCCGGCAGTGTTTTCCGTTAAGGTATAATCCGCCCCGCTTACCTGCAAAAAGCCTACCAAACCGGCAATGGCGCCGGAAATAAGCATGGTGCGTATAATAACACGGCCTACCGGCATGCCGGCATATTTGGCGGTGTTCACGCTATGCCCCACTACCGTTAGCTGATAACCTTGTTTGGAACGGTTAAGGTATATGTACACTAATACCACCAAAAGCAGCACAACTATCCAGCCAATATGTACGCCGAAGAGTTTGGGCAGTCTGGCCTCTGTTTTAAACATATCGATAATGGGAAAGCCGGTGCCTTCTTTGCGCCAAGGGCCGTTTTGCAAATATTTTTGTATGCCCAAAGCAATATAGTTGAACATTAGGGTAAATAATGTTTCATTTGTACCCCATTTGGCTTTAAAGAGGGCGGGTATCATGCCCCACAGACCGCCGGCTACCATACCGGCAAGAGCCATAGTCAATATTAATAGCCAAGAAGGTATACTACTATAGTGATACAAGGCGAAATAGCTGGCAGCAATACCGCCGATCAATATTTGCCCTTCTGTGCCGATATTCCAGAAGCGCATTTTAAAAGAGAGCGCCACCGCCAAAGCCGCGCCTAAAAGCGGAATAGCGATTTTCACCGTTTCCCTTAGCGCGGTTTTTGTACCGTAGGCGCCGTTCACCATCTCCGCGTATACAGCAAACGGGTTATGCCCCAAAAGTAGAATTAACAGTCCTCCGGTAATAAGAGCCAATACAAGCGCCAAGCCCCGGATCATCAAGGCTTTACGCGGCTCAATGGTGGGTCGGCGTACCAAGCGTATCAGCGGTACCTTTTGCTCATGCCCACTTGCGACAGTCCTTGTGATATCAGGCATGGGCTTTCACCTCCCCGGCGTCCTGCGTCTTGGCATTTTGCTCACTGTTGCCCTGTTTTTGTGTCATCAAAAGCCCCAATTGCTCTTTGGTAGCCTGCCCTGCCTCCACAATACCGCTGATACGCCCGCCACATAATACTATGATACGGTCAGCCAGTTCCAGCAGCACATCCAGATCTTCTCCGATAAACAGTACGCCCACGCCACGCTGTTTTTGTTCATTTAATAAGCTGTAAATAGTATAGGAAGAGTTGATATCCAGCCCACGCACCGGGTAAGCCACTATCAACACCTGAGGCGCACAGGCAATTTCCCTCCCCAGCAGCACTTTTTGTACATTACCGCCGGAAAGCAAACGTACCGGCGTCATTGCTCCGGGAGTATTGATTTCCAGTTGCTCAATCAGTTTATTAGCCAGATCTTCCGAGCCTTTGCGGTCGGTAAAAGGTCCCGGCCCTTTATAATAGTGCCGCAGCATAACATTATCTGTCATATCCATAGCCGCCACCAAACCCATGCCCAAACGGTCTTCCGGCACAAAACTCATGGAAAGACCTTTATTGATAATTGCCATGGGTGAAAGGCCGACTATATTTTCGCCCTCCCCTTCACCGTAAAAAATAACCGTACCATCTGTAATTGGATAAAGCCCCGCCAAAGATTCACATAATTCCTTCTGGCCACTGCCGGCTATTCCGGCCACACCCAGTATTTCACCGCCATGCAAGGTAAAGCTAAGGTCGTCCAATACCTTGCGGCCTTCGTCATTTACGCAAGTAAGGTGTGCAACCTCCAGTTTTGGCTGGCTATCCAGAGTGGCCGGGCGGTCGATTTTTAAGCTAATGGGGCGGCCTACCATCATTTCCGTCAATTTCTGCGTATCGGTTTCATCAGTCTGTACGATGGCGATGGATTGCCCTTTGCGCAGTATTTGCACGCGATCCGATACCGCCATCACCTCGTTCAGCTTATGGGTGATGATCACGATAGCTTTATCATCATCTTTCATGCGGCGCAGTACGGTAAAGAGCTTATCTGTCTCTTGAGGCGTCAATACAGCGGTAGGTTCATCCAAGATCAGTATGTCGGCGCCTCGGTATAGCATTTTTACTATTTCCACCGTCTGTTTTTCGCTAACAGACATATTGTAGATCTTTTGCTCCGGGTCAAGGTTAAAACCATAACGCCTGCTGATCTCCTGAATGCGCTTGCCCAAAACTGCCCGGTCCAAAAATGCCTTTTCCGGTAAACCCAATACGATATTCTCCGCTGCTGTCAAAACATCCACCAGCTTGAAATGCTGATGTACCATACCTATGCCCAAACGGAAAGCGTCCAAGGGCGAGCGAATGGTCACCTCTTGCCCATTGACAAAAATCTCCCCTTCATCCGGGAAATAGATGCCGGAGAGCATATTCATCAAAGTGGTCTTGCCGCAACCGTTTTCTCCCAGTACAGCTAGGATTTCCCCCCGGCGCACCTCGAAGCAGACCTTATCATTGGCCACCACCGTATCAAAAACCTTGGTAAGGTTGCAGGCTTTAATAGCCAACCTTTCTTCACCCAGAATTATCACCCCCACTGCCTCTTAGAAATAGCCGCAGTTAGCTGTAGCCGTAGCTATAGCTTTCTGCGGCCATTTTTAGTCACTAATTATTCCACCACTGTTATGCCTTGTAAAACATGGTTGAAGCTAGGCGCGCTATGCGGTTCCTTAAAGGTTGTGCCTTCATTTACCACCAAATTGCCTTCGTTATCGTATAGCGGGCCGGTGAACACATCCCAGCCGCCCAGTATCTTTTGCCGTGCCGCCTCAATGGCAGCTGCGGTGCCGGTTGCTACGATACTGTCATTTAATGGAGAGATATTGCATACGCCTTCAGACAGCCCGCCACTCCAATCCTGAGGGATAGTAGCGCCATCCACCAAAGCCTGAACAGCAACTATAAGATAAATACCCCAATCCCATACGGCGGAAGTTAAGGCGGCCTCCGGAGCTACGGAGCGCATATCGGAGTTGTAACCCACGCCCCAAACACCGTTGGTCTGGGCAGTCGTTTGGGGGGAAGGGCTGTCGCAGTGCTGCCCCAGCACATCGCAGCCCCGGTCTATCAAGGCTTGGGCAGCGCGGCTTTCAGCGGTGGGATCATTCCAACTATTGGTGTAAATAACATCCATGGTCACATTGGGGTTGACCGAAAGGGCGCCCAAATAAAAACCGTCATAACCGCTGATGCATTCGGCAAAGGGCATGGCGGAGACATAGCCCAGCTTATTCGTTTGGGTTTTTAAACCGGCGGCAATGCCGGAAAGATAACGGGCTTGATAGATCTCACCGAAATAATTATGCATATTGGGCAAGCCGCTTTTAGAAGCTTGATAACCGGTGGCATGACAAAATTGGATATCAGGATACTCTTTAGCAACTTCAATCATATAGTCTTCAAAACCGAAACTGGTGCCAAAAATAATTTTGCAGCCGGCTTCCACCAACTCGCGTAAAGCGGTGTCGCAGCTGCTATCCTCCGCGATATTGTACTTGCTGATCACCTGGGCATTATTTAAACCTAAGGTTGTAATCATTTTTTGAGTGCCTAAGTCATGGTTATAGGTATAGCCCATATCAGAGGGGTCGCTAATGTGAACGAAACCAATCTTAATATTAGATATAGTTAATGCCTCGTCCTCATCTTTACCGCCACTGGCACAGCCGGCTACCAAAGATAAGGTGAATAGTATTACCAACACCAGCGCAAATACTTTCTTCATATTTTTCTCCTTTCAGTTTCAAGTTTTACTCTTTTACTGTACTATCGAATTATTTAGAAATAATTTTACCTTGATGCCCTATAATGACTACGCCGGGTGCAGATAAATATATTGGGTAAATTGCTTATTGTCATTCTGAGCGTATTGTCATTCTGAGCGTATTGTCATTCTGAGCGTATTGTCATTCTGAGCGTATTG
>Ga0082212_10006016_pt1 | contig 16399 bp, 16 predicted proteins | sample TergutNt197P3_FD_71548 | JGI IMG/M metagenome (GOLD analysis project Ga0082212, IMG submission 71548) | Neocapritermes taracua P3 segment gut microbial communities from Petit-Saut dam, French Guiana - Nt197 P3 | ecosystem: Host-associated > Arthropoda: Insects > Digestive system > Gut ... | reverse complement strand
ATGCCGTGGCCCAGTTGGAACGCGACCAGAAAAATCTCGAACTGTTGAAAGACTATGAGTAAGCCATGTGTTGCGGATCAAGTATGAAAAACACCATTCGGATCACATCGACAACGAGGACAAGAACAAGTCCGTCGTTTGGGAACAGGTTGCAGACCGGCGATGAAACGCCGCTGGTCGTTACGGATGGCGTTTTGTTCCGCTGGGCGAGGATCATCAAGATCGCCAATATGTTCCCGGTCATGCACGCGATCCGCGAGTTGGAGCACAAGTTACAGACGGCCTGCCGCAGTTGCGGGCATTCCCAGCGGCAGCCGGAACCCGATCGCCGTACCCTGGCCGAAGCGAGGAGACTTTTGGCCGAATGCTCAGACGACAAGGCAAGAATTGTCAAAGAGTCCACCGGTACCATAAAATACCGGGTTCAGTATCACGACATGTCCGGTACGGTCCGGGACGTTGTCCGATAGTCAACCCATGCTAAAAAAACAGGGTTTGCGTGATATATTCCTTTGGTGAAGGATTATATCCCAAGCGAAATTTTTTAGCGCAAAGCCCTTGGGAGATTTTTTCATGGCTGAAACATACAATCCGAAACTTCAATTCGCCGACGAAGCCACACGCGTCGTTTCGGCAAAGTTTGCAGACGATCCGACGGATACGGCGTTGGGACACGTCACCTTTCTGATCGAATCCGACACGCCGGAAAAAGCACGGGATGCCGCGTCGGAAGTCGAACTGATCAACGAAGGGCAGCGAATCGCCCGGAAGGAGGGAATGGAGGCACCCTGCCTTTCCGATCACGGTGTGGCCAGGGCCTGCGACAAGGACGGCACACCGAATAAAATGCCGATGGAAACAATGGACGCGGCGGAGGCGGGCAGGAAGTATTATTGTTCGATCATGTATGCCTATCGTGGCGATCAATGAAAAACGGTGTTTTCCATGTCGGGTACGGTGGAACTGATTCTGAGCGACGAGGTTTTTGCGTCCACTTTGATGCTGCTTGCGGCGGATAAATTCGGGATGGACTTGTTCACGGACGACGGCACGGTATGGACGCCGGAAACGTTTCGTCAGGAGTTCGGGATTCAGTTCGGCTGCCTGCTTCCCGATGACAATCTCGGCAAACTCATGGCCGCGTTTTCGGTTCTCACTTCGGACGCACTCACTCGCAGTCTGCCGTCGTTTCTTTTTACCGTGCATGGACTGCTCGGCGACGGAACCGATTGGTCTTACGCCGAGCCGGTCGATGCGGAAGACCTGGCCTGGGCGGTCATGGAAGCCATGCTGATCTGGCCGCCGGAGCAAGGGGACTTATTCGACCCGCAGATCGTGGCATATTGCCGGGCGATGATGAAGCGGGAAGGCTTGATGTCGCCGCCGGGCGTCTTATCGTTCGCACGAGAAGAAGCGGTTTACGGCGACATCGGGCAGTTCGGCGACGATATTCTCGCGGAACAGGCGGATCGGACACAAGAGATCAACGATTATCTGGAATCGCAACAACTGGCACTCTTTCAGCAGTTGGAGGCGATCCAGGCGTTCGGCTGCACGGCAACGGGACTGATCGCCTCCGTGCAACAGGAACTTCGGGAAATTGCGAATCAGGACAAATGGCTTTGAATCCGCTTGTTACGGAAGTCGATGAAATTGCAATTGAAAATTCACCCTGAATTGGAGACAAGAAACAATGGGTATCAGATCACATGTGGTCGCAAAATACGTATGCAGGTATGCGAAGAGTGACGTGGCATTTGATTTTGTTGCTGACAAAATTTATCGGGTCCTCACGGACAATCACGTTGAAATTTTTCTGTCAAACAACGATGATATGAACTGCGAGTGGGAGATCGGCAATGCTGCACAATTACAAGCGTACATCGAAGCATTGAAACAATTGCCGCCTGACGATGTCCATCAACATTTCAAGAATACCGATCGCTTCGATATGACAAATCAATACATGATTAATGTCTTTGAAGATTGGGTGTCACACCAGGATGCCGTATCCGGTATGATCCATGTTCATTGGTTCTAACGGCGACAAGAATTCCACCCGTCTGGTCAATCACCGGATATACGAGCTAAAGATGGTCTCCAATCGTTTCCTGCTCGTTCCAAACATTTCCTGATCGATCAGAAACACATGTTTCGACGGATCATATTGCTTGAGCAGCATCGTCCGGGTCAGCATGGTGCGTATCAGATCGAAATCGAACATACCGATGGTTTTCCGGTAGCAGTCGCCCAGGGAAGCAACCGGAACGAGCAGCCCGTCTTCCGACGTGGAGGTTTTCAATTCTTCGTACTGCTGCATGAGATTGACGAAATCGCAGAAGTAGGACGAGGAATCGTAATAGCCTTCATACAGCGTTCCTTTGTGGACGGGCAAGCCCAACGCCTGTTCAAAGAACCGCACCGCCTCTTCCATGAGATCGCTGTTCCAGTTTTCGGACTGGATGTTCGGCTCCAGAACGTACCGGCTGAAATGTTTTAGTATTTGGGCGAGACATTTCAGATAGACTTCCGGGAGTTTCTCCTTAATCCAGCGATAGAACCGTACCTTGGGAAGAAAAAGCATGTTGGCATGACCGAGCGTCATTCTTGCCAGAATGACCGGCAGCGACGATGCCACGTAGCCGCAGCCGTAGAGTCCGACGGAATCCACCCAGGATGCCCCGTTTTTGAGTTTGTGGCCTGCCGACGGGGAGGTGAGTTTGACGAAGTACGGGCATGAGTGCGTTTCCGCATAATCCGCGAGAGCGGGAGTCATTCCCCGGAGCGAACAGGGCAGTTGCAGGAACTTGAACAATTGTTGCAGCAAGTCCGTATTCCATCCCGTGACGGTTGTTTGCGGCGTTTCCATACGCCAAGCCGTGGCGAAGATCACCGGCAGCAGGGAAACGAAGATCGCCAGGAGATACGGCGTTTCCTCGTTGAACGTCGCCAGAATGTGCATGTCCCGTCTGTCGAGCGGTTGAAAATGTTCCGGTTTCAGTGCGGCCAGCGGCCCCACTTCGAGTCGTAACCCGGAGTCGAGACACTGGCTGTCGGACAGCGTAACGTTCGGGAGGACGAGTGATCCGGATTCACTGTCCCAGCCGAACCCGTTGGCGATATACCTGACCTGGAAGTTGGCATGGCACTTGACGACCTTGAGCAGTTTTTCCGGCGATGCCGTAATGACCGGCAGGTGCTTGGACTTGTGATCAGTACAGACGCCGTGGATGAACCGCACGACGTTCTTTTCCACGACGCTGCGTGATTCCAGGAAGGAAAAGGATTCGTCCTTGAGCAATACGCGACCCTGGTACATCGGTTCCTGCCCCGCGATACTCAAGGCCCGATCAATGAGGCATCGTGCGGACGAGAGCAGGATCGGCGGTGCGTGCGGATCGGGCGGCACCTGGAACCAGCCGTCCCGATGGCCGGAAACGATGAAATTGTCAACATGTTTGACCGTCGCGCTGCTTGAAAGATATTTCTCCTGAATGACGCGACGGACGTGATGCGAGGCCCAGGGGAGAAATTGTTCGAGAAGATAGGGCGGCAGTTTCAACTCCTCCAGTTTGCCTTCGACCGAATCCCGCGAATCGTCCAGGTGCCAGCCCAAGGCTTTTTGCCAGGGTTCCGCACTGCGACCGATGGAACGGACGACGGCACCACTGAGCAGGTCGGGCAACTCGCAACGTTTTGATCGCGGCTGAAACCAGGCGTGTGAGATCATGCCGCCCGTCAGACACGCTTCCCGCAGGGTCACGAGATCGCCGGGCCAGGACCAGAACACTTTCACCATGTCCCGAAAGAACCCCCAGCGATAGGTCATGGATTTGCCCGTGACCGGATCAAGGGGGAACCAGCCGACGATCGGGGCAATCGCCTGTTCCTGGTAAGCGATGTCCGCCTGGAAGCGGAGCACCTGCTGCCAGTTGGTGGAAAGCACGACGAATTCCGGCGGCTTCTGTGGGTCGATGATCCAGCTTGTCGCCAGCCAGCCGGGATCGAAGGAATAAACCGACCGGGAACGCGGACCGAGTCTTCGTATGGCTGTCATGGCAACCGGCGTTTCATCTCCATTAATGAACAGCACACTACTCATGCGCATCGGCATATCATAAAGCGGGATCGCGGTGATCCGGCTCCAGTTTCGTCCGTGAAAGACACGCGATCCGCTCGTATTGTGTTTTTCGACTCCGGCATGGAACACCCGTTCGAAGACCGGGCGATCGCCGAGCCGATATTTTTTGGCGGGGGGATAGTGGTCCAGATTCTCAATGGCGCGCAGCGGATTCGAAGCGAGCCGCGACCATTTCGGGCATTCGTTGTATTGCTTGCGAATGCGCAGGGCGTTGTCGTAATACTCGTGGTATTTGGTAACGTCGCCCGTTACGACGCGGGGCATTTCTCCGGCGCGAACCAGTTCCCGGAGCATGGTCGCCGGATGTTTTTGGGTCATTTCGGCGAGATACTCCACGCCGCTGCCGGAAAATCCGCACTGGGGACAGTAGTACCAGAGGGTTTGCGAACTGAGGCAGTCGCGGCATCGCAAATCCGCAGGCTGCCGATTCGCTCTCCGGCACAGTTCGCAGGGCAAGGGCTGATGGTCGGGAATGTTAAAATGGCAATGCAAGTCGAGTGAATTACACGCCGTGTAAATCGTCGGGGTCATCATTTTGTCAGGTCAACAGTCCATTTTGGGTGAGAGAACAATCACGATGGTCAATATAACCCATTTCCCATTTGTCCTGGACCGCATGGTCGCCGAAGGGTATCCGATCCCGTCGTATGTGAGTTACGGAAAGAAAGAAGCCGGTTTGTCCAAATCCTCCGTCCCTTCATGGCATCCTACGGATTACCCGATCAACAGTCAAGAAAACGTATGGCTGTCGCAGTTGAAACTGGCCTGCGACATTGACCTGCGACCGCTGACCCGACAAATCGCCCTAAAAAAGGTGGCGGACGCGGCGGAACGTTACGGGATCACCCGCGACCTGGAACAGGTTGCAAGCTATGTGGAAGGGTTGCGTACCAAGACTGCCGGGATGGACACACTTTCCGATTACGAAAAGGCGAGGGACTGGCTGTTCGACAATGCGGAATATTTGGACGGAGAAACCGCCGCCGCATTGTCCGATCATCTGCAATCCGCTGCGATCAAGCTCGGCCATCTCCCGTCGCTTACGGAACAATACCGGCTGGCCGAACTGGGCGGTCGCGATCCCATTATGCCGGAAATTCTGGCGTTTGCGGAATCGCACCTTCACAAGCTCGCGTCCGGTTCTGTTTATACGACCGGCCAGTTCCGGTGTCTGCCGGTCGATGCCGTCCGGGACATTCTGCCCGACCTGCTGAAAACGGCGTCGCTCGGCATGGCGGTTATTGAACCGCAGCGGTTCGGCAAGGTGGCCGAAACCTTATGCGAATCGGATGCGGATGCCCTGGATTCCCTGATGCGAATATACGGCGAGGAGCCGGTCCACAGCGAATACGGTCTCCCTGTGGAGATCAGTGACCGTGTTCTGGCCAAGTTGTAACGGGCGGGCAGTCCGTGTATGTTGTGCGGCGGCGGGTGAAAAACCTTCCGTCGTTTTTTATTCACCCGTCAAATTTTTAGGAGGCATGGAACCATGACGGATCGTATCAAGTTTTCGCCGGTGAAGGAATCCGGGAGTATCGTATGCGAATGCGGCTGCGACGTCACGGAACCCGCTGTGGAAGTGATGTTGCACAATGAAAATGTGGGGAGTTTGAAATGTCAATCCTGTGACCGGATCCTTTATTTTTCACTGTTACGCGGTGACTTCAACAAGGACTTTTGTGAATTCGCCTATTCGTTTGAGCCGTTTCCGGACGTCTGTACGCAATTGACCGAGTTGCCACGCTGTCCCAATTGCGGACATGAGTTCGGTTACGAAGAACTGTATCCCCATGCAAGTGCCAAAGAGATATTCACGGAGATCGCATGGGATATGACCGAAGACGATTACGACACGGTCAAGGAGGCCGTTGTCGTCTGTCCTTATTGCCGGGAAGCCATGTCCGCGTGTATGCATCCGCCGGACTTGCCGCAACCGAAATTCAGCACGTATCAACGGGTCGCGCGGCTTTGCCAAACATGCGGCAAGCCCCATAATTTTCATATTACGCGAAGAACGGAGCATGGCGTCATGCTCGTGGACAACGAAGATACGGGACATTTTCAGGAAGAGTGGTCTCCGGGCTCTCCATAACATTGCGGAAATTAACTCCATGGATCGTACAACCATGAACGATCAATGGAACGGTTTGTTCATCAAGAATCAATGAAATTGAAAGAGGTCAAATCATGTCTCACGTAGTCGAGATTGAATTGCAAGTCAAATTTACCGACCGAAAAACGCTGGATGCCGCGTGTCAGCGGCTTGGTCTGGCGGCACCGGAACACAAGCTAGTGCAACTCTACAGTGAAAAAGCGGAAGGGCTGGCCGTTGAGTTACCCGGCTGGCGGTTTCCGATTGTCGTTGACCTGAAAAAAGAAACGGTCAAGTACGACAATTTCAACGGTCGCTGGGGCCGGATTGAGGAACTGACCAGACTAGAACAGGCTTACCAGACGGAACATGTTCTCAAAACCGCCCGCGATTCGTGCATGTTTTCCAGTATTAACGAAACGATACTGGAAGACGGGTCGATTCAGATCAATCTCATGGCCTATTAACGTGCTAAAAAAGCACGGTATTTGCGGTATAAAACCATGATACGCGAGTTCATCGCTCGTGTATCCGAGGCAATGTCAGTTGCGTCCGTCGTTCCTTGTTGTCCGGGAACGGCGGTTTTTAATTTGCAACGGCGGGCATCACGGCGTATGATCGCAGCGCAAAATATGCTTCCCGTTGTTATTTTTAGAAAAGAAATTTTTGAATAAGGAAAAGACGATGACCAAAACCATTCAAATCGTGATCGATCCGAAAAGTCAGATCACGGTGAAGTCGGAAGGCTTTTCCGGCACGGAATGTCGGGATGCCACGAAGATATTCGAGGACTTGGGGCGTGTGGTGAATGACATGCCCACGGAGGAGATGTACGGCATGACGCAGATTCAGGGGCATGTCCTTGAGAACGGAGGAACCCATGTCTGATCCAAGTACCCTGAACAGTCGGGAACGATTCCGGCGTCAATTTCGCAAACATTTCTGCGCCGGCTGTTCCGGCCTGTACGTCGATTCGTCCGAAATAGGGCTGATCGTCGAAGACGTGGACGATGTGATGCGTCTTTCCGGCGGCGGCGTAACCTGGCAGTGGAGCGTGACGCAAGGGCTGATGCCGACCCGTCGGGCCGAATCGTTCCTTGCCCTGGAAAAAGTCCAGGAACTGATCAAACCCAAGGAACTGATCGCGTGTCTGTTCAATCTTGACGAATTGCATCGGGAGATACTCGAATACGAGCGGGCGGAACAGGAGGATTTGCGTAAGAAGAGCGATTTCTATGACCCTGATGAGGATTGCTCGGTCGAAGTGCCGTTCACGCTGATCATTGAGAATTTCAATTTGTACTTGCAGAACCCCGTCATCATCCAGGGGATCATCGATGCGATTCAGGAAGGCCGCCGTGCCCGGCGGACGATTCTCATGGTCGGGACGAATGTGACTATTCCGCCCGCATTGGAAAATCTCGTCCACAAGCTGGATCGCGAACTGCCGGATTTCAAGATCATTGAAGAGATTGCCAGAGCCACGTCGATCAATGCGAACCGCTCCCCGGAGGTCAGCGACGCGGAAATATACGATCTCATTTTTCCTCCGGCGACGCGGGAGGATATTTTTCGTGCGGCACGCGGCATGACCGAAACGGAGGTTCTGGATGCATTTTCGTTGTCCTTTGCGGAGTCGCCGGACGGCGTGGTCACGTCGGAGGCGGTGAGTGCGCACAAGAAGAAATTTCTCGCCAGGTGCCCCGCGCTGGAAATTTTTACGTCGGGTGAAGGTTTTGATACGCTTGCCGGCATGGACGCCCTGAAAACCTTCATGCTCGACTCGCTGGTTCGCCGCTCGAACAAAAAGTTGTTCCCGCGCGGCGTCATGCTTGCCGGTCCGCCGGGCACGGCGAAAACGCAGATCGCCCGGCGTCTTGCGAAGGAGGTGGGCATACCGGCGGTTCTGCTTTCGGTCGGCAAGCTGTTGGACCGATACGTCGGCGGTTCGGAGGCGGCGACGGCCACGGCGTTGAAGACCATTGAGGCGATGGCTCCCCTTATCCTTGTGATCGACGAGGTGGAGAAGGCGTTGGCCGGTTCGACCGGTCAGGGTACGTCTTCCGACGGCGGCACGATGGCCCGAACGCTGGGGACGCTGCTGAACTGGTTGTCCTGCAAGACCAGCGAGGTCTATGTCGTAGGAACCAGCAACAATACCAGTTCGTTACCCCCCGAACTGACGCGTTCCGGTCGGTTCGACGGCGTATTCTTTCTTGACCTGCCGTTTGCGGAACAGCGGCAGGCGATCTGGCAAATCTATCGCAACAAGTACGAAATTTCCCTCGGAGACGAGCTTCCCGACGACACGGAATGGACGGGTGCCGAGATTGAACAGTGCTGCTACATGGCCTGTTTGCAGGGCAAGACGCTCCGGCAAGCGGCGGAATATGTCATTCCCGTCAATCGTTCGGCGGGTACGAAGATCGACATCGTTCGCGATTACGCCAATGGTTCCCTGATCGATGCCAATTTCGGCGGCCCGTATTCGAAGGAGCGATATCGCAACTTGAGGGAACAGGAAAAGATCAAGTCGCAACCCGCAGCCAAACGGGAGCTTTCCGGAAAAACATCCCGACGTACTCTGGTAAGCCAGGATATTTTTGGACAAAACTAAAGTTCCGAAACCATTTTTCTTTTTACAGACATCACAGAAAATTGAGGTAAAACATGACAGCAACATTATCTCCCCCCGCTCGTTCTTCCCGCCCGTTGCAACTCATGAACGATGCGGTGCGAGCCGAAGTCGAACGTTTGAGTCTCGACGGCGATCTGGCCGACATTCGGCAGGCCGATCTTCCCGACGAGGATTTCATCCACTACCTGCGCAACATGATGACACCGGTTCGGCTCAGTATCAAGTGGCCGGGCAAGCAGCGAGCCCTGAACACGCAGACCAAGGAACTCGCCGCATCGACGGTCAATATCGACGCGGACGTGGCGAAATTTTCGACTCTGCTGTATGACATGACGACCGACAAATGGAAGCGTATCCAAAGTCTCCGCAGCCAGGCGACCCTGCTGTGGAGACGGAAAAGCATCGACTATCCCGCAGAAAAAGGCGTGCGTCTGATGCGCCGTGAACTGGTGGACACGTTCCGAAGTGAGATGGATGTGATCCGGGACGAAGTCCGGGATGCGGCCGTCGCACTGAACGAACGTTTTCCCGAACTTCTCGAAGAGGGGCGGCTGCGACGCGGGGATGCGTACCGCCGTGAGGATTATCCGGAAAATCTGCTCGACTCGTTCGCCATTACTTATTCCTTTCCGAGCGTCGAATGCTCGGCGGATCTTCGCAGCCAGAATCCGCAACTCTGGCTCGACGAATGCCGGAAAGTCCGGGAAAATCTCGAAGAGTCGTTGCACCGGGCCGAATCGGAATATCTCGGTCAACTGGACGAGGTGATCGGTTTCCTGGTCGAAAAGCTGCAACCGAACCCCGACGGAGGCAAGAAAACGATGCGGGAAACGGCGTTGACCAACATTGCCGACATCATTGAAACGTTCAAACAGACGAATCTCGGCGGTCGTCCGTCGGTCTTGGCACTCTCGGATCGTTTGGAACGGGTGACCGGCAGTACGTCGATCGAACTTTTGCGGAAAAGCGAAGCGACGCGTGCGGCAATCCAGGCCAAACTCCAAACCGTGCGGGCTGAAGTTCTCCGCCTGAAGGTCGAAGAGGAGAGGGAACACCTCCAGCGCAAGAGCACCCGCCATCTTCGTCTCAGCAATCCACGGGGGGCGTCATGAAAACCGGCATCAGGATCGGCATCAGAGACGGAAAAATTCAGGTGATTGCCCCGGACGATCTCGGCTTCCTGGAACGGCTTGGCAAGTGCAAGGTCAAACGGGCGTCCCACGTCGAACCTGTCCCGACCGAATCCGGAACCCAATGGACGGCCGATCTTTCCCCGGTCGGCGGTCCGCTTTTGGGGCCGCATCGCAGCCGTTCGGAAGCACTCGCCGCCGAACGGGACTGGTTGAATGCCCGGCTTGGCAACATCACATTCCAGGAAAGTGAAAACCATGATGCACAAAAGAAAGCGTACAAGAAAAAGAAGCAATAACCGGAAAATCGTCGGTTATGTCGTTCTGCAACTCGTCAGCGGCTGCTTGTGCGAGACACACGGCGTGCTGTGGCCGACGAAGAAAGCAGCCGTTCGGGAAGCGACGAAAATCATCGACGCTTATAGGGAGGACGACCGATATGCGAACCCGAAACACCCCCATTATGATCCGCATTGCGATGAAGAATGTCGGATCGACTACGACGAACTTTACGAAGCGGCCAGGTCCTTGCAGTCGATTGCGATCAACCAAGACGACGACCTGCTGATCCTGGCCATTGTCCCATCAACGAAAGCAAACTCATCATGAAAACAACACTGAACCGCAAGGACATCCACCGCTTTGCGCGGCTGGCCGGCAAACTTGTCAAACCAAACGAATTGCCGCAGGCGGCGGTCTTTTCACCGGGCGAAGGCGGCATGGTCATCACGGCCTCCTGTAGGGACGCGACGCTGTGCCTGACCGTTCCGGGAATCGAAATCCCCTCGCCGTTTGCCTTGCCGTGGCCGGCGGTGAGGGAACTGGCCGCGAAGAAAAACGGAACCGTCGAAATCGAAGCGACCGGCAAACAGGTCAAGGCATCCTGGCTCGTCGGGGAAAGAACGCAATTCATGCCTTATGAATCGAAAGTCCCAGCGAAAGTCCCCGTACTGTCCATGCCGGAAAACAGCGTCACGCATCCGATACGGCTTTTCGACGCGATCAGCGAGGCTGGAAAATTCACCGGCCAGCATGAAACACGCAGTTTCAGCAGTATTCACCTGCGCGGGGTGCCGGAACATCCTGAAACCTCACCAGAAACCAGAAAACCTCAAATCGTGGCGTGCGACGGACGGCATATTTATTGTCACGAGGGCTTCGCGTTCCCGTGGTCCGGCGATGTCCTGTGTCCGAATTCGCGGATTTTCCAATCTGCGGAGATTCGCGAGTGCGGCGAGACCGTCCGTGTGGGCATGATCGGCAAACAGATTTATTTCCAGGCGGGGGACGTGACGTTCCGGCTTAACCAATCGGACGGCACTCCCTTGAAACTTGACCGGTTTCTCGACAACAGGGACCGACCGATCTGGCTGCATCTTGACCCCGGAGATGCAAAATTCATGCTTCAGCAGCTTGACAACTTGCCGGGCAATACGAAGGATAACCGTCCGGTCTATGTTCTGCTGAACGGTTCGGTGACGATTCGCGGTTACGATCCCATCCAAAAAACGGCGACGGAATTGCGGCTCTCCCGTTCACGCCACGAAGGAGAAAGCATCGAGATACCGATGAATCGGGAATTTCTCAAGAATGCGATGAATCTCGGTGTCCGGCGCATCGGCTTCGGTCCGGGGAACGATGATACATCGCAAGATGACACGACGAAAAATCATACGGCGAACGATGAGATTCCGATCGGCCAAACCGATTCATCCGTGACGTATCTCTGGACGACACTCACGGGCGGTGAACCGGTTTGCGACGAGGCAAACCTGACTGTCCTGGATTCCGGTACGCAACCGGCACCGACAGAGTCTGACACCTCTTCCTCCGCCCCTGCTCCCGTTGCCACGGCACCCCAAGCATCGCGGAAAAAGCCCGGTAACCCGAATCTTGTCAAGCAAGTTCCCGACAAAACCCAACCTGTTCTTACCAAGGCCGCACGGCGTGTTTCCGCCGCAATCGATCCGGAGAACATGACTCCGATCCAGACGGCGGAAGCGGTGTATGCCGCCATGCGAGAAAATTTGCAGAACATGTACCAACTCATGCGATACATGAAAAAGCAGGACAAGCAGAATCATGCCCTGCGCAGCACACTCCAATCGTTGAGTAAAGAACTGCCGGGCATTCTCGGCTAGTTTTCACACACTCTCTACTTTTCCAAGCGGCGGAATCCACGGATTCCATGGATTCCGCCGCGTATCTTTTAAAAATACAAACAAGAAAGCAACAAAGAACAATGCCAAAAGCAAAAACGCCTGAAACGACACAACCGGTTTCTCGACAGCGAATCAATCAACTGGTTGATTTGCTCAACGAATGTAATGAAAAGTACCGCAAGGGCGAACCATCGGAACTTACGGATGCACAATTTGACCGCTATTTGCGGGAACTTACAACACTTGAGGCGGACTTTCCCGACGCAATACGCGCCGACTCGCCAACACACCGAATCGGCGTCGAACCTTTGAGCGGCCTGGCTCGTGTGAAGCACGATGTTCCGATGCTGAGTATCGAAAACGCGTTCTCTGTTGAAGAAGTGACCAAGTTTTTGGACACGATGGACAAGGTTTTCAAAGACCACAGACTCGGAACACCGGAGTACGTCATCGAATATAAAGTGGACGGTTGCGCCGTGTCGCTGATTTACGAAAATGGTGTGCTTGACTCGGCCAGAACACGCGGCGACGGTGAATTTGGGGATGACATCACGGAAAATGCGAAGACAATACCAAGTATCCCGCTTCAACTGAATCTGGCCGGTCGCGGAGAAATTCGCGGCGAAATTTTGATGCCGATTTCTGCGTTTCAGGTATTCAACAGGCAGAAGAAGTATGCCAATCCCAGAAACGCAACGGCAGGTGCGTTACGGCTCTTGGATCCGAAAGAGTGTGCCAAGCGGCCACTTGCGTTTATCGCGCATTCCGTTGCCGGCCACGGGTCGTTCCTGGGCTGTTATTCGCAAGGTGAATTCTTTCAACGTATGACGGAGTACGGGATACAGACACCGTGGTTTCGTCCGAGACGTTACTATACACGGGCGGATGTCCTGGACTTCTGTGAAAATATCGCGGAACTTCCCGGTGATTTGGACTTTGAGATCGACGGATTCGTGATCAAAGTCAATCATTTTCGCGCGCGAGAATACGCAGGTGAAACATCGACCGCCCCGAAATGGGCGGTCGCCCTAAAGCTCGAAAAATATGATGCGGAGACTGTGTTGCAAAACGTGACTTGGCCGGTCGGAAAGACAGGCGTACTTACACCGGTTGCGGAACTGGAACCTGTGTCGATTGACGGGACGACGGTATCTCGCGCGACGCTGCATAACCTGGACGTTATTGCACGGCTTGACCTTCAGATCGGCGATACGGTTCGGGTCGAGAAGTCGGGCAAAATCATTCCGCATGTCGTCGCATCCGTGTCGCACGGGAAGAAGAGCAAAAAGATTACGCCGCCGGAACACTGTCCGGAATGCAATACAACGCTCGTGACGGAGCGGGCTGAAAAACATGCCACGGTGATTCGCTGTATGAATTCAAGTTGCCCCGCACAGATCAAAGAAAGAATCCGGTCCTTTGCGAGTCGCGAAGGTGTTGACATTCCCGGTCTCGGCGAACAGATCATTGACCAGTTGGTGACTCAGGGGCGTATTAAAAGCATCGCCGACCTGTACAGTCTGCTGGAAAGTGATCTGACGAGACTCGACCACATGGGACAAAAGTCCGCCCGGAAACTCATGGCCGCCATTGAAAACTCAAAAACCCCGCCGCTTGAAAAATTTCTTTACGGCCTGTCCATTCCGGGTGCGGGTCACGGAACGGCGAAACGTCTGGCGAAAGCCTTTGGCAGTGTGGAGTCTGTCCAAAACGCTTCCGTTCTCCAGTTGACGAACGTACCCGACATCGGGGAGGTCACCGCCAAGTCCATTCGCGGGTTTTTCACACGGCATGAAACGTCCCTCATGCTCTACACGCTTCATGCCCGTGGCGTCCGTCCCGTTTGGGAGCAAAAAGGAACAGGCAACGGAACCGCATTGACCGGAAAAACCATTGTGGTGACCGGAACGTTGAAAAATTACGGTCGTAAAGAGATCGAGACCCTCATCGAAAAGCACGGCGGCAAAGCGTCGGGCAGTGTCTCAAGGAATACCACGTTCGTCGTGGCGGGTGACGCTGCCGGAAGTAAGCTGACGAGGGCGAATGAACTTGGTATTCCCGTGTACAGCGAAGAAAAGTTTGAAGCCATGCTCAAGCCGTAAACCACGCCATGTTCACTCCTCCCGGCGGAACCAGTCGATGTTCTCATCGCGATATTTCGGGTCGATGGCGGCCTGTTGTTCCGGCGTGAGGTCGGCGACGGTCATGATCGACCCGGTATCGGGCCAGCTTCCGTGCCGCTGATAGAGTCCGCAGATCACATAATTCACGGCATCTGCGAAATCGTCGGGGCCGATGGCGGGAACGTGGATGACGGTATAAATTTCGCCTTTTTGCTTCATCTTGACTCTGTCTTCGGCGAGTGCCGTGAAGTCATGCAGGAGGCCGGGGTATTCCTTGTTTTTGTAGTCGTAACGGAAGAAGCGGACGCGGCCCGACCGGATCAACTGCGAGAGCATCAGAAACGATCGGGCTTTATTGAGTTGGACGTGGGCTGGGACACGTTCTTTCCGATCTTCGGGGACGAGCCGTGCCACGGCACCGTTTCCGACCCGCGTATAGGAAATCGGCATGGTCATGCTTTTCGGAAATCCCGTTTCCAGCAGCTTGTCCCATCGCAGCCGGTTCCCCGGTCCGTGAAAGTCCATGGCAGCGAATCGGCACCCGTAGGTATAGGCGATGTCTTTGGCCCGGTTCGCTTCCAGATTGAAATTGTTCGGCGTCTGGCTGCGGAATCCGGAAAACACTTCGATGACTCCGTCGCTTCGCAATCCGGCGAAGGCGAATGCGGTCTTACTGATCCCTTTCAGTCCGCCGCCGCCCCAGTCGATGCCCATGCCCCAATCGACGTATCTGCCTGATTTGATCCTCTTGATATGGTCTTCGATTTCCTCACGGGGTCCGAGGACTGCGGCGTTGCGCAGGTCGGTGACGGAAATGAGTTTCGCGCCGTGGTCGTAACTTTCGCCGCAGACTTCGTTGTAAAATTCCGCTTCGCTGGCCTGGTTGCGATTGAAGCGATACTGTTGCAACGTCGTCCAGGCCCGGTTGTCTTCGCAGTGAAACGGCATAACGCATTGCGGCAGGTGGTATCCGAGATGCTCTTGTCTGCGTTCCGGGAATGCGTGCAGCCACCTTCCGTCGCGCGTGTAGAGATAATGTCCGCATTTGGCACAAACGATGCCCGGCGTTTCGGGCGTGACTTCGGTTTTCCGTTCGCGGAGTCCGAGCATTTTTTCAAGGTCTTCCCGCAACGAAGGGACGTTGATTTTTTTGCACTTCCGGCAGGGGATCGCCCATTCGCCCTGCGACGAAGTCTCCCACGCCTGTTCCAGTCCGTTTTCGAGTGTCAGGGGCGTTCCGAAACGCATGATGCACGGGGCGTTCATGTTTTCCAATGCGGCCGTATCGGAAAAGTCGATCCCCGCGTTCACGGCGGACACCGTCTGGTTGATGATCGGCTCAAACGAAGCGTCCATGCTTTGATACTCATCGTATTTGCGTAACCAAATTGAATTTGGCGTGTTCAACGGAAGTCGCTGATTTCCGCCGGTTTTAATCGATACCACTCAAATTAAAACTCCTCTGACTTTCGCCAGAGACCAGACTATATCTTCATCTCTTTACAGAGAGGCAGGCACTTCGGGCCGCTTGACCCTACTCCGAATTTCATCGGATAGCCGTTGAACGTTCCGTAGCTCACACCACGGCTTCGCTGCTGATTGCCCAATCCTTCCGATTGTCACACTTTGGTACCGAAGGCTCTCAGGGGGTTCCAGCAATTCACCTGCTCTGTGATTTCTCACAGTACAACAGCCCTCACAGGCTGAGGCCACCTGACTTGATGGCATTGGCGGTATTACCTCGCACACGGGTACAATCGTTGAAGGCAAAGGTAAAGATCAAGTTCGATCCGTTGCGGAGCGATCTCTGGAGCACGGATTTATTGCTCTGCGGCGTGACGAACATGCTCTTGAGCGGTGAGTCGGCAATGAGCGGTGCGACGTAGTTCGCCGAGAATTTTCGGATCATTTCGTAGAGCGGCGTAACGTGCAGAATGTTGTAGTAAGGCGAGGCTGCGCCCATGAGAACGCTGTGTGTCGCGTTGGAGAAGGACTTTGAAACCTGCCGACCTGTCTTGTACGTGACTTGCTCCGGCAGCACGCGGGCGAACAGCGATTTCATCTGGAAATGATTCTGGAGCGTCAGCGGTTTGCCCTTGAGCCGGAAAAGTAA
>Ga0082212_10006015_pt1 | contig 16400 bp, 15 predicted proteins | sample TergutNt197P3_FD_71548 | JGI IMG/M metagenome (GOLD analysis project Ga0082212, IMG submission 71548) | Neocapritermes taracua P3 segment gut microbial communities from Petit-Saut dam, French Guiana - Nt197 P3 | ecosystem: Host-associated > Arthropoda: Insects > Digestive system > Gut ... | reverse complement strand
CGGGTTGTGCTTCATTCCACCAGGGGAACCCTGGAAGAACGGATTCATCGAGTCCTTCAACGGAAGGATGCGTGACGAATGCTTGAACATCAACGCATTCTGGTCACTGACACAGGCCAGGGTTGTTATTTCTGACTGGAGAATGGAATACAATCATCACAGGCGACATTCCGCGCTGGGATACAAACCCCCCACACAGTACGCCGCCGACCACCAAAGAGAAACAAACACTCTCACAACAAGTGGGCCAAACTATGGGGTCCCGTCACAGCCCCAGAACTCCACTGAGTTCAGCTAGTGAAGACATGCAAGTTTGTACGACTCACCCTAGAGCCTCAAGAATGATGGGTTCCAGGTATGGGGCTAGGGTCATGGAAAAAGTGTGCGTCATATGCCCGCTGTCGAAGTAAGCGATCACTCCGCCAATCACGGCATAGCAGGTGGTGGTTCCACAGATGGCATTTGTGAAATCTAGAGTCAAAACTCGTGGATCCTCAAATTCCAAGGCAGCCTCATAGAGCGGATCCTGGGCAGTGTGCGTGCCCCGTAAGCTATCGCAACGCGACAGGTCATCGAGATTCTCAGCAAGGCAACCAGGAACCAGATATTGGCTATAGGGGACATCTCTAATTATTAAGACTGTCATGCCGCCATCAAGGAGCATAGTGACCAATTCCTGGTTCATGGTTAACCTAGCACCATCTTGTAGCTCATAGGGGATATCGGCTAAAGCCAACCCCTGGCTGCTGGATATGACAACAAGGCTGACACCGTTATCGTGCATGTCCATAATGCTGTTGGTTGTAAAGTCTAGGCAACCTTGTGTAACAGCGGGACTCGGATATTGTGGGTAATAAAGTGGAAGTAGTGAAGGATGGCACGCTGAAGCAGTGTAGGTTCGCACCTTCCACTGATGAGTTTGACTCATGGCAATCAGCGGATCGAGATAACGAGTAGCATGTGAATTCCCGAATAGCGCGATCACAGGAGCTTCTTGATGATCGCTACCGTATTCGCAGAAGCGAAAATTCTGGGGATCGCTTGCATCCCACTGGCAGTGATAGGCCTCACTTCGGTCTTTGAGAGCTTGGAGTGGGGTCATGTAGAGGGTGTCGCCGTGGGGGTCTTGGCCAGCGCATTCTGGTTCGAGCATCATGGCGGCACCGACACAGGTAGCGTCTGCAGGGATAATAATGGGTTGGTTGGGTTTGCCGACCACGTGGGTGTAGATGATCGCACCATAACCAACGAGTGCGGTCACGAGCATTCCGGTCACCAAGAAAATCCAGGTTCTGTGGAGGGGTTTGCCGAGAGGTTTGGTTCCTCGGAAACGATCCTCGATCAAAGTTTTGGACAGGGCTGATAAACCAATCACCACACCAATAGCAAGGAGTTTCTCTTTCCAAGTCAGACTATGACCTAATTGGTAAGGCAGGAGAACCACGAAAGGCCAATGCCATAAATACACGGAATAAGAAATATCACCCAAGAATTGGATGGGACGCCACCCAAGAATAGTGTCGAAAGACAACCGGTGGTTGACTGGTCCTGCACCAATCACAAGCATGGCACCCACAACAGGAATAGCAGCGTAAGAGCCAGGAAAACCTTGGGCACTAATATGGAACCCTGACCACACCACTAAACCCATTCCCAAACCAACAGAAATGAGTCTCCACTCAGGAAGGTTCTTCAATAACGGTTGGAGTCTGGGATAGATCACAGCCAGAAATCCACCAGCACCAAGTTCCCACATCCGGGTAGGGGTCACGAAATATGCTGCAGCAGGATTCACCGTACTCAAATGCACACTATAAACCAGTGACACTCCTACAACGATTCCGATCGTGATCCCTGCACCACGACGGAAACTCACATTTGTTCTGCGAATAATCATCCACGTGGCGAACAACAAGATTGGCCACAGGAGATAGAACTGTTCCTCTACCGACAGTGACCAATAGTGTTGGAAAGCAGTAGGAGGATTCGTCGATGCTAGATAATCAACGGCTTTGTTCGCTAGATCCCAGTTCTCTACATATAACGCTGACCAGATAGCGGATGATCCGTTATCCATCCACTGGGTCATTGGGGCAACCAGGATCACAGCGATCACAGTCACAATAATCACTGTGAACGCTACCGGGAGTAAGCGTCGTACTCTCCGACCCCAAAACTGGGCGACATCACCCAAACGACGAGGAGGTTTGTTCAACAAATGAGAAGTGATCAAAAACCCGGAGATCACAAAGAACACATCAACACCCACGAAACCACCAGGCATCCGTTTCGGCCAAAAGTGATACAACAACACCAGTGACACTGCTAAAGCACGCATCCACTGAATATCAACCCGCATGGTTGAATCCGATCGAGAACTAGTGAGATCTTGTTTCATGAACACTCCGGACAGAAACTCTAGCAAACATCATTGCCGGACCCTGTCTGAGTGCGGGTGTCACGTGCGAGTCATCAGCGGTTTGATCGTTGCAACAAAGCGTGGAACTCCCGCTGCTTCTAGAGCTGTGAGGACATTCTGTGCAGTTTGTGGTGGTGACTGCAATGAGTCAGCAACATCGATGATGACCTGGATCATTTCGCTCTGGTGATTCGCGAGCAGAGAGAGCAGCAGTTCATCGGGGGTGACCACGGTTACACCGAGTGACTCAATCAGCCGTGCGGGGAAGTCGCGGACATTAGCTGTGACAATCGTGGATATATCAGCGGCCATAGCCGAAGCGATAACATGAATATCATCAGGATCGGGGAATAGGTGTTGATTGGGCACTTCTGAACTGCCCGACATCGAAGCATTCGGGAAAGCGCGCTGCATTGTGAGGAATCTGTTATGGACAAGGCCGTCAGCTAAATCAGGCCTAATTCTCTTGATCGCGCGCACTGCCTCTTCTGCCACCCGAGGAGACCAGTGCGGTAGGAAGATTTTCTTTTCCGCCGCAGTCAGTAGGACGTTTATTAGGTGAATTGGAACGAACACGCAGGCATCAAGGAAGACCGCGATCATGAATCACTGTTTCTCTTTGCTTCACGGAGAGCAGGAAGGTAATCATTGATATCTAGCATGAGAAGATCCATTTCAGCAGCGTCGCGCATCGATTCCTGAAAATAATGAGTGCGCAAGCGAGACCTTTCCTCTTTATAGGCGAGAACGTCGCTCAGGAGTACTTGGCGATGCACACTGGGCTGTTGATAGGGGATATGACCATCTTCGAGAAGCTTCACCATGGTCATCCGGGAGATATTAAGAATCTTGGCAGCCTCAGTGGTGGTAAGGACAGTGGACACAGGTTCAATCTGTACAGCTTCGCCACTTGCCAATGCGTTGAGAATCGCAGTTATCCCTACCTGTAGTGTTTGAGACATGTGGGGTAGGGCATCCTGGAGGGTCTTCAGTTCCGATAGGTCCTCTGGGGGGAGCACGGTCTGTGATGCAGTCATGGTAGGCATGCTCCAAGTATAGCGCATGAAACGCTAGAAACGATGAAAACGCCAGATGGGATGAAGCTCGGAGCTGAAAACCATCGTAAAGAAATCGAATCTTTCTCTTTCCAACTCGATAAACATTCAATTTCAAGATTGGAAAAGTTCAGAGTTCAAACTCTTTAAACTTCATAGTTCAAAGTCCTTAAATTCTAGAGTTCAAGATCGTAAAAGTATAGACTTCACTCATGGAGAACTACCGGCCCCGTGTCGTTGATGCTGAATTGGCGCAGAGAATGACAGTGATGGGTGCTGTGATGATTGATGGAGCTAAAGCTGTTGGTAAAACAGCCACGGCCTCACAGATGGCGGCGACCACTGTGAGACTCGACGTCGATTCAGCAGCAAGGGCAGCGCTCAAAACCTATCCTGAACAGTTGTTCACTCACCCCACACCAATACTCTTTGACGAATGGCAAGAGACCCCAGAGATTTGGAATCTTGTTCGCCGCGCTGTTGACGACCGTACTAGAAATGGTTTGTACCTTCTGACAGGCTCTTCCCGGCCGCGTGACAATGCGCGGATGCACTCTGGGGCAGGGCGAATTGGAAGGTGCCGAATGCGGCCCATGTCGCTCTATGAGTCAGGGCACTCCTCAGGGTCCATCAGCCTAGCTGGGCTACTTCAAGGTGACGAACCAGAAGGAAAACCTGCCCCCCTAGCCGTCCCTGACCTTATTGAGCGTGTCGTGGTGGGTGGATGGCCTGAATTGCTGGAGAATAACGAAAGCGATGCCAGAGTTTGGCTCACTGACTATATGACATCACTCGCCGAGATCGATGTGCCAGGTTTGGGGTCGCGGCGAAATCCGACCAATATCCGACGCCTCCTGGCAGCACTTGGTCGGCATGTTGGGAGTTCATTGAACCAGTCAGCTTTAGCTCAGGATGTCGGTGGTCATCAGGGTCCAGTTGCCTATGAAACCTTGTCGAATTACTTGGATGCCCTTGAGAGGCTCATGCTCCTTGAGCCGTTACCAGCCTGGCGCCCTCACTTGCGTTCCCGAACTCAGCTGCGAGCCAAATCAGTACATCACTTCGTGGACCCTTCTCTTGGAGTTGCAGCTCTCGGTGGTGGCTCATCTGAGCTCCTTGCCGATCTCAATGCAGCTGGATTCCATTTCGAGTCCCTCGTACTTCGGGATTTGAGAGTGTATGCCCAGCAACTAAATGCCACTTTTTCGTCTTGGAGAGACTCGACAACAGGTACTGAGGTTGATGCCATCCTTGAACTTCCCAATGGGCGTTGGGCAGGGTTTGAGATCAAGCTTGGAGAGTCCGGGGCAGATGTTGCAGCACGGTCCTTGCTCACTTGTGCAAGAAAAGTTGATGCCACCAAGCACGGAAAACCAACAGCCCTCGTGGTCATCACAGGTGGGCAGTACGCTTACCGTCGCCCTGATGGTGTCTGCGTCGTGCCGATCACTGCGCTCGGGCCATGATCCCCTAGGCCGATAGGGCGCAATCCGCTAAGGACCATAGTCAGATCACCATCACCTGAGGGCTTCGAGGATGACCGGTTCAAGGTAGGGGCGCAGCGTACTAGCGAAACTCTTCGTCAAATGCCCCTGGTTGAAATAGACAATCACTCCACCCACAACGTCGAAGCATGTGGTGTCGTCACAGATAGCGTCAGTGAAATCGACAGTGAACACTCGTGGATCCTCTAACCCCACTGCGGCATCATAGAGAGGGTCTTTGACGATGCGCCCGGCTCTTGGGCCATCACAAGCTGACAAATCATCAAGGTGGGCATCCACACAATCCGTGACATTATCTGGTGGGAAAGGAACATCACGAATAACGATCACTGTCATGTCAGCGTCCAGAAGCTGGCCCAGCAGATCAGCAAAAATGTCGAACTTCGCCTGATATTGCCCACCACTATTGACCCCCACCACCTCACGCGCATCAGATTGAACCGACAAAATCACCACATCAGTCCCATTCTTCTTCATGTCACTGATTGCACGCGTGGTGTAATCCCGGCATCCATTCATAGCCTTCTGGCCTGGGTAGGACAAGGTCACCAAAGACGGGAAACACAACTGCGCCAAGTAGGTTCTCACCGACCAGCCATGCTCCTGCGCCATATCAATGAGAGGATTCAAGTACGGGTCCGCATGCGAGTTGCCCATGAGAGCAATCCGGGGAGCATCATCGCTTTTCGCACCGTAACGACATGTTGGGAATTTTTGGGGAGTGTACGAACTCCACTTGCAATCGTCCGCGTACGAAATGGACTTATCTTCAGCTGCTTGAAGAGGAGTCATCAACAGTTCCTCGCCATGCGGATTTTCTGTTTCGCACCACGGATCGAGCAGCATCACCGCCCCAATGCACTCAACCGGCTCCGGGATTTCGTCGTCAGAAATGTTGCCCACAGGAAGAGTGATCTTTTCGTTCGGGTGACCAGCCACCTGGGTATAAACCATCACCGAAGCTGCGACCAGGGAAGTCACCAACATTCCAGTGACCAAAAAAATCCAGGTACGCCGCAGGGGAACACCCAAAGGGCGAGATCCGCGGAAGCGATCCTCAATCAGTGCCTTCGACAAGCTTGACACGGCGATCACCACGGCGATCAGAGCGAGCTTCTCCCACCCATTCAAACGGTGACCAACAACCCAAGGTGAAAGAACAATGAAAGGCCAATGCCACAAATAAATCGAATAAGAAATGTCACCAATATGTTGGATCCCTCGCCATCCCAGCACACGATCAAAAAAGAACCGACCATTCACTGGCCCAGCCCCAATCACTACCATGGCACCCACGATAGGAACAGAAGCAATCCAACCAGGGAACCCAGCCACATTAATAAACAATCCCGACCAGGCCATCATCAAGGTCCCGACGCCCACCAAGGCAACTGTGATTACTGCTCGACCACGGAGCAATTTCTGCACTTGCGGATAGATCACAGCCAAGAAACCACCAGCACCCAGTTCCCACATCCGGGTGGGTGTCACGAAATACGCAGCCGCAGGATTCACAGCACTCAGATAGACACAGTAGACGAAAGAGCCCGCCACTACAGCGCCAATGACCACACCAGCCCCAGCGCGGAAATTTAGGGATTTTTGGCGTACCAACAGCCAAGAACCCAGAATCAACAAAGGCCACAACAGATAGAACTGTTCCTCCACCGATAGGGACCAATAGTGTTGGAAAGCAGTCGGTGCCTGCGCTGCCCCCAAATAGTCGACTGCCTTCGCTGCCAGATCCCAGTTCTCGATATAGAGTGCTGAAGCAATCCCAGCCCAGGCGTTATCCATCCACCTCGTCATCGGAGCAAACAACACCACCATGATCAGGGTGACGATGATGACCGTGAACGCTACCGGCAACAGCCGCCGTACTCTCCTCCCCCAAAACGCTGCCACGTCACGCAGATGACGCGGAGGTTTGTTGAGAAGATTCGTTGTGATCAGAAACCCAGAAATCACCAAAAATATATCGACACCCACGAATCCACCACTCACCCTGTTTGGCCACAAGTGATAGAACAGAACCAAACCCACCGCTAGAGCACGCATCCATTGGATATCTGTACGTGTCACACTGCTCGACTTCGTCGGCTTTGGCAGGACGTACGTGGTGGTTAAAAGTTGCTGTTTCATGATTTCTCCGCGTGTCGAATCCTAGCAGGGGGTTCAAGCCCGGCACTGGCGGTATCGGTGTGGAAACCTGGACCAGGTGACCTCAAACGCTATGATCAACTTCTGACCATCACCGGCGAACCACAGGAGGTCCACTCATGGCCAGGCGAACACTCATCATCCTGACAACACTAGCTCTCTGTGTCCTGGCAGGATGTGCCCAGCCCATGCCCGAGGATGAGCCCACACCCACAGGCCTCCAAACTGACCAGATCACTATCGACATGGTGATACAACACTTCACGTTCGATCCAGCAGCGGTTGAACACTGGGCCGATCGAATGGTTGCCAAGGCAACCTACGACACACTAGTCACCTTCGCCAATGATGACACCACCACCGTGGTTCCCTCACTAGCCTCCTACACAGTCAACGACAACCTCACCGTCTACACCTTCACCCTGGTGGGGGAGAGACTCTTTTCTGATGGTACGGTGCTGACCATCGACGATGTGGCGTACTCCCTCGAAAAACCCTTGTCGAATGGTGTCCCCCGAGAGATCGAAGGAGCAACAGTCAAGAAAGTCGATGACCAAACCCTGACCATCACCCTCAAGAATCCTTGGGCCGGGTTGCCAGCAGTATTAGCATCACCCACATGGGGAATCCTCAACTCGACGATAGTCAAGGCCCAAAGCAGTGAAAACAATGATGATCGCCAAGCTTATCTGGATGAGAATACTGCTGGATCCGGTCCGTACATTCTCAAAACTTACGATCAGGATGGGGCAGTACTCGAAAAGAACCCGTACTATAACGGCTCCCAAAACCCCACCTATGACACAGTTGTTCTGCGCAACGTCACCGCGGCCCAACAAAGAACCAACCTGGTCAGTGGTGACACCTTGATGGCCCTCGACCTTGACGATGAACAGATCGCCACTTTAGATGCTTCACTCGAAGTGTTCACAGCTCCATACCCCAATGTCGTGTACATGAGCATGAATCAAAATGCGGAAGTCAACCAATGGACAGCCACCCCCCAGTGCGTGAAAGCCATCAAAGCTGCCCTCGACTATGACAAAATCGTAGAACTCGCTGGACATGGTGCCACCCAAGCCACCGGGGTTATTCCCCAAGGATTCCTCGGTGCACTACCTGCATCCCAAGCACTCATCTTTGACCTGGATACTGCTAGTAAAGATGCGGATGCTTGTGGGCTCGCTGGGAGAACTATCGCTGTTCGCTATGACAAGCCTGGTGAGTTTGATGAACTGTTTGCCGATCTTGCTCCAGTGATCACCCAACAGCTCGCCACAGTAGGAATCGTGGTGGAAATCAAAGCTCATGAGGGGGATGCAGTCCTTGATGTTCCTTCACCCATCACCTTGACATCCTGGAGGCCCCTCTACCAGGATCCAGTCGCCTCACTAGATTTCGGTCCTGGACAACCCCAAGGATTATCTGTGGGATGGACCTCGGCGATGAACAAAAACCTTGCCACGACAACAACCACACTCAAAGCAATGAGTCCAACTGAGGATCGTGGTGCATCATTTGAGGATTGGGGTCGTGCAATGAATACTGACTCACCGTACCTCCCCCTCATTCAAACTGGTGTCACTATCGCCCATCACCCCAGTGTCACCAACGTCAACTTCAATCCACTATGGGGGATCAACCTTGCGGGCCTCGGGGCGCAGTAGGGTGACGGTAAGGGGGAGATTGGGAAGGCATGCGGTAGGGAGCCAAAGTCGTAGGTCCACTAGGTACCATCGGTGGGAAACCAGGGTGTGGGGCGGGAGCTCGTCCTGCCAAAAAAGCCTGTCGGGCAACATCCATGAGCACGAGCAAGGCACCCTGTCGATAAATGAAAGTACGGGCGTCAATGATCCCTGCAGCAGTCTGGTCGTGAACCATCGTCAAGCGAGTACAAGCCTGTTGGTAGTCCCTCATTGCATTGAAACCATGCACACCATGCGTAGAGCGAGCCCACTGGCGCGCAGCGCGTCGAGATTTCAAACTGGAGAGCATATAAAGATCGGCTCGGGTCACCAACCCTGTTGGGAGGTATTCAGTCATGTATTGCCCAATATGTTTGATCGTCGCAAGCCTCTCAGCTCGAAGCCACAAGATGATACCCACCATGACCCCACAAATGATCAACAGCGCCAGCAGGGAGCCACCCACACCAAAGAAAGTGCCAGCATTCCAGATAGCATGCAGCACCATAGCGAGGATCAACCCTCCCACAGGGAGAAAAAATTTCGTTGGACCACGCCTAGTAATCGATAGGGCAATACCAATCCCAGTCATAGCTGTGGCAACAGGGTGAACCATGGGGGAGAGGACTCCTCGGCCAATGAACGTAGCGAACATCGACCAAGAACTGACGTAATAGTGAATGTTCTCCACAGCAGCAAAACCCAAAGCGCACATGGAGGCGTACACCACCCCATCAGTAATTCCGTTGATCTCGTGGCGGCGAAAGAAAAGGATCCCAAACAGCACCGCCCCCTTGCAGATTTCTTCCACCACCGGAGCAAGGATGACCACCGTACTCCACTCAACATCTGCTGAGGTTCCCACAACAATCAGGAAGGCCCCGAATTCCTCTACCAGAGCAGACACCAGAACCGCCGATCCGGCTCCCCACAAGAATGCCATCACCAACATGGGTACCGGTTCAGGTTCGAGACGATCCAAGGCCATGACCGCGATGACCATGGGTACGAGGGTGATCAACGCCAAAATGACAGCCATGAAGAAGCTAGCGATCCCGAAAAACATAGCCAGGAAGAGGAAAATGGCCGCACACGCACCAGAGATCGAGATCGTGACAATGACCCAGACTGGTACGCCACGGCGCGCCTGTCCCGACAGGATAGCTTTCGGATCGATCATCGTCACGTAGATATCGTAGTGTGGTGGGTTCGATCTTGGGAACTCGGGGATTCCGGCAGACTCTCCTACGTGGCTGATCGCTAGTCTGGATTCCGCGAGTCGCTTCGCTCCGCGGAATGACATTTGCTCGTCACCCTGTGTTCCGTCCACCACCATCAGACTCTGCATCGTGGTTGGTCACTTGCCTGGATTCCGCGAGTCGCTTCGCTCCGCGGAATGACATTTCCTCGTCACCCTGTGTTCCGTCCACCACCATCAGACTCTGCATCGTGGTTGGTCGCTTGTCTGGATTCCGCGAGTCGCTTCGCTCCGCGGAATGACATTTCCTCGTCACCCTGTGTTCCGTCCACCACCATCAGACTCTGCATCGTGGTTGATCGCTTGCCTGGATTCCGCGAGTCGCTTCGCTCCGCGGAATGACAGGGTGGGTGTCACTCTGCCTATCACCCCTACCTCGGTCACCCTGCGGAGCGAAGCGACTCGCAGGGTCCAGATATCACACTGACCACCAGTGGGAGTCTGCCGAACTCACTGACCACCACCAAACTCCACCATCGTGAAATGGCAGTATTGATGAGCAACAACGCAACGATTCCCTATGGTCGATGTGGAGCAGTTGTGGTCGGAATGACATTTTCTTGATATTTCACTCGATTTGGGGGATTTCATGTCAGCGCGTACAATTGATCCTCGGTCATCTATGCCTAGATGGCTAAACAACGATTCCGGAAAGGAAAAATGGCGAAGAAAGAGGGAGCCCTTGAATTAGAGGGTACGGTTGTTGAGGCTCTGCCCAATGCGATGTTTCGCGTGGAGCTCACCAATGGCCACAAAGTCCTCGCGACAATTTCAGGAAAGATGAGGCAGCATTACATCAGAATACTGCCCTCCGACCGAGTAGTTGTCGAGCTTTCGCCATACGATCTGACCCGGGGTCGAATCGTCTACCGACACAAGTGAACAATCCCGCAAAGACTATTCACCGGCAGACAACCCCCACCTATGAAGAGCGCAACCACGCCCTTCAACGAGAACAAGGAAGACCTCGATGAAAGTACAGCCGAGCGTCAAGAGGATCTGTGACAAGTGCAAGGTGATTCGTCGCCATGGACGCGTCCGGGTGATCTGCGAGAACCCTCGCCACAAACAACGCCAGGGCTGATTCGCCGAGAAGATCCTCTCGATAAGGATCACAACTAAACAACACAAGCGTGCACGCACCTAGGGAAACCTAGTCACCTCCGGGCGAAGGCCGGAGCCTCTGAAATGGGGAACGCGTCACGTCCACACCTTCGATCCTGGGACACCAGGAGACAACCGAAAGAGAAACAAGCCATATGGCAAGACTTATCGGTGTTGATCTCCCGCGCGAAAAGCGCTTGGAGATCGCACTCACCGCCATCTTTGGCATCGGGCGTTCCCGAGCAGCCAAGATTCTTGAAGCCACTGGAGTCAGTGGTGATCTGAGAGTCCACGAAGTAACCGACGACCAGTTCGTCAAACTGCGTGACTTCATTGAAGCCAATTACGAAATTGAAGGCGACCTGCGCCGCGCTGTGGCCGCAGATATTCGCCGCAAAGTTGAGATTGGCAACTACCAAGGTCGTCGTCACCGTTCTGGTTTGCCAGTACGCGGGCAACGTACCCGAACTAATGCGCGTACCCGCAAGGGCCGCAAGAAGTCCGTCGCAGGCAAGAAGAAGGCTCGCTGATCATAGATCAGAACAGAAAGAAGGATCATGGCTACAGCCACTAAGAAAGCAGGCGCCAAAACTAAGGTGCGCCGCAAAGAGAAGAAAAACATTCTCGTGGGTCAAGCCCACATCAAATCAACGTTCAACAACACCATCATCACGATCACTGACCCTGTGGGTGCGGTTATTGCTTGGGCTTCCGCTGGTACGGTCGGGTTTAAAGGTTCCCGCAAATCCACGCCGTACGCCGCACAGATGGCCGCCGAAGCTGCCGGACGTCGCGCCATGGAGCATGGAATGAAGCGGGTTGATGTTTTTGTCAAAGGACCCGGGTCTGGTCGTGAAACCGCAATCCGCTCCCTTGGCGCTGTTGGTCTCGAAGTGGGAGCCATCCAAGATGTGACCCCCATGCCCCATAATGGCTGCCGCCCACCGAAGCGTCGTCGCGTCTAGAAAGGAACAATCCCATGGCTCGTTATACAGGTCCCATGACCCGCAAGTCCCGCCGTTTGGGGACTGATCTTGTTGGAGGCGATAAGTCTTTTGAGCGTCGCCCTTTCCCTCCCGGCATGCATGGCCGTGGACGTACGAAAGACTCCGAATACTCTCAGCAGTTGAAAGAGAAGCAGAAGGCGCGTTTCGCATATGGGGTGATGGAGAAGCAATTCCGTCGCTACTATAAAGAGGCTGCGCGCGCATCAGGCAAGACTGGTGACATCTTGTTACAGATTCTTGAAACACGCCTCGACAATGTGGTGTACCGCGCTGGGTTTGCGAAAACTCGTCGCCAGGCACGCCAGTTCGTCTCGCACGGGCATTTCTCAGTCAATGGGGTGAGGGTGAATATCCCTTCCTATCGAGTACGCGCCCAAGACATCATCGACTTGGCTGACAAATCAGCCAATATCGTACCCATTGTTGAAGCACGCGAAACCTATGATTCTCGTACGGTTCCCGCGTGGATGGAGTCCCGCCCCACCCAGGGCCGGATCATCATCCATGCTCTGCCGATTCGTGAACAAATCGTTATCGACCTCCAAGAACAGCTCATTGTCGAACTTTATTCGCGCTGAATTGTTCCCCCCATCTTTCACCCATGCGACAACACTCGCCGTCAAATAGCGGTCGGCGGAAAGGAACAACATGTTAATCGCACAACGCCCAGTATTGACCGAAGAGGCACACGAGCCGAATCGTTCCACTTTTGTTATCGAACCACTAGAACCCGGTTTCGGTTACACCCTTGGCAATTCTCTTCGCCGTACCCTTCTCTCCTCGATTCCTGGTGCTGCGGTGACATCGATTCGCGTGCAAGGCATCAGCCACGAATTTTCTTCACTGCCGGGAGTTGTGGAAGATGTCACCGAGTTGATCCTCAACATCAAAAACTTGGTGCTGAGTTCTGATGAGGATGAGCCAGTCGAGATTCGCTTGTCCAAGACTGGCGCTGGCGAAGTAACTGCGGCTGATATTGAAACCTCGCCGCTGGTGACGATCCACAATCCTGAACTGCATATTGCCACCTTGAACGACAAAGGTTCGCTGACCTTGGATCTCATTGTTGAACGTGGACGAGGATATGTTTCGGCTGCCCAAAACAAGAATCCTGAAGCCGAAATTGGTCGCATTCCGATCGACTCGATTTATTCCCCCGTGTTGCGTGTCACCTACAAGGTGGAGGCCACCCGTGTGGAACAGCGTACAGACTTTGATCGTCTCATCATTGATGTGGAAACCAAACCGGCGATACTCCCGCGTGACGCGATCGCTTCTGCCGGGCGTACGCTCGTTGAACTCTTCTCGCTCGCCCATGAACTCAACACTGAAGCTGAAGGTATCGAGTTGGATTCGGGTCCTGTCGATGATCAACTGGTCGCCGATTTGGCTCTGCCGATAGAAGATCTGTCTTTGACCGTACGGTCGTACAACTGTCTCAAGCGTGAAGGTATTCACACCGTCTCGGAACTCGTGTCGCGCTCTGAGGTTGACTTGATGGACATTCGCAATTTCGGTCAGAAGTCTATTGATGAAGTGAAAATGAAGCTCGTTGAATTAGGGCTGACCTTGAAAGATTCTGTTCTCGGAATGGATTCCTATCCCCATGCCCACTACGATAACGGCGACGATTTCGCCCTCTGAGAATGGAGTCTCACCATGCCCAAACCAAGCAAAGGTCCACGTCTGGGGGGTTCACCCGCACACGAGAGATTGATGCTCGCTAATCTTGCTTCGCAACTCTTCGAGCATGGACGCATCAAAACCACGGTGACTCGTGCAAAGAGGATGCAACCACTGGCAGAGCGGCTCATCTCGAAAGCCCAAAAAGGTGATCTGCATAATCGTCGTGTCGTGATGAAGACCATCACAGATCCGACCATCGTGCACGTACTCTTCACCGAGATCGCACCGTCGATGGGGGAGCGCGCTGGAGGATATACCCGTATCACTAAAGTGGGTCCCCGCCAGGGTGATAATGCTCCCATGGCACTCATCGAGCTGGTTACTGAAGAACTAGTGAAAAAGACCCCGCGGAAGAAAGCCAAAAAGGTAGACACTGCCGAGAAGGTTGCTGACGTCGCTAGTGAGGACATCATTGACGAGGCCTCTGAAGAGATTGCTGATGTAGCTGAGGACATCGCCGATGCAGCCCAAGAGGCTGTTGACGAAGCCGTGGAAGCTGTTGAAGAGATCGTCGACGTCGTCGAAGAGGCTGTCGAGGAAGCGGTTGAAGTTGCCGAAGACGCCGCGGAGTTGGCACAGGATTAACCTGTCCACTGTGGGAGTTGACGAGTCGCCATGATTGATCCGAAACTGATTCGCAATGAACCGGATGTACTCAAACGTGCCCAGGAAGCGCGCGGGGAGTCAGTAGAACTCATCGACCAACTCGTGCAGGCAGACGAACAACGCCGGGATACGATCGCCTCTTTTGAAGCCCTGCGTGCCCAGCAAAAAGAACTCGGACGTCTCGTGGCACAAGCTACGCCAGAAACTCGCCCAGCTCTGCTCACCCAAGCAAGCGAACTCGCTGCACGTGTGAAACAAGCTGAAGCCGCGTCGAATGAAGCGGAACAGAATTTCACTACACTCATGGCCCAGGTGCCCAACCCAGTCTTTGATGAGGTTCCTCGAGGGGGAGAAGACGATTTTGTCGTACTTGAAACTGTGGGAACACCTAGAGATTTCGCAGCTGAAGGGTTCGCGCCTAAAGATCACTTGGAGCTCGGTGAACTGCTCGGCGCTATCGACATGGAACGCGGAGCCAAGGTTTCTGGGTCGCGGTTCTATTTCCTCACCGGTGTGGGGGCATTGTTGGAACTGGCGTTGACACAGTACGCCGTTGCTCGGGCACTCGAGTGGGGTTTCACCCCCATGATCGTCCCCTCGCTGGTGAAACCGTCAGCAATGGAAGGAACCGGGTTCCTCGGGCAAGCGGCCTCGGATGTCTATCATCTGCCTGCCGATGACCTGTATTTGGTGGGTACCTCAGAGGTGGCACTGGCGGCGTACCACAGTGATGAGATTCTCGACTGCGATTCTTTGCCGAGAAAATACATGGGGTACAGTCCCTGTTTCCGCCGTGAAGCTGGGTCGTACGGGCAGGATACTCGCGGAATCTTTCGCGTCCACTGGTTCGACAAGGTGGAGATGTTTGTCTATTGCCACCAAGAGGATTCCGAGGACCAGCATCAACAACTCTTAGAGTACGAGAAGCAGTTCATTTCGTCGTTGGGGATTCCTTTCCAAGTCCTCGATGTGGCTTCTGGTGATCTGGGGCTGTCGGCTGCCCGGAAATTTGACTGCTATGGGTGGGTACCCAGCCAAGAGAAATATCGCGAGATCACCTCGACATCGAACTGTACGAGTTTCCAAGCCAGGCGACTAAATATCCGTGCACGCTGTGAGGAGGGGATTGTGCCGGTTGCCACGCTGAACGGCACGTTGTGTGCGATCCCACGGATGATCATCATGATTCTCGAAAACTTCCAACAAGCTGATGGATCGGTCATCGTACCTGAAGTCCTGCGCCCGTACATGGGTGGACGTGACGTCTTAACGAAAGGCTAGTCATGGCCTACACCATGGTGAGGGTTCCCATCTGGAATACTTTCAAAAACCAAGAAGCCGATTTTGAATTCAAAACGAAAACCTATCCTGCACTCGACAACTACCTGTGTCTGATGGAATCTCGTGGATGGACGATTGAGCATGTGACCGCCGGGAGTGATGGAATGTCGGTACTGATCACCTTCCACCGCGGTGAAGTCTCTGCAGACCGGTGACCTGCCACACCAGCCCGTGTGTTGTCCACTACCAACAGACTCCACAACCGTAGTGATTGTTGATTCTGGACCCTGTTACTCACTTCGTTCGGTCAACCACTTCCTTGGTTTCGGGATAGTGCGCAAGCGCACTCTCCGCTCAACCTGCGTCGTGGTGCGAGTCGCTCCGCTCCGCAGGGTGACCGAGGTAGGGGTGATAGGCAGAGTGACACCCACCCTGTCATTCTGCGGAGCGAAGCGACTCGCAGAATCCATTGACTAGTCAACAATGGTTGAGACTATGGACCCTGCGACGGAGCCTGTGTTCCTCACTTCGTTCGTCAACCACTTCCTTGGTTTCGGGATAGTGCGCAAGCGCACTCTCCGCTCAACCTGCGTCGTGGTGTTCCTCACTTCGTTCGTCAACCACTTCCTTGGTT
>Ga0082212_10006014_pt1 | contig 16400 bp, 19 predicted proteins | sample TergutNt197P3_FD_71548 | JGI IMG/M metagenome (GOLD analysis project Ga0082212, IMG submission 71548) | Neocapritermes taracua P3 segment gut microbial communities from Petit-Saut dam, French Guiana - Nt197 P3 | ecosystem: Host-associated > Arthropoda: Insects > Digestive system > Gut ... | reverse complement strand
AATATGAATATAAAAAACATATGAAAATATTACCTAAATTAGGTATTAAAGATAATGAAAGAAAAAATAAAATAATAAAACAAATTAATATTATAAGAAAAAAACAGGACGATTTAAAGAATTAGTTGGTTTAGATAATTCACTTTTATTATCTAAATTTTTAGTATTATTTGTTTTATTGGTTTGAGGTTCATTTAAAGACCCTGCTATTTTTAACATAGTTTTAGCATTACTAAACCAAGGTCTTACTTGATTATAGAGTGGTATAGCTTGATTAATAAAACCAATAGTTCTACCTGCTCCATTTAAAAGACCCATCCAATTAATACCACGTCCTATAGCCCCACCCATGCCAATTCTTGGGAAAAGTCCTGCTATTCCTCTTCCAAACATAAAGACTACCTCCTAAAAATAGTATATGAAAACCTTAAAAAAAAGTTTTAAAAAAACAAAATATATGATATAATTTTACATAGTAGGGGATTGAGAGGGGTATTTTAATGAACATAATATTAAAACCTTTTACATGGATTATAAAAGGAATAATAATGTTTTTCAGATATTTTTTTGAAGGTATTTTTTATATGTTTAAAATTATTGGTAAAGGTATTCAATTTATATTTAAAGGAATCATGTTGATTCCAAGAACAATTGGATGGCTAGTCATTATTAGTATAATAGATCCTATTAAACATTTATTTAAAGTAATTAATCTTAAATTACAAAAATCAGGTGATGATTTAAAAGATGTTCCAGATAAAATAAAGAAATATCTTGTTGAAAAATATAACAGTTTAGATTTTGTAAAAAATGTTCAAATACAAAGAGAATTAAAAAGACAAGTATTATTAATAGATATTGATAAAGAAGAAAAAAGAAGTGATACTAAAGTTACTTTTAGATATCTTGCTAAAAATCCTGATGGTAAAATTATATCAGGAACATTTATAACATTTTCAAAAGCAGATGTTCATTCTTTTCTTGTTAGTGAAGGGTATGAAGTATATGAAATAAAAACATCACCAACAATTGAATTTTTTTATGGTAATCGTGGTAAAAAAGGTAAATATAAAAATAAAGATTTAGTTTTTTTTCTAACACAATTATCAACATATATAAGATCAGGTATTCCACTTGCTGATTCAATTAAAATATTATCAAGACAAGTTGGAAAAGATCCTAATAAAAAAAGATTATTTCAAACTATAATATATGAACTTACTATGGGAGAAAATTTCTCTGCAGCTTTAAGTAAACAAGGAAATACTTTTCCTAAGTTATTAATAAATATGGTTAAAACATCAGAAATGACTGGTGAATTAACTGAAACCTTAGATGATATGGCAGATTATTATGATGCTATTGAAAGAACAAGAAAACAAATGATAACAGCTATGATGTATCCTGCAATTATATTCTTACTATCTATAGCTGTATTAACATTTATTATGATATATGTAATTCCACAATTTGTAGATATATATAGTGGTGCTGGAATAGATATACCTACAATTACTAGAATAACAATAAGTATAAGTATTTTTATGCAAAAATATGTAATATTTCTTTTTGCAGGATTTATAGGTTTTATTGTATTGTTTAGATATGCATATATAAAAGTTAAACCATTCAAAAGTTTTATTCAATGGATAACTATGCATATACCTGTATTTGGTAAAATAATAATATATAATGAGGTAACTATGTTTACTAAAACATTCTCATCACTATTAAAACATAATGTGCATATTACAGAAAGTATGGAAATATTAAGTCAAGTTACTAATAATGAAATATTTAAAATGATTATATATGATACAATAGCTAATCTTTCTAAGGGTGAAAGTATTTCAGCTTCGTTTAAAAACAATTGGGCTTTTCCATCTGTTGCTTATGAGATGCTAGTTACTGGAGAAAGAACAGGGCAACTTCCAATAATGATGGAAAAAGTAGCTATATATTATGAAAATGAACATAAGAACATAATTGGACGTATGAAAGCATTTATTGAACCAATTGTTATTTGTTTCTTAGCAATAGTAGTTGGATTTATATTACTTTCTGTAGTTGTTCCAATGTTCTCATTATATGAAGATTTAGATATTTAGTTTGGGGGAATAATGGTAGTTTATTATATAATAACATTCTTTATTATAGGAATTTCTTTAGGATCATTTTATAATGTTGTAGGTTATCGCTTGCCAAGAGATGAATCAATTATAACCCCCCCTTCACATTGTCCTAAATGTAATCATAGATTAAAAATTATAGAATTAATTCCTATATTTTCATATGTTATTCAAAAAGGAAAATGTAAAAATTGTAAAGAAAAGATATCTCTATTTTATGTATGTTTTGAAATTTTAACAGGATTTCTTTTTGTTTTATCATATATTTTATTTGGATTATCTTTAGAATTATTAATAGCTTTAATATTTATATCAATATTAATTATTGTTATAATTAGTGATTATCAAACAATGATTATACCTGATGAATTATTAATAGTTGGACTAATACTTCTTTTAATAGTATATTTAATAAAAGATAATATTAATATATGGATACCTATAATATCAGGAATAGGGTGTTTTTTAATCATGTTATTTATAAAATTAACAGGAGATTTAATGTTTAAAAAAGAATCTTTAGGTGGAGGAGATATTAAACTAATGTTTATTATAGGCATGGTTTTAGGATTGCCTATGGGGTTATTATCAATCTTTTTAGCCTCTTTTTTAGCTCTTCCTATAGCATTGATATTCCTTTTTATTAAAAAAAGTAATGTTATACCTTATGGTCCCTTCTTAAGCTTAAGTGCTTTGATTATCTTTTTTATGCAAATAAGATGGGAAGATATATACCAATTTTTAATTTTAATTGATTAAAAAAAGAATATGTTATATAATATTAGTAATTTAGGAGGTTTCTTATGAAAAATGAGGTAGGAAAGCTAATAGATAAATACTTTGAAATTCAAGAACAAATATATAAGTGTTTTTTGTTTGAACCTAATTGGGTAGTCCCTCCTATGAATGATGATAGAAACTATTTTTGGTATTTTGATGAGGAGGAAAAAATTGTAAATTATGCTTCTAAAATAGAAGATTTTGAAATTGAAAATTACTATTCAAGTAGTTTGTATACACAAGAATTTTATGAAAAATTGATATATTCAACTGATGATTATACTATGATAATGATTGATACTCATACAGATGGGAATAAGTTTTTAGCTATTTATGATAATAAAAAGAACATCAAAAATCCATTTATAAGTTCATCTGAGGAATCAACAAATGAAGAAAAACATTATAGACAATAAATACCTTAAAGTTATATAACATACAAGAATTCTTATATTAAAAGAACTATTTATTTTGAATAGTTCTTTATTTTATGGTTTTGGCATTCCAGGTACAGGGATAGCTATAACTCCTTGTTCTGTTATTGTAGGTTTTGTAACAGGAATAACAACAGGAGCAGGTTGTGTAGTTTGAGGTTTTACTGGTACTGGTATGACATTTTGCTTTGTATTAGATATAACCTTTTGATTATTAATAGGTTCAACAGGAATAACAGCAGGTTTGGCAGGATTTATATTAGGTGTTATAGTAACAGGAATAGCAGTAGTAGGTTGTGTAACATTTTGGGTAACAATAGGTTGAGTAGCAGCAGTTTCTACAGTAGTAGGTGTAATGTTGATAGGAGCTTGCTGTACTACAGGTTCTGCTAAAGGAATAGTTTGTGTAGTTTGAGGTTTTACTGATGTGGGTTCTACAATCTGAGTTACATTAGTATTAGGGATTACTTCACTTTCATCTATCATATCCATATCTAGGATTTCTTCTGTTTGTGAAGGATTGGTTTTAGGTAATGTTGGTGTAATTGGTGTGTTTTGTATATTAGTATTTTGAGTTAAATTAGTATCTTTTAAAGCAGCATTTAAGCTATATTGTGCTCCTGAAAGATTACTATCATCTTCATCATCAAATTCAATTAATTTTAATATTTCTTCAAATGTTGTTAAACCCATCAATACTTTTTCAAGTCCATCTTTTAATAAAGTAGCAACATCACCTTTGTATACTAATTCTCTTAGAGAATCTTTTCTAATATTTTCACTAATAGCATCACGAATATCTTGATTTATAAGTAAAACTTCGTGGATAGCTATTCTTCCTCTATAACCATTAGAACAATGATCACATCCTCCAATATCAGGAAGCTCTAATATGTTTTTTTTAAATATTTTTGCAAATAATTGTTGTTCATATACATTAGCTGGTCTTGTTTTTTTGCAATGTTCACATAATTTTTTAGCAAGTTTTTGTGAGATTATTCCTGTTAGAGCAGATGCCAGCAAATACCTTTCAACATCCATATCTAATAAACGTTCAATTGTATTAAGAGAATTATTGGTATGAAGTGTTGATAAAACTAAGTGACCTGTAATAGATGCACGAACAGCTATTTTAGCTGTTTCATGGTCACGAATTTCCCCAATCATTATAATATCAGGGTCTTGACGTAGTATTGATCTAAGTACATTAGAAAAATCAAGCCCTATTTCACTATTAACTTGAACTTGGTTAATACCTTCAATATCCATTTCAATAGGATCTTCAACAGTTATAAGATTTACTTCTTCTCTATTTAATTTTTGTAAAATTGAGTAAACAGTGGTAGATTTACCACTACCTGTTGCTCCTGTAACTAATATAATACCATTTGGAACATTAATCATTTTACTTAATTTATTAAAATTAACCTCAGTAAAACCCAGACTTTCTAATCCTGCTAGACTCATTGAATAATCAAGAATACGAATAACTATTTTTTCTCCAACATTAGTAGGTAGTGAAGATACACGAAGATCTAGTGGAGTATCTTTTAAAACAGTTTTAATAGCACCATCTTGAGGTAATCTCATTTCAGTTATGTTCATACCAGAAATAATTTTTATACGAGTAATTAAATTTCTTTTTAAATGATTAGGAACTCTAGTATATTCAGTTAATTCACCATCTATTCGAATTCTTATCTTTAAATCCTCATCTGTTGGATCAAAGTGAATATCACTAGAACCTCTTCGCATAGAATCTAATAAAATCTCGTTAACTACTTCAACGATAGGAAATTTTTCATAGTCAAAAGTTCTTACCACACTAGCTCCTCCTAATTTTTAAATTTACCCCTAGTATTTATCACTATTATATTATATAATAATATTATCATAATAGCAATAATAAGGAGATAGAGTTTTATGAAAATAGGTAAAAAGGGTTTTTTTCTAGCAGAAGTATTAATTGTTTCTACTATATTAGTAGTAATTATAACAGTACTTTATATTCAAGTTTCTAATGTTTTTAATGCTTATAATACTAGAATTAATTATAATCAAATAGATGGTCTTTATGCTCTTAGTAATATTAGAAATTATATGGAAGAACAAGATAATGTTGAATCTTTTAAAATATTATTAGGATCTAATGATTATATACAATTTAATTGTGCTACACATTTTAGTAGTGATAATACCTATTGTCAAGCATTACTCGCTACACATGGAATAGACAAACTTTTTTTTACTAAATATAATGTTGAAAAATTACAAACAGAAATAAAAAATGATACTTATATTGTTTTTAATAGAGGAGAACAAGAATTTATAACAGCTATAACACCAATTAATAATAATAAATATAGATTAATAGCAAGTTTTCAAAATGGCACCTTTGCAACATTGGAGGTAGAGTAATGAAAAGAAAATCAGGGTTTATGTTATATGAACTAGCTATTAGTTTCTTTATATTAAGTATTATATCAATTTTTATGTTAAGTACTATATTTACCTATAAAGATAGAAATGTAAGAGCTAGATTAATATCACAGATAATGTTGTTTAAAGCCAATGTAACTAATGTTATTGAAAAAGATTTAAGAATGTATAAACCAGAAGAAACATGGTTTATGGGATCTGACAATAATTACCAAATAAAATTAAATGATATATTAACTAAAGATCTTAAACTTACTGAGGTTAATAATCAATTAGTTAGATTAACTTATTATGATTATATTAAAGATTTACCTCAAGGAGCAATATTTAATTCAATGAAAGTAGATATTAATTCATATAGTGGTAATAGATATATTGTAGTAATAACAATTCCAATATATCATGAAGATTTAGATGAAGATGGAGTAAATGAAGGCAAATATACAATAAAAATCGTGTATTTATATAATGGTATTTAGTATGGAATTTAAAATTGGTAATATTAATATTAAAAATCAAATAGTTCTTGCTCCTATGGCTGGGATAACTAATGCATCTTTTATCTCTATAGCTAGTAATATGGGTGTAGGATTAGCTTATACCGAAATGATTAGTGCTGAGGCTATAGTTAGAGGAAATAAGAAAACATTAAATATGTTAAAAGGTATTGATAAATTAGATATTCCAATAGCAATTCAACTTTTTGGTAATAGCCCTAAGACAATGGTTAATGCTGCAAAGTATATTAATTTAAAATATCCTAAAGCTATTATTGATATTAATATGGGTTGTCCTGTTCCTAAAGTTTCTTTAAGAAGTAAATCTGGGGCAGCTTTATTAAAAGATCCTAAAAAAGTCAAAGAAATAGTTAGTTCTATAGTTAAAGAAACAACTTGTCCTGTTACAGTAAAAATAAGAAGTGGCTGGGATAAAAATAGTATTAATGCCAAAGAAATTGCTAAAATAATAGAAAAAGCTAAAGCTAGTGCTATTACAATTCATCCTAGAACTAGAAGTGAAGGTTATAGTGGTAATGCTGATTGGAATATAATAAAAGAAGTAAAAGAGGTTGTTTCAATTCCAGTAATTGGTAATGGGGATATTAAAAGTCCTTTAGATGCAAAAAGAATGCTAGATGAAACAAAGTGTGATGCCATTATGATTGGAAGAGGAGTGTTAGGAAATCCTTTTCTTATCAAACAAATTATTGACTTTCTATCAACTGGTTTATATGTTAAAGAAGTAAGTAAGGAAGAAAAGATAGATATGATTAAAAAACATTTAGATGAACTTTTAAAAATTAAAGAGGAAAAAGAAGCTATATTAGAAATGAGAAGTCATATAGCATGGTATTTAAAAGGTTTGAAAAATTCTTCTAAAGTAAAAAATGAAATATTTAAAACAAAAAACAAAAAAGAAATAATGAGAACAGGCATAAAAAACAAAGATGCATTGCATTTGGCAAGTGCGATATATGCAAAAGTCGATTTTTTCATAACAGTTGATAGTAGAGTATTAAAATATAAGGATAAGAGAATATTAATATTAGATCCAATTGAATTTATAGAAAGAGAGGTATTATGAATAATGATATAGCACTAGTCCAAAATGCACTTAACATTTTAAATGAAAAATTAGGTTTAGTTGAAACTGAAAAATTTATTTCACTTATAAATAGAAACGATGGTTTTGATTACACCAAGTGGAGGGAACATCTATTTGAAGATATGACAGTAGAAGAACTAAGCAAAAAAGCGGTGGAATATTATGTAAATAAATATCCGAAAGAAGTTAATTAAAAACACAAAAGTTAGTATTTATTAAAAGTTGTTGTACTCCTACCGTCTTCGCACCATATAGTTTATATACGAACACTATCTATTATTTAGGTGGGTTCGCTATCATAAAGTACCTTAATAATTCAAGAAAAAACGATTAGATTTGAGGTCTAGTCGTTTTCTGTTTATTACTAATAATTTATATTTAAGATTTCTTTTTCAAAATCATATGAAGTTGTAATTCCAAAATATTTATCTAATCTTTGTCTGAATTCACCATTAAAATCTATATAAGTAATATAACTGCCATCCCAGTCTATACGAATAATATCAGAATTCTCATATTTATAAATATAACTCCATCCACGATTTCTATCTTGTGTGAGGATATAAGTGCTATTATCTTTCTCATAAGCAAAGAAAATTTCTTCATCTGATGCGATTTTATTTAAATTTTTGAAGTCTTTATAATCAAGTTAAAAAAGTGTTTCTTTATTGTTTAATCTATCTTTTTAGTATATACTATTACTAGGAGGTAACAAGCGTATGAAAAAATTAAAGATTTATTTAGAAACAACTATTTTTAATTATTATTTTGATGAAAATCGTGATGCACATAAATCAACTATTAAATTATTTGAAGAAATAATCGAAGGGAAATATGAAGCATATACATCTAACTATGTCATTGATGAGTTACTCCAAGCTGATGAACCAAAAAAATCTAAAATGCTAGATTTAATAGAGAAGTATAATATAATTGTGTTGAAATATAATGAGGAATCAGAAGCTTTGGCTGATAAATATATTGAAATGAATATAATCCCTAAAAATTACAAGTATGATGGAATTCATATTGCAATTGCTTCTATCAATAAATTAGACTATATTTTTAGTTTAAATTTTAAGCATATAAATAAACTTAAAACTAAGCTAATGACAGAAAATATTAATATTCAAGAAGGTTATAAGGGAATAATTATTTGCTCACCAATGGAGGTGGTTGAAGATGAAGAATAATATTGAAAAAGAACTAGATGCAATAAGAATAAAACTGTACAATGAAACAAAAAATCTAAATTTTACTCAAAAAAAAGAACGTGAACAAAAAATGATGGATGAATTAAAAAAAGAAGGGTTTAATTTCAACTTTTTTACAGAATATTCATTGTCAGAAAATGATTCTTCAAACTTTATGATTGCTGAAGAAACTACAGAATATAATGAAAAAGGGGAAATAGATTAATAGATTATATAGTGTTTATTACTTAATTTGTGTGAAAAGTTGTTGTATTTCTACTACCCTCGCATTAAATGTTGCTAATGAGAAACACGCTAAATTGGTGTTTCTGCTCTTTGTTGTTGTTTAGCAAATAAAATTATATAGTAATTGATATATACAAAATAAAGATATTACTATTGATGATTTTGATTATGTAAAATAAAAAAATTGAAAAATATGGTTTTTATAATGTTGTTAATACTTATATGTAGAAAGCTATTTAGAAAAAAATGGTAATTATCTTCCTAATGTTAATTTCAATGAAATATTCACTTTATTTGAATTTGATTTAAATATTAAATTGTTATTACTAAAATATAAAAATCGAAATAATAATTAAAAATATATTATCAGATTGTCTTGGTAACAAATATTACTGCATGGTACATATTATTGTAAAAATGTATGAAATAATATATAATGCCTTTAGAAAAGGAGAAAATTATTATGTTTGGATTAAAGAAGAAAAAGGAAGAAAATCCACAAGAAAAGTTTTTTCAAGCGAATATGGATTTATTTAATCCACCTTCTGCATTTAATGGATATGAAATCATTGATGACAATAAAGAAAAACTAACTAATATTTATAAGATATTAACAAATAATTTAGTAGATATGCAAAAGATTAATTTTGAAAATAAATATGAATTTGTTAATAGTTTGGTTGAATTAAAATATATAACCAAGGATTTTCAGCAACAATATACTTTAACTGAAATGGTTAATGGAATAAATGAAGTTGCTAAGAATTTAAAATATAATATAAAATTATCAGTAGAAGATGTTATGCAACAGGATGATGAAATTAAAAAACAAGCAAGAGAAAACTTCAATTATATAACTAGTCACGATTTAAATGTATGTGCAGAATTGATAGAAAAACAAGATTATGAATTATTTCAAGTATTCCTAGATTGTGGTGGGTTCAATATGTCAATATTACCAAAAGATAAAATTAAAGATTTAAAGCAATATACCAATTAGTTTAACAGTATTTGCAAACAAATTCATTGTTCTCATGGTATAATAACAACCGAAGGGTGGTAATATGATGAGAACAGGGGGACATACACAATATGATATACAATACCATATAGTATGAACGACAAAGTATAGATACAAAATATTGGAAGGAAAAATAGCACTAAGAGCAAGAGAATTGATAAGGCAGGGATGTGAAGCAATAAAGGTAAAAATAATAAAAGGGAATATAGGTAGAAATCACATACATATATTAGTGAGTTGTCCACCAAGTATCTCGGTATCAAAACTAGTAAAGTATTTAAAAGGAAGAAGTAGTAAAATAATCCAAGAAGAATTTCCAGCATTAAAGAAGAGATACTGGGGGCAACATATGTGGAGTATAGGATATTTTTGTAGGAGTGTTGGGACAATAACTGACGAAATAATAAAAAAATATATAGAGGATCAAAAAGATGATATAGATGAGATATTCAAAGTAATAAAATAAGAACAAGTCAGTTATTCAACTGACTTCTAGTCTAACAAGAAAGATTTAGATGAGAGGTATAATCATGGCAAAGAATTAAGAAACATTTTTAAAGAAACAAACAAAAGATAAAAGTAAGTTTTGTCAAAAGATGGCACTTTATCAATTAGAAAAGCTATCAAATATCGAATTTAAAAATTATATTAAATAAATAATAAATATTTATTACTCGATTTGGTGAAAAATGCCCAACTCCTATTGTCTTCATACTAAATGTCATTAATGAGAAACACGATAATTTGGTGTTTCTTTGTTGTTTAATCAAGCTTTTTAGTATATAATATTGCTAGGAGGTAACAAAATGAAACAGTTAAAGATTTATTTAGAAACAACTATTTTCAATTACTATTTAGATACTGATAGAGAAGCTCATGGAGCAACTGTTAAATTATTTAATGAGATAAGATCTAGAAAATATAAAGCATATACTTCTATTTATGTACTTGAAGAATTAGAAAAACACTCTGAACCTAAAAGAAGTCGAATGATTAAATTAATTAAAGAGTTTAATATTGTTTTAATAAAACAAAGTGATGAAGCTGAAAGATTAGCTGACAAGTATATTGAATATAAGATTATACCAGCTAACTATAAACTTGATGCAGTTCATATTTCGTTATCTTCAATAAATTATTTAGATTACATAATTAGTCTTAATTTTCAACATATAAATAAGCTTAAAACAAAAAATATGACAGAGATTATTAATATTCAAGAAGGATATAAAGGAATAATAATTTGTACTCCTATGGAGGTGATTGAAGATGAATAATATTGAAGAAGAAATAAATAAAATTAGATTGGAATTAAATGAAGAAACAAAAAATATGACATCAGATCAAAAAAAAGAAAGACAAGAAAAATTGCTAAATAAATTATCTCAGGAATTTGATTTTAAATTCTCAGTAGATTCTCAAATTTCTGACAATAATTTTTCTACTTTTATGATTGCAGAAGAAACTGATCCATATAATACAGAAAAAGATAACACTTAGTTTAATAGTTCTTTTACTTTTATCCCTCCTAAATTACCAATATTTTATAGTTTAAAATAAAGAGTTATGGAATCTCTTAAGTAGGAATATAAGTATATAATTAATTTGTAATATAAAAATACAAATAATTCTAAATATGATAAAGTAAAAGTTTTAAAATATGAATTTAAGAGTGTAGGAAGTTTGTTGTTTACTTTTGCTCTTTTTAGATAATACTAATATAAGAAAGGAGCATCAATATGAGTAATATAACAGGTAGAAGTTTACCAATGATGGCATTAGATCAAATTCCAACCTTTAAACCAGATGCAAAAAATATTAAAGCTTTAGTTAAAAATGAAGGAAGAGTAGTAGGATATCAATTATCTGATAATACAATTATTAGTAAAGATCAAGCTATAGCTTTAGCTTTAAATGGTGATATAAAAGGAGTTGGAATTGCACATAGAAAAGGATCAAAATACTTAAAATCTTTGCCTGATGGCTTAGAATCTAATAATTTAAGTAATTTACCATCGATTTCACAAAAATAACTTTAGATAATTATCTAAAGTTATTTTGTAAAGAGTGAGTAAATATTAGTATTATTTTACACACTAATAATATATGGATGATATAATAAAGTATAGGTGATTAGATGACTTTAAATATAAATGGACTTAATATTAATTATGAACAATATGGAAAAAAAGAATCTTCAGATATTGTATTGTTGCATGGATGGGGTCAAAATATAGAAATGATGAATCCAATTGGACAATTTTTAAAAGATTCATTTTATATTACTTTAATTGATTTACCAGGATTTGGTAAAAGTGATGAACCTAATAAAGAATGTTCTTTATATGATTATGTTAATATATTAAATAATCTTTTTATAAAATTAAAAATAAAAAATCCTATATTAATAGGTCATTCATTTGGTGGTAAAATATCTATTGTATATAGTTCTTTATATAAAACTAAAAAGTTAGTTTTATTTGGTAGTCCTTATAAAAAAACTAATCAAGAAGAAGGAATTAAATTAAAAATATTAAGATCATTTAAAAAAGTACCTATTATAAAAAATTTAGAATCATTTGCTAAAAAACATATAGGTTCAACTGATTATAAACAAGCTAGCCCAATAATGAGAGAAATATTAGTACATACTATTAATGAAGATGTAACTAATTGTCTTAAAAAAATAAAATGTCAAACTTTATTAATTTGGGGAGATAAAGATAGTGAAGTACCAATTGAAGATGCTAAGATAATGGAAGATATAATTGAAGATGCTGCTTTAATTATATATCCAAATTGTACTCACTATGCTTATTTAGAAAATATAGATCAAACTAATACTATATTAAATAATTTTTTTAAGGATGATGAAAAATGAATATTTTATTTTTTTTAAGTATTTTTATATTTGTATTATATATAATGATTAAAACTAAAAAAGCATTACATATATTACAACAAAACTTATATAATTTAGATAATAGATATCTTTTTTGGCTAAAGAAAAACATTAAAACAGCATTTTTTAATAAAGATATATATATCTTTATAATTATACCAATAATGTTTTTTATTCCTTATATTTATAGTATAATTATCTTTATTTTATTTTTTAGTATTTTATTTATTTATGAATTTAAAAAAGAAATACATACAACTTATAAAAAACCATTAGTCATTACATCTAGATTAAAAAGATTAATTATAACAACAATATTAGTAAATTTATTACCAATTATAATTATTATTTTTAATAATACACTCTATAATTATATTTTTCTTATCTTGTTTCTTATATTAGAATATATAGTTGTTTTAACAGCTAATATAATAAATATACCTATTGAAAAAATAGTATATAATCATTTTATGAGATTAGCTAAAAACAAATTAAAAAATATGCCTAATTTAAAAATAATAGGTATTACTGGTAGTTATGGGAAGACTAGTAGTAAAAATATATTGAATGATATCTTAAGTTTTAAATTTAATAGTCTTAAATCACCAGCTAATTTTAATACTCCACAAGGACTAATGATTACTATCAATAATCATTTAACAAAATTTGATGATATTTTAATAGCAGAAATGGGGGCTTATAAAAAAGGAGATATAAAAGAATTATGTGATTTTGTTCATCCGAAATATGCTATTATAACTAAAATAGGTACATCTCATTTAGAATCGTTTGGATCTTTTGAAAATATTCAAGAAGGTAAGTTTGAATTAATTGAAACATTACCAAGCGATGGTATTGCTATTTTAAATAAAGATGATGATATGCAAGTAGCTTATGTAAATAAAAAACTAAAAAATAAATGTAAAATAATATGGATTGGAATAAAAGATACTTCATCTGATATTATAGCAAAAGATATAAAATATTCTAATATAGGAACAACATTTAATATAAAATTTAAAGAAGATAAAAAAACATATCAATTTCATACCAAATTATTAGGAGAAGCTAATATATATAACATTTTAGCTTCTATAGCATTATCTCGTGAATTTGGCTCTAATATTGAAGAAATGATTAAAGGAGTTAATTCAGTTAGAAGTATAGAACATAGATTAGAACTTCAAAGACATGGTAATTTAACAGTTATTGATGATACTTATAGCTCTAATCCAGTGGGAGCCAAAATGGCATTAGATGTTCTTAAGTTGATGCCTGGTAAAAAAATAATAGTAACACCTGGTATGGTTGAAATGGGGGTAGAACAATATGAATTAAATAAAGAATTTGGTAGACAAATATCTGTTGTATGTGATAAAGTAGTTTTAGTTGGAAAACGTCAAAGTAAACCAATATTAGAAGGACTTATAGAAAAAAATTATAATAAAAATAATATTATAGTTAAAAATAAATTTAAAGAAGCATTTGATTATGCTATGGCTAATCAAGGAGAAAATACATTTATTCTTTTAGAAAATGATTTACCTGATATATATAATGAATAGGAGTGATTTAAAAATGATAAAAGTTGGAGTTATTTATGGTGGAGAATCTGTTGAACATGAGGTAAGTATAATTACTGCTGTTACTTTAATGGAAAATCTTGATACTGAAAAATATGAAGCTATACCTATTTACATAAGTAAAGAACGTGAGTGGTATACAGGAGATGTTTTAAAAAAAATAGAAAATTATCAAGATTTAGATAATTTAAAAAGATATGCTAAAAAAATGATTTTTTATCGAGATAAAAATAAATTTATTATTAGAAAAAAAGACTTCCCAAGATACTGTTTAAATGAAGTAGATATAATAATACCTGCTGTTCATGGAGCTAATGTAGAAGATGGTTCTATTCAAGGTTATTTAGAAATATTAGGAGTACCTTATGTAGGATCTAATGTATATGGATCTGTTTTAGGTCAAGATAAGGTATTTATGAAGCAAATATTTAAAGATTACATGTTACCTATTACTAAATATATATGGTTTTTTGATACTGAGTACAATCATGATTCTAAAAAAATCATAAAAGAAGTAGAACATATTGGGTATCCAGTTATAGTTAAACCAGCAACATTAGGTAGTAGTGTAGGTATATCTAAAGCTAAAAATGAAGAAGAACTTTTAATTGCTATTGATGAAGCTTTACAATATGATTATAAAATAGTAGTAGAAGAATGTATTGAAGATATGGTTGATATTAATTGTTCAGTATTAGGAGATTATCAATATCAACAAACCAGTGAAATTCAAGAAATAAAACCTAAAGGAGATTATTTTACTTATGAAGAAAAATATATATCAGGAAATAAAAAAGGTAAAATGAAAAACAAAAAAGGAGTAAAAGGGTCTTCAAATATATATATAATGGCACCTAATATAAGTAATGATATTAAAAAAGAAATAAGAGAAATATCAAAAAAAGCTTTTATAGCTCTTAATTTAAGTGGTTTAGCAAGAATGGATTTTATTGTTAATAAAAAGGAAAATAAAGTATATATAAATGAACCTAATACTATTCCAGGAGATTTCTCTTATTTTATGTGGGAAGCAGTTGGTAAAGAATATAAAAACTTACTTGATGATTTAATAACATTAGCTATAAAACAACACAGAAAGAAAGGTAAAAGAATATTTTCTTTTGAAACAAATTTACTTCAAAACCCTTGGATATCAACTAAAGGTAAAGAAAAAAGATAAACAATATAGGCTTATCTTTTTAAATTGCAAATAAAGCTTTAAAAAATTAATAAAATAGGTTATAATCAAATAGAAATTTATTTTGGACTGTTAGCTCAGTAGGTAGAGCAACTGACTCTTAATCAGTGGGTCTAGGGTTCGAATCCCTAACAGTCCACCATTTATTTATTAATGGCAAGTCTTTATTTATAAGGGCTTGGGGGAAAAATAAAAAAGAGAAAAAATAATTCAATGGTAGGGTAAAAAGTCTCAAAACCACTGGTGCGAGTTCGATAATTGTTACCTGCCGTTAAACGTGTTAAAGGCAGATAATATCTGCCTTTTTGCACTATTTAATGGCAACAATTATCGAAAAAGGACTAACGGCCCACTAGATTAGACAAATGGTTAGTCCTTAAATAACGTTTCCCCATCTGAATTTGCTTGTGGTTGTACATTTAATTTTCTATCTGCCAATTTTAAAAAATTGAAAGGAGAGATTAAATATGGCAAACACTATAAGTCAGGAAGCAATAAACGAACTGACAGGATTTTTATCCAATTTTTCAAAAGTGGAAGACCAAAACCACAAGCAGTCAAGTAATCTATCTTATGATACTGCTAAAGAACATTTTTATAAGAATATGGAAGCAAGGGGGTTGGCGACTGCTACAGTTAAGTTTTATACAGAACATTTTAAAGCATTTGAAAAATATCTAATTCTTATCAAAAAGAAAAATGCTCTTGAAACAGTAACCGAGAGCGAAATAAGAGAATATTTACGTACAAGATATTTAAATGCTAATGTATATAGTCAAAACTGTAGCATTAGAGCTATAAGAGCATTTTTCAACTATTTAGAAAGGGACGGACATATTTTCGCCAACCCCGTTGCAAGATTAAGAGTAA
>Ga0082212_10006013_pt1 | contig 16404 bp, 14 predicted proteins | sample TergutNt197P3_FD_71548 | JGI IMG/M metagenome (GOLD analysis project Ga0082212, IMG submission 71548) | Neocapritermes taracua P3 segment gut microbial communities from Petit-Saut dam, French Guiana - Nt197 P3 | ecosystem: Host-associated > Arthropoda: Insects > Digestive system > Gut ... | reverse complement strand
GGCGGAGCAGAATTCCCGTGCCCGGGTCCTCCAAAAACCCCGCCTTTTTCTTATTGAGAGGGGCTGGGACCCCAAATTCGGCGGCCGCCCGCTGCGCCGCACCCTTCAGAAAGAGCTGGAAGAAAAACTGGCGCAGATGCTGCTTACCCGCGACTGGCCGCGCGGTACGGTGTTTACTGCCGTCTGCCGCGAGGGAATCATAAAACTGTCGGCTAAATCACCGAATAGCGAGGCCATAACAGCAGATAACGAGACCAATGAGGATGACATTGCCGCCGTCCGTGAAGCGACGATAGAAGCAATGGTTGAGGCTTAACTTTTTTTGATTGATTGAGCTATCTGGCCTTTCTTTTGGCGGCCGGGGCTTTTCCCCGTGCTTTTGTCTTTGTTTTTGCCTTCAGCTTTGTCTTTGCCGCCGTTCGTTTCTGCTTTGCGTATTTCCGGTTAAGATCCAGCATATACTCGCAGCAGGCTGTACAGAGGGTTCGGCCTTTTTTCGTCCTGCCCCCGCAGCGCGGGCATCTTCCAAGGCTGATACGCTCATGGTATCTATCCCGCCTTTTTTCGTTTACTTCATCCTTGTGCAGTGCAAGGAATTTCCTTTGCCGTAGCCGGTTGTTTTCGCGTGCCTTTGCATCCATAGTTTACTCCCTTGGAAATATAATACATCGTATGATAAAAAACCGCAAGTCCCGATGAATTTCATCCGTTAATATAAGTATATATCTTGAGGTGGGCAATGAAACATTTACGTATCGTTACATTTTGTATGGTGTATTTCCTCGTATCTGCCGCTTTCGGCACCGGGCAGGAACAGGAAGGTGAAGCGACATGGTATGAGTCCGAATCCTATAGTTTGCACGCATCCCATGCCGATCTCCCCATTGGCACGCGGCTGCGGATAGTTAACCTGGAAAAAGAGGAAGAGGAGAAGGTTGTATATGTCAATGTTACCAACCGTATCCAGCGTGATTCCGTCCGTATTCTGGATCTTTCGGAGGAAGCCGCCAAACTTCTGGAAATGAATGAAACCGGAGGAACGCGTGTCCGCATGGAGGTGATAGCCGGCTTTACCGAGGAACACGTCTTTGAGGACGAGGAAGAAGAGGTGCTGGTTTTTAATGATGAACCTGATCCCTACAAAGCCCCCGAACCTGCTCCCTCTGCACCGATGGCCGGGACAGCCGTACCGGAAATTGCCGCTGTATCCGCTGTAAACGATCAAAAACCGGCGGAACAGGGACCGCCGCAGCCCCCTGCAAGAACGACTGTTCCCCCGGCGGGGCAGCCTGAATGGATCGTTGTAGAGACCGCAGATGCTTCCGCATCGCCTCCCGTATCTTCGCAGACAGTAACGGAGGCCAGAACCGCTGCGGTTAAGGTAATAGTCAATGTAGACGGACAGGAACATGTGGTGGTTGTCCTTCCCCAGCTTCAGTCCGATGACGGTCACCAGGCAGCAGCTCCTCCTCCCTCGGCGCCGCCTGCTCCTCCTGCTCCCGCGGTTACTCCGTCAAGAAGCGGGCCTGCGGCGAAGGTTATCCCCAAAATGCCCGACCCCGCGGGAAAGGGTATTTACCGGGTACAAGTTGGCGCTTTTTCCAGGAGTGCGTTTGCCCAGAAAGCATTCGACAAGCTGAAAGCCGCCGGTTTTAACCCCGCCTTTGAACGGCACAACAGCCTGTACCGGGTTGTCATACCCAGAGTAAGCGCCGCAGAAATGTCCCAGGTTGCCCAACGCCTGGGGGCCGCCGGTTTTGCCGAAGTCTGGATACGCGAGGAACGTTAGGAGCAGGCGGCGGCTCCTTCCTCGGCAGGCTGGATCCCCGGACAAAGCTGCTGCTTGTGCTGCTCTTTACTATTGTCATCTTTATAGTAGATTCACTGGTTATTGCCGCGGCGCAGATGCTCCTTTTTCTTGTTTTATGCCTTTCTGCGAAAATCCCCCCCCGGAAAATATTCCCCCACTGGAAATTTCTGGCGTTTCTGGCAGCGATGGTTGTTAGTCTCCAGATACTCTTTGGGGAGGGTCTAATTGCCGGACTGATGATCTGCTGCCGCATAATTTCCCTTACCATCCTTTTGCCGCTGTTAACAATGACGACTAATGCCGGCCGGTTGTCCTGCGGCATCGTCAAACTGGGAGTGAATTACCGCTCTGCGCATATTATTACTGCAACGCTTAACCTTATCCCGTTATTTGAAGATGAAGCGCGGCTGATAATGGACGCGCGAAAACTTCGGGGCGCGGGGTCTTTTGAAAAAGGCGGCTTTTTTTCCCGGATTAACGAGTACCGGGCGATTGCCCTTCCCCTGGTGATCAGGGCAATGCGTAAAGCGCAGATAATCGGTCTTGCAATGGACTCAAGGGCATTCGGCGCGTATAAAACCAGGACATGGATACCCGAAATCAGGATGACAGGGGCTGATTATCTGGCATTTGCCCTCGGAACAGCCGCTTCAACGATTGCCGTTGCGGCGAATTTTCTTGTTAAGGGATAGCATCGTGTCCGAATCCATCATCACGCTTGACAAAGTGTTCTGGGCATACGCGCGATCGGCAGACTGGGCGCTGAAAAATATCAGCCTGGATATTGGGGAAGGGGATTTTATCGCGGTTATGGGGGAAAACGAATCGGGCAAGACAACATTGTGCCGTCTTTTGAACGGGCTTATCCCCCACGCGCTGGCCGGAAAACTGCTGGGTACGGTAACGGTCGGCGGAGTTTCCACCGCAGCCTCTACGATACCCCGGCTGGCAGAAAAAGTGGGAATGTCGTTTGATGATCCCGAAACGCAGCTTTTTACGGCGACCGTGTATGACGAGGCTGCCTTTGCCCTGGAAAACCTCCTTTTGCCGCCGGCGGAAATCAGGGAAAGGGCAGAGTGGGCGCTGCATGCCTGCGGGCTTTGGGATTATGCCGGTTACCAGCCGGCCTCCCTTTCCGGCGGACAGAAGCAGCGCCTCGCGATTGCCGCCGCCCTTGCTATGGCAGAAAAAATTCTCGTGCTGGACGAACCTTGTTCCCAGCTTGATCCCGCCGGCGTACAGGAAGTTCTTTCCCTTATTGCAAGCCTGCGTTCGCGGCGGCTTACCGTGGTAATGACCACCGCTTCCGGCGGCGAGGCGGCGGAATTTGCCGATAAAATCTGCGTTCTGGAAAAGGGGTGCCTTGCCGCTTTTGACACGCCGCAGCGGATCTTTGCCGGCCGGAAACTGCTGGCCGGCGGCGGAATACAATATCCCCAGGCGGCGGAGTTCGCCCACCGAATGGAATCCCTCGGCGAACCGCTTCCGCAGTTTCCCGTGAATCCGGACGAAGCCGAACAATCGGTTTTGCAGTGGTATAGCAATGGCTGACAGTACTGCCGCAATTCAGATTGAGCGTTTGGGCTATTGGTATGATGCCCGCAAGATCATACTGAATGACATCAATCTAAAAATAGCGGAGAATGAATGTATCGCCATTGCCGGGCAGAACGGATCCGGCAAAACCACGCTGCTCAAAAATATCAGCGGCCTTTTGCGGCCGTCAACGGGGAACATTTTTCTGCGGGGAAAAGAAACGCGGAAAATGGGGGTCGCGCAAATTGCCGGGGAAATCGGCTTTGTCATGCAGGAAAGCGGGCGGCAGCTTTTTGAACCAACGGTGTACGATGAAGTCGCGTTTGCCCTTAAACGTAAAAAGCTGCCCAAAAACGAAATACAGTCAAGAGCAGAGGAAGCGCTGGACGCTGTCGGCCTTTTGGACAAACGGAACGAGTTTCCCCTGGCGCTGAATCGCGCCGACAGGGTAAAGACTGTTTTCGCGGCGGTTCTGGCGATGGGGGCACAAATAATTATGCTCGATGAACCTCTGGCAGGCCAGGACCTGCGCGGCTGCCGCATGATTATGGACATAATCGCCCGTCTTAACCGGCAGAACCATACGATAATCATGGTGACGCATAATATCAGCGCCGCCGCGGAATACGCACAACGGATCATCGTGATGCAGGATTCGGGGGTTTACATGGACGGACCCCCGGCGGAAATTTTTGCCCGCGCCGAAGAACTCGCCGCCGCCCGGATACTCCCTCCTCCCATTACGCGGCTTTCGCTTGCACTCAAAAAACATATACCCCTGGAAAAGCCCGCCCTGACACCCGCCGCACTTGCCAATATGCTTGTTTCGCTGAAACATTGAACTGTGATAAAATGGGCGTGTGAAAAAAACACACCGGCCGGCATTGCCCGGGAAAATACACCCGGCGCTTGTCGCCGTCTGGGCGGCTGTGGTCGCGGCGGCGCATATTATTCCGGCGATACCCATGCTTGGCACGGGAAGCAATTTTTCGTTTGCTGCGGTGCTTTCGCCGCTTTCCGGCATACTATTCGGTCCAATAGCCGGCGCGCTGTGTTCCGCCGCCGGCGGATTTATCGGCAGCCTGGTTGCCCCTCACACGGCATGGATGGGGCTGGGGACTTTTGTCATCGGTACAACCACGGCTTTTACCGCCGGCTGTGCAGCGTGGGGGACATGGCCGCCCATTACGCTGAACGGCAGGGGGTGCTTTGTCATCTCCGGCGGAATAATTGTCTACGCAATCGGCACCCTGCTCTGGTTCAGCCAGGAAATGGGGCGCAGCGTTGTTATCTTTCCCCTGGTCTATTACAGCGCCGGCTTTGCCGCCTTTATTGCCGCCAGCATATTGTCCGGCAAAGTTCTGAGCGGCGGAAAAACAGCGCAGAAAATACCGGTCATCTGGCTCTGCGCCTTTGGCGGCATGATCGGCGGGGCGGCTATCGGCAACTTTTTTTCATTGGTGCTGTACCGTATGCCGAGGGAAGCCTGGCTGTACCTGACCGTGGCGGCCCCTCTGGAGCGGGCGCTCTTTTCGATTGGAACAGCGCTGGTAGGAATGCCGCTTCTTGCCGCTTTGCCCAAAATCGGCATTTTTGCCGGTCCTCAACCGGAAGAAGAATCCGAACCTGCAAACCCGCCTATGGCGGATAATCCGCCTGCTGCGGATGCGACGCCTTCTCTGGAGGCTTAGGTTGTTGTGAAAAAGATCGATTTTCATGTCCATGTCACCCCGCCGGAAATAAGCGGGAACTGGGAAAAATTTGCCGAAACGGAACCGTATTTTGCCCTGTTGTCCAAAAGCCCCCGCAGCAAATTTGCCTCTGCCGAAGATGTAATTGCCATGCTTGCCAGTTCCGGCTTCGATCAGGCGGTAATATTCGGCTTTGCCTTCAACGATTTGGGATTGTGCCGCATGGTGAACGATTATGTTATTGACAGCGTAAGGAAGTTTCCCGGTAAACTCACCGGTTTTATGTCGATTTCGCCAAATGCGGCAGGCATGGAACAGGAAATTGACCGCTGCCACAGCGCCGGATTACAGGGCATCGGCGAAATTTTTCCCGAAGGGCAGGGGCTTCACATCGAAAACGAGCAGGAAACCCGCGCCCTAACCGGCGCCTGCAAAGAGCGGAATTTGCCGCTGATCGTCCATGCCAACGAGCCGGTGGGGCATGATTATGCCGGTAAGACCACCGTCGGCTTGCGGCAGCTGGAGCAATTCATTGCAAACAGCGGCGGACTGCGCATTGTACTTGCCCATTGGGGAGGGGGACTTCTGTTCTACGAAGCGATGCCCGAACTGCGGGAAAAGTTTCGCAATGTTTACTACGACACCGCCGCAAGCCCGCTGCTGTACGATGCGGGTATCTACAAAGCTGCCCGCGCCCTCGGCCTCTGTAAAAAGATTGTCTTTGGCAGCGATTTTCCCCTGCTGCCGCCCTCCCGTTATCGGCAATCGCTGGAAGTTTTACCGCCGGCGCAGCAGAACCGTATCCTCGGCGGCAATGCCGGAAAAATACTCGATTTCTCATTTTTTCACGATTGACACTTCAAGTTGAAATTGAAATAATATCCTAATGAGTCAAAATTCCGCCAATTATAACCAAAAACAGGAGAATCACGAATGAAACTGAGTTTGCGGATACCTTTGCTTATCGGGGCGGTTGTGGTAATAACGGCCATCAGTATTATTTTTGTGGCTGTATCTATCGCTTCCGGGAATCTGGAAGAAGCCAATTTTAATGAGCTTTCCGCCGAGGCCAGTGCAAACGCCGAGCTTATCGTAGCAAAGCTGGAAAACCAGAAGATTCAACTCTGGGAAGTAGCCAACCGCGCCCGGACCCGGTCCATGGACTGGGAGGGAGTTGTCAAGCAGAACCTCGCACCGGATGTGGATCGCATCGACAGTCTTGAGATGGGATTGGTATTCCCCGGCGGAGAAACCCGCTATGTACGCGATCCGCAAATAACCAACCTGGGCGATCGGGATTATATCAAAGAGGCTTTTACCGGGAAAAATGCCGTCTCCGATGTGCTTATCAGCCGGGCTCTCGGAAAGCCTGTTGTAATGTTCGCATCCCCGGTATTTGAAAACGATACCAAGGGCGCGCGTGTTATCGGTGTCGTTATATCCCGCAAAGATGGCGGCTTCCTCTCCGAAATGGCCGCGCATATAAAACCCAGTAAAAAAAGCGGCTATGCGTTTATGGCGAATAAAGAGGGTGTTATGATCGCCCATCCTGATAATGACCTGGTACTCAATCAATGGAATCCGGTACAAGAGGCTGAAAAAGACCCTTCCCTGAAGTCCATGGCGGATATGCTCACTCTGGCCGCCAGGGAAGAATCCGGCATTGCTTCCTATCATTACAAAGGAGAGACCCGAATTTGCAGTTTTGCGGAAGTTCCCGGTCATCCCTGGACATTGTTTGTTGCAATAGAAAAGAGGGATTTTCAGGAAGTAGTTTCCCGTATACGTAATATTATACTTGCAATAGGGGCAATTTGTACTCTTGTGGGTATTGGTGTTGCGATTCCCATTGGAAGATCGATTGCCAAACCGGTGATTCGTATCGCCGAAACATTGAAGGATATATCCGAAGGCGAGGGAGACCTAACCCGAAGCATTATAATCAATTCAAAAGATGAATTTGGAAACCTCGCCCATTACTTCAACCAGACATTGGTAAAAATAAAAAATCTTGTCATAAACATCAGGAAAGAAGCCGGAGTGTTATCTGACATTGGCAGTGATCTTGCCAGTAACATGAACGAAAGCGCCGCCGCCGTGAATGAAATAAACGCCAATATCCAGAGTATCAGGGGACGCATAATAAACCAAAGCGCAAGCGTCAGCGAAACCCATGCGACAATGGAACAGGTTGTAAACAATATTAACAAACTGAACGGCCTTGTTGAAAAACAAAGTACCAGTGTTTCACGGGCTTCAAGCGCTATTGAAGAAATGGCATCCAATATTCAGTCGGTTACCTTGACTCTTGCCAACAATTCGGCAAATGTTCACACCATGCGGGAAGCGTCCGAAGTTGGTCGTAACGGATTACAGGAAGTGGCAGGAGACATTCAGGAAATCGCCCGGGAATCCGAAGGGCTAATGGAGATTAACTCCGTAATGCAGAACATCGCCAGCCAGACCAATCTGCTTTCAATGAACGCAGCAATAGAGGCAGCTCATGCCGGGGAATCGGGGAAAGGTTTTGCCGTAGTTGCCGATGAAATCCGCAAACTGGCGGAAAGCTCCGGCAAACAGTCCAAGACTATTGGTATAGTCTTGAAGAAAATAAAGGGATCAATCGACAAGATAAGCAAATCCACCGAAATTGTGTTAACCAGGTTCGAGGCTATCGACTCAAGCGTAAAAGTAGTGTCGGATCAGGAAGAGCAAATTCTCGGCGCAATGGAAACGTATGGAGTCAGGAGCAAGCAAATCGTTGAAGACACTGTAGATGTTAATGAAATAACCAAACAGTTAGGAACCAGCTCCCATGAAATGTATGAAGGGGCTAATGAGGTAATCAAGGAAAGCAACGAACTTGAAAAAGTGACACAGGAAATCGCTTCCGGCATGAACGAAATGGCAAGCGGCGCCGATGAGATTAACGTTGCCGTCCACCAGGTCAACGAGATAAGCGTCAAAAACCGCGAAGGCATTGATGCCTTGATAAAAGAAGTTTCCCGGTTCAAGGTGGAGTAGTTAATAACATTAATTCTCATTCCCCGTATCTTTGTCCCTAATTTCCACACGGCGAATTTTCCCCGATATGGTCTTGGGCAATGCATCGACGTATTCGATGATTCGGGGGTACTTGTAAGGCGCGGTAATTTTCTTGACATGTTCCTGCAGTTCCCGTGTAAGTTCAGGCGAACCGGTGTAGCCCTGCGAAAGCACTACGGTGGCTTTGACGGCAAAACCGCGTTCGGGATCGGGTACACCTGTTACGGCACATTCCGTAACGGCGGGGTGTTCCATCAGGACACTTTCCACTTCAAAAGGACCGATGCGGTAACCGGATGATTTTATCACGTCGTCCGTGCGGCCCACGTACCACAAAAAGCCCATTTCATCCTTGTAGGCCGTGTCGCCGGTGTGGTACAGATCGTCATGCCAGACGCTTTTGGTCATTTCATCGTCGCGGTAATAACCCGAAAACATTCCGAACGGTTTGCCGCCGCCTTCTTCATCGGTGCGTATGCATATTTCACCGGTGATACCGGGTGCCACTTCGCGATCATTTTCGTCGGCGATGATCATGCGGTAACCCGGTGCGGGCAGTCCCATTGAGCCGAGCCGGGGCTGCATCCAGGGAAAACCCGTCCAGCAACTGAGGGTTGTTTCGGTTTGACCAAAACCCTCAAAAAGTTTGAGTCCGGTTCCTTCCAGCCAAACTTTGTAAACCTCGGGGTTGAGGGCTTCGCCCGCCGTGGTGCAGTGCCGCAGGGCGGAAAGGTCGTATTTTTTCAGATCCTCTTTGATCAGATAACGGTACATGGTAGGCGGCGCGCAGAACGTGGTGATCTTATAACGTTCGATTTTTTCAAGAATATCGGGTGCGGAGAATTTATCAAAATCGTAGGCAAAAATCGCGCTGCCGGCCAGCCATTGGCTGTACATCTTTCCCCACAGGCTTTTTAGCCAGCCTGTGTCGGAGATGGTAAAGTGAAGGCCGTCCGGCTCGCAGCGGTGCCAGAAACACCCTGTCATTATATGCCCGAGCGGGTAGGTGTAATCGTGCCAGACCATTTTGGGATAGCCGGTAGTCCCGGACGAAAATGCCATCAGCATCATATCGCTTTTAACGTTGTTACGCATAATGGGTGTTTCGGCGGCGGCTTCAAATTCGGCATCAAAATCGATCCAGTTATCGTTAGGAGTTTCACCGCCAAACACCGCCAGCTTTTTTATTGTCGGGCAGTTGGGTAAGGCTTCTTCCATCGCCTGAATCACACCGAAACGGGGGGTGGTCAGCAGCATCTTTATCGAAGCGGCGTTCACCCGGTATTCAATGTCTTTTTGGGTTAAAAGATAGGTGGCAGGGACGGCGACAGCCCCCATCCGGTGAAGACCCATCAGAACCGGCCAGTAACGCCAGTCACGCGACATGGTCAGCATGACCATGTCGTTTTTTTCAATCCCCTGCGAGATAAAAAAGTTGGCGGCCTTTACCGATAAACGGCGGATATCCTCGTATGTAAAACGCTTTTCTTCACCCTCATTGGAGAGCCATAAAAGGGCCGTGGCATCGGGTGTTTTTTCCGCAAATACGTCGATGCAGTCAAAAGCAAAGTTGAAATTGTCAGGCACATTGAGTTTGTAGTTTTTTTGCAGATCTTCCAGCGTGGCATAACCGTCACGGTGGCGTCCCGTAAATTGTTCGTAAAGCGGCATGGTGATTATCCTATAACTATTGCCAAAAATTGCGCCGGAACATTGTCCAGCGCCTGCATGGCGTGGGGGTTTGAGGAGTTGAAATATATACTGTCGCCCGGTTCAAGAATATACTCTTTATCGGAGATGAAGAACCGCAGCCGGCCCGAAACCAGAAAGTTAAATTCCTGCCCGTCATGTGAATGTTGAACGGGCTTGTCTTCCCTTGGTTCGACTGTCACCATAAACGGCTCGGCCTTTTTTTTCCGGAAGGTAAAGGCCAGATGGTTGTACTTATACGCGGCCCGGCGGTCAATGGCATAGCCTTCGCCTTTGCGAACCAGGCACCAATCCGATAAATGAGGACTGTCCCCGCTCATCAGATCGATAACGTCCACTCCCAAAATACGGGCGGCGTTGTACAGAAAGGAAAAAGAAAAATCAAGTTCTCCCTTTTCATACTTGGCCAGTTCCTGCACGGTAACACCTGTTTTTTCACAAAATGCTTCCGGTGTCATTTCGGCAATGTTCCGTAAAGCTGACAACCGGAGCCCTATTTCACGTAACTGTTCAGTCATCTATTTACTCCTGAAATACAGTATAATTTTTATTGTCTCACTTCCACTTTTCCGTCAAAACGGCCGATGTACACTGCGGGGCGGATGCGTGTAAAAAAACCGTTTTCCACAACGCCGGGGATCTGGTTGATCTCCCGTTCCATCATTTCCGGATCGATAGGGGATGAAAATTTTATATCCAATATCAGGTTGCCGTGTTCGGTGATAACGGGACCCGCTTTGCGAAGTGCTTCCCGCAGTGTTACAACCGCACCCAGTTTTTCAAGAGCCCTGCCTGCGGTGACCCTGGCTTCGGGAATTACTTCAACCGGAACGGGGAACCCTGTTCCCAGACCGGTTACGATTTTCGATTCGTCAACTGTAATTGCATAAGCGGTGGAAGCGTAGGCCGCGATTTTTTCTATTAACAAAGCGCCGCCGCCGCCCTTGATCAGCCTGTTTTGCGGATCAACTTCGTCGGCACCGTCGATTGTAAGGTCCAGGCAACCGGAAAGTTCCCGTGAGTTCAGGGGGTAAAAGGGGATCCCCGATTTTTCACATTCAATTTCGGATTGAAAACTCGTGGCAAAGACGCAGATGTCCCGCAGAGTTCCCTGCGAAAAAAGTTCGCCCGTCCGGCGGATCGCGTGAACAGCGGTGGAGCCTGTTCCCAGGCCCAGTTTCATGCCGCTTTTAACCAAAGCGTCAACAGCGGCCCTGCCCGCCGTTTCTTTTGCCCGTATGGTTGCCGAGGTATCGGAAACCGGCGAGGAGATGTTACTTGTCACGGAGACATTTGTATTCTGTTCCATAAATTAATTTTTGCCGAACTGAACCCGCGGTAAAAGATATTCGGGGAAGTCCTTTCCGAAAAATACCGCATATTGGTTCCTGGCCTGGCGGATAAGCATATCATAACCGTTAATAACCTTGCAACCCGCAGCGGCGGCCCTTTTGAGGAAGGGGGTCATTTCCGGTTCGTACACAAAGTCCATAACTTTTTCACGTCCGCTGAAACGGTACATTTTTAAAATATCCATAGGGTACTTCGTATCCAAAGGATACGAAGTACCATCCGTATCGTCCGTATCGATGCCGATCATCCCTGCAGGAGTAGCCTGGATAATGATGTCATGGTAGTACTCCATCATTTCAACCCCTCTTGAGCCAAGACCGCCCCAGGCGAATTTATAGGGAAGAGCCAAATCGCGGGCCTTGTGAAGAGTGCGATTCAATATCAAAACCTTCGCGCCCAACCGGTGCAGTTCCGATGCGGCCGCCTTTGCCAAACCGCCCGCACCGATTAATGTCACCCGTTTTCGTTTGAGGTTGGTTCTGCCGGTGAAATGCAAAAGCGAATCGGAAAAACCCTGTAAATCGGTGTTTGTTCCAAACCAGCCCTGTGAATCGCGAATCAGGGTATTACAGGCGCCAATAATTCTTGCCGGCGGGGATCTTTCCGCCAAAAAAGGAAGTACCGTTTCTTTGTAAGGAACCGTTACAGACATACCCGCAACACCAAGCTCATCGGCAAGTTCCATAAACGATTCTATTGAATCTGTTGGAAAAGGGGCGAACACGGCATCAATATCTTCAAGCCTGAAAACCGTATTGAAAAAATCCGGACCGCCCGGTTTTTTAATGGGGAAGCCTACTTCCCCGTAGATTTTTGTCATGTCCGATATATTTCGGAAGCGGTAAAGTTCGGTCAGTTCCCGAACATCGATCTGGCCGGGAGCGGCGGGGACGGTGTCCGGTTCGGAAAAAGCGTCGGCATAGCTTAGGTATGATCCGAATCTTTCCGCAAGAATTCTGCAAAACATTCCGTAGTTTCCCATTGCGACGAGAATTTTTTCCGTCCCGGCACATTCTTTTCCCGCACGGTACAGGTTAAGAACATCCGAGATAGAGTTAGCCGTCACTGACACTTTTACAATCTCGTCTCCCAGGCGGCTCATGGAACGGATTATTCCGGGCAGATCCTCGTCGGTTTTTTGGGTGTTATGCCAGGAGCGGATTATTCTCGTTCCGAAGGTGCGCGCCGCTTCCTCCAGGCTGGGGACGTTCAGATCACTCTCGACATCCAGATAGGCGAAATTCCTCCGCCTGTCCGTATCGGCGAAGGCCAGCCCTCTGGCCATCAGATTGATTCTTGCCCCTTCGCCTCCGATGTACTGCCCGCCGTCTTTACTCCTGCGTATTGTTAAAATGACCGGCATTCCGGCCTGTTCGGGGAACCGCCGGATAAGGAAACGCTCGTCAGGATCAAGACAGTCAACCCTAAGCTCGGCTATATCCGCATATTTACGGTATTTTTCGAGAATTTCCAAATCCCGTTCAACGGTTTTCGCCGTCAGGCGAAGGCAGATTTTCGCCACAAACTCCCTCAATGATAAAGGTAGCGGAAATTTAACGAATTAACAAGCTGGTATTAAATCGGTGGTGAACATCCTGCACTCGTGTCAGTACCGGGCGGGACGAAAACCTTTTCCCAGATTGCCCGGTTCGCGCATTTCAAGATTGGAGGGTCTATTGGGCGCACTGGGAAGAGGTGAATTTCCGGTTCTGTCATCGTTATCATCATCAGGTATCCATACGGTAAAAGGAGAATCGGCATTAACAGTACATTCTTTAACAGGAAGGGAAGGTATAGTTCCAACGGTCAATAAATTCCGCTCTGAAGAAAGCATAGCATGTCCTAGCACACAAATGGTACATAATCCCCAAAAGTAAATGAAGACAATACGGATTTTTGGATTTTTTAAAAGATCTGACAGTGTAAATTTAAAACCGTCAGGCACAAGGAACAAAAAAGCGGCTCCAGGGAATACCCAGAAAAATCCGTCGCCAAAGCGTTGGGCTGGAGCTGTAACAAACCAATAAAAAATAGAAAACAGAGTCCAGATAAAAAAATACAGATGCTTTTTTGTTTTCTCATATCGAATAACCAAGAACCAAAGTAAAAAGGAAAAACAGGACGGGAAAATAACCAATCCCATAAAACTTTTCGATTTTAGCTTATCTATAATCCATGGCTTAAACCAAAACCAAAAACCGTTTTCAAGTGATTGTCTGTAACCGTAACCCGGCATTCTGGCCCAGGCCGGTATATCAATGTAATTATTTTCTACCAGCGTAAATGGCATAACCCAATCAAAAGGCATTGCAAAAATGGGCAAGGGATACAAAAGATACCCGCTTAAAAATATATTCTTTGTTACCCATACAATAAATCCGCACAGGGCGGGGGTAAAAATAATAAACCATGATGAAACAGTCTGTTTTTGATTCCGTACAAGCAAAAACATAGTTAATATACCGGAAAATAGTAATGATACCATACCTATCGGTTTTATCATAAAAGCGCTTGCACCAAGCATTAAAATACTTGCAGCAGTATGTATTTCTTTTTTTGACAGGTTTCTTGTATAGTCAGAAAAAAGATAATATACTTCAAGGACAACAACCGCGTTCAATATATGAACGGGAGTATCGTAGTAGAGCGACGGAATTGCGGCTCCTGTTATAACTTTTAGGAATAACCATACCAGTATACAAAAAGCGAAAAGACGAATTCCGTTTTGTCGGATAAAAATCAATTCATGTAAAAAATAAAGTATCCCTCCCGCGAACATTAATCCGGGCATTATCCACGCACTTCGATTATCCCAAATTCCATTGTCAAACAAAGCCGCCAGAGAAAGCCACGAAGAGTTAAACGCCAGTTGGGTCTGCAAATTCCCAAGCCCGGGCGGAGTACCGTATTCATTATACCAGCGTATGATTTGTGCGTGATAAAAGTCGGTATCAATGGCCCGACCCGGCCATACCGTAAATGCACTCAAATAAACAATAACAATAAAAGCCAATAAAGCGATATTGTTGAATATTTTTTTTTCTACACTGTCGTAGATTGTTATTGATTGTTTGTATTCACGGCAGAAAAAAGGAAGTCCGGCCGTACCAATAATAAAAAAGATGATAAGACTTATTATGTTAATGGGGACAATAAGAGAGCCAAGCATGGAAAGCGTACTGACTACAAAAAAACCAAGCCAGAAATATATCCATGGATTACGGGGTGAAAAATAACCCAAAAGTTTGCATAAAAGACAGCCTGCCCCGCATAGTAATAATCCCAATATCGTTATTGAAACAAACAGAAATATCAATTTATTTTTCCTTTTTTCTTTTCCGGAAACACAAGAATCTTCCTCAGCACAAAATTGCCGATAAACCCGATAGCCGAAGCGAGGAATTTCGCCCCACTCCAGTGTAGCACAAAAAACGGTATTATACCGATGAGAAACCGCGTTATAACAAAGTCGACGGCACCCATAATTAAAACGGAAAACACATACCAAAACATTTCCATGCCGGTGTTCCAGCGCGCTTTATGGCGGAATAGTATCGCTATGCATAAAAGGTAGTTGCATAATGCGGAAACGGCAAACGAAACGATAATTGCGCGGTTCAGGGCAAGACCCGCCCGTGTAACGCCGGTGAAAAAGAACAAATTAACGAAAAGTGAGATTCCGCCAATAAACAGATAAATTAATATTTGCATGGGAAGCGGTGCATTATGGGCACTGTAATGGAAGATACAGTACAGGGCGCGAATGCCGTCTTTCCAGCCGATTTTTTTGCCTTCTTCGTAAGTTCTCGGATTATAGGATATGGCGCATTCATACACCCGGCATTGTTCCTCCGCTATTTTAGCCGTTATTTCTGGTTCAAACCCGAAACGTTCTTCTTTTAACGTCGGAGCGATTTTATGAATAATTTCTCGGCGGAACAGTTTATAACAGGTTTCCATATCCGTAATATCAAGGTTGGTAAACATATTTGATACTGTGGTAAGGGTTTTATTCATCCAGGTATGCCAATAATAGAGCACCCTGCGTGTATCGGGGCGCAGATAGCGGGAACCGTACACTACATCCGCCCTACCATCGAGCAGAGGTTCCAGCATTGCAATATAATCACGAGGATCGTATTCCGCGTCCGCATCCTGAATTCCCACAAAATCCCCCGTGGCATGGATAAAACCGGTTCGTAATGCAGCCCCCTTTCCGCGGTTTTTTTCATGTTTCAAAATTCGTATTTCACTGTGCCGCAGGGCTATTTTTTCCAATATCGGCCAACTGCCGTCGGTTGACGCATCGTCCACAACGACTACTTCCAGGGAAAGATTGTTTTCTCTGGAAAGGCTTAAAACATTTTCTATACAGGCTTCTATGGTTTGCGCTTCATTATAGCAAGGGACGATTAGTGACAGTGTGTAATTCATAGATTTTATCCATCGTTTTCAGGAAAATAAAAACAATCACTGGGGAGTGAAATAAACGGATGTATCATTATATATTCTCTCTGAAGTACTCAATGGTTTTCTTCAACCCTTCTTCCAACTTAACGGTCGGCGACCAATTTAGAGCAGATTTTGCCAAACTTATATCAGGTTTTCTGCGTACCGGATCGTCTTGTGGTAATTCACGATATTCGATTTGCGAGTTGGAGCCGGTTAATTTAATAACAAGCTGCGCGAGTTCGAGTATGGTAAATTCTCCCGGGTTGCCTATATTGATTGGCCCTGTAAAATCCGGCGCCGTAGTGTCCATCATCGCGATAAGCCCTGTCACCAAATCATCCACGTAACAGAATGAGCGGGTTTGTGAACCGTCTCCGTATATAGTGATATTTGCTCCTTTGAGCGCCTGAACAATAAAATTAGAAACAACCCGCCCGTCGTTTGGGTGCATCCTGGGGCCGTAGGTATTGAATATGCGAACCACTTTTATATTCAGGGAGTGCTGCCTGTGATAATCAAAAAACAGGCATTCTGCAGCGCGCTTTCCTTCGTCATAACAGGAACGGACGCCGATTGGATTCACATTGCCCCAATAATGTTCGGTCTGGGGATGTTCCCGCGGGTCTCCGTACACTTCGGATGTGGAAGTTTGCAGTATCTTTACCTTCAGCCGCTTTGCAAGACCCAACATGTTTATTGCACCATGAACCGAGGTTTTCATGGTGCTGACCGGATCCATCTGGTAATGAATGGGAGATGCGGGGCATGCCAGATTGTATATTTCATCCACTTCAACATACAGGGGAA
>Ga0082212_10006012_pt1 | contig 16405 bp, 12 predicted proteins | sample TergutNt197P3_FD_71548 | JGI IMG/M metagenome (GOLD analysis project Ga0082212, IMG submission 71548) | Neocapritermes taracua P3 segment gut microbial communities from Petit-Saut dam, French Guiana - Nt197 P3 | ecosystem: Host-associated > Arthropoda: Insects > Digestive system > Gut ... | reverse complement strand
TCTCTCACCAAATATTCTTGTTGGTCTTGTACCCATCTCCAATATGTCAAATATCTCACTCTGCGAAATCTCCATGCCCCTATTGACGAACTTTGGAATACGTGAGATGATGTTTAAAACATCCCTTGCTCTTTTAGAATTGAACACCAGCTTGTTGTCATTTATGTAATTCCAATCAGATACCGCTACAAGACCGCCACTGTCGTAGTATGCCATGTTGTGCTTGAAGTCAAATTTGCCAACCTCTACGTCTGGCTTCCCGATATGCTTTATAACGAACTGGTATTTACCCATGCTAATGGCGTTCTTTGTGACGATGTTCGCTTTGCCTTTGTTGTCTGTGAAATATCGTTTGAGCTTTTCAATAGCCTTTTTACTTTTACAGAAGATGTCGTAATCCTTTGGCTCTTTATCGTGCCAGATTGAGTAAATACAACCTCCTGCGAAATAGAAATCGTTGAAGTCAAAGATGTCTCTTGGTAATACCGTTTCGAGTTCTACTATCCGTTCTTTCAAGGCGGCAATGACCAGTTGTTTCTTGCTTTCAATGTCTACCTCCTGAATTTCATTTGATTTGTTTTCTGAATCCACACTGCACCTCCTCGTATAATATAGTTACGGTGTTTATTAACAAGGACACCGCATGAGAACCTTGTTATCTCATTTCTATTGTGAGATAATAAGTCTGTCGGCAGAGGGCGCTGTTCACCTCCTCTCTCAAAATTTGAATACCTTTAAGCATTACCCATATCTCATAGCGTACTGCCAGCCATTATTATGATTCAGCACTGTAAATTTATCAAGATTGATTTTGAAGCTATTAACTTTACCTTCTTCTCTTAATAATTCTCCATCAATATCTCTGACAATACAATCCTTGCCAGCCTTGCCGCGAGTGCCATTTTTTCTAAGATAACCCTCACCACCAGAATATCCATATATCCAACCAATCTTGCCATGATAATCTACCTTATCATTCAAATAAATTCCGTTTCTGGTTTTCACATTTTTATTGTTTCGCCTTTGAGTAATATTCTTCTCTTTTTTACCCTTTCTCGGAATTGATTCGTGCAAACTACGTTTCTTTTTGCGGAACTGTTTGTAATGAAAATGCTCATCTATGTTTGCATTTACCAATTCAATCCCACTAATAGCAACAGCATCATTGTAATGAGTTTTCCCTAAATCTAATTCTTTGCGTTTTGGTGTGGTCACAGAACCATAAGTGATTTTAGCATCGATATACCTCTTAATAGTTTTTGCCCTCACAATATTCATAAAGGTTGCTTCTTTATACTGCTTAACTTTCTTGCCTTTAATCATCCAATTGTGAAACACACCACCAATCTTATGATTTTCGCTCGTATGACAGTCTGTACAAACCGTTATCAGATTATCCGCCCTGTCGGTTCCACCATTATTCTTATAAACAATATGATGTGTCCGCAAAATTTTGTTTTTCTTCTTGCATACTTGACAAGTGTATTTGTCTCTTGCGAATACAAAATATCTCACATCGTAGAATCCTTTTATGTTTCCTTCTTGGTAAGCAGTTCCTTCGACTTCGGGATTTATCATCTTGTGTATATCGAACTTCCCAACTTCAATGTGGAGTTTTGGATTTGGTATAAGAGAACAAAATTTATCAATCCACATAAAAGTTGCATTAAGTTTAGACTGTACTGATGGTGGCAACCAATCTTGTTTGCGTTTGCGATTCATCCAACGTGCAGGGCGGTATCTCAATTTTCTACTTCTACGTGCCTTTCTTAATGCAGAACGAGTTTTAATATTGTCGCTAATATCATCTCTCAACTCAATCTCGCCTTTGACAAGAACTTTATCTTCCGATGTAATCGCCATCCCAATATGTTTCGCTCCAGTATCAACACCGACATTAACTTCTTGTATCGTTTCACCGGTAGCACCTGTTAATTGAATTGTAAACGGATTATACTGATATATTTTTGCTTTGTCTTCTTTAATTAAAAGTCTTGCTTTTCTTTGAGAGCAAGGCATAAGTGCCTCGCCTCTTTGATTTTTAACGAATACTCTCAAGTTTCGTTCTCCTTTCGGATTTCTTACCCTTCGACAATGTTATAATCGCTTGCCTATACGGACGTTCTCAGGTTGACTGTTCCCTAATTTTAAGAACTGTTTACAGAGCCTGCATAGAGCTTGGAACTAGAGCATCATTCCAAGGTATGATAACGAAAATAACGTAGCACCAGAAGTGCTTAGTCTATCTTTGCAGATGTTTACATCTTATCCCAAGCTGAGATAAAAATTAGCAAAGAAGAGTAGTTTGATTGCAATTATTATCCTCCTTCGTTACAGCACTTAGAAAACATGACACCAATGGCAGGTTGAATAACCAACGCTCAAAAAAATCGGCTTATCTTCCCTCTTAGCCTTCTCAAACGCTTCATCACACCACGGATACCAGTCCACCGGGTTGTAGGCGTGTTGGAGGAGATACGGCGAGGATTCGTCTATCAGTCTATTGGCTGCCATTTCGGCTGTATTCATTGGGCATCACCTGCCTTTCTCTCAATATATTCGGATTTAGTTTGTCCGCCGAGCAAAAAAAGATACCTCGTAAATTCTGAGGTATCTTTTTTACTTATACTCAATGTCAAGGCTTACGTTGTCCTCCGCGTCCCTTATGAAATCGCCAATCTTCATTATGATAGCTGTCATACCCTCAAACTATAGTCCAAAAGCGTTGTCATCGGCACTTCTTCACCATCTATTTTTCGCAGAAGCATCTTGCAGGCAATGTCACCCAGCTTTACCGGGTCAAGATTAACAACGGGTATCTCCGGGTGAAATGTCTCTAAATAATTGCTGTCGTGAAATGACGCTATGTTTATACCGTCATGCCCTGTTTCACCTGTATCGCCAATTCCCTTAAAACTGCCGCCGCCTTTAATGGTGTTAAGTAAGTTCGTGCAAATCACATCGTCTCCGCAGACGATATTCCTAATACCCTTATCATACATTTCGCAAAACGCTTGATAAACCTCGTCTTCGGTATAGGCATCCCATATGATAAGCGGCAAGGTTCGGTTTCTGACGGTAAGGGCATCCGTAAATCCATCGGCGCGGGTTTTATTTGCCGGAAACTCTTTTTGAGCTACAATCAACCCGATATTCCCCGACCACATATCCATCAACCGCATTGTCAGCTCTCTGAATGCCGCTCTCGCGTCATAGTCAACCCGAACAATGTTCTCAACGCTTGTTGAACCGGTCAGTACGATAGGAATCCCTGCCTTTGTGAGTTTCTCAAGATCAATGTCGCTAATGATATTTCTTGACAGTACAACACCATCGGCTTTGCGGCTGTTCACGATTCTGCTGATCGGCTCTAACTCGTCACTCACCATGATAATATCATAAGAAGCCGCGGCCGCTACTTGACTTACTCCGAAAAGGCACTCCAAAAAGTAGGAAGACCTTGCCGATTCTTTGTTATGCGGCATAGAAAAGGCGATGTTTCTTGTCTTTGTGGTCGCGAGATTATGCGCCGCCGCATTCGGTACATATCCCGTTTCGTCTATGTACCTTAAAATACGTTCCCGCGTTTTCGCGGACAACCGCCCTTTACCGCTGATAGCCCGCGATACCGTTGTTTTAGACACACCAAGTTTTGCCGCAATGTCGTTAAGCATATATTACTCCTCTGTTAACTCAAATAGCGCAACCGCTTGTTGTCACATTATAGCAAGAACATACGGCAATGTCAATCAGAAATATGAATTACAGAAAATATTATTGTGCAATTTGCAAAAAACACTTGACAAAAAACATATTATCGTGTTATAATTGAGCAATCGGTTGCGCTGCTCAATTATTGCACAGTTTCAGCGACTATAACGGAGGAATGAGGTATGTTCGGATTCACAACCCAATACCTTACGCGCAATGGTGAGCCTTGGTTTCCTGTGATGGGCGAAATCCATTACTCGCGCTATCCGCGCGAAGAATGGCGCAGCTCATTGTATAAAATGAAAGCCGGCGGCGTAACCATTGTCTCCTCGTATGTCATATGGATTCACCACGAAGAAGTGGAAGGCGAAGTTGATTTTAATGGAAATAAAGACTTGCGGGCGTTTTTGCAAGCCTGTAAAGAATGCAACTTGTATGTGTTCTTACGCATAGGTCCGTGGTGTCACGGTGAGGTTCGTAACGGTGGCTTTCCTGATTGGCTGCTGAGATATAAAATACGGTCGAACGACCCCGAATACATCCAACAAGCAGAGCGGTTCTACTCTCTCATCTATGAACAGGCGCGGGGATTGCTGTTCAAAGACGGAGGTCCGGTAATCGGCATTCAAATAGAAAATGAATACGGACATTGCGGAGGGCTTACAGGTTCTGATGGCGAGGAGCATATGCGGTGTCTGAGTGAGATTGCGAAAAAGACAGGATTTGACGTACCGTTTTACACAGCGACAGGCTGGGGCGGTGCGGTTACGGGCGGATTACTGCCCGTAATGGGCGGTTACTGTGAAGCACCGTGGGATCAGCGAACGGTAGAGATTGAACCGAGCGGAAATTATATATTCACACACGAACGCAATGATCATAATATAGGTTCAGATCACCATTTCGGTGAAGGAATAACCTTTGATATAACGAAGTTTCCATACCTGACCGCCGAGCTTGGCGGCGGACTTCAAGTCACGCGGCACAGGCGACCGGTCGCCACAGCGAGTGACATAGGCGCGATGAGCCTTGTTAAACTCGGCAGCGGAGCTAATATGCTGGGTTATTATATGTATCACGGCGGAACAAATCCTAAGGGCAGGCTGTCAACCTTGCAGGAGTCAAGGGCAACGGGATACTTAAACGACTTACCTGAGTTAAGCTACGACTTCCGCGCGCCTATAGGCGAATACGGGCAAATCACCGATACATTCAAAGAGATTAAGCTGTTGTCACTGTTTATTGCCGACTTTGGCGGCGAGCTGGCAAAAATGCCCGCGTATATCCCCTCTGAAAATCCGCTGAAGCCCGACAACCTCACGGATTTAAGATGGAGCATACGCCACAACGGAACATGGGGTTTTGTTTTTGTAAATAACTATCAGCGGCGGCGCGAAATGGCGGAACACAGCGGCGTTATGCTTGATATTTCAGTCAACGGGACTTCCGTAAAAACTACGGCGATAAACGTCAAGAACGGTGATTATTTCTTCTATCCGTTCAATATGCCCGTTCACGGCGGCATTATCAAGTGGGCGACAGCTACGCCGCTTTGCAGGGATGGCACAACGACTGTGTTCTACGGCGACAAAGACGCGGTGTTTATGACAGAAGGCAGCCCCGACTATCGGCTCATCTCGCGTGAAGAAGCTAAAAACGCTTATACGCTAAACGGCAGGATGATTATCAGCGAGTTTCCCGTTATAGAGGATGGTGAAGGTTGGGTCGCGCTGACCTCAGAGAGCGTTGAGGGCTGTTGTGAGCTGACTGAACTGTCAAATGGAAAATACTTGGTCAAACTGAAATATCCGGAGTTCGGTGACTATTGGTTTTTGCGCGTGGGTTATCGCGGGGAGAGCGCGAAAGCATTTGTTGACGGCGAATTGATTGCGGATGATTTTTACGCGGGACAGCCTTGGACGATAGGGCTGAAACATTTTGGGTTACCCGGCGAGATAATTTTTGAGATTGAAGAGCTGCGCGGCGGCGATGGCATTTATCTTGAAAAGTGGCCGGATTTAGAAAATGGAAAGATCAGGCGCGTTGACGCGGTGAGTATGACGCGGCTGCTTTCGATAAAATATAATTAGGAGGAAATTTTATGAAAAAGACTCTGGCTATCCTGCTCGCGCTCGCACTGTGTCTGTCTCTTGCCGCTTGCGGAACAGACAGCGGCAGTTCATCCAACAGCAGCAGCAACACCGACAACAGCAGTAGTAGCAGCAGCAACACCGACAACAGCAGCAGTAGCAGCAGCACCGACAACTCATCTTCTGCCGACAGCGGCACGGACATTGAAAACGTATCGCTGATTGTTTGGGGCGGCGAAGAAGACCAAGTCATGCTTCGCAGCATGGTTGACGCTTTCATCGATGCCAACAAGGATAGGGTCAATCTCACTGTTGAAATCGGCGTTGAGTCCGAATCAACTGCCAAAGACACAATACTCAAAGACATCGAGGCGGCGGCCGATGTATTTGCTTTCGCCAACGACCAAATTGCCGAGCTTTACGCGGCGGGCGCGCTTCAAGAAATCGTGATAAACACCGAAGAAGTTAAAGCCGCAAATAACGCCAGCGCGGTCGCGGCAGCTACTATGGACGGCAAACTCTACGCTTATCCAATGACCGCGGATAACGGCTATTTCATGTTCTATGACGCTTCGTATTTTACAGAAGATGATGTGAAAAGCCTTGACAGAATGATGGAAGTCGCGGCGGCTGCCGGTAAGCAGATTACAATGGAGATGGACGGCGGTTGGTATAACTACTCCTTCTTCAAGGGTGCGGGTTTGGATGTCGGACTAAATGATGACGGCAAAACGAACTTCTGTAACTGGAACGGGCCGGGCGGAACTACCGTGGTACAGGCAATGCTTGACATCGCCGCCAACCCCGGATTTGTCTCACTGAAAGACGGCGCGTTTGTCACCGGAGTGAAAGACGGTTCGATAATCGCCGGAGTTAACGGCACATGGAACGCCGGAGTTGCCGCCGAACAGTGGGGTGACAACTACGCCGCTTCTAAGCTGCCCACCTATACCCTTGGCGGAAATCAAGCTCAGATGTCCAGTTTCTCCGGCTATAAGCTGGTCGGTGTAAACGCATTCAGCGAAAACGCGGGTTGGGCAATGCTGTTGGGCGAATGGATAACTAACTATGAGAATCAGGTTCGCCGCTTCAACGAGCGCAACCAAGGCCCGTCCAACATTGAGGCTTCTAAATCTGAAGCCGTACTGGCCGATCCCGCGCAGGCGGCATTTGCCGCCCAGCTTCAGTATGCCGGGTTGCAGCTTATCGGCGGCAACTACTGGTCTCCCGCCGAAACACTCGGAAGAATCATAGCCGACGGTAATCCCGACGGCATAGACCTGCAAACTCTTCTTGACAACGCGGTCATCGGCATAACAGCGTCAGTAGATTAACACATTAGTATGGGGCATCGTTAAACGATGCCCCTATAATTTTATGAAAGGCGGTGAGTGACATGGCAGAGGGAGCAGCCCAAGTAAGGCAAAGAAACAGAGGTTTCAAGCTCGGAGGTTTCTTTCAGGGGGTTATTGAGGACTTTATAAAAGGTGACTTTTTTGTAAAACTCTCATTGATAATAATGGGCGCGGGATATTTCCGCAGGCGGCAGTTTATAAAGGGTTTGATTGTAACGCTTTTTCAAGCGGTTATCATACTCTTCGCGCTCACATTCGCGGCTCATTACCTCTCAAAGTTTCCCGAGCTCGGTACGGTGCAGTTTGCCTCGGTCTTCAACCCGAGTACAATGAAAAACGAAGTTAACGACTACGATCACTCTTTCAAAATACTGTTGTATGGGTTGGTATCTATTATCGTTCTGGTTTCGGCACTGTTCATCTGGCTGAAAAACATCCGCAGTGTAAGGGCATTAGAGATACAAGCGCGTGAGGGCAAGCATATAATGAACTTTGCGGAGGAAGTTATGTCATACCGCAATCAGCGGTTTCACATCACTTTGCTCTCTTTCCCTTGTCTCGGAATAGTTTTATTCACTGTCATACCGTTATTCGTGATGATATTGGTGGCGTTTACCAATTATGACCAGCAAAATATGCCGCCCGCCGCCTTGTTCGATTGGGTTGGCATTAAAAACTTCCAAACGATTTTAACTACCGGCGATCCCGCGTCTTCTTTCGGATATGCCTTTTTCAAGGTACTTTCATGGACGCTCCTCTGGGCATTCGCTGCCACCGCTACTTGCTATATAGGCGGCATACTCCTCTCGCTTTTTATCAACGGAGTTGAACCGAGACATCAAAAATTATGGCGCACATTGTTTGTCGTGTCAATCGCGGTGCCGCAGTTTGTCACATTATTGGTGGTGCGTAACTTCTTTGCCGATAACGGCATCGTCAATACCATTGCCGCGAATATAGGTTTGACGGATTTTTTGAAAAATATAAACTTAATTCCCGCCTCGCTTAACCATATACCGTTTTTGACCCATCCGGTATGGACTAAAACGATGATAATACTTATCAATGTATGGATCGGCGTACCGTATATGATGCTTATCGCAACCGGAGTTCTGATGAACATCCCCAAGGATTTATATGAAAGTGCCAGAATAGACGGCGCGAGCCCAATCAAACAATTCATTTATATAACGATGCCGTATATGCTGTTTGTAACGGCTCCCTATCTTGTTACCTCCGTGGTAAGTAATATCAATAACTTTAACGTCATCTTCCTTCTGACGCAGGATGTGTTTATTACATCCGATCAGATGCTTGCCAATGTTAACGCAAAGGAGACAGACTTGCTTGTAACATGGCTGTTCCGGCTAACTCAGGATTACTATAACTATAAAATGGCATCGGTTATCGGTATAATGGTGTTCATTGTTTGCGCTGTGTTTACCCTGCTGGCGTTTAATGTCGTGCTGGGGCGCAATAAGGAGGATAAGTTTCAATTATGAGTACGTTAAAATATTTTGTTCGTAACTTAATACTGGGAATTTTCGCGGCAATATGGCTTATACCTATTGTCTGGCTGTTCCTCAACTCTTTTTCCACAGATCCCGGTATCAATATCCGCCGATTTATTCCGCAGTCATTTACGTCAAAGAACTATAGTCTGCTGTTCTTCGACAGCGGCGACACGGTCGCGCGGTTTCCGGACTGGTTTACAAATACGCTTGTAATAGCCATTTTCACCTGTATTATAGCTAGCTCGTTCGTGCTGATGGTAAGCTACGCGATTAGCAGAATGCGCTTTCGCGGCCGCAAAGCGTTGATGAATGTCGGTGTCCTTCTCGGGCTTTTCCCCGGTTTTCTGTCTATGATTGCCGTATACTTTATAATGAAATCCTTTGGTCTGACAAATAATCACTGGGGGCTTGTGCTTGTGTATTCCGGCAGTGCCGGTCTCGGCTATTTGATAGCCAAAGGATTCTTCGACACCATTCCCGAAACATTGAGCGAAGCGGCCCGGGTTGAAGGGGCAACTGAGGCTCAGATATTCCGCAAGATTATCCTGCCTCTCTCTAAACCCATAATCGTATACACCGTCATCGCCTCGTTCCTTATTCCGTGGATGGATTTCGTCATGGCAAGAATTATGCTGACCTCCGGTCTCTCAAAAGACTGGACGGTAGCCATAGGTCTGTACAATATGCTTGACCGCGTACTAATCAATAACTATTTCGCGAGATTCTGCGCGGGCGGTGTAATTGTATCTATTCCTATATCAATCTTATTTATTATCATGCAGCGGTTTTATGTCGAAGGAATCACAAGCGGTGCTACGAAGGGGTAAAGTTGTTTATATGAAGAAATTATCAATCGTTATGATACTGCTTTTAGGGCTATGCGCTTGCGGTCAACCCTCAAGCGATTCTCCGTCACCGTCAATATCGCCTTTGGAAGTAACAGACCCGCCGTCTCTCGGCGGCGGGAACGAATGGTGGCTAAGCGGAAAACCTGTTGAGGGAGGTTTGTTTGCGGACGCGGTTGGGGGGCTTTCCTCTGATTTTATACGAGGCGCGGATGTGTCGAGCCTTCTGTCACTGGAAGCGAGCGGCGTTAAATTCTATGATTTCGATGGCAACGAACAGGATATGCTTAAAACGTTGGCAGAAGCGGGGTTTAACTATATCCGCGTGCGTGTATGGGTCGATCCGTATGACGCGCGGGGCAACGGTTACGGAGGCGGTAATAATGACTTGGAAGCAGTCAAAGTGCTTGGAGAGAGAGCCGCCGGGTATGGAATGAAGCTGCTGGTTAACTTTCACTATTCCGATTTTTGGGCAGACCCCGCAAAGCAGCAAGCACCCAAAGCATGGAGAGATATGACGATTGATGAAAAAGAACTGGCTTTATTTAATTACACAGACACCGCACTCAGAGAGATTATCGCCGCCGGCGCGGATGTCGGCATGGTGCAAGTCGGTAACGAGACTACTACCGGCTTCTGCGGTGAGAACCAATGGCCGCGCATATGTCAGCTTCTTGCGGCAGGTACGCGGGCGGTACGCGGAGTTGATAAGGATATTCAAATTGTCATACATCTGACTAATCCGGAGAGCCATAACTTTGTTCAGACGGCAAACCTGCTGAAAAATAACAGTGTGGATTATGATGTCTTCGCAACGTCATACTACCCGTTCTGGCACGGCACATTGGATAATCTGCGGCAAATACTTCTCGATGTCGCGGAACGATTCGATAAGAAGGTTATGGTGGCGGAGGTCGCGTATGCCTACAGCTACGAGGATTTTGACGGACACGGTAACACTATAGGCGATGGCGCGGTTTTTGAGAAAAACTATACTTTGACGGTGCAGGGGCAGGCGCGCGCAGTTGCTGAAGTGGTAAAAACAGTTGCATCTTTGGGAGATGCCGGAATAGGGGTTTTTTACTGGGAACCCGGTTGGATACCCGTTCCGGGCAGCAGCTGGGAAGAGCGGTCCGCTCTCTGGGAAAAACACGGCAGCGGTTGGGCGAGCAGTTTTGCCGCCGAGTATGACCCCGATGATGCCGGAAAATGGTACGGCGGGAGTGCCTGTGACAATCAAGCTCTGTTCAGCGCGGACGGATACCCTTTGGAGTCTTTGAAGGTTTTCGGGTACTGTTACACAGGTGCTGTTACCGAACGCCGGCTCGATGAGGTATACGATGCACATATATCCGTGCGGCTTCGCAACCCTATTGAGCTTCCCGAAACGGTGACCGCCGTATATAACGACAACGCAGCAGAGCAGGTGTCGGTAGAATGGGAATCCGCTGACCTTGACATAATTAGTAACAGCCCTGAGGGAGTGTACATTGTCCGTGGGACTGCCCAAGGAGTTCCGGTGAACTGCCACATCAAAATGGAACCGGAGAATTATCTGGAAAACTATAGCTTTGAGAACGAAGACCGTTCTATGTGGCACTTGGACAATATAGGCGATACTACGCAGCTCCGGTATCAGGAAAAATCGACCGATGCTTACAGCGGCAGATACTCACTGCACTTTTGGGATTCCTCATATACTGAATTTAGAGTGGAGCAGACAGTGACAGGCTTGCGTCAGGGCGAGTATTCGTTTTCCATATACATTCAGGGCGGCGATGATTCGGTCAACGCGGAAATGTATATTTATGTCCTAACCAACGGTGAAGAGTACAGAGCAGAGGCGCGAGTTGACGGTTGGGTTAACTGGCAGCAGCCCAAAATCGAGAGCATCACCGTAGAAAGCGGAGAGGTCACTGTAGGCGTGTATGTAAAAGGCTCCGGTAATTGCTGGGGTACGATGGATGATTTTCAGCTTTGTCCGGTAGAGTAAAGGAGAAACTCATATATTTTCCCCCACCATCTGCCGGCTTACAAGCTCATGAAAATAACCTTTATTCTTATAAAGCTCGTCAAACGTGCCTTCCTCGATAATTTTTCCGCCGTCCAGTACATAGATTTTATCGCAGTCCTTGATTGTGGAAAGCCTGTGGGCAATGACGATACGGGTGCATTTCAACCCCGCCAGCGCATCGGCAACGTGCTTCTGCGTTATGTTGTCCAATGCGCTTGTGGACTCGTCAAAGATGAGAATTTTCGGTTTGGGTGCTACCGCCCTCGCAATCATCAAACGCTGTTTCTGTCCGCCCGACACGCCGCCGCTGCCCTCTGTAATGATGGTGTGCATCCCCATCGGCATGGCTTCAATATCCTCCGCGATGTCGGCGACCCGCGCCGCTTCCCATGCATCGTCCATCGTCAGGTTGGGTGAGGAAATGATAATATTGCCGAAAATATCTCCCGTAAACAGCTTGCCGCTCTGCATGACCGTTCCGATTTTGCGCCGCAGAGACGGCAAGTCTAACTTCGTGATATCCTTGCCGTCATAATAGACCGCGCCCTTATTCGGCTTCTCAAAGCCCAACAGCAAGCGCACAAGAGTGGATTTACCGCAGCCGGTCTTGCCAACGATTGCAGCATACTGACCCGCCCGTATCTTGATATTGATGCCGTCCAATACATTTTTACCGCCCTCGTCATAGCGGAAAGTGAGGTTCTGTACTTCAATACCGCCCGACAGGGACGTTACGACCGTTTTGCCGCCGCTAATCTCCGGGACGGTTTTTAATATCGGCGATACAATATCTAATTGCGGCTTTAAGCTCGAAAAGAAAGTAGTCAATGAACCGAGAGATAAAATAGACGCGGACACCATACCGTAAGCGGTATTGTACGCCATGTATTCGCCTACATCGATTTTGGACATGATTGAGATAAAGTACACAACAGCTATGCCCGCCGTGGATATGACCGTACTGATAACATCCGAATATTTCAATATGAACGGCGGATTGTAGGTATAATTCGCCGATGCTTTGTATTTAGATGCCCACCGCGCGAATATACGCTTTTCCGAGCCTGTCAGCTTCACCTTTTGAATACCCGACAACATGGAATAAGTCATACCCGACAGCTCCGCTCCCGCGTCCAACGCCTTGCGCTGTATCTTCATGCTTGCCAGTGTTGTGATGATATTCATTGCCAAAGTTGCCCCGATGATGATAAGTGACGGAATCATCAGCGCGGGCGTGATGTTGGCGATTTGTGTAAAATAAGCGAGTGAAAACAGTGATGTCAGCAGCGTTCCTGTGATAACCGAGAATATAGAATTACAAATAGACGGGATGAGCGAAAACTTTTGACTGAGTTCGCCTGCGGCGTACTGCTTGAAGAAAGCGGCGGGAAGATTCAGCATCCGCATCATAGCTGCGGGTTCGATAGTATTATTGAGCCGCATGGTCAAGCGGTTCATAATCAAACTTTGGCTTAACCCTAAAATTTGTGTCGCCGCCGCCAGCGAAACCATCAGCACCCCAAGTGCCCAAAGCATATTCGCGCTGCCCTGCGGAATGATATACGAATATAACAATAAGGACATTTTCGGCTGTATAAGCCCCATCAGCGTTGTAACCGTCATAATGGCGAGATAGTAAAATATGTCGCTTCGTGTTATTGACGCGAACATATACTTCACCAAGTCCAAAACCGAAAGCTCACGGTTCGGGAACGGTTTATAGAAGCAATATCCGAAAGATTCTATGTTTTTCGCCGTTTCCGAATTTACGGAAACACGCTTACCGCTCTCATAATCAAAATATGAATATCCCTCGCGGGTGGGCAATAACGCCGCCGTATCGCCGTTTTTCAGAACGCCCAGCATCGGGCCGTATGCGTCCCGCCACCATTTACCTGTTAGCTCCACGCGCCGCTTCATAATGCCGGAGGGTTTTAAGCAGTAATTGATATACTCCGCCGTGTCGGTGACGCTTTCGGGAACGGGAATGATGTCCTGCTTAAAGAATTTCAATATTTCCTGCACTGCGTTATGCGTTTTCTGACGCGGGGTGATAAGCCCCGCTCTCGCCGCCGTTTCGCCCATGACGATAGACGACAATTCGGCAAACGCGGAAGAAAAATCGTCCTCATCGTTCTGTAACCTATTCTTTATCTGATCCTCAAACCAGTTCAATTCATGCTCACCAACTCTCTGTATTTGCCGTCTTGCGCGTACAGTTCGTCGTGCGTCCCGCGCTGTACCACTTTGCCCTTGTCTAAAACGATGATTTCATTGCAGTCGCGTATGGTAGACAGTCTATGAGCCACTATAACCATTGAAACGCCCCTGTCTTTCACGGCTTGTATCACATCGTATTCGGTTTTCGCGTCCAACGCGCTCGTGGCTTCATCGAGTATTATAACAGTCGGGTCTTTGGCAAGCGCGCCCGCAATCTCTAAACGCTGACGCTCACCGCCGGAAAAGTTTTTACCGCCCTCCTGCACATCCGCGCCGTAGCCGCCATCGCGGTCGATGACGGTACTGTGTATTTGCGCGTCCCGTGCCGCTAATATGACCTCAAAATCCTCGATGGACTTGTCCCACGTTTTGATGTTGCTGCTGATACTGTCTTGAAAGAGTATAATGTCTTGATCCACTACCGAAACCGAGCTTGTGAAGATTTCGCGCGGTACTTCGCCTGCCGTTTTCCCGTCAAACAGTATCTCACCGCTCCACGGTTTATAAAGGTTACTAATCAGTTTTGCTATGGTGGATTTACCGCAGCCGGACGCTCCGACAAGCGCGATGCTCTCGCCGGGGTTTAAGGTCATGTTGAAATTATCTAATAAAGGCTCGGAAAGCCTGTTATATCCAAAGGTAAGGTCTTTTATTTCAATTTTCCCCGACAGCTTATAAAAACTCTCGTCCATGTTAAACTCTTGATATTCAACATCGGTTTTGTAGTTGAACACATCCTGCACCCGCTCCATTGATACCTTTGTCTGCTGCATTTGCAGCCGCGTGTTGATGATTTTAGAAAATGGCGAGAGGAACGCGCTTAAAAATCCTTGAAACGCGAAAAAGATACCTACAGTCATATCGCCTCGGATAATCAAGTACGCGCCGATCAGCAGAATTACTATATTTATCGTTTGGCTTACAAACTGCGGAAGTAATCCGACCGACATACCCAGTTTCATGCTCTTTATTTTTGAATCGTTTACCGAAGCGTGGTATCCCGACCATCTTTCAAAAAAGCCGTCCTCCGCGCCCGTTGATTTGATGGTTTCAATCATTTCCACGCCGGCGACCGTCATCGCGCCCAGCTTCGCGCTGTCCCTCGAGGACACGCGGGAAATATTTATGTTTTTGTTTGTCATAAATTTATTAACCGCGTAATTGATTAGCAGTGACGAAAAACCAATAACGGTCAGCAGAACGCTGTATTGCAGTACGATATAGAGATAGAACACCATCATAACGGCATCGATAAATAACGGCGCGAATAACTGTATCAGCGACAGCGAAATGCCGTCGTTTTCGCCTTGTCTGGAAGCGACATCCCCCGCGTGGCGCGATGAATAGAAGTCCAAAGGCAGGCGAAGCGCGTGCCACATGAACATCCCGCTTGAAACCACCGCAAATTTGGCGGTGATTTTCAAATTGGTTTTTGTGTTTATAACAGAAAGCAGGATACTCAGAAAATTAAACGCCAAAAACAGCGCGATAAACCCTGCCGCCCATTCGGGATGATTGCCGGAGAGTAAATCGTCCACAAATACGCGACCGAAAAAAGTCGATATGATACCAATCACCGAAGCCAGCGCGCTCATCATAATAATAAACGCGAACACGGGAGCCGTGCCTTTCAGCCGCTGTTTTGCGAACGGCCACACGCTTACGGGCTTGCCGCTCGGTTCAAAATCCTCGCCCGGTGTTATAGCGATAGCAATCCCGGTAAAGGATTGATTGAACTGTTCAATCGGTATTTTGACCTCGCCGCGACCGGGGTCGTTGATATACGCCTGTCTCTTATCGAGTTTTTTCAGCACCACAAAATGATTCATGTTCCAATGGATGATGCAGGGAAACGGAATAGCGGAGGCAATAGCGGAGGGTTCAAGGCGGTATCCCTTTGCCTCAAAGCCGTACATTCTCGCGACTTTTAAGATATTCGCCGCCTTGCTTCCATCGCGGGATATGCCGCAGTCCACGCGCAGACGCTCAAGCGGTATCCATTTATTATGGTACGCCATTACCATAGCAAGCGAAGCCGCGCCGCACTCCACAATTTCAAGCTGCAATATTACAGGAGTTTTGTTAGCCATACATCAACCCCCCGTATTGCCGAAGAATAAATCCCATATCGGAAAGCCCGTGGATGCCGTAAAGATTACCAACCCGGCAATAGCCACGGCAATTCCGGCAAGAATCAGCCATACACGGGGGTTCAGCACCTTGACGTATGTATTCAATTCCTCCGGTCCGGTGATTTTTTCCACCGCTTCTTTGCGGAATAAATCGCCTTTCATCGGGTGCGCCCCCTTCTAAACAATGGTCAGCATATCGGAAAAGCCTGTCATATCAAATACTTCCATGACTTCCTCCGATACGCCGCAAAGCGTCATCACGATGTTCTTCGCTTTCGCCGTTTTTTGTCCCATCAGCAGTACCCGCAATCCCGCCGAGGACACATAGGCGACTTTTGTGAAGTCCAGCGTTATTTCTTTCGCTTCATCTAACGCGGGAATCAACTCGTCTTGAAGCTGCGGCGCGGTAACGGTGTCTAATCTGCCGTCAAGGGCAAAAACGAGCTTTCCGTTTTCCTGTGTTTTGTTAATGTTCAACATTGCGTGTTCCTCCTTCATATTTTACAAATCGTCCTCACAGCACC
>Ga0082212_10006011_pt1 | contig 16406 bp, 15 predicted proteins | sample TergutNt197P3_FD_71548 | JGI IMG/M metagenome (GOLD analysis project Ga0082212, IMG submission 71548) | Neocapritermes taracua P3 segment gut microbial communities from Petit-Saut dam, French Guiana - Nt197 P3 | ecosystem: Host-associated > Arthropoda: Insects > Digestive system > Gut ... | reverse complement strand
ATATACGAATCGTTTAAATTTTTTTGTATGGCCGTCACAAAGTCGAAATCGCGTTTGTTCGCGTATTCCTGCACCGCGCGGGGCATACCGCCGGCCACAAGATAAGTTTTATACAAATCCATTGCCGTTTCATGGAGCGATAACGGCGTAAAGCCCTCAAAGGCTTCCCGGATTAACGCGCATATCCCGTCCTGCCCGATCGCCCATAAAAATTCCTCAAAATCCATCGGGCACATGCGGAGCATATCCACTTTCCCGACAGGAAAAGAAAACTTTTCACGCTTCATCGCCACGCCGAGTAAGCTACCCGCCGCAATGATATGGTACTGCGGCGATCTTTCGGCAAAGTATTTAAGCGCGGTCAGAGCCTGCTCACATGCTTGTATCTCGTCAAATATGATTAGGGTGTCACCCGGCAGAATGGTCTGCCCGCTATTGGCCGCAAGTTCCCGAACAATCCGATCCGGGTTCAGATCACGCTCAAATATGGCGGGTATCCCTTTGGACTCTTCCATACTGAAATAGGCAACGTTTTTATAATGCTCTTTACCAAAAGACAGCAGGATGTAGGTCTTGCCAACCTGACGCGCACCTTGCAGAAGCAAAGGCTGTTTTTCCGAATTGTTTTTCCATGACAGTAAGCTTTTGGCAATCTTACGTTCCATAAAGTGTATTCACCTCGCACTAATTGTAGCCTAAAGCAGACAAATTAGTCAAAGGAAATCTGGATGGGCTGCGTTATTTATTATTGGCAGGCTATCAATTTTTATAAAATCGGGCGAAAAGTACCCGGGGATATTGAGATAATCGGGCATGACGATACACCGGCCTATTTGCTCGCTCCGCCGAACAGCACTTTTCTTGCCTTTAGCTATAGAACGCGTGCCCGTATTTTATCACTTCGTCGCTTATTATCGCGTTCTTTCTCACCGACTCCGTGTCGCCGAGCGCTCCGAGGTATCCGCCCATCCAGCAGAAGCCGCCACCCGGCGCGTAGGCGTCGATTGTGTCGCGCACCGACTTGCGAAGCTCCTCCTCCGTGACGTCGGGTTCCAGCAACCTGCCCCGCGCGTCCCACGCCCCGGCAATGACGAGCTTGTTGCCGTATTTCGCCTTTACCGCCTTTATATCGTTACACGTCTGCGCGGGATCCCAGAGATTTATCCCCGCCTCGATGAAGGTATCGACAAGACCCTCGCATTTGCCGCAATTGTGCATACCGATGAATATGTTGCGCTCATGCCCCATTCTGATGTATTTCATGTGGTGCGGCAGGATGAACTCGCGGTACATCTCCGTCGATATGAACGGCGAGCCCCACGCGGCGGTGTCGTCCGCGAGCGAAAGGACGTCCGGCTTGTAGATATCGATGACCTTGTCGGCTACGGATATGTAGAACTCCGAGAGATATTCAAGAAGCTCGTGCACTGCCTCCGGCTCCTCGTAAAACGCGAGCAAGCCGTCCTCAAAGCCCATGAAGCTCATCAGGAGCTGGAAATAGCCGAAGTGCATTGTCAGCGCAAGCGCCGTGTGGTCGCGGTCGATGCCCGACTTGTCAAGCTGCTCTTTTATTTCCTTTTCCCATTCGACGTCCGAGAGATCGGGCGCTTTTATTACGCTGCGCCAGTCCGCAAGCTTTTCGATGGGCAGGATGAACTCGCTGTTGTCCGGTATCAGCGCGTTGCCGGTTGATTCCGTCGGCACATAGTTCACGCCCCATATGTCACGGCCTCCGCCCTCCGCCTGATGTCTGCCGACGGCGGGCGGGCCGAACATCATCGACAAAGGCTTTTGGCCCTCCGCCGGCGCCCGAATGGCGGCGGGAACCCATTGCGGCACCTCACCGCGCAGCGTCATGAGATAGTTTTCCTTTTCAGTCAGCATGGTGATCTCTCCTTTTTTATCGCGCCGGTCTCTCAATAAGCGCGTAATTGCAAAATCGCTGTTGACGCCAACGGTTCAGTCTATGCTGCAGCCTGTGTAGTAGGCGCTTAGGATTTCCTTGTAGGTTTTGCCGGATATTGCCATCGCGTTTGCGCCGTATTGGCTCATTCCCACGCCGTGGCCGTAGCCCGTCGTCGTGAAGATGACGTCGCCGGCCGTCAGCCTTATCGTCAGCGCCGTCGAGCGGAGCCCGAACAGAGTGCGCAGCTTTGTGCATTTGACCCTGACGCCGCCGAGCGTCAGTTCATCGACCCTGCCGCTTGACGTGTACGTGATATCCGCGATCCATGAGTCCACGCTTGTGTCGAAGTCCGCTTCGGGGTATTCCGCCCTGAATTTTTCTATGAAAGTCTCATGGGAGATGGAGAGCGTGGAGACGTAATCCGAAACCTGCTCCGCCGTTTCGGGGCTTGTGACGCTCTGCAGGTACGGCAGATCCTGGAGCCAGACGTTGCCGCTCGATTCCGTCTTTCCCGCGGAGGACGAGTGGAACACTGCGAGGATCGGTTTTCCGTCGCTCAACAGAATCCTCCCGTCGGTATCCGTGACGGCCGATATTATCTTTGTCATGTTCTCGACATAATCGGCGCCCCATCTTTCGCGGAGCTGCTCGTCGCTGCGGTATGCCATGCAGCATGTGTGGTCGGCGCACACGTTGACGTCCGGATGACGCGGTTTGGGGGCGACCCGCAGGTTGTGCTCCACGCCCGTCCTCGCGGTGACCGCCTGCGCCTTCAGGGCTTCGAGCTCGAACGACGCCGGCATTTCCGCCGCCGTGACCCCTAGAAGAAACCGTTCCATCGACATATCGACGACGTCCTGACCGATAAGCACGCTGAGCATGAAGTGTTCATCAAGGCGTTCGCCGGCGGGCAGCAGTTCCTCCAGGTCGGGTAGCAGCACGCGGTTTTTCCCGGGCGACGCCCCGCCGGGCCCGGAGACCGATACCAGCATGGTTATCATGACCGCGACGACGATCAAAACAGCGGATCTGACGTTAATGTTTTTCATTGCATTGTGTTCCTTGACGTATGTTCCCGCATAGTGTAGAATGGGTCGGCGGCTCCGGGGCCGCCCGCGGAATCCGTATATTGTTTTGATTGGAATGAATTTATGCGTAGATTTGCCATTGTGATGCCGCTTTTCGCGATATTGGCGGGCGTCGCCGGGTTGTATGTAAGGATGCTGGAACGCCGGGATGTTTTTGACGACTTTACCGGGTTGCCCGAGCGGGGGGCGACGATCACGTATCTGCTTATTGCGCTTGCAGTCGGTTTCCTCATCCTGGTTGCCGTATTTTCCATCGTGGCGGGGGTGAAGCATACGTCGCTACGTGGGTTCGACAACGCGTTCGGGACGGAGTCGCTGGCATATCCGTTCCTGATCACCCTGCTTGGAGCCGTGTGGCTCGGCGCGACGGTCAAGTATTTTGTCGATTCAAACGCGAGCCTGGAGCTTTCGGAGCCGTCGCTGTATTTTGTCATCCTTTCGGCGCTGGCGGCGCTTTCGATGGTGTTTTTTGCGATCGAGATTTACCAGGATCCGAGACGGAAGACGGCGCTCGTGCTGAGTGTTGTGCCGATTCTGTTCATGTGCTTCTGGCTAATACTGCTTTACAAGGAGAATGCGACGAATCCCGTTCTTCTCGGTTACTGCTATTACTGCCTTGCCGTAATTTCCGTGACGCTCAGTTTCTACTATACGGCCGGATTCATTTTTAACAAACGGTCGCCGGGTAAGGCCGTTTTTGTGTATCTTGCTTCGATTTTCTTCTGCCTGGTCACACTCGCGGACGACCATCAAATAGGCGTCAAGCTGATACTGGCGGCAATGGCTGCCGTGGACGCGATATATTCGTTCATGCTGATAAGGCATATGCGGAAGAAGGAGATCAGCGGCTAGAAGGATCAGGGATCAGGGGTCAGGGGTCAGGGGTTGGACGCGTGGGACGAGAAGCCGGTCGCCGGGCTGAGAAATTATCAAAGTTCAACCATTCTTTCGAGTGTTTTGCTTGCGGCCTCTATTTCCGTTGCGGAGAGCATGACTTCGTAGTCGCCCGTTTCGAGCGAGTTCAGAATATCGGATAGCCCGGTTTTTTTCATGTCCGGGCATGTGAAGTCAAATGTGATCGGGAAGAAGGATTTACCGGGGGTCATCGCCCTGAGGCGGTCGGTCACCCCGATTTCCGTGCCGATGATAAACTCCCTCGCATCGGATTCCGCCGCTTCCCTGATGATTTCCGCCGTGCTTCCGACAAAGTCGGCCAGTTCGATGACTTCGGCCCTGCATTCGGGGTGGACAAGCAGCTTTGCGTCGGGGTGCCTGCTTTTGGCCTCCGCGGCGTCGGGAGCGGTTATACAGTCATGCGCGGGGCAGCAGCCTTCAAACAGGATGATCTCTTTGTCATGGACCCTTGACGCGATGTATGAGCCAAGGTTGCGGTCCGGTATGAAGATGATACGGCGTTCCGGCAGGGCGCGCACGATCCTTTCCGCGGATGACGACGTGCAGCAAATGTCGCTGACGGCTTTTACCGCGGCGGATGAGTTGACGTAGCAGACGACGGCGGCGTCGGGATGCTGCAGGCGGAGTCTTAGGACGTCTTCCGGCTCGATCGTGTCCGCCATCGGGCAACCGGCGTCGGGGGACGGAAGAAGGACTGTCTTGTTCGGGTTGAGTATTTTCGCCGATTCTGCCATGAACCTCACGCCGCAGACTATAAGAAGGTCTTCGCTTGCCTCATATGCGCGGCGCGCCATTTCAAAGGAGTCGCAGACGTGGTCCGCCACCTCGTGGATGTCCATTGTCTGGTAGTAGTGGGCGAGGATAAGCGCCTTCTTTTTCTTTTTGAGGAAGAGTATCCTCTCCTGGATTTCGTTCATGACGTCTCACCTTCCAATTGCCTTTTCCAGCCTTTTTACCGCCTTTGAGAGCGATTTGACGAAGTATTCCGCTTCCTCCCGGGTGCTGTAGCGGGACAGGCTCACGCGCAATGCGCCGTCTATTGTCGCGTCGGGCAGGTCCATTGCTTCAAGGACGCGGCTGCGGGCGCCCTTTTTACATGCCGCGCTGTTCGATACGCAAATGCCGTCGCTTTCAAGGGAGTTCATCAGGACTTCGCTCCTGTGCCCCGGGATCGACAGGTTGGTGATGTAAGGCGAGCCACCTTCCCCTATGACAACTGCGCCGGGCAGTTCATCCAGTACGAGACCCACAAGCAGGTCGCGCAGTTCGCGCATCGATTCAAGCAGTGTCTCGCGCTCAAGCCGTGCATGGTACGCGGCTTCGCCAAAACCCGCGATCGCGGGGAGCGCTTCGGTGCCGGCGCGCTTTCCGCGTTCCTGGCTGCCGCCGTGGAGCATCGGCGGAAGCTTGAGACCTTTCCTGATATACAGCGCCCCAATGCCTTTCGGCCCATGCAGCTTGTGCGCGCTGACCGTTATCATGTCCGCTCCGAGCGAACCCGCCGTAAACGGGATTTTGCATAACCCCTGTACCGCGTCGGTGTGAAGCACCGTGCCGAGTCTGCGTTTCTTTATTTCGCGGGAGTATTCGCGTATGGGGTTGACCGCTCCCGTTTCGTTGTTTACCAGCATTATGGAGGCCAGCACCGTATCGTCGCGCAACGCTTCGGAGAAAGCTTGCGCCGGTATTCGGCCGGCGTCGTCGGGCGGGAGATAGGAAACGTCCCAACCCATGCTTTCGAGCTTTTTTGCCGCCATCAATACGGCGTCGTGTTCTATGCAGGACGTGATTATGTGGTTCCCGCCGCGCGGTTTGCCGTGCAGCGAAGCCGATTCGGCACAGCCCAGCACCGCCCAGTTGTCGGACTCCGTTCCGCCCGAAGTGAAGACAATTTCGTCGGGATCGACTCCCAGCGCGGCCGAAACCTTGCCGCGCGCCCCGTCCAGCACGGTCGCCGCGTAACGCCCCGAGAAATGCGTCGATGAAGGGTTCCCATAGTCTTCGCGCATGACGCGCACCATCGCTTCTATCGCTTCATCGCGGACCCTGGTCGTCGCGGCGTTGTCGAAATATACGTTCATGTAAGTCAGTATAATATGATTTTTGTTTTATTGCAAGGAGAGTTGAATGAGGTTTTGCGCAGTCACGCTCGGATGCAAGGTCAACCAATATGAGACGCAGGCGATGACGAACATATTGACCGAACGCGGGCATACGCATGCCGAGCCCGGGGACGGCTGCGACGTCTGCATCGTGAATACGTGCGCGGTCACGGCCGAAAGCTCGCGGAAGTCGCGGCAGGCCGTACGGAGGGCCGGGAAGCTGGAACCGGGCGCCTTGATCGCGGTGTGCGGCTGCCTTTCCGGGCTTGAGTCGGAGGCGGTGGTTGCGCGGCTCGGGGCGGACGTTGTGGGCGGCGCCGGCGACAGGCGCGGGTTCGCGCTCGAAGTCGAGCGGGTTTGCGCAGCCCGGCAAGGGGAAAGGAGCGTGGCGGCGCAAAAATGCGCGTCAGGCGATGCAAGCGACGCAGGCGGTTTTGAGGAACTGCCGCCGGGGAGCGCAGCGGGGCGGACGAGAGCGCTGCTGAAAATTCAGGACGGGTGCGACAATTTCTGCGCTTACTGCGTGATACCGTATATACGCGGACGCGTCAGGTCCCTGCCGGCGCCCCGCGCCGTGGAGCAGGCGCGGTTGCTTGCGGAACGTGGGTTTCGTGAAATAGTCGTGACGGGGATAGAGATATCGTCCTATGGCAAAGACCTTACGGACGGCGTCTCGCTGATGGAAATAATTCGGATGATAGGCGAGACGGTGACAAATGCGACGACAGGTGCGGCGACAAATGCGGCGGCGGAAGCGCGAATCCGGCTTGGCTCGCTGGACCCCGGCGCGATAGACGGGGATTTCTGCGCCGGCTTGGCCGCGACGCCGAACCTCTGCGCGCACTTCCATATTTCGTTGCAGAGCGGGTGCGACGACACGCTGCAACGTATGGGGCGCAGGTACGACACGGGCGTCGTATGTGACGCCATCTCGCGGCTAAGAAGCGGGTTCCCCGACTGCGGGGTCACGGCGGACCTCATAACCGGTTTCCCCGGCGAGACCGACAAGGAGTTTGAAAGGACGATGGAATTCATCAAGTCGGCAGGGTTCTCCGATATGCACATTTTCCCATATTCGCCGCGACCGGGAACGAGGGCGGCGACAATGCCCGATCAGGTGGAAAAAAGCGTTAGGCGCGAGCGGGCGCGATTGGCTGCCGAGGCCGCGGAGGATATGTCGGCGGCGTTCAGGCGCGGAATGATTGGCAAAACCACAAAGGTTCTTTTCGAGCGCAAAAAAGACGGGGTTTCAATGGGGCATACGGATAATTACATCGAGGTCGCGGTGAAAAAAAGCGCAGCGAGAAACAGCATACATACCGTACAAATTTCATCCTTCGAAAACGGTATAGTTTGGGCAGAAATAGTTTGACACCGCAAGGATTTTTAAGATATAATCCGATATCCGTAATCGTAACCGTTCAGAGGGCGTCCGGAAACCGCTTTTATGGAGAGGTTCCCGAAGCCGGAGGCGGTTGCCACAATTCAATAAAAGGATGTTTGCCATGTCAACAGATAGGATATACAATTTTTCATCGGGCCCTTCGATGCTGCCACTCCCGGTTTTGGAGCAGGCGGCTTCCGAGCTGACCAATTACCGGGGCAGCGGGATGTCGGTGATGGAGATGTCCCACAGGGGCAAGGATTACCTCGCGGTCTTCGAGGAAGTAAAGGCGGATATGAGAAAGGCGCTTGATATCCCCGAAACGCATGAAATTCTATTCATGCAGGGGGGCGCGACGCTCCAGTTTTCCGCCGTGCCTCTTAATCTGATCGGAAAGACGGGTAAGGCGGACTATGCCGTCACCGGCAACTTTTCGAACCTCGCGATGAAAGAGGCGAAGAAGTACGGAGAGGTAAATATAGCGTGTTCGTCGGAAGACAGGAACCACACGTATATCCCCGGACAGGCGGATATCAGGATTTCCCCCGATGCGTCATATTTCTACTACTGCTCGAACAATACGATATACGGCACCGAATGGAAATACGTGCCGGAGACCGGCGGCGCTCCGCTTGTCTGCGATATGTCCTCAAACATAATGTCCGTTCCCGTTGACGTATCCAAGTACGGGCTGATATACGCGGGGGTGCAGAAGAACATGGCCCCGTCCGGGATGGCGGTCGTCATCATCGACAAGTCCCTTACGGGAGGCGAGCTGGCGTTTACACCAAAGCTGTTGAGCTATCAACTGATGATCGAGTCGGACTCCATGAACAACACTCCGCCGACGTTCACGATATATATGCTTGGCCTTGTGCTCAAGTGGCTCGAAAAGCAGGGCGGCGTCGAGGGCATGGGAAAGCTAAAGGCGGCAAAGGCAAAGATACTTTACGACGTCCTTGACGCCGGCGGGCTGTTCAGGGGCTTTGCGGACAAGGACGCCCGTTCGGACATGAACGTGACGTTTACGACAGGCGACAAGGAGATGGACGCCAAGTTCGTGAAGGAAGCAAAGGCGTCCGGGTTTGAGGCGCTTGCGGGACACCGCAGCGTTGGCGGGCTTCGCGCTTCGATATACAACGCGATGCCGGTGGAGGGCGTTCAAAAGCTGGCCGGGTTTATGCGTGAATTTGAAACGAGGAATGTGTGACATGTATAAAGTGAAAATCCTGAACAACATAAGTTCAAGCGCGCTTGAGAAGCTCGACAGCGAGAAGTACGCGATATCGGAGGACTTTGAGGAATCGGACGCGATAATGGTAAGAAGCGCGAAAATGCACGACATGGAGTTTTTGCCGTCGCTGCTGTGCATTGCGCGCGCCGGGGCGGGCGTCAACAATATACCGATTGACCGCTGCGCCGAGGAAGGCATAATCGTTTTCAACACGCCCGGCGCCAACGCGGAGGCCGTCAAGGAGCTTGTGTTGTGTTCCCTGTTACTGTCCTCAAGGGACATTCTTGGCGGCATTGGCTGGGTAAAGTCCGTCGCCGCGGAGGGCGACAACATCGCGACCCTAGTTGAAAAGCAAAAAGTGCAGTACGTCGGCCCGGAGTTGTTCGGAAAGACCCTCGGCGTTATCGGGCTTGGCGCGATTGGGGCGAAGATAGCCCACGTCGCCACCTCGCTCGGTATGAACGTGTACGGTTATGACCCGTACCTGTCCGTCGAAGCCGCATGGCGCCTGTCGTCGGAAATAGTACAGGCAAACGACCTCGACACCATTTTCAAAAACTCGGACTATATAACGCTTCATGTGCCATATCTTGATTCCACGCATCATCTGATAAACGCCGAGAGCATAGGAAAAATGAAGAAGGGCGTCAGGATAATAAATATAGCCCGCGCGGAGCTTGTGTGCGACGACGATATGGTGAGCGCGCTTGGATCAGGGCAGATAGCGAGCTATGTGACGGATTTTCCGAACGCGAAAACGGCGGACAGGCCGGGTGTCATCGCGATACCGCATCTGGGCGCGTCCACGCCGGAGAGCGAGGATAAATGCGTCGATATGGCGTGTTCCGAGATAATTGAGTATATCGAAAACGGGAATATAATAAATTCCGTCAACATGCCGGCGGTGTTCCTGCCGCGCACGGGCGACGCGCGAATTTGCGTCATTCATGACAATGTGCCGGAAATGATAGCTAAGATAACGGGAACGGTGTCGTCTTTCGGGGTCAATATAGAGAATTCCATATATGCCAGTACGAAGGGGCGGCTTCCGTCGTACATGATGCTCGACGTCGGCGCGGTTCCGGACGGACTCGCGGACGCGCTGCGGGACATAAAGGGCGTCACAAGGGTGAGGGTTCTGGCGTAGGGATCCCTGAATCATGCGCCTTTCTGCGTGAAATAAATGGGCGGAGTGTTTTGTGAACGTCAATATTCTTGCAATCGGGGACGTCGCCGGCGAGACAGGGGTCGGGATACTGTCGGATAAGCTGCGCGGCGTCAAAAAATACTATGACGCCGCGTTTACGGTCGTAAACGGGGAAAACGCCGCGGGCCTCGGCGTCACGAAGGATCAGGCGCGGGCGATCTTCGACGCCGGCGCCGATGTGATAACGCTGGGAAACCACACATGGAGACGGCGCGAGATATTCACTTTCCTTGACGACAACCCGAACATTCTGCGTCCCGCGAATTTCGCGCCGCAGACGCCGGGGCGCGGCTGGGGGATTTTCGAGGCGCCGTTCGGCAGGGTATGCGTGATAAACCTGATCGGCCGCAACGGTATGGATGAGAACAATGACAATCCGTTTTTTGAGGTCGACAGGATACTGAAGTCGGAAGCCCTGCAAGGGGAGGATATAAAAATAACGCTCGTTGATTTTCACGCGGAAATGACGAGCGAAAAATATGCTTTCATATATCATCTGGACGGCAGGGTGTCGGCGGTATGGGGCACGCATACGCACGTGCAGACGTCGGATTGCCATGTTTTCAAGGGCGGGACAGGGTATATAACCGACCTTGGCATGACGGGCGCGCAGGAGTCGATAATCGGAATGAAGCCCGACCGGCCGTTGTCGCGTTTTCTCGGCAATCCGCCGGAGCGCTTTGAGCCGGCCACGGGACCCGCGAAAATCGAGGGCGCCGTGTTCGAGATCGATGCGGATTCGGGGAAATGCCGGAGCGTTGAAGCTATAAGGATCATTTGAGCGAGCGGTTTTTCAGCAGAACGTTGAGCGAAAACCTGCATATTGACGGATCGTACTCCGGCTGGACGTCGCCGGAGTATTTTTTTGCGATCGACCTGATCTGCGCCAGGCCGAACCCATGATTCTGTTTGTCCGGCTTCGTGGTCTCGAAATTTTTGTTCACCGGCGCGGAAACATGGTTCTCCACAAGTATCGAGATATATTCCGACACGCTGCTTATGTGCAGAAGTATCCGTCTATAAGCCTCGACGCAGGTTTCGGAGCGCAGGATTCCCTCTATGGCGTTGTCAAGCGCGTTTGCGACAACGGCGGCCAAGTCGAATTGATCCATATGGAGGCCGTTTTCGATTATGACCTTGTATTGAATAATTATTCCATGCGCGGCCGACGTCCCCATTTTCGCGCTGATGACCGCGTCCACGGAGGGCAGTCCGGTGTCCACTATGATTGCCGTCCTGCCGACGTCCGCGCGTATGCTCCTTATCCTGTCGATGGCCTCGCCTGTCAGTCCCTTTTCAAGCATCCCGGATATCGCGATCAGGTTGTTGCCGAGCTCATGTCGTATCGACCTGACCTCATGCTGCGACTCGTAGAGCTTCCCGTAGTGCTCTATCTGCGTCCTGAGCCTGTATTGCGCGAGCGCGTATTCCCTGTTGTGAAACAACGTCCTTCGTTGGCTGCCCAGCATCAGCATCGCCACGAAAACCATTGCGGTGGCGACAATGCTGGTGCTGTCCGGCCTGTTCCCCAGCCTCACTGTAATGCAGTACTACAGGGAAGCGGCGATCATGCGTGCGCTTGGCGTGACGAAGAAACGAGTAAGGGCGACGCTCGCGCTGGAGCAGGCTGCGTTGTGCATAGCGGGTATATTCTGTGCGGCGGCTTTGCATTATGCCGTCAATGGCTCCGCAATGGCAGACTATGCCGATACTGCCGGCCTTTGCGCCGCGGCACAGCTCACGGCCTGCATAGCGGGTTCGCTGATATGCGCGGTGATAATAACCCGCCGCAGGGTGCTGGAGCTACTGCAGGTGAAGGAGTGACCATGTGGACTATGGTATTCACCGTTGCGGGCATTGCCACGTCGCCCTCCGGAAGATTCGACGGCATAGCGTTTACGCCCGGCTCAAAGGATGCGGCAAACCTGTTTGCAGCGCAGAACGCGCTCGACGTTGCGGAATTCGCAATAAAGGACAACATGCTTACGGAAGAATTTCGTGAGTTCTGCGAAAGCTATACGACCGGGGCTTCGGGAGAGGGGATATCCCTAATAATGGACACAAGCAAGCTGGAGAGTATCAGGAGTACGTTGAAGCTTCTGGAAATGCTTCGCCCCGTCGCATTGTTGGCCGCCCTGCTTGTCGGGGCGTTTCTCTGTAGTCTGATGATAATGCAATCATCAAAGGAAGCCGCGATCATGCGCATACTCGGCACGACCAAAAGTAAAACGCGGACGATGCTGGCGTCCGAGCAAATGCTGCTCGGCGCCGCGGGTTTGGCGCTGGGCGGTTGCGCGATGGTCGCCTATAAAGGGCTTGAGCTGAAGCACGTTTCGACGGACATGGCGCTGTTCGCCGCACTTTACTTCACCGTGATTGTGGCATCCGCAATGATCTGCGCCACACTTGCAACAAGCAGAAGCGTGCTGGAGCTATTACAGACGAGGGAATGAAAGTAGCAACAACACCGTTGACGACGCTGTATGCTGATTAGGGCGTTTTCCAAACGCTACTTAAAAAGTGTACAGCCGCCTCATTTACGGCAAAATGAAACGGCGAACGAAAAGGGGGAGATTTATGAGTAATATCAGCTACTAGCTTCAAATTGATTCAACTATGCAGATGTGCGCTTCCTGAAAAACTCGTCCTGTAATCTCAACGCCTCTTTCACTTCTGATATATTATCAATACTTAGCGACGGTAGCGGGAGAAGTCCAAAGCCGCATAAAAACCCTTGTTTACCGTCAAGCAACGTCACTCCGTAGCCTTCTGTACCATCACATTTACCACATCCGAAGCAACGCGCTTCATATTTTAGCCTATTCCATGTTGAAAGCCTATCATCGACCGCTTTTTGAAAATAAGATGAATATTTGGAAACAGCGTAAAACTTTAGTGCAATATATGGAGGATACTTTGGGGTAGCTGCCTGGATTTTAAGAATTGTTCTTTTCAGTTTACTGTTGGAAAAATCCAAGTAGTCTTTTCGTACACCCTTGATGGCGGGCATATATCCTAACGATATTGCATATTCCGCGACTTCTCGATAACTCTCCCGGCAATCATCAGGTAGAACAGAAAACACTTTATCAAAAGCGTCCGCTTGCTTATTTGTCATATAAAACCTCCGAAGTAAATAAAGTGCTTTCTAAATGGACCCCGAAATGGCGGCCACTATACCAGATACCGAATCCTTACTCAATTTTGAAAAAGCGAACCATTTTTTACCTAAGTCCTTTAGCGATGCGCCTATGTGGTACACCTCTTTTCCTCCGTCAATGATTAGAAATCGATCATGGCTTTGGGCAAACTGCTTAACATAGAAATCGCCGTATTGGGCATTGGCTTTTTGGACATCTAAACTCAGTTGCTTGCTGCTGGTTTTTGTGAGTAACAGCGCTTTTACGCCTCGCTGCTTCTTTGCTAAATGCGTCAACGTGTTTTCGTCGATATAATTATCAATCAAGACGATGCTACTCTTGGCAGCGCGTATTATTTTAGAAGCAAGCTCATAGGCATCGAACACCTGTCCATCAAAGAAAACTCCCTGTGTTGGTATAAGGTGCGTATTTATCTGCAAGTCGATTTCATCAACCCGGTTCTTAAGAGCTTCAACACTGTCCTCGATGCGATCTATGCGGTTATTTATCGCGTACCCTTTTAGCAGATAGTCCCTTAATATCTTTGTCGCCCAACGACGAAAAAGCGTTGCATTTACCGAGTTTACACGATACCCTACTGAAATAATCATGTCCAAGTTATAATGTAACGTCTTTCGTTTTACAGTGCGATTGCCTTCATGCCGAACTTGTTCCAAAATGGAACAAGTTGAAGTCTCATCCAACTCTCCGGTGCTGTAAATGTTCTTTATGTGTTTAGTTATTGCTTGACTGTTTGTGCCAAACAACTCTGCAATCTGTGCCTGCGTAAGCCAAGCCGTGTCTTCATCAAATCTTACCTCAATATGCTCGGCAAGCTCGTTCGGACGATACAAGACGATTTCGTTCTTCATAGCATACCTTTCATTACATACAGCGCCTCTTCCCTGTGCGCTTTAGCCGTATATTGCTCTACAACGGCAGAGTGATCGTACCCTCGCACCCTTACCAACGCAGAAAGGAACGGTACGGCGTATAGCCAGTATAGCACGAACAGAGCAAAGCCTCAATCTTTCCCTGCGTAACCTGTCTGTCAAGTAAAAGTAGGCATATATATCCCGAAATTTACCAATTCTCGAAAAAGATGTGTAATTGTAAGGGTTTAGCCCAAGAAGCAACACCTGCCTTTTTTTGAAAGGACAATCTGTACAAATAGCCCGATTTTAGTGTTTTGGAAACAATACCACGAAATGCAAATCAATCAAGGTTTTGGAAAAATCAGGCGCGGCATTTTGTTGCTACCCGACCCTTGCAGAAACGGCAGGGAGGAAAGCGGTTTTAGGCGCAGCATGTCCCTGATTGCTTCCCGCCCGATTGTTTTGAACGCATTCTCGAACGGCATCTTTGCATATAGCCAGTCGGCTCCATACCCCCTGCCGTCGTGCATCAGCGCTTTAGCCGCCGACAGCGGCTCCGGTCTCGCCTCTGCTGGCTGCGGCACCGGGAGGGTTCCAAGAATTGCGTCAAGCCCGACCGTACTCCGGAAACAGAGCGCTTTCGCCATGTGACCGCCGCCACGCTCCGACCAGCTACCCCTGCGGTGTTTCATGCGGTGCGTTATCAGGCAGTAATTGTTTGATTCCTGAACTCCCATGCTGCGATACTCGACGCTTTCCGGCGGGTCGGGGAGATTGATTCCGCGTTCCTGCCATGTCAGAAAAATATCCTTGTTGTTGTGGAAGTACCCGTATAGCTTCACGAGTTTTTCCCGTGCCGACTCGTCCTGCTCATCCCACGCCAGCTCACAAATGAGGCTTAATACTTTTTCAACATCCTTTTCGTTGACCGCGTCATTCAGAAGCTTCCTGTCGCCTTTATCGCTGACGGCCTTTGTGATCGCCTTGCTCCTGTGGTAGGGATCCAACTGCAAAACAGAGTCGTTATCCTCCGCAGTTGTCCTGATCCATGTCTCGCCGTCCCCGTTCGTGACACGGCGCTCAACGCCGTCCATATCGAAGCGCTGCCGCAATAACGCCTCAAATGTCGCCGTGAACATGGAGGCACTGCCGAAGGAAGCGTAAGCGATTTTGTCCAATGTGCGGTGGCTGCCGTCTTTCTCACGCCCCCACCCTGTATACGCTATGCCTACGTGTACCGGCTTCTTCCCAGGCTTTTTGTCTGTTCCCTTGACGGTGCCGCCGCGCTTGCGCCGCTTCTCCTTTTGACGAGACACCCAGACGTCGTCGTACTCGTCGAACAGAACCTGGCTGGACACATTGCCTATGTGTCCGGTCGAGCCATTATTGTCAAGCTCCTTCAGCCGTGCCACCTGTTGCTCAATCGTTTCGCCGTACTTTTGGAAGATTCCCCAGACCCCCATTGCGCTGATGGGCTGCGTCGTAAAGCTGTTGATGTCGCCTGCGGCTTTGCGGAAGGACTTGTCTGTGCATTCGACGACGATCTGCTCCGCCAGATTTTCGCTTGCGAGGCCGCATCCGCAGAATATCCCCAACTCCTCGTCCAGCAAGTATGCATACCCGCCAGATATCTTCTTGTAGTATCGACGGCTGAAGCCTACCTCTCCCATGATTGTCTTAACTGTTGTTTCCTGGCTGTAGAGCAACCGGTACTCCTTCTTGTCGCGCAACGCCATGATTCCCAAGTCGCGCCATTCAAGGTACTGCCTTATCAGTCCGCACGCTATCCGGCACATTATCTCGAATATCGACCTCTCAAAGGTCTTGAAATCTGGATGACCTTCTGTTATGGTTTTCATAAACACGCCACCTCTTTCGATGTTTGTATAGCAACTACATCTTATTCGAGATCGGTGTGTTTGGGAAGAGGCTTCCGCTTCTTCCCTTTATTTATGCCAACGCTTCGCAAAGGTGTCCGCTACTCGGACGGTATTGAATGACGCTGCGGCGGTGTCGGGGGAAAGCTCTCTTTGACCTCTGCTCGCTCAGGCGCGGTCAACTGCCTTGCTTAAGGCAAGTCTTATGCCTGCCTGCTGCCGCCCTCCATGAACGCCCTGCGCGGGGTTGGGCGTTCACTCCGGTTGCCATTCGTTGAAGGAGCTTTACTTTACAGATAAAAATACTACGAATGGTTCGGAGCTATGTTCTGCCGAAGTGCTTATTGCCTACTAAAAGTATACTCTTAGGGAAAACAGGAAAGGGCGAAACCGTAACACCGATATGTTGACATTTGCCGCTTTTCAGCGGTCTGCAAACCCGCATTATACAAGGCTTTTTGTTGCGCCTAAAAGCCGTTTTATGAGGTCTGAGGGATAATACCCTACCTACCCCACGAAACGGCTTTAATCTATCCACAAGGCGCGTTTTGCGCGCTTTTTTCATTTCTGAATTGAGAATAATTACGGTTATTGAAAAGTTCCTCTTGACAAATCCCCGAACAGGCGACCAGGGTGCTGACCGTCCAGCCGGAGCGCACTTTCTGGGAAAAGGCCACT
>Ga0082212_10006010_pt1 | contig 16411 bp, 11 predicted proteins | sample TergutNt197P3_FD_71548 | JGI IMG/M metagenome (GOLD analysis project Ga0082212, IMG submission 71548) | Neocapritermes taracua P3 segment gut microbial communities from Petit-Saut dam, French Guiana - Nt197 P3 | ecosystem: Host-associated > Arthropoda: Insects > Digestive system > Gut ... | reverse complement strand
CGAATACGCTAATGCGATACTCCTTGATGTTCTTTGATTTTTTATACGATTTATCTTGTTTTCGGCGGTTTAGGGACTTTGCCTACGTTTACTTTACACTAACTTTTAGCGAAAAAACATTTGACAAAATAAAAATAATGTGATATAATGCTATTACAGGCAAAAATACGGGGTCGCAATTTGGGAGGTTATGATGAAAAGGTTAACCACAATTACATTCTCTGCCGCTATATTACTGATGATTTCGGCGGCATTTTTCTCAACCCATATAACGAACGCAAACAGCACAGGCGAACCGTCGGAATTATATATCAGTTCGGCAAACGCTTTAGGGAACGCTTGGATTGAGCTTCACAACCCTACCGACAATACGGTTTATACAAAAGGAATGTACCTTTCTAACGATAATGAAAACTACTTGCTGTGGCAAATTCCGGCAACCGCTATTAGAGCCGATGAAAAGGTCAGACTTATAATGGGAAATAATAATACCGACGCGTTTTCTAAAAGGTTGAAAACCGTCTTTAATATTTCGGGCGGCGATACACTATACTTAACCGAGGCTGGCGGTGATGTCGTTTCAACGCTCATAGTCCCGACTCCCCCTTCCCCGCCCTTTTGGGTTACGCGCGACTTGAACTATCCCGAAGCCCCCGATATGACCGCAGTAAGGACGAATACCGGCGGCACACTGACTAACGCGAATCTGCCTAATCCTACAAGAGACGGTTATACCTTTATAGGCTGGTATACCGAGCCGGAAGGCGGAACGCAGGTGACGGCGGGTTCGGGAGGTTGGGGTTATGTATTCACCGATGATACTACCATTTATGCACAATGGACAACTTCATTTAACGCTCCGTTCACGATTACGATTGATTTTCAGGGGGGGACTTCTAACGACCCCGCAACGACTAAAACAACCAACGCAGCCGGAAGATTGACCTCTGCCTTGTACGTCGCTTCAAAAGAGGGATATTACTTTGAGGGGTGGTTCACCGAGCTGACCGGCGGTGTGCGGGTTCAAACGGGCGCAAGCAACGGTCATATATTCACACAGGATTCTACCATTTATGCACGGTTCAGCCCGGGTAGATTCTACACAATCACATTTGACGCAACAGGAGGAACGGCTGACCCTCCGATGGTCACAACAAGAGTGGACGGAACATTGACGGCGGTAGATTTATTCGCTCCTAAAAGAACCGACGCTACCTTCTTGGGCTGGTATTCACAGCCGAACGGTGCGGGCGTGAAAATTACCACCGCTACGCAATTCCCGGGAGACTATACCATCTATGCCCACTGGGAAACGATTACCATTCATTTCGACGTCAACGGTGGCGTTCTCGCCCCCGGAACTCCTTCAAGCAAAACGGCGGGTGAATCCGGTAAAGTCTATGACCTTCCTGTTGCGACCAAAGACGGGTATGTATTCGCCGGTTGGTTTACCTCATTGACAGGTATAACGCGGGTAACTCCCGACACGGTGTTTGAGTCATACCCATATTCTGATAATGACACCGAATACACCGTTTTCGCCAAGTGGACGGAGGTTACCGTGACCTTTTATACGTCGGGGGGAACGCTTGAATTCGGAACCGCAAACAGCTTAATAACCGACACGGCAACAGGCACTTTGTCAGGCCTTCCCGTTCCGACAAGAGAGGGCGCAGTGTTTAAAGGGTGGTTCACCCAACTTGAGGGCGGCGCGCAAATTACGACAAGCACCGTTTTTACACAAAACACCAACGCTTACGCACAATGGACGCCGACCGCATCGGCTCCGTTTACAATAACCCTTGTCGAGGTTAATACATCGGATACCAAAATTAGTTATACCATGCAGACCGATTCAAGCGGAAGACTTTCCGAGTTGCCGACCCCCACAAGAGAAGGGTTTACGTCACGAGGTTGGTACACCGTACAGCAGGGAATCAGCCTTAATACATTGGTGACGGTCGAAAGGGTATATACCGAAGATACCACCATTTACGCAAGTTGGGTTGCGGGGAGCGGGAATATCTTTAGGGTGATTCACGACCACCAAGGCGGTTCGTCGTACAGCTCCATGAGCGTAACCGGCACAGGCGGCAATATCAGCGGGGGGGTATCCGACGCGACAAGACCGGGTTATACCTTCACCGGTTGGTATACCGAGCCGGTCGGCGGAGAGCAGGTCTTGTCGGGTCATCGGTTTACCGAGGATACCACCATTTATGCACAATGGATTAAAGGGTCGTACTACACAATAAAATTTAATTATAACGGCGGTACATCTGTTTATAGACCGCCTTTGAACGAAATGCTCACCGACTCGGATGGCAGACTCGGTTGGCTCCCCACCACATACAGAACCGGTTATACTTTTACCGGTTGGTTTACGAAAGCAACCGGCGGAGATGAGGTAACGGCGGGTGAGGACGGCATGGTGTTTACCTCTGACGGTACCATTTATGCGGGTTGGGATGCAAATTAATAATAGACCGCAACAAAAGCAGGTTGCTTTTACTCAAATTCAATACGCCACAATTCTGTCGGGATATCGCGTCGTGATATCCCGCGGTCGATAGTATTCCGCACACTCTGCCGGGTCGGTCGTATTATTAGAAACGCGGCATGACCCTTGATAATTAACCACCTCTATCATAAATACCCCGCCGGTACTCGTTCCGGAATAAAAGTCAAGATAAAAAGTATTGTCGTGAATATCGTGTCTTTCTCCCCAGCCCGACACCTGTCCGTATATTTTAATTCCAGCGGTAATGTTATCGTTTCCTTGTCGATAAAACGTGTTATAACGCACAATTGACTCGTTCCCCTGTAGCTCCATAAACGAACGCGACGAGTTGACGTTTTCCATACCTTTACCAAAAAAAGTCGTACATTGTACCACGTTTCCGGTTGTTCCTTCTTTATCGGTATACGCCTTTGCTCTTATATCCGGGCCGAGTACACAATGCGACACTGTGTTATAATCACAGGCGGCACCGTATGAACCCCAATTACTGTAAGAAGAACCGATATAGATTCCCTCACTGTAAATACCGGTCAATCCGGTGTTGGTGACTTTAGTGTATTCGATTAAACAGTATGAGCTGTCATCTCTTATCGCTATAGCCTCCTCCCCGGTATTGTATACATAACATCCTCTGATGATACTGTGATTAGATTTGTCAAGCACAATTCCTTTTTGCGCGTTTCTGACCTCAATATCCTCAATTACCCAGTATTCCGATTCCTCGAGATAAAGAACATACCCGCTCCCTGCGTTCACACCGTCTAAAACGGAGGGATTTTCGGGGTCTGCGCTTCGAAGATAAATTGGGTTTTCTTGCGTCCCCGCAATATTGGCATAAAATCTCGAGCCTCTTCTTCCGGTTTGTGAGCGCAGATATACACCGCTTTCCAAAACGATTTCATCGCCGGGTTTTGCCGAGGTAAGAGCCGCCGACAATTGCTCCTGTGTGGATACATTAACCGTTCGCAGTATCCCTTTTCGTCCTTGATTCGGTGCGGTTCCCGGCCCCGCGTCGGTCATTATTTCACAATCACCGTGTATTGTTTCGAGGTCGTCATCATATTCGCGATTCCAATAGGCGACAACCTCTTCGTTTGCCGCAGATAACCACAGTTCTTCTGTGAGCGATACATCAAAGGTAACCTCCGCTCTTTTCAGAACATCAGAAAGCCCGTCAACCGTTTTAATTAAAACAAACTCGCCCGCCCGTACAATCAACGACGGAATTTTCCATTTGAACAATTCGCCGTCATCATCGGTAATGTAAAAGCCGCGAAGATAAAACGCTTTATCCGTGATATTTGTCACCTTGATTAAATCATTACCTTTGTCTTGCACAACATCAAGTATTAACGACGACTGTGGTGGTTGGGTCGTATCGGGGATACCGGTAACCGTAAACTCAACCTCAAGCTTATTTATAACGGTAATGCCGTCGATAGTGAAACAGGCGCTTCCGTGATTTGTTCCCGTATCGACGATTGTAACTCCGGTTAATTGTCGACTCGCCGGCTCCCAACCGTTCCACAACTGTGCGTTTACATAACCTTCCTTAAAAAGCGGCGTTATGCCGAGATTATTCCCCACGGATATTTCGTTAATTTTAATATTGTTAAAGATAATCTCCGCGTCCTCCCAATCAGTAGGCGAGGGTGTTGCGTTGCCTATATTGCTCCCGCCGAAATAGTCAAAATTTGCCCCCTCCGACATTAACGCAAGCCCCGCAAAATCCTGATACCCGACCGTGTGAACGGTTGCGGTGTATGTTCCGTTACCCGTAATTGTGACCGGCGCGCTTTTGAACACGGGATTATTCCTGTCGCTTCGGGCGTCAATCGCGGTAAGGCGAACTTTCGCTCCGTCTTGTTCAATAGGATTAGGCTCAATCGTGATTCCGTCATAAACGGGCCCAATGTACGATTTGGCAATGACAATATTATCAAACCACGAGTTTGTTGCGGCGGGATTTGACGCACTGCCGAAGCTGAACCCCACCAAATCTATTTTCAAATCGGCAACATCGCGGAATCGCATATTCGGAATATCCATAGTCACCTCGCCGTCAATCCAGGCGGTAATTCTTCCGTCGCGTTTACCCGGCGTGTTAGTTTGAATCATTAATTCGTAACAGTACCAGCGGTCAAGCTCGATAAAGAATTTTGGACGAGGAATAAACTCATCGCCGTAATTACCGCGCCAATAATTCCACGGTTGAACCTCACCGTCGGGGAAAAATATATCGGCATATTGTTCCCCGGGTTTATGGGTGTACTCGGGCGTCCAAGGCTCTCCGGGGTCTTTTGCGGGCATACCGGGAATGGGTACAAAGCCCTCGTAATTGTAACGCTGTTCCGGGTGGTAAACATATGCGTGCATGGTGTAATCGCCCATTGCGGAACTCGCCGCGCTTTCAAACTCAACTAAAAACTTGTTGGTACCGTTGGCGGCTTTGCCCGGCCCCATATGCTCGGGCCCGGAAGTCCAGTATTTTGAAGAAACTGCCGTTCCGTTATGATTTGACACACCTACGGGAACGGCATAATGCTCGTCAAATTTTTGGTAATAACGTACAAAAACGGCGTCTTGTTGTTGTGTTTCATCAAGCTCCAGACTGATTCCCGTGTGCCGCTCGATATTTTGAGCGGGCAAATGAAGCTGTAACGATTTTGTTCCCGTAACGGCATTTACGGGATTTGTATTAATACTTAAATGCGACTCGTTTGTTGTAGCCCATATCGGACGCAGGTCGCTCGCTGTATTACAAGCGGCGAAGTCCTCGGCTAATATTACATCGGGGTCGTTACCTATTCCGACATCACCCGTATAATTTGCCGCAAGTCCCGTATGTCCCCGCGGCGGCAATGCCGAGCTTGATTGCGGGAATGTATTTGTCGATATATTTTCGGGAGGTTCCGAGGATATTGATAAAAGCGCGACGGGGATTAACAGTACTGTTGTTAAAACAATTGATAATATCTTTTTCATTTTTAAAACCACGCCTTTCTGATTGGTTTATTGACGATTTCTTATACCGCTCAACTCTTAAATAATACTCATTATACCATACACGCCCGCGTTTATCAAGCATTTTAGCGTGATTTTTAAGCACAAACATAAAAAAACTGTGGTTTAAGTTGAATTTTTACTTGACAATGCAGTTTTAATGTAGTAAAATGTTGACTATGCGGTTGTGGCGGAATGGCAGACGCTCCGTCTTCAGGTACTAACGCACGTTTTCGGGGTTATGCCCATTAATCCCTGTATTTATGCGGAATGTTCGGAAAATTGGTTTTCAGATTTTTTGAAAATGTCTGCCAAAAATACAAGGGTCGGTTTTAGAAAATTTAATAAGCGGCTATGGTGAAATTGGCAAACACGCACGGTTCAGGTCCGTGTGGTAGAAATACCTTGGAGGTTCAAGTCCTCTTAGCCGCAGGAACATTCCCTTAGACGAACCCCGCTCATGCGTGAGTTCATCTAAGGGAACATCTATTTTATGCCCCTCACCCGCATTGTATACAATCCTCATTTCATCGTCATACAGATAAATCTTATTCACAAAAATATCCACCAAAGCCCGGCGATAGTTAATATCAGTCACATCGCCGCCTGCAAACCGCTCAAAGAAAAACTTGACTTCATCATATTTCAATACGGGTGACTGAATCTTTTCTTTGGCTAACTGAACCTCTAAATCCGCTTTTTCAGCCTGCCTTTTCTCAATCTGAGCCGAGATAACCTCAACGACTTTTCCCGCCTCTAATGCCTTAACAAGATTGACTGTAGCTGTTTCATTCTCGCGAATCAGCTTGTTAATCCGCTTGATACTGTCGGTATTCCGCTCTTTCTCGCATAAATCAACCACTGAATGAGCGATTCTGTCGATATTCTTCGGTGTGAGGATTTTTACCGTTTCGTTGACAACCAAATCCTCGATATATGCCTTTCTGACCGTCTTTTTACTGCATTTTTTGCGTTTGTTATTGATACATTGATAATACTGATAAAATGCACCAGTATGCGAAGTCCCGCTTACGCCAGTGATTGCCGCCTGACAATGACCGCAGAAAATCTTTGTAGTTAGGATATAATTGTCCTCAACAGCTTTTGCTCTGGCGGGGGCTTTCTTGTTTTTAGCCATCAGCAATTGAACCTCATCAAAGGTGCTGTTATCAATAATTTGCGGAATCATATCGGGAAATTCCGTACCCTTGAATGTGTAAATCCCGATATATCGTTTATTAGTGAGGATTTTTCGGATAGAGTTCTTGTTATATGGGTTGCCGAGGCTGGTCTTGATTTGGTTCTCGTTTAGGTAGCGAATAATTTCTGCCATTGTTGAACCGGCGAGATACATTTCAAAAATATGCTTGACTATTGGGGCTTTCTCTTCATCAACGATGTACTGCTTGTCTTCGTTGGTTTTCAATCCGAGTGCTGTATTACCGCCTGTACACAAGCCCTTTTCAGCGTTGAGCTTCAAGCCCCGTCTGACTTTTTGAGATAACTCGGTACTGAAATACTCCGCCATGCCCTCAAGCACCGCCTCCATAAGCACACCCGAAGCGTCATCGGTGATATTTTCACGAGCTGACAAGACCTTAACACCGTTCTTTTTCAACCTCGCCTTGTATGTCGCGCTGTCGTAGCGATTTCTTGCGAACCTGTCCAACTGATAGACCAAAATCGCTTGAAACTGACGCTTTGAGCTGTCGGCTATCATCTTTTGAAACGCGGGTCGATTATCTGCACCTGTCCCGGAAATAGCTCTGTCAATGTACTCGTCGATGATTTTATAACCGTTTCGCTTGGCGAAATCATAGCAGGTTTTCAACTGACCTTCAATTGATTGCTCATTTTGCGTATTAGAACTATATCTCGCATAAATAACAATATTCATTTTTCGCCGTTCCCCTCTCTCGAAAACATTTCAAGCATTGTATTTTTCAACTGCTCGCTCACCGATGAAGTCGGGTCAAAGCACATCTCAATAAACTGCCGCATTTCTTCTGTGTTCGGCAGTATTTTCGGCTTATTTTCGTACAGTTTCCCCTGCGGATTATCGGTTCGCCCAAAGATGTAATCGAGCGACACATCGAAGTGGTCGGCGTACCATAAAAGCAGTTCCAACGGCGGGACTGCCTGTTGAGTTTCATAACGGGCGATGCTTGACTGCAAACATCCACTCATTTTTGATATTTTCATTTGTGACAGCTTGACGCTTGTTCGTAATTTTTTCATTCTCTCGGCGACTATTTTCAAAATGCAAATCCTCCTTTTGTCTTAATCATATTATATCTTATAACAAGATGATTGTCAATCTCAATTGCGTATAATTTTTGTGTATCGGCAGGTGCAACATTCGCTACACCTGCCGGACACGTTTCCGCTGTCTAAATAGACTCTTTTTTGGCTTTCCATTCCGCAAATTCTTTTTGAATGTTATCGTCGGCGAAAAATTTCTTTATCTCCGGCATTAGCCGGCGTGCCAACGCGTCAATTTGCGCCTTGGTAGGAGCAAATTCGTTTGTGGCGGCTTGGATGGTAAGCGTGGGGATGGTTGAGGCTTTTTTCAATCCGAATTTCCTCCTCTTAGATATTCAATTTTCGAAAAAGCAACTCGAAACTGTCCGTAATGCTCACGCAAGCAAGAGCAGTTTCTATGATTTTAAGAATGTTTACAGCTATGCCGCAAATCTTGATAAACTCATGGAGGAAAAAGGCTTCTGTATGCTTGTGCGGCAGGGCGAGTTTTTCAAGAAAATCATGAAGAAGTATAAGGATAATTGCCTTGTGATTTATTCTATGTGGACGGGTTATATTAATGAACAAGAGCGTGCAAAAAATCAAGGGCTTATTGATTTACTTGCGGGGTATAAATATCGAGTGTTGCACACGAGCGGTCACGCATCGCCCAAGGATATAAAGAAGCTGTATGAAACGGTCAAGCCAACGTGTGGATTGATTCCGATACATACCGATTCGCCGGAATTGTTTGAGGAGCTGATTCCCGACGGCAAAATAATTATACTTGACGACGGGGAACAGTATATGCTATAATAATAAAAAATTATAATATGGAATGAGTTTAAAATGGCTTATATAAAATCAGAAATAATCAAAAAAATCAATGAGGACGGTGTTCCTCTGTATAAGCGTTATTGTGTCAACTATAGGGGGAAAACCTCCGACACATCGGAGAAGGTTACAGAAGTGATTGCCGAGTATCTGCTTACAAATATTCCGACATATGAAACCGTTACCCGCTCGGACTCATACAAAGTTAATGAGCATAAAAATCCCCCCGGCTATGACCCAAAAAATCCCCAAAGCAACAGAACAGAGGAGTTGTTTGCGCGGTCTTTATGGGGCGAAAAACTCGGCAATTTGGAAATATTAGATTATCAAATTCCTTTGAAAAATTCAAACCAAGATAAGGGCTTAGGCAAAATTGACCTACTCGCATTTGACGGCGAAAATCTTGTCATTCTTGAACTCAAATGCCCTACCAGTGGCGAAACCCTGTTGCGCTGTGTGCTTGAAGCATATACCTATCGAGAAATTGTTGACGGGCGTAAACTCGCAAAGGATTTTGGACGCGAAGGCGCAGATGTACACACCGCCGTCTTGATTTTCAAGGGTAAGCGCAGTCAGCCCTATAAGGATTGGCGTAACGGAAACCAACCGCAAATTAAAGAGTTGATGAAAAGGTTAAAGGTCGGGCTTTATACGTTAGACAACGAAACGAGCAAGAAAATTGAAGAAACAGCCTCTTATCATTAATAAGAGGCTGTTTTTAATCAATTTATCCGAGCGTTTTATATGTCGGTAATCCCACGATGTAAAGAAGAATTTCAATAGCGCAGAAGATTGTCGGTTCGCCCGCCGCTTCACCCTCGGGGCTAAGTATTGCCGCGGAGTTATCCGCCGCGTTACTCGGCATTTTCACAAGATACAAGAGTATCTCAATGAAACAGAAGATTGTCGGCGCGCCTTCCTCGCCGCCTTCGTTAGAAATAACACCTAATTTTGGCGGAGGTGTTTCGGACACAGCGGGGGTTGTTTCCGTACCCTTCGGCGCGGTTGTTATATGCGGCTCTGTAGTGTTTATAGCAGTAGCCGTTGCCGTTGCCGTTGCCGTCGCTGTCGCAGTGTCTGTCGCGGTCTCAACGTCTGTTTCGGTTGCGGTGTCTGTTGAGGTCTCAATGTCCGTTTCGGTTGTAACGTCTGTCGCGGTTTCAATGTCCGTTTCGGTCGCAGTCTCAACGTCCGTTTCGGTTGCAGTGTCTGTTGCTGTTGCAACATCAGTTTCGGTCGCGGTGTCTGTCACTGTTGCAATATCCGTTTCGGTCGAAGTGTCTGTCACTGTTGCAATATCCGTTTCGGTTGCAGTTTCCGTTTCTGTCGCTTGTGTATCGGTCGGAGTATCGGTTGTTACAGGCGCGGATTCTGTGTCGCTAACGTCGGTTGACGTAACCGCAGTATCTGTATCGCTTATTTCGGTTGTTGTAGCAATAGTGTCAGATGTGTCCGTGTTTGTGTCGGTATCGGTACCGGGCGTTGAGGTAATAGGGTCGGTTGTATCGGTTCCGCCGGACTCGGGTGGGGTTGTGGTAAACGGCTCTGTCGTATCGGTTCCTCCGGATTCGGGTGTTGTTGTAGCGGGTGCGGAGGTTTCCGTTTCGGGTGTGGTTGTTTCATATGAGCCACCGACCTGTCGAATAATAACTCCGGTAACGCTCATGTCTATATTGCCGCCGCCCGCATTACCAATGCTGTATTGTCCGTCTGCGGCGCGACCGGAATCAATCGCGAGTTGTGCGTCATCGAGTATTGTCTTACCGCTTACGATAACATTAAGCGTAAATGTTCCGTCTTCGTTAATGTTTGCCGTTCCGAGTACGGGCTGTGTTGCTACATTTGAGTCAAGCTCCTGTCTGAGTCTCGCTTGCGGTTTACTACCGGGGTCAAATTCAAAGCTTCCGGTTATAATAAATTCATAGTCTTCGCCTTCAACGACACCTTTTATATTACCGGTTTGGATTCTTACACCCTGTCCCGAGCCGGTTCTTCCGGTAACGGTGACGGTACGTTGCGCTCCGTCAATAGCGGTGGTCAACGTGCTACTGGCTCCGCTTCTGATTAAAACGTCCTCAAGACCGACTCCCCAGCTTCCGCCGGTTCCCGTCAACCGAAGAAATTCTTCCGAGCTGATGTTGTGCATATCGTACAAAACGCCGGGAGGGTTTGGCTTTTCGGGTTTTTCTGCAGATTCGCCCTTATCGCGGATAATAACTCCGGTAACGCTCATGTCGATATTGCCGCCGCCCGCATTACCAATGCTGTATTGTGCGTCGGCGGGACGACCGGAGGCAATAGCGTCTTGCGCGTCTTTGAGAAGTCTCGCGCCGCTTATGATGACTTTAAGCGTAAATGTTCCGTCGTCGTTTATTGCGCCGGTTCCGAGTATGGGAAGTGTTGTTATTGCCGGGTCAAGCTCCTGTCTGAGTCTCGCTTGCGGTATTTCATCGCCCACGTCAAAGCTTCCCGATATTTCAAATTCGTAATCGTTTGTATTAAGGATTCCGGGGATATTACCGACTTGGATACGCAACCCCTGTCCCGAGCCGGTTCTTCCGGTAATATTTACCGTGCGAGGCGTTCCTAAAACGGCATCAACTTCCATATCACTACCGCCGTTTCGAACCAAAACATCTTTTTCGACGTCTTCATTCGCGCTTCCCCCGCTTCCGGTCAATCTTTCAAATTCCTCATCACTGATGCTTTGCATATCAAACAATACACCGTCGGGGTTCGGCACCGCCGTTGTGGTTGTTACAGCCGGTTCGGATGTATCTGCGGGTGTAGTTGTTTCGGAAGGGTCAGATGTTTCTGTCTCGGTTGTATCAGATGCTTCCGTCTCAAGCGTAGTTGTCTCGGTTGTGTCAGATGCTTCTGTTTCGAGCGTAGTTGTATCGGTTGGGTCAGAAGTATCTGCGGGCGTAGTTGTCTCGGAAGGGTCGTCATACGAGCCTAATGTGAAGGTGATTGTTATTGTAGTGGTCGCGGCGGGGAAGCTGAGCGTTTTTGCACCCCAAGCCTCATTATCAATTGTCGGTACGCCGGTAATACGCTCTAAGTCGGAACTCCACCCGTTCCACAATTGAATATCGGCGTAGCCCTCTAAGGTCGGGTCTTCCTGTGCCGCGAGGGGGAGGTTTTCGGCGTCGGTTACGTCTATATCGTTTAAACCCGCGTTAGCGGAAATAGAGTTGATTGTGATATAACAGTCGGCAAATGCCGCAGGTACCAAAACCGCAGTCTCTACCACGTCGCCGCCTTCACCCCATACAATCCCGGGGTCACGGAGAGCGAAATTTGTAAATTGTTGTACCGCGCCGGGGAAGGTGATTGTAGCGGTGTAATCGGTTTTGTCCAATGTAAGCATAATGGCGTCGCTTTTATATACCGTTCCGCTTCCCACTATATTTCTCGCCATAAATCTTAACGGATGCGCGCCCGCGGGAACGCAGGAGCGGTCGGTATGCGCGTCGCTGTCGCAAACGTCACATACGGGAGCAGAGGTTGACGAAACGCCCGAAACGGTGAAGTTTACGGTAATAGAGGTGGTTGTACTCGGGAAACTAATCGCGTTGACCCCTCTCGGACAGCTTTCCCATGTTGTAGCGGTACAAACACAGTTTTCGTCTTGCCACCACTCATTGCACTTACCGACGACCGGCATAGTAATCCCGCTACTCGTGCCGATACGGTTATCATCTGCGTAGTAGGCGTTCCAAAGCTGAACACCTACGCGCTTTTGCATAACCGGGTCTTCGCTCACAAAAGAAATGTCGTCGGCGTCTTTAAGAGTAATGGTCGTTCCCGCCGCAACAATTGAGCTAATTTTTATTTTTGCGTCCTCGAATGCCTCGGGTGCGGCAACCGAGCTTCCGAGCGGTTTCTCGCCGAATTCGGTACCTACCGAGCGAATTGCGAGGTCAACAAAAAGTCGACTTTTGACGTCGGTAAGTACAACGCTGTAATCGCCGTCGCTGTCTACATCGACGGGCGTACCATTGACGGTTTTTTCGCTAAAATCCGGATTATCGTCATAGAAAGTCCGCGCCATTAGTTGTATTGAGACCGGTTCAACCGTGTCCGCTTTTGTCAGCGTTGCTAACGGTACAACGCCAAGCATCATGGCGACCGTCAAGAACATTGCCGTAAGCTTGTTTTTTGTCAAGCTTGTACGTAAAATTTTTGCCTTTTTCATAAATCCTCCAAATAAAATATTATAACTAAGATTCGGCTTTTTAAAAATCTTAGCTATCATTATACCTAATATTTAGGAGGTTGTCAAGTTTAAAATCGAGGCTTTACAATATTTTTACAATATCTTTTAAAAGCATTTAAAAACATCTTTATAAAAAACATTTAAAAAACCTTGACAAATTTCACGCCGCTGTTATAATTATATGGGTATTATTATAAACCCGTCATAAACAACGGGGAAGGGGAGCGATATGAAAAACAATAAAAGCGATAATAAAAAGGGCGGCAAAAGCTATATAATCGTTGTCGGGTGTGGGCGATTGGGTGCAAATCTCGCCACTGCATTATCCGATGTGGGCGAAAATGTTGTTCTTATTGACAAAAGCGCGGAATCCTTCCGTAAGCTGTCGCCGTCATTCGGCGGAATAACGCTCGTAGGCGACGCCTCAGAAATGACCGTGCTAAACAACGCGGGAATAGCAAAAGCGACCGCGGTAATATCGCTTACAAATAACGATAATACCAATATTATGGTGGCACAGCTCGCAAAAAAAATGTTTAATATAAATCAGGTCATTGCGAGACTTTACGACCCGGAGCGCGAATGTGTTTATCGCGAATTTGGTATTGAAACAATCTGCCCCGCCGTACTCTCAATGAAGGAAATCGACATACTTTTACCGTCCATACCGTTAGGGTATTTGGAACAGGAGGGCGGGGAAGTCAACCAAAAGATTGCGGAGAAATAACTGTTCTGTATAAAAGGGCTTTTTGCGGCTCGGAAAGGTATGGGCAACCTCCGAAAACCTGTTTCGTGTAATCGTCGAGATGAAAATTTCGTCAGACGAGAGGTTGCCTATGATTAAAAAATGAAAAAACGTGTTTTTTTAATAGGCGGATATAACAAAACGAGAACGCTTGCGGAATCGCTCATTAAAAAGGGCTATGATATAACCGCCATTAACCGAAGCATGAAACACTGTAAGGCGTTAGCGGAGATAGAGGGTGTTAACGTGTTTAACGGGGACGGTTCGCAACCGTTCATTCTCGAGGACGCCAACGCATATAACGCCGATATTGCTATTGCTCTCACAGAGCGCGACGACGACAATCTCGTTATTTGCGAATTGTGCAAAAAGAAATTCAATGTTAAAAAAACGGTAACGCTCATTTCCGACGCAAAGAAAACAGAATTTTTTGAGCGAATGGGTATAGATTCGGTCGTATGCGCGATTTCCGCAATTGCCGGAATAATCGAGCAACAGGCATTTTTTGAAGAAATGTCAACATTAGTGACGATGAGTAAAGGACGAATACGAATTACACAGGTCTCTCTGCCACATTCCGCCCCCGCCGTAAGCAAAAAGCTTATAGAATTGGGGCTTCCGAAGGACGTCATTATAGGGTGTGTCCTTCGCGGCGAAAAGAGCATTGTTCCGCACGGACACACCCGCGTTTATGTGGGAGACGTCCTCGTGCTAATTTCAACAGACGAACACGAGGCTTTGGCTATTCACAAATTATTGGGAACCGTACGGAAATAGAGGGATTGTTTGTGCGGAGCTTTTGTACCGCAGAAAGGCATGGTTATAACCATGATAAAGCTGAATAAATTCAACAAATATATGTCCGAGAGTAATGTTTACGGAAAGCTTGCGTTACTTGTCGGCGTTTTAATCTCTTTTCCCCTTTTTATAATACCGTTTTATCCCGATGAATCTCGATATTTGAACGCTTTTCTTATTCCGTCGGGGGTTGCCGTAGTTTTAGGCTTTGTTATATGTATATTCGCGCCGCGTGGCGAGGGGGTAATCACCGAATGGCAGTCGCCTTTACAAAAAGGGAGCCTTCCGGTGTTGTTTATATGGGTATTCGCCTTTATTTCCGGCGCGTTCCCGTTTTTTATAGGGGGACAGTATAATTCGCGCATTATTCTCGCTTTATTTGAAGCGGTAAGCGGCTGGACTTCGACCGGCTTAACTATATCAGATGTTGCGGTTATGCCGCGCATATTCCTTTTACATAGGGCGTTTATGCAATACTGTGGCGGTCTCGGTTTTATCATCGTGATTGCCATGCTTGCGCGGGGGAAGCAAAGTATAAGCCTGTACAATGCCGAGGGACACGCGGACAGAATTATGCCGAGCTTAAAACGAACCGCACAAATTATAACGCTTTTGTACAGTTGTCTGCTCGGAGTTGGGATAATTGCTTATCATGCGTTCGGAATGGAGCTTTTTGATTCAATCTGTCACGCTATGTCGGCAATATCGACGGCGGGTTTTTCGACAAAAGCGGGCAGTATAGGCGAGTATAACAGCCTTCCGATTGATATTATCACAATTGTATTAATGCTAATCGGCTCGATAAATTTTGCCGCGCTTTTACTCTTGTTGAAAGGCGGTATACGCAAATTTTTTCGTATAAGCGAGGTTAGGTTAATGCGGGGCATAATCCTTGTCTTTTTGCCGCTTGTGTCTTTTTCGCTCTTTCGCGATATGAACATGGGCTTTGGAGAAGGCATAAAAAATGCCCTTTTCGGAATCACTTCGATTTTTACAACAAGCGGCTATTCGCTTATGAATTACGCAGAGTTTCCACCGTTCGCTTTAGGCTTATTCTTTGTACTCATGTTTGTAGGCGGAAGCGCGGGTTCAACCTCGGGCGGAATTAAATTAATCCGCGTATACCTTTTTATTCGCATTATGAAAGAAAATATAAAAAAAAGGTTCTCCCCGTCGCGTCGCATAACCTCACCCTCTTATGAACGTATTCAAGGGAAAACGCCTATTGACGACACATTGGTAAAAGACACCTTTGGTTTTATTTCGTGTTATATGATGATTTATGTTATCGGTGTATTGTTATTGTCATTAACCGCAGAAAGCACGCTTTTTGACTCTATGTTTGAATTTGCATCGGCATTCGGTACCGTCGGAATTTCAAACGGTATAACAAGCGCGGACGCATCGGTCGGAACGCTTGTTATACTTATGTGCGGAATGATTCTCGGAAGACTCGAAATATTTATTGTGTTTATAGGGGTATACACTTGTGCGCGTAAGCTTGGGCGAAAATTGTCGCCCGCTCGGGGAAAATATACCAAAATAACGAATAAACCTTAGGAATCGCTTTTTGCTTCAGACTCGTTTTTTGTTTCAACTGTATTTTCGAGCAACTCGTCCGCGTCATCATCGTCATCATCGTCATCATCAATACTGTTATTGACGGTACCGACCGAGTCAACGGGAACACAGGTCGTAAGCTGTATTCTTTGCAGTATATATCCCGCCGCCGCCAACAGTATTGCATATACTGCATATTGACCGCAGCTACCCATATAATAATTGATAATCTCATATTGAACGCCGCTATCGGGAAGTTGTCCCATTGCCTTTGCCTGTGCGATTATGTCGGCACCGTAGATGAATGACCAAACCGCAAAAGCGATTAATAATACCGCCGAAATGTATAGAATAATGCTCGGTATAATCCTTATAATCTTCGTCTTTGTCATTTTTTTAATAATTCTCCTTCAAAATTTAATAATGGCAACCTCCGAAAACCTGTTTCGTGTAATCGTCGAGATGAAAATTTCGTCAGACGAGGCGATTT
>Ga0082212_10003895_pt2 | contig 16411 bp, 11 predicted proteins | sample TergutNt197P3_FD_71548 | JGI IMG/M metagenome (GOLD analysis project Ga0082212, IMG submission 71548) | Neocapritermes taracua P3 segment gut microbial communities from Petit-Saut dam, French Guiana - Nt197 P3 | ecosystem: Host-associated > Arthropoda: Insects > Digestive system > Gut ... | reverse complement strand
CGCTCGGATACGGAACCAGTAGGTGCCGCCGTCGTCGAGTCCCGAGATCACAACAGAATCTTTGTCACCCGCTACGATCTTACTATTAGCCGAGGTAACCGCACTCCATTGGGTAGCGGTCGGAGCGGTTTTGCTATTGACCCACTCGATGACATATTCATCAGTTCTGGCATCTGTATTCCACTCAAGTTTGACCGACCAAGTGCCGCCGGTTTTTGTCTTGCTAGCAGTGTCAAAGGTCGCCTGTGGATTCAACAACTGCTGATCGGTTGCCATATTGACACCGCCAGAGTGGTTAACGATGGAAGCCATGTAGTTATAGATTTTTCCGCTGTACGAGTCGCCGTTACCATACATAGACACCATAGCAAGTCCGAATTCGTATGTCTTGTCAGGGTCAAAACCGGTGAGGGTTGCCGAGCCGGTCATTTGGTCAAGCGGAACCGCTATCATTGCGTCTTCGAGTGTGGTTCCGCCGTAAGTGGTCCACGTGGCGGCGCCTACTTCCCGATACTGAATCAGGACACCAATAACGGGGTTGGTGTAATGGTTTCTCATCATCCACTCGAACGTAATCGAATCGCTGTCCACGCCTCTCACAACGAAGTTGGCAGAAGAATCAACCGCATGATTGTCATTGTTGTTATAGTGGTTACTGACGGTATAGTAGTTACCATCATTCGTTTTGATGGCAGGTGTTGTAGCACTCCAGTCTGAGTCGACATATTCTCCCGTTCCTTTTGCCATAATGCGGAACTGGTAGGACGTATCGCCTGTGAGTCCAATGATGTTGGCGTGGGTCGTCGAATATCCGGTTTCCGGGACGTAAGCAGTGGAAGCAGACTGGATTCTGACGCCTGAACTCGTCGAGGCAGCACCCACTGCTGTCCATTCTCCGGTACCAATTTTGTACTCGATGACGAAATCATCTCTGGTTACTTCATACTCATCGCCGAGTGCATCCCAAGTGAGGGAAATGGCAGATTGCGAATGAATTTGCTCTCGCAGGTTCTGCAGTTGAGGCATCGCTTCGGGCTCCACCATCTTCACTCCTGTAATTTCCTTCGGATCGGAGTCCGCATAAAGAGCGTTCGTCGAAACTGCAACGATTTCAAATTTGTACGTAGCATCTGCGGTAAGACCGGTAATGATCTTCGTCGCCGTTGCTTGTCCAGAAACTTCAACGGGATCCGACCATTTCGCCCCTTCAACCGCCTTGCCGTCCGCACCGTGGGTCATCTGGTAACGAATTTCGTAGCCCGTCGCATTGGTAACTGCTGTCCAGCTCAGAACGACTTCCCAAGTAGCAACATCGTCCGACTTTTTCCGTATTCCAGCCGAAAACGTTTCCGGTTGAGCCAACTGTGGCTCTGCCGCCCCTTCCGCAACCACGGCAGGAGCACCGCCTTGAGAGTAATTTCCAGTCGGCGGGTTCGCCGGATTGGGTGGCAATAACTCCTTGCCAAGGTCTCCATAGGATACAGCCCATGACGAGCCGTCAAGAAGGGGGAGTCCGCCAGAATCGGGGGTTGCATTGTCCTTCGAAACCGCCCGAATAGTAACAGCATAGGTGCCCGGTATGACTCCTTCGAACGTCCATTCGAATATGTTGTCTGTTCCGGCATCAGAGGGGAGCAATTGCTTCGATGCAACTTGACTATAGCCTGTTCCAGCAGCATTAAGTTGTCGGAGCGTAACAAAGTAGTTAAGGAGTATTCCGGCCGGGTCATCAACGCCCTCAAACTTGACCGTAACTGTGCCGTCCTTTGCGTCTGAGGTCGTTTCGTTCGTCGCGGTGAGTGCGGTAACTACCGGTTCGTCCAATTTCTTAGTTGTCGTTGCTTCATTGTGTGCCACTTCGGGCTTGTAACCCGTTGCCGAAGCCGTAATTTCGAACGTGTAGGTGCCGGTGGGAAGACCAACGACCGTCTGCTCATCAGTACCTGCTCCCGAAGAAATGGCGTAACTTGACGAAGGCACTACTTCGCCAGAAGAATTCTTGACAACGAGCGTGTATGTAATCGTCTCCGTTCCTGCTTCCACTCCCGACGAAGTGATAACAACAGAGGAACCCGCTGGACTCGATGCTGTAGCCAAAACGGCGAGCGTTCCCGTCATCGGCAGTGCCGCCAACGTGACCGTTGCGGTTACATCATCAACCAAACTCGTGTAGCCCTCTGCCGATGCTGTAACGATAAATGTGAATTCTCCCGTCTCAAGACCGCCGATAGTGAATGTCGTGCCCGTGCGAGAAACGCTGTAATCCGTGCCTTCATGCAGGACGGCGTTGCCCTTCTGGACCACAACCCCATAAGAAACGGTGGCTGTGTCGGCAGTCGGTGCCACAAACGAAAGTGTAACCTGTCCCGCGACCGTGCTCGAGACGCTAGCATCAAGATCAAGTTTCCCGTTCGCCGCATTGGACGTCATTTTCTCCCCGGTCGCCTCTCCTTCCTTTTCCGTTGTCATGAATGCGCTTTGCGACCAGGCACCATCCGTACCTACACGGACTTGGAACTCGTATTGAGTGCCTGGATCAAGACCGGAAATCTTCGCCGTTGGATCAGTAATGCCGTCAACTTCGGTCCAAGTGTTCTCCCCCACTTTTCTGTACCGGACCTTGTATTCCGCCGCACCATCAACCGCATCCCACGTCAAGATAACCGATGTTTCGTCCGCTGTGATTGTTTTGCTCTTCGGAATGGCAGCATCTTTCGCTACCCAGCCGTCTGGTTGTCCTGTAGCGGCATTCTTTTTAACCGTAAATTTGCCCTGCGCCGATTGGTTGAGAATACAGTCGGCACCCACCCCGTCGCCGACGGTCACAGCGTTGACAAAAAACGTGTAATTTTTTGCGGCATCAAAATTCTTAACTCCGCCAAGGATCGTTGCATCCAGCGTTACCGAAACTGCTTTGTTGCCATTGGGAGTCGCCTGCACGAGTCCCAAAAATTGGGTCATGTCCACCTTCTTGCCGCCGGCAATCGCACCGTAAACAGCGAACCATTCATACGTTTGGTTGCCGGCATAGTTCGTTCCCTTTGCCTTGTCCGGGATGGCGATGTCCATCGTAATGGCATCTCCCGCGACTGTCATCGTTTTGGCGGCGGGTTTCGGAGCCGCCCACTTCGCTGTGGAAGCGGACACTTTGGGAGCCTTGCCCGTCAAAGATGTGGTGCCGTATTTGCAACCGCCCAGTTCGACGGTGTATTTCGTGTTCGCTTTCAATCCCGTGATTTGCAGAAAATTCACGAGCGTTTGCGGCTTGTTCGCCTTTCCTGTCCAAGCGTCGCCTTCGTTGACTTCGCCGGACCATGTTGTTCCGACCGCTGATTTCACCACCCAATTTTCGCTCGCATCCTTTTCCAGCACAAGGTTGATGTACCCAGCCTTGCCCAACTTGCCCGACGTGAGGGTGATGGTGTCAAAAGTTTCTCCGACAGGTCTGTTTGCTCCCCAAGTGAGCGTCAGAGAGTCGATGGTCGTCTTATAAGGACTTGCACTGACTTTGTTGGTTACTGCATAGGGCGTGTTGTACGCGTCATTGACAACCGCTCCCTTGGCATCCACCTTCATTTTGAGGGCGGCATACTTGGTCGTCTTGGCGGACTTGATTGTCTTGGCATCATCTGTGGCGGAGACCACGATATTGGTGTATTTCGTGTTGGCATCCAATTCCTTACCACCGATCCCGGTAACGATGATGCTTTTGATGGTGCCGTGTTCATCGTTGTCATAGTCATCGTGGGTAACGATGCCGCCTTTCTCGGTGACATAGGAAAGCTCTGTGTCAGCACCACTGACGGTAACTTTGTAACCGTTGGTAACGCCTGCGATACCCTTTCCTTTATCGACGGAGAGTCCGATGGAGTTTGCCGAGGTGTACGCTTTGTCCACCGCGATTTTTGTCTTGCCGATAGTACCAGTGGGTTCGCCTGTGGCAGCGAGGGGAGCAACTTGTTCGGATTGCCCATTGTCCACGTTCCCGGTATCTACGAGGACGGTATCGCCGTAATCGAACTGATCGTTTGCGATGGTCCAGGGCGATACGGAGAGCATTTCTCTGCCTTCGAGTTCTTCGATTCGGCACTGTCTGCCGCGCCGCTGCTTGTCTGCCCTCTTCTTTGAGGAGTTGTTGGAATTGCTGCCAAAGAAATTGAAACTGCTGAAATCAAATTTTGTCATGGTTGTGTGTAAGGTTAGTGGTCAAAGGATGTATTTTGGAAACCCTTTTTTTTGGGCTTCCGCCCAACGATACTCCCCGGCGCGGCAACAGACCGCGCAAACAAAGCGGGGCGAATAGGGAGAGTCAGAAAACGCACCATCCCTAGATTCATTGCCATTGTACCATGCTTTCCCCCTCTTTTCAAGAGGGAGGGGGAAAAGTTGTAATTTTTTGCAGTCCGTTGACAAGTTTCGGCTTTCTCGTCTAGATTCCCGCTTTCGTAGGAATGACGGCTTTTTGTGCAAACTTGTTAACGGTCTGGGCACGAATTGAGAGGACTGTCTTGCGGCAACAATGCAAAAATGTTACAATGTTGCCAATGTCGGTAGGTTAGAGGAGATTGACTATGGGAGTGCAACTGATTGTTGCTGGAGGAAATCGGGCGGGACAAGTGATTCCCGTTTCAATGGAAAAATTCGTGATTGGCCGGGCTACGGACTGTCATTTGAGACCGTCGAGTGAGTTAATCAGCCGCTATCATTGCGCCATACTGGTCGATACCGAAGTAGTGGTGCGGGACTTGGGGAGCCGCAATGGCGTTCGTATCAACGGCGAAAAAATCAATGCAGAACAAAAAGTCAACAACGGCGATAAATTAGGGATCGGTCCGTTGGAATTTTTTATTCGCATTTCCGACGAGCCATTGGCGGAACACTCCGAACGCCCAGATGCGGCTTGGCATCAACCGCACGAGGGCGCGGACGCACATGCAAACGAGAGTCTCGCCACTATGTTGATGGACCACTCGGCAAAACCGAACCAGGAACCAAAATAACCAACGGTGCATGATGTTTCATTGGAGCGAATTGCTAGTTGTCATTGGAGGCGGTCTCATCCTGTTGTTTGGGCTTGCTCTTTTGGTGTTGCGCCGTCGGAGCGAAATTTTGCAGAATTTTCTGACCCCCGATGAGCCTGACCTCGAAGACGAATTCTTCCGGGTGAAGCAAAAGCCGCCGGAAGAGATACCAGAGGACCTTCCCCCTGAGGAGGAACCCGACGAGACATCGGAAATGCCGAACGACAATGCCGTCCAGTGGGGAACCGCTTCAGAATGACGTGCTCGCGGAGTGCCGGTTAGGTGAAATTTTTATGGCACGCTTTTTTATTGACCCAGAACAAGCCAACGAACACGGAATCGTCCGTTTCGGAGGAAAACTAACTCCCGATTGGCTTACGGATGCGTATTCACATGGCATTTTCCCTTGGCCCGTTACCAATCCGCAAAACAAAAAGGAGTCCGTGCTCGTTTGGTGTTCTCCTGATCCTCGATATATCTTTGAATTCGACCGGTTCCACGTGTCGCGCCGCTTGGAGCGCACCTGCACAAGCAGGCGGTTTCGGGTGACGTTTGATGCTGATTTTGCTGGTGTCATCCGAAATTGTGCCGAACGGCATGAGGAAGGTGGAACATGGATCACACCGATGATGATTAAAGCCTATCTCCGGCTACATCGCCTCGGGTATGCTCACAGCGTCGAGGCGTGGCTCGGAAATGAACTTGCGGGCGGAGTGTATGGAGTTGCTCTATGCGGGTTGTTTGCCGCAGAATCAATGTTTTATCGGCATCGAGATGCTTCCAAGGTTGCGTTGGTATCTCTTATCCGGCGTTTGAAAGAATGCGGCTATCAACTTGTGGACATTCAGACCAAAACAGACCACACTGCCCGGTTCGGCGCGGTGGAAATTGCACGTTCAGAATACCTACGCCGATTGCACTTGGCTCTCCGATGCATGCCGAAGCCGTTGAGCGGCTGCCCCCAAACTTAACCCCTGTACTTTAACCCAAAATCGTTGCGATTCCGATGCGCTCTAAAGACTCGGTTTGTATTCTCTCAGATCGTTGAGCCAATTCCGTATTTCCGGTTCCGATTCGCATGCCAAGTCCCCTTTGACCAGTTGGCGCAGGAAGTCAGCGGCTCCGTCCCTAAAGAGGTCAGCCGCCTCTGCATTTTCAAATCGTTTCTTTGGGTCAGGAGCGATCAAACTCCTACAGAACCGCATCAGCACCTCGCTTGTTGCCACCCTTGGAGGCAAGATACGGTGAAGTTGATTGGCAAGCAGTAGTCGTCCCTCGATGCCATTTAATTCTGAATTGGCATTGAACAACCGGCGACCGGACAGCATTTCGATCAGTACGTAACCGAGGCTCGCAATGTCGCTCTGGGGCGTTGCTTCCTTGCCCTCCAGCACTTCGGGAGCCGCATACGCCAAAGTGTAAGGACGGTTAGGCGGACGATATTCGATCTCAAATGCCGATCCGATGTCGATCAATTTTGCCGTTCCCGACTGCTTGAGCATAATGTTAGAAGGCTTGATGTCGCCGTGTACAATGCCAATGCGGTGCAAAGCCCCTAAAGCGGCAAGACATTCCCGAATAATCGGAATGGCAATGCCTGGCATCAAGCGAGGGTGCATCGTTCCGCCTGTTACCACCACGTTGTTGATGTACCGCCACCGGCTTGGCGAAACGCTTTTTTGCAAATAATCAAGCATCTCTTGCTTCAACAATTGGCTGATGTCAAATCCTTCGATCCATTCCATTGACATGAAATGAATACGGTTCATGGTGTGCCAATTTCGTACAACAAGAAGGTGATCATGCTGTATTTTGGCAACCTTCGCCGTAATTTTTGCCATGTTGTACATTTCGTCTTCGTAGAGCGTATCGCTAGCAAAACGTTCCGGCGAAAAAACTTTGATTGCCACAGGAAGATTGAATCCGTCGGAGCCGCGAAGGTCGCTCAAAAAAACAAATCCCTGCCCGCCCTGCCCAAGCATACTTTTGAAACGAATGTTTTCATGCCAATGGACACGCTGCTGATCAAGCAGCCCGTAGTAATTATTTCGTAGTTCTTCAGAACATCCTTCGGAAGACTTAACCGAAACAATGTGGGTCATCGTCCTTTCAAAAATCGCTGTTGTCGAATCGGGTTGTCCTGGAGCAGGGATACCGATTGGAAATTTTCGTTGTGTTCGCGTTGTGGTCGTTCTTGAGCGATAGAGCGTTTTGAAGTCAGTCCAAAGCGGATTTTTCTCGCCGCGGATCGGAAAGCCGAGCCGCTTACCTTCGGAGGAGAGATGATTGATCATCGGTTGTTCCGATTGCCAGCGGCAGATGTTGGCAATGAAAATATCAACCACGTCGTCAAACCGCCGCCGTGATTGTCCGCCAATGTGCGGTGTAATCATGACGTGCGGAAAAAAATCCCAGAGGGGATGTTCTGGCGGAAGCGGTTCCGGGGCAGTGACATCCAGCACCGCTCCAGAAATTTTCCCTTCATTGAGGGCGGAAACGAGGTCGTCCGTAACGACAATTTCACCCCGCGCGACATTGACGAGCAGGGAATCCGGCTTCATGAGCCAAAGTCGTTCCCGATTCAACAGCCCTCTGGTGTGCACATTGAGAGGAAGAGCCAGGATGACGACATCCGATTGCTTAAGCAGATCATCGAGTTTGTTGGCTTCCCACAGTGCGCCCATAAAAAAAGGTTTTTCCAACGGATAAAGATCAGTTGCCAATAGGGTCGTTTGAAAGGGAGCCAGCAGTTCGGCAATGCGTCTTCCTACTCCGCCGAAGCCGACAATCCCAACGGTGGCAGCGGTCAAATCGCGGGTAGGACGGCGCAAAAATTTGCGAAAATCAGGGGCATTACGGTCATGTTGTTCGTGGAGGCATACCGGCAAACTGCGCATCCAGGCGAGAATGAGTGACAGAGTGTGTTCGGCAACCTGATCGGCGAGAACGCCGGAAGCCGTCGTGATGGCAATATCGGAATCGACAACGGCGGGAACGAGACACCAATCCATTCCTGCGGCGGAGGACTGAATCCATTGCAGGCGGCGGTTTTCCACAATTTTTTCCCAATCGACGGGAACTTTGGCGTGTCCGCAGAAAAAATCGGCTTCAAGCAGGGCTTCGGCAATATCTTGTTGCCCTACGTTGATAATTTCCACATCAGACCAGACGGAGCGGATCCGGTCAATATGGACGTCTTCAACGGGTGTATCCTTGAAACAGACAACGAGATTAGGCATCTTCCTGAAAACTACACAGTTTCCTTAACTGTGTCTAGTGTACCATGCGAAAAGAAAAAAAGCAATAAATCCCCTTTGCTGTCAAAATTTCTGCCTACACAGCGGCACTTTTATGTTATACTTAACCCTCTCCCAGTGGGAGAGGGGGCATCATTTTCTGGCGAAAGCCCTACTTTGCTCTGGGATGTGCCTTGTTGTAAATTTTGATTAGGCTTTCCGTGTTCAAGTGCGTGTAGATTTGCGTCGTGATCAAACTTTTGTGTCCCAAAAGTTCCTGCACACTCCGAATGTCCGCCCCATTGTTGAGGAGGTGCGTTGCAAAACTATGCCGCAACGTGTGCGGTGTGGTTCGGGTATCGAGTGCTGTCTGCTTCAAGTATTTGATTAACATTCTAGCCGTGCTTCGGGTTGTCATACGTCCGCCGAACTTATTCAAGAACAGCGGCATGTCTGCCGGCTGCGTGTTCGCCGGAATCTTCGCCGCCTTGGAACGCCGTGCAACGGCACGTTCGCGCCCCAATACGTCCATTTTGCCCGCCAATAATTCCTTACGCGGAACGAACCAAGAGCGGATTGCCTTGATCGCATAAGAGCCGAGCGGTGCAAAACGCTCTTTGCGTCCTTTTCCGCGGATTCGGACCAAACCATCGGTCAGGCTGAGATCGCCGAGGTTCATTCCAACGAGTTCGCTCACACGGAGACCGGCGGAGTACATTGTTTCCAACATCGCCCGATCACGAAGACCGAACGGGTCTCTGATTGCCGGGGCTTTGAGCAGTTGCCCCACTTCTTCGGTCGAAAGAACATGAGGAAGAATGCGCTTGATCTTATTCGGATTGCTGATCGGCTTTGCCGGATTTTCGTCTGTCCAGTGTTCGCGTTGTCCGAAATGGTAAAAACTGCGCAGCGATGCCAAACGCCGGGCAATGGTTGACCGGGCATAGTCCGCCTCGTGCATTGCCGCCACGTAACCGCGTAATTGAGCCGTTGTAACTTCGGCAGGAGTCGGAATCCGACCGTCGTAGAGATCGTACAGATATTCGGTCAAGGCTTCGAGGTCTTCCTTGTAACTTTTGAGCGTTAAATCGGAGACGTTCCGCTCGACACGAAGATACTGCAAAAATCGTTTCGCTGACTTCAACATGAGACCAAAAGGTTGAAAAATAGGCTCCCTACGTTCTATACTACACCGCGTCAACGATTGTTACATTTTTTTTGCCCCGAAGGGGCGTAACACAACTGTGTGAGTAACGCCCCGTTAGGGCTCAAATGTTTTTGGGTATCCGTTTCCCCCGGCTTACGCCGAGGGTTATAGACATTACGTCCTTACAGGGCGAAAAAGGGTCATTCAATGACGTGTTACAGTCTACCTGTAAACCATCATGCAGACTTCGCCTGTTGTTGCAGGCGATTCGTTCGGTAAAACCCCAATTTTTCGAGGGCATTGAAGACATCTTCCAGTGTTTTTTCGCCGAAATTAGCGATTTGCAGTAAGTCTTCACGCCGACACGCAAGCAAATCGCCGATGGTGCAGATGCCCTGCTCATCAAGACAGTTCGTCGTCCGAACGGACAACCCCAGTTCTGCGGTGCTCCATTCGAGTTTCTTTTCTAACTCCTTGTGTTCAACATGCGCCTTGTCTAGCGGGATCCTAGTGCTACTCATGAACGGTATTCCTCCAATGAATCGAGTGTTGAAATGAGAACGTGCCCTCCGGGCTACCTAGCAGTGTCGGGATTCGACGGAGCGACTTGAGTTACGTCGGCGTGCACCGGCGGCAAAACCTCTCGAATGACAAATGAACTGCCTAATCCAACCATAAAGGCTACGAATAAAAGACCCCATTGTACCGGCGTTAAGCCATGCCTACGACACGCGATTTGTGGATTACCCATAATCAAACTCCGTTAAATTCAGCCCAACACAGCCAAGGGGAACTCGTCCCATCCCCCGAGTGCCCCCCATTGTATCACCTTTTTCCATTTATTGCAAGCCCAGTTCAGCCGATCTGCAAAGTTTTTTTCCCGGCATCCCCGCCCCCGCCCAGGTCGAGGGCAGGTTACGTGTCCCGCCCCGTTGACGAATTCCGCTTTTCCGATAGAATGATTTCGTTGTTTTAACCTCCGTTCCTTTGCCGTTCGGTCCGGCAAAAGGGAACTTTAACCTTGACCGTTGCCCTCTGTTTCAAACGCAGTCACTTTTTTCGACTGTGTGCCGCACGAAATAGGGGAATAGAAAGAATTGCCATGTCCTCTGCTCAGCCCCCTGTTTCCATACAGGAACTGATTGATGCCGGAGTCCATTTTGGACACCGCGCCAGTCAGTGGAATCCGAAAATGCGTCCTTATGTCTATGGACGCAGAAAAAGTATTCACATCATTGACGTTCGAGAGACCGTACGAGGTATCCTGCGTGCGAAGAAATACCTCCGCCAAGTTGCCGCTCAGGGAAGTTTGATCCTGTTCGTCGGCACCAAGCGGCAGGCGACGGAAACCGTCAAAAATGAAGGAATTCGTTGCGGAATGCCTTACGTTGCCGAACGTTGGCTCGGCGGTGCCTTAACGAACTTCAAGACCGTCCGCAGCCGGCTCACTCGGCTCAAACAACTGGAAGAAATTCTCAACGGCGAGCAGTTGAGCACGTACTCGAAAAAGATGCAGTCCTCGCTTATGCGGGAACACCGCAAAATGTTCCGAAACCTCAATGGTATCAGGGACATGAACCGCTTTCCCGAAGCGATGGTGATTATTGATCCCAAGAAGGAACACAATGCCGTTCATGAGGCGCGAAAATTGGGAATTGTTACGGTGGCGCTGATTGATACCGACTCCGATCCCGACGAAATCGACTTGGCAATCCCGTGCAATGATGATTCGATCCGGTCGCTGGAAGTCATCCTCCGTTGCCTTGCCGATGCCGTCATCGAAGGACGCAAAGAGGCAGGAATCCACACGGAAATCAGCGAGCGGTAATCGCCACGCACTGGCTTTCGACAATTCCGTCGGCGAATCGGGTTCGGAGAGTGTCGCCGACGCTCACTTCGTTTGCTCCGTGGATCAACCGTTCCTCGGCAGTTTCCGTGAGCGTGTAACCACGCGATAAAATCGAGAGCGGACTTAATGCTTCAAGAGAGGTCGCTGCCTTGCTCAAGCGGTCCGACAACGATTGAATACGATGACTCATCTGCCGGTCAAGCCGTTCTTCGTATAAATCGAGCCGGTGTCGGCGAGTCTCCAATATCGACTCCGGTCGCCGGAAAAGCGGGTGCCGAATGACGAATTTTAGTTTTTCCGAAGCCGTGTGCAGTTGCCGCTCGATGTAATCGTTCAGCCGCCGGTTGATTTGCAATAGTTCCCTGCGCCGGTCAGCATCTTCTCTGGAGATTCGCTCTGCCGCCTCGCTGGGCGTTGCCGCCCTGATGTCCGCCGCAAAATCGCACAGCGTCACATCAATTTCATGTCCCACGGCGGAAATCACGGGAATTGCCGATGCCGCTACGGCTCGAACCAAGACTTCCTCGTTGAATGCCCAAAGGTCTTCCATGCTCCCGCCGCCGCGAGTGAGCACAATGCAGTCGATTCCCTTCCACTGGTTCACCTTTCGGAGGGTATCGGCAATCTCTTCTGCTGCGCCTTCTCCCTGCACTTTAGCGGGAACGATTAGGACATCCATCAATTTTGTCCGGCGACCGAGTATTTGCAAAAAATCCTGAACGGCAGCCCCCGTCGGACTCGTAATGACTGCCACTCGGCGGAGCAGACTGGGCAACGGCTTCTTTCGCTCTGGATGAAACAATCCTTCGGCGGCGAGTTTTTCGCGCAGTTGTTGAAAGGCGAGTTCCAAGGAGCCCACACCCTTCGGTTGCAGTTCGCTGACGACCATTTGATACTTTCCGTGCGGCGGAAAGACGGTGAGCCGACCGCGGCAGACGATTTCCATGCCGTCCTTCAATTTGAATTTCATTTTCGAGGCGCAGGTTTTCCACACGACCGCCGGCAGTTGTGCTCCTTCGTCTTTCAGGGTGAGATAGACATGCCCTGAACGGTGATACGTCAAATTAGAGACCTGTCCGACGACCCAGAGGGTCTCGAATTGCGTTTCAATGTGAGATTGGATTTGCCGCGTTAAATCCGTAACGGAAAGCGGAGCGGTGAGCGGTTGCTTTTCCGTCTGTTTTGTTGGAGCAACGTCAAAAAGCAGAGTCGATTGGGACATGCCAAGCAGTGTACGACAAAATGGCGGAGAAGGCAAGGTTACATAGTCGTCTCTGAAGAAGTCGTTGTTTTATGCCCGGATTGCAGTACATGTGCTCTCTCACGTTTGTCGCTCGTTTACGGTAAAATAAATCCAATGCGTTTTGAGAGGCAAATGCGATTCCCATGCTCAACATCCTAACCGATCCGCTCTTTTTTTTGCTCTGCGGCATCCTGACGGTCGTTGGAATGATCCTATTTCTGCGAGTCAATGCCTTCCTCTCGCTACTGGCAGCGGCAATGGTCGTTTCGTTCTTGACTCCACTAGAACCCGGTCAATTTTGGGATGACAATGTCAAAAACGTCTGCAAAGCGTTCGGCGAAATGGCAGGACGAGTCGGTATTCTGATTGCCATGGGAGCCATCATTGGCAAATGTATGCTCGACAGCGGAGCGGCAGACCGTATCATCCGGTTCATCATCGAACTCTTCGGACAGCGGTTGGTTCCGGCGGCACTCCTCGCCGGCGGATTCGTGCTGTCGATTCCCGTGTTTTATGACACTACGTTTTATCTGCTTGTCCCCATCGTTCGTAGCGTCTATAAACGGATGCAGAAAAATTACATTTTTTGCCTGATGGCAGTCGGACTCGGAGCAACCCTCACACACACGCTCACTCCGCCGACTCCCGGTCCCATAGCGGTTGCGGAAACGCTTGCCGTTCCATTCGGGACGATGCTCATCGTCTCCTTTATGGTCGCCGCCCTGACCGCTCTGCCTGCTCTCGCCATTGCCTGTTTCATGAATTGGATGATGCCCAATCCGACAATTCATTTTGAGGATGAAATTGCCTCCCAAGAGGAAACCAAAGAGGAGTCTGCTACTGTGTTGCCGTCTCCCAACCTCTTTTGGTCTTTTGCTCCGATTATCTTCCCCGTCGTGCTGATTGCCTCGCAAACAACGATAGAAATGCTGGAAAAAGCAGGACGAATCGTTTGGAGCGACGATCTTTTCGTGCTGCGGAACATTCTGCGATTGCTGGGCGACCCCCGGTTTGCCTTAATCGTAGCGGCGGTGGTGGCAATGGGCGTTCTCTTTCGCAATCAAAAATTGTCCTTTGATGCTCTCGGGAAAAAAATTGAACCGGCACTGCTCGGCGCAGGCATTATTATCCTCATCACGGCGGCGGGAGGAGCGTTTGGTGAAACTCTCCGTCAGGCTGGAATCGGCGGACGCATTCAAGAGTTATGCCAAGGCGAAGGCGGAGCAGGGATGAGCGGAGTTGGACTTCTGTTGCTTGCTTTCAGTACAGCCGCCTTGATTAAAACAGCGCAAGGATCGAGCACCGTTGCCATCATCACGACTGCCGGTATTTTTGCGGGCATTTTGGATGCCGCCGATGCAGTACTTCCGTACAACACTGCCTATCTTGCCGTAACGATAGGGCTTGGCTCCTGTGTTACCGGCTGGATGAACGACAGCGGTTTCTGGATATTCTGCCGGATGGGGGGAATCAAGGAGACCGACGCCTTGAAAACGTGGTCGCTCGGACTCATCTTGTTGGGTCTTTCCGGTTTTCTGATCGTTTTGGTGTTGAGTCGGCTTTTGCCGCTGACTTCGTTGCCGTGAAAGTTCATACACGGGTTACATGTCAAGTTGTGTCATTGGATCACTTCGTCTGGGGTTCGAATTTCAATTTGGGAATAGCCAATAATACTGTGCAGAGGGCGAAGGCAGCCGGAACGGCGGTCAAAACCGCCGGAGCAAAAGCCGCCTCTCACGTCAGTCGGCAACCGGGCAGCCTACCTTGCAGGCGGTCTTGGAGCAGCGGCGGGGGCGGCAGGAATGGCGATGGCAAACCGAAAAAGGCGGACGCAGGACGATGGTTAAGCAGAGCAACATTTCGTGCAACAGTTTATTTCGCTTTATAAAAATCGCTTTTTTTAAGCGTTAAACCATTTTTTACGGATACCTTGCAGGTTACGTGTCGTTCGCAAAGCAAATGTCCCTATTTGTCTGAGAACCGTTGACGAATATCGAGGAATTGGTCTCCGACGGCGAGGAACGCATCCACGACATCGGGATCGAAGTGTTGCCCACGCCCGTCTGTAATGACTGCGCTAGCAGCATCGTGTGTGAAGGAATCTTTATAGACACGTTTGGAAATGAGAGCATCATATACGTCTGCTACGGCGACGATTCGCCCACAAAGAGGAATGTCTTCCCCTTTTAAGCCGTGTGGATAGCCCGTTCCATCATATTTTTCATGGTGCGACTCGGCAATATCTCTTGCCATGGTGAGGAACGCCACCCCAGGGAATTTTTCGAGTGCGGCATTCAAAGTGTGGGCGGCAATGGTCGTATGCGTCTTCATGATTTCAAACTCCGCCGGATCGAGACGTCCCGGTTTGAGCAAAATAGCATCGGCAATGCCCACTTTTCCAATATCATGAAGCGGACTCGTTTGAAACACCAATCGGGTATATTCGGCATCAACGATGCCCTTGAATTTTTCTTGAGTTGACAGCCATCGAGAGAGTGCCCCGCAGTAATATTGGACTCGTTCGAGGTGTGCTCCTGTATCATTGTCTCTGGATTCTGCCAATTTTGCCAAGGCGAAAATTGCCACATCACGGGTTTCAAGGGAAAGGATTCGCTCGCCGGCACGTAGTCGGGCAAGAACTTCGGCAGAATTATAGGGCTTGGAAATAAAATCATCGGCACCTGCCGAAAGACCTTTGACCATTTCATCTACCTGACTGTGCGAGGTGAGGAGGAGGAAATAGATGTAACCTGCGCGGTCTTCGGCTCGCACTGCTTTACAAAATTCGATACCGTCCATAACGGGCATTTCCCAGTCGGAAATGATTGCGCGGCAGGTTGGATTTTGTCTTAATGCCTCGAGACCTTGTTGTCCATCGGAAGCGGTGATCACTTCGTATCCATTCTCTGTCAGCAACGCTTTGAGAGCGATGAGAGCGATCTTGCTGTCGTCAACGATTAAAACCTGCATAAAGTCAAAGGGGCGCACCCCTACAAGTACACATCCACGCTCCCTGATTTTAGCATTATTCACAACAAAGTCAACAGACCACCCACTCGATCTCAACAGTCCGTTAACAAGTTTGCACAAAAAGCCGTCATTCCCGCGAAAGCGGGAATCCAGAGAAACAAGTGCAAAACCTCACGTCTGGATCCCTGCTTTCGCAGGAATGACAAAAACACGTCCAGATCAAATCGGGATGGGCTCTAGTCCCGAATGGCGGTGCTATGATCGTATTCCAGACAGTCGTCCCGCCCGATACCGCCTATGGTCAATCCCCCGGCGGGACAAGCGGCAACACAATGGTAGCAACCGATGCAGAGTTCCTCCCCCTCTTTAACGCAAGCGGGATAATCGTTGCTCGTTTCGCGTTGTAGAATTCGATTAGGGCACACCATAGTACATTGCCCACACCGCACACACAGAGACTGATCAAGGGCAATTTGTTACATAAGTTGATACAATTAGGAGAACAACTTGCCCTTTAGACAATTTCCATTCTCGGACTTGCTTCTTCCGATTGTACCGTACAATACGATACAATGCAACCGATTCCCAGCGATAATCACGACGGGGTTTTATGGTCAGTCTGGCAACGTTAGCGTTGCCGACCAACCACTGACACCGAGTTGCCCTACGCCGGCATTGGGGTCAACGCCGGGATCGTACGAGTCGTTTCCGCCGCCGTACATATTCAACGCCCGGACTTGGAAATCGTACGATTGTCCGGCGGTAAGACCGGTAATGGTTACAACGGCACCAGTAATCTTCGTGTCGCCTGCAACGTTCCAAGTTACCCAATCATCCTCGCTCTCGGTGCTTTTCTTGTACTGCACTTCGTAATAATGTGCGCCGTTATTGCCGGTTACAGGGTTCCATGAAAGGTCAACCGATGCGGCAGTTTCAGAACTCCCT
>Ga0082212_10006009_pt1 | contig 16414 bp, 20 predicted proteins | sample TergutNt197P3_FD_71548 | JGI IMG/M metagenome (GOLD analysis project Ga0082212, IMG submission 71548) | Neocapritermes taracua P3 segment gut microbial communities from Petit-Saut dam, French Guiana - Nt197 P3 | ecosystem: Host-associated > Arthropoda: Insects > Digestive system > Gut ... | reverse complement strand
GAAATACGGCGCAGGCAGGCGTATTTTCCTGATGTCGCCGTTGCATCATCATTATCAGAAGAAGGGTTATCCCGAACCGAAAATCGTAACGCGGTTCTGGATTATCGGAATAATATTGGCGGTAGTGGCAGTGGCAACGCTGAAGATAAGGTAATTTTTGATGGATGATTTTTGATTGAATTGTAGTATTATGGATATAGTAACACAAAATAATTTTGACGAACTGATAGACAATGTTTATCAAACACATTGTGTATTACAGCAAAACGCTCAAAAGGCAATCAATCTGAATTTGACAATACGTAATTGGCTTATCGGCTGTTACATTGTTGAATTTGAGCAGAACGGCGAAGACAGGGCAAAATACGGTACTCGTCTGCTGGAAGAAATGGCAAAAAGCGTAAAAATTAAAGGGATAAAAGGATTAGATGTCAGAACATTAAGGTCATGTCGAATTTTTTACAATGTATATCCTCAAATTCGGCAGACAGTGTTTGCCGAATTACAAAAAAAACTCTCGACATCAATTCGGGGGTCACTGACCACCGAATTGCAAATGACAACTAATCAGGAAAATACAATTCGGGGGGCACTGACCCCCGAATTACCGGAAGAATACCCAATCTCTTCAAAAATGTTGTTGTCAAGATTGAGTTTCACTCATTTTGTGGAACTTATAAGTAAATCCGACCCCTTGGAACGTCTTTTCTATGAAGTTGAAACCATCAAAAACAATTGGAGCGTCCGCGAACTGGAACGCGCAATGAATACCGCCCTGTATGTCAGGACAGGCTTATCGAAAGACAAAGAGGCAATTATCAGAAAATTCAAAAATCAAAAACCGGCTCAAATTGTGGATATTATTCGAGATCCGTACATTGGGGAATTTCTCGGATTAGAAGAACGGACGACATACAGTGAATCGGAACTGGAACAAGCCATTTTGAATCACTTGCAGCAATTCCTGATTGAACTTGGTACCGGATTTTGTTTTGAAGCCCGTCAGAAACGGATTACATTCGACAATACCCACTACCGTATTGATTTGGTCTTTTATCACCGCATACTGAAATGTCATATTTTGATTGACCTGAAAATCGGAAAATTCGACCATGCCGACGCCGGACAAATGAATGTCTATCTCAATTATTACAGGGAAAATGAGCAGTCAGACGGCGACAATCCGCCAATCGGTCTGATACTATGCGGCGACAAGAGCGAAACTTTGGCAAAATACGCTACTTCAGGCATGGATACTCAATTGTTTGTGTCCAAGTATTTGGTGAATTTGCCGGATAAGAAGATGTTGGAAGAATTTATAAAAAGAGAATTGGATGAATTTGTATAATAACGAATTTATTTACAGGCAGAAAGCAATGAATAAACAGGAAAAAATAAAAAGTAGCGAGATAATCATTTTCAAAACCGAAGACGAAAAAATATCTGTTGATGTACGGTTTGAAGATGAAACTGTTTGGTTGACGCAACAACAAATGTCAGAACTTTTCCAAACTTCCCGTACCAATGTAGTTGAACATATCCAACACATTTATGAAGAAGGCGAATTGAACGAAACTTTAACCTGTCGGAAATTCCGACAAGTTCAAAAGGAAGGTAATCGAAACGTTACAAGGGATTTGCCTTTCTATAATCTCGACATGATAATTTCAGTCGGTTATCGTGTAAAAAGTCACATTGCCACGCAGTTTAGAATTTGGGCAACCAAACGTCTGAAAGAGTATATCATCAAAGGTTTTACGATGGACGATGAGCGGCTCAAAAATCTCGGTGGCGGCGGTTACTGGAAAGAACTGTTGCAGCGTATTCGCGATATTCGCGCTTCGGAAAAGGTTTTTTACCGTCAAGTGTTGGATATTTATGCTACAAGCATTGACTACGACCCAAAGTCGGATATTTCGGTTGCATTTTTCAAAAAAGTTCAAAACAAAATTCACTATGCCGTTCACGGTCAAACTGCCGCCGAAGTGATATACAACAGGGCAGACGCCGAAAAGGAATTTATGGGTTTGACGACTTTTTCTGGTAATCGTCCGCATTTGGCAGATGCTATAATTGCCAAAAATTACCTGAACGAAAAGGAATTGCGATCGCTCGGGCAGATTGTTTCAGGGTATTTGGATTTTGCGGAACGGCAAGCCGAACGGGAGCAAACAATGACAATGGAAGATTGGGCAAAACATTTGGATAGGATTTTAACCATGAGCGGCGAAAAATTGTTGCAGGGCACAGGTGCAATCAGCCATGAGCAAGCCATAAGCAAAGCCGGAAACGAATACAAAAAATATCAGGCAAAAACGTTAAGCGAAGTAGAAAAGTCTTTTTTGGAAACCATAAAAAATGTTCAAAAAATAGTTGATAACAAAAATGATAGTCAATAAATGAAGGATAAAATAGATATAATAATTGAAACGGACAGGTTACAAATTATGCCTTTGAAGGCATATCAATTGAAACTGTTGGTAGAGGATATGTTTTTGCTTGAAAAGGAATTTAACTGCAAATATTGTGCGGAGCCTTTGGATGGGGAATTTTTGGATATTGTCAAAGTTCAGACTATAAAAACAGAAAACGATGAAGCCAATTATTTATATCATAGTTTTTGGCTGATTATTCGCAAGTCAGACAGGATTGTTCTTGGTTCCGCGTGTTTCAAAAATATCCCCAATGAAAATCAAGAAGTTGAAATAGGTTATGGACTTGGCAAAGACTTTGAAAATCAAGGCTATATGACAGAAGCCATACAAGCGATGTGTCATTGGGCAATGGCACAAGAAAATATTTCCCATGTTATAGCGGAAACGGGAATTGATAATCCAAAATCAGAAAACGTTTTGAAACGTTGCGGTTTTGTACGGTATCAACAGGATAAAGGTATATGGTGGAGATTATAAATAACAAAACCTCAGTAACATGAAAAACAATCGAATAGTTATTCTCGGAGCGGGCGAGAGCGGAACAGGGGCGGCAGTATTAGCCACAACCAAGCCATAAACAAAGCCGAAAATGAATACAAAAAATATCAGGCAAAAACGTTAAGCGAAGTTGAAAAAGCCTATTTGGAATCAATTAATAACGTTCAGAAAATGGTCGAAAACAAGGTAAATAAGTAAAGTATGAAAGCGTCAATTGATAATCAGCAAAAACAGTTTTACGAGATTGTGCATTTTATTAAGGATGCACAAAGCAACGCAGTCAGGTCAATCAACGTTGAGATGATCAACCTGTACTGGAATGTTGGTCAATATATCAGTCTGCAAATTTCAGGCGCCGCCTGGGGCGACAAAACCATTGACGAACTTGCTGCGTTCATTCAGCGGAAGCATCCCGAAATAAAAGGTTTCAATCGCCGTGGGCTGTATCGGATGAAACAGTTTTTTGAAACATATTCGTCTGCTCAATTTGTGTCATCAACGATGACACAATTACAACTTCCAAATAATCACAATGATATAATTGTGTCAACGACGTTGACACAATTTGAAGCCACCGATATACGGGATACAATTTTGGCAAAAATCAACTGGTCGCACCATTTGACAATAATATCCAGAACAAAAACGGACGAAGAACGCGAGTTTTATCTAAATCTCTGTGTTAAGGAAAAATACACGGTAAGGGAGTTGGACAGGCAAATTGACAGCGGCGTTTTTGAAAGGAGCATGATTGGAAACGCCAACATCGCAACAAAACTTAAGGAAACCTATCCGGACGTGGTAAATATACTTAAAGACAGATATGTAATAGAATTTGCGGGACTTGCGGATACCCACAACGAAAACGAACTGCAAAAGAATTTGGTTGCAAAGATGAAACAGTTTATACTTGAGCTGGGCAGGGATTTTTTGTTTTACGATGAAGAATATCGCGTACAGGTGGGCAACAGCGATTTTTACATTGATTTGCTGTTTTTTCACAGAGGTTTACAGTGTCTTGTTGCCTTTGAACTGAAAGCGGAAAAATTTAAACCCGAACATTTGGGGCAACTCAATTTTTATCTCGAAGCATTGGACAGAGATGTAAAGAAAACCAATGAAAATCCGTCTATTGGCGTTTTGCTTTGCAAAGACAAGGACAATGAAGTAGTTGAATATGCAATGAGCCGCTATGTATCGCCAACAATGGTTTCAGAATATCAAACCCAACTGCCTGATAAAAAATTGCTTCAACAAAAATTACGCGAATTGTACGGATAGATATGGAAAACATAAGAACATATAAACAGTTTAAAATCGTTTGGCGATTTTTAGTAATAATATATACCTCATTTTATGTATTGATGATATTCGCATATATTCATCAATGGGGAAACAGACCTATTGACAAGGCAGGACTTGTCAACCTGGGTATTATTTTCGCTATAGTTTTGATTCTTATTTGGCTTGCTTGTGGGCGATTTACGATGAAATTTTATGATAAATTTGCCTTGGTGAGGTCATTTTCGTGGATTTGGCTCGAAATACCGTTCAAAAATATAAATAATGTCAGCATGGAAAGGGTTAAAAGGAATATTCCGTATAGTATAAATTTTGTGGGTCGAAATATTGAAATATATCATGTCGATTTTGTAAAAAAAGCGGTAAGTATAACGATGAAAAACGGCGAAATTTATCAAATTGCCATCAGAAATGCGGAAAAAATTAAAAAGGAGATTGAAAAAAGAATGTTAATCTATAATAAAAAATTAATTGAAGGATGAAAAAGCAAAAAACATATAAACGGGTAAAAAGATTCTGGTCAATTATATTTGTTACGATTGGATTTTATGTATGGCTGATATTTGCATACATTTTCCAATGGAACAATAATCCATTGTCCAAGCCGGCGCTTGTTGGTTTTTTTGCTTTAATGCTTACTGTTTTTACGTTTTTTGTACTTAAAGGCGCGCTTACGCTGACAATTAACGACAAATTCGTCATAATAAGTTCGGAAAAATGGGGACAATGTAAAATTTCGATAACAAGGATAACAAATGTAAGTATAGAACATGTTCCGCGATTTCTTCCGACAGACATACGTTTTGTGGGACAAAATACTGAAATATATTCTTTCGATTTTGTAGAAAAAGCCGTAAGTATAAATATGAAAAGCGGCAAAATTTATCAGATTGCCATCAGGAACGCCGAAAAAGTCATGAACGAAATAGTAAAAAGAATGTTAAAATACAATAATATCATATCATGGGAAACAGAGGAATAATATTAAAAATAAGTATAATAAATAAATAATAAATAATAGTTTTAATTTTTAAAAATAGTAATAATATGAGTAGTAAATCATTCAAAAGAGTAAAAGCCAATTGGCTGATTATCGTAATGCTTGTGGGAACGTATATCCCCACGTTATTGGCATGTATTTTTTTAGTAAAAGGCAGTGCGTTTGTCATAGAAGGGCTCGCTGCTATGGGCGTTATCTGGGTTTTTGCCGGACTTTTGAGCGGCAGAACAAAACTGACGATTAACGATGAATTTCTTATCATCGGGTCAGATTTGTGGACTTACGTAAAAATACGTATTCCGAAAATCAAACACGTTATCATTGTGGAAGCGAATTTGAGACGTAAGAGGAATGCCAAATTTGAAAAGCATAAAATAGACTCGGTAACGCAAGCCGTATCTATAATGATGAAAAATGGCAAAACGTACCAGATTATCATCAAGGATCCCGAGATAATCAAGGACGAGTTAGAACAAAGAATAACGCCCAGTCATTAAAAATCATGCCATTATTTCATAAAATAAAAGCATATCTGTACAGCAATGTATTTACGGAGAATCCCAACGATTACATTGCGCGGGTTCATTCTGCGAAATTCCTGAACGTAAGGGACGTTTGCAAGACGGCAACCGGACGCGGCAAAGCGAATATTTCGGCGGAGGCGATGGAATATGCCGTAAACCTGTGGTTCAAGGAAATGGCGTATCATCTTTGCAACGGCTGTTCCGTCAATACGGGCTGGTTTATCGTGGCGGCGGTCATCAGGGGCGTGTTTGGCAGGTCAAACGAAAAGTTCAATTCCGCGAAGCACTCTGTAGCGTTCGATTTTAAACAGGGGGCGCTGCTTCGCAAGGAACTGGAAAATGTAGAGGTAAGTATTGCCGGCGTTGCCAGTTCGCCGCTGTTCGTCGTTCAGGTAATGGACACGAATACGGGCAGCATCAACAACCTGCTGACGCCCAAACGTGTCGTGCGTATCAATGGCGCAAAACTCAAAATTGCGGGCGATAACCCTGCAAACGGCGTATATTTCGTCAATCGGGAAAAGAAAGAACGCATACAGGCTGATACCATCATTACAAACAAGCCGTCTGAACTGCTGGCGCTGATACCGGAAATGCCCGCAGGAACATACAGGTTGGAGATAACGACGCAGTATTCGGGTTCAACCACCCTGAAGACGCCACGTACTACAGTGTTTCACAAACCCCTGACAGTAAAGGAAGGAGAGTATGTGTAGCAGGTCGTACATATCATGCCACGTTGCTCGCAAAGATATTGCGAGGTACTTAACAATTATCATGCAAGGTACCTCGCAAATGTCTTGCGACGAGCGTAGCAAACATCTTGCGAGCCTCCTCGCAAACACTTTTAACAGTATAGGCGTATGATAGACAATAGAGTATATAAGCGTGTAAAGATACATTGGTGGGTTATCATTATTTTGATGGGATTTGTAGTATGGATGATATTCGCATATATTCATCAATGGGGCAATAATCCAGTTGATAAGGCAGGACTTGTTATTTTTAGTATTATGTTTGTTGGCAGTTCCATTTTGATTTTTACCGAGCGTTATATTCTTACGATTGATGATAAGTTTGTCTTTTTCAAATTCGGGTCGTCGTCGGGTTGGATGATTAAAATACATGTTACGCAGGTCGAAGATGTCAGGGGCGAAGAATGGGGTTTTAGAACATATATGAAGTGCGCAAAAGAGACGTATTATAGAAGAGGCACACTCTATGTATTTAATTTTACAAGGCAAGCCTTGAAAATAGAGACGAAAAGCGGCAAAATTTATCGGATTGCTATCAGGAATGCAGAAAAAGTCAAGGAAGAGATTGAAAAAAGAATGTCTAACAATATAATAAATAATATGTTAATAACAGATTAATATGTTTGAACAGCACAACATCGAATACAAATCCTCATGGCACGACGATTATCTAAAATGGATATGCGGTTTTGCCAACACGCAGGGAGGACGAATTTATATCGGCAGGGACGATTCTGGAGAAGCCGTCGGGTTGGATAACTGTAAAAAGTTACGGGGAAGATACTATTACCGTAGCGGCAGCGTCAAGCAGGAATTGACAGGGTCGGCTTTGAACGAGTTTTTGCTCAAGCGCGCCGGTCGTACATGGGACGATGTTGTGGAAAATCGTGCTTCATTTGACGATATAGATGAACGAACCGTTGGGGTTTTTCTGCGGATGGCTGAAAATGCCGGTCGTTTGCCTGATATTAACGGGGTTTCGACGCCTGAACTGCTGGAAAAACTTCGCCTTGCAGAAAACGGACAACTCAAAAGAGCGGCTATTGTGCTGTTTGGAAAAGACCCTGGCAGGTTTTATCCGAATACATTTGTAAAAATAGGCAAATTTGCAGACAACGATTTCGAGATATTGTTTCAGGAAACCGAAGAAGGCAATATCATTCAGGTTTTGGACAGTGTTTTGCGCCAACTAAATCACAAATTTTTGATACGCAAAATTTCGTTTGAGGGTATGAATCGCATTGAAACTCTTGAATATCCTGTTGTTGCGCTACGCGAAATGCTTTTAAATGCGCTGATACATCGCAATTACATGGGTGCGCCCGCGCAAATTCGCGTTTACGACAACAAACTGTCCGTATGGAATCACGGGACGCTGCCCGAAGGCATAACGCTTGACAAACTTGCTCAATCTCATTCTTCTTACCCGCGAAATCCGATTATTGCAGAAGCCTGTTTTCGTGGCGGATTTATTGACGCCTGGGGTAGCGGCATAATGAAAATTTTCAATTCGTGCAAAATGGCGCAAATGCCTGCGCCCTCAATTGAAGAAGACGGCGGCGGTTTTATGGTAAAACTTTTCAAGGATAAATTTTCAGAAGAAGAATTGCATAAAACAGGGCTAAATGCTCGACAAATTGTGGCAGTGCAGTACGTTAAGGAAAAAGGGAAAATTACAAATGGAGAATATCAGAAGTTGAATAACTGTTCCCGAAATACGGCAAGCATTGAACTTAATGTACTGGTTAATAAATCAGTTCTGGAAAATAGCGATATGAAGGGAGCAGGTTCATTTTATAAACTTAATATAATTGCACAATAATTGCACTGATTGCATAATGATTGCACAATAAAAAACGTAAAGAACAATAAAATGATAGATTTAGATTTGATAAGGAAACAGTTTAATCATTACGCTGAAAAATATGACCGGCACCGGAAATATTTAATCCCGTGTTTTGACGACTTTTATACAAGGTCGATTTCGTTGTTGAAATATCGCGGCAATAATGTCGGTAATGTTGTTGATTTGGGCGCCGGCACCGGTCTGTTGACAAAGGTGGTTTATGAAATGTATCCGAACGCGAATTATACGTTGATTGATATTTCGCAGGACATGCTGAAAATCGCAAAAGAGCGGTTCGACGGACTGGATAACTTTACTTTCATGGAATATAACTATATTGATGATATTCCGGTGAATAACTGTGATTTGATATGTTCTGCGCTGTCCATACATCATTTGGAAAACAGCGACAAGGAAAAACTGTATAAAAACATCTATTCAAAATTGAGCAAAGACGGATGTTTTGTAAATCTCGACCAGTTTATCGCAAAATCTGAAAATATTAACGGTTTTTATAATCAGTGGTGGTATGATTATGTGAACAGCAGCGGGATAAAACAGGAAGAAATAGAAGGCATGATGGAAAGACGAAAATTGGACAGGGAAAATACAATGGATGAAACCGTGAAATTGCTGGAAAAAAGCGGTTTTGAGAATGTCGAATGTATATACAGTTTCATGAAATTTGGAGTAGTAATGGCAATAAAATGAGTTTAAAACAAAATAACAATGAGTAACATAAAACTTTTTGAAAACAGAAAAATTCGTACCGCATGGAACGAAGATGAACAAGAGTGGTATTTTTCGGTGGTAGATGTTGTGGGCATACTGACCGAAAGCCCTGACCCCAAGCGCTATTGGAGTGTATTAAAAACACGGTTAAAACAGGAAGGAGTTGAAAGTACTACAATTTGTAGTACCTTGAAGTTGCCTGCGCAGGACGGCAAAATGCGTATGACCGACGTGGCTTCTACCGAACAAATTTTCAGGATTATACAGTCTATTCCTTCGCCTAAAGCCGAGCCGTTCAAGCAATGGCTGGCACACGCCGGCAAGGAACGTTTAGACCAGTTGCAAGACCCTGAACTGTCTATCGAACAGGCAATGACCGATTACAAGCGTTTGGGATATTCCGACAACTGGATAAATCAGCGATTGAAAAGCATTGAAATCCGCAAGGAACTGACCGATGAATGGAAAAAACACGGCTTGCAGGAAGGCATACAGTTCGCCTCGCTTACCGACATTATCTATAAAACGTGGTCGGGAAAAACCGCAAAGGAATACAGACAGTTCAAAGGCTTGAAAAAGGAGAATCTTCGCGACAATATGACCAATAAGGAACTGGTAATAAATATGCTTGCCGAACTTTCAACGAAAGAAATATCCGAAGTTTCCAATCCCGAAACGATGACGGAACACGAGAATATTGCTCAACGCGGCGGTAACATCGCCCGCGAAGCCCGAATGAAACTCGAAGCTGAAACCGGTAAAAAGGTGGTCAGTCCGTTGAATGCAAAGAGTGTGCTGGAAATTGAAAATTGAGAATTGAAAATTGAAAAATATAATAAAAATAAATGAGTAACATAAAACTTTTTGAGAGTAATCAAGTTCGTACAACTTGGAGTGAGGCGGAAGAAAAATGGTATTTTGTAGTAGAAGATGTTGTTGCCATTTTAACCGACAGCAAAGACCCCAAACAGTATATCAAACGTCTGCGGCAACGCGATGAGGAACTTGCAAAAGGATGGGTACAATTTGTACCTACCCTTACGGTAGAAACCACTGGCGGCAAACAACGAATGAATTGCGCCGATTTGAAAGGAATTTTACGCATTATTCAATCCATTCCTTCGCCAAAGGCAGAGCCGTTTAAACGCTGGCTGGCACAAGTCGGAAGCGAACGTATCGAGGAAATTGAAAATCCGGAAATCGCAACGCAACGTACTCGCGAACTGTATAAACTGAAAGGCTATCCCGACGAATGGATTGAAAAACGCATGCGCAGCATTGCTATCAGAGAAGAATTGACCGATGAATGGAAAAATCACGATGTTAAAGAAAAAGTGGAATATGCTATTCTTACCGCCGAAATTTCAAAGGCAACTTTCGGTCTTACTCCTTCTGAATACAAACAGGTTAAAGGTTTGAAAAGTCAAAACTTGCGCGACCATTTCAACGACCTTGAACTGATTTTTTCAATGCTTGGCGAGGCTTCAACAACGGCTATTGTTCGCACACAAAATCCAAAAGGTTTTGTGCAAAACAAAAAAGCAGCCCGTCAAGGCGGCAAAATTGCAGGCGACGCCCGTAAGGCGCTGGAACTGAAAACAGGAAACAGCGTAGTTTCGGAGGAAAACTTTTTGCCCGAAAAGAAACAAACAAAAAGGCTGAATAAATCAAGTATATAAGATAAAAAGATAATATTTATGAACAGCAAAGGTGAAATTATAATACAATCGGATAATAATCGAGGTTTTGTTTCAGAAATCAAACAAATTCTTTCTGTTGCAAGGCAAAAAGCCTGGTCTTCGGTAAATTCTGCCATGATAGAGGCTTACTGGCTGACAGGCAAACGTATCGTAGAAGAAGAGCAACAGGGAAAAGAGCGAGCCGCTTATGGCGAAGAAATTCTCAAAACATTGTCCATTGAACTTACTAAAGATTTTGGAAAAGGTTTTGGCACACGTAATTTATGGGATTTTCGTAAATTTTACTTGAATTTTTCAGACGCAGAGATTGTGCACACAGTGTGTGCACAATTGAACTGGTCGCATATTAGATTGATAATGAGAGTCAAAAACAAAGACGCTCAAAAATATTATCTCAGGGAAGCGGCGGAAAATCATTGGTCTGTAAGAACTTTGGATAGAAATATTTCTACGCTTTATTACCAACGGCTTTTGTCATCTCAAATAAAAGAACCCGTAGTATCGGAAATGCAGGAAAAAACAAAAGATTTTAAGTTAGACAAATTGGAATTTATAAAAAATCCAAGTGTTTTGGAATTTCTCGGACTCCCCGGCAATGCAGGATACACGGAATCTAACCTGGAACAGGCAATTATCAACGAAATGCAAAAATTTCTGCTTGAACTCGGCAAAGGCTTTGCTTTTGTGGATAGACAGCAATTGATAAAAACTGAAACAAGCGAATTTTACATTGACCTTGTGTTTTATAACTATATTTTGAAATGTTTTGTAATTATTGAATTGAAAACAAATAAAATAACACATCAGGATGTAGGACAATTGGATATGTATGTAAGAATGTACGATGATTTGAAACGCGGGAAAGACGACAATCCAACCATTGGCATTTTGCTTTGCACGGAAACAGACAAAACGATAGTCAAATATTCTGTTCTGAACGAAAGCAAACAACTTTTTGCCAGCAAATATTTATCGTACTTGCCGACCGAAGAAGAATTAGCCGCAGAAATCGAAAGGCAAAAAATACTGTTAAAATTAAATATTGAAAAGTATAATTAAAATATAAAAAAATGGAAGCAAAATTCATCACACTGACAAGGGAGAACATCGGAAAAGAGCATATATGCTGCGCTTTTTCGGACAAGAAATGCGCGAAAGGTTATGAAGCGAAAAAGGCGTGGTTAGAACGTGAATTTGATAACGGGTACGTTTTTCGCAGGCTTGATGAACGTGCAAAAGTATTTATCGAGTACGTTCCCGCCGAAAAAGCATGGATACCGGTTGACGCTCCGAATTACTTAATGATAAATTGCTTTTGGGTTTCGGGACAGTACAAGGGAAAAGGCTATGCTAAAGCATTGCTTCAAACAGCAATTGACGATGCAAAAGCACAGGGCAAAGACGGACTTGTAACAGTTGCAGGAACAAGCAAATTTCACTTTATGAGCGATACTAAATGGCTCTTGAAGCAGGGTTTTGAAACGGAAGAGAAATTGCCTTCGGGTTTCAGTTTGTTGGTTAGAAAATTGAACCCGAAAGCGAAAAGTCCTTCATTCAACAAATCCGTACAAAGCGGAGAGTGTTCGGAAAAAAACGGTTTGGTAGCGTATTACTCCAACCGATGCCCGTTTGCTGAATACTACGTTAATACGGAACTAATCAAAACTGCCGAAAACAGAAAACTTCCGTTGAAAATTGTAAAACTTGAGACAATGGAACAGGCACAATCCTCGCCCACTCCCGCGACAATATTCAGTCTGTTTTACAACGGAAAATTTGTTACAACAGACGTTAGTTCATGTATGGACAACAGGTTTGATAAAATATTAATATAAAAAAAAGAATATATGAATCAGAAAAAAGTATTGGCAGTAATAGACATTCAAAACGATATTACAAAGAATTACAAAGAAATAATCGGCAACATAAACAAATCCATAGACTGGGCTGTTAAAAATGATATTCATGTCGTCTATATCAGGCATGAAAACCTGTCAGCCGGCACGAGAACTTTTAAAACAGGTACACGCGGGGCTGAACTGGTTTCGGATTTGAAAATAGTATCAAAAAATGTTTTCACGAAATACAAGGGAAACGCATTGACAAGCGAGGAGTTCGCCGACTTTATCAATAAAAATGAAATATGCGAGTTCTATCTGACAGGCGCGGACGCGGTTGCCTGCGTTAAATCAACCTGTTTCAATTTATGCAAGGCAAATTACAGGGTTAATGTCTTGTCGGATTGCATTACAAGTTACGACAAAAGGAAAATTGACGAAATGCTGCAATATTATGAAAAGCAGGGCAGCAAAATAATCAGTTTGAATACCCTCGATGAACTTTAAATGTTTTAAAACAATGAACAGTAACAATTTTGAACTGCGCGAATGGCGCCTGTCCGATGCAGCATCGCTTGCCGAAAATGCGAATAATATCAACATCTGGAACAATCTTCGGGACGGGTTGCCGCATCCCTATTCGGAGGACGATGGAAAACAGTTCATCGAAATGGCATTGTCGCTGCCCAAACCCGCTACCCTTTTGACGATTGCCGTTGACGGAAAGGCAGTCGGAAGTATCGGCATCACGCTGCATACGGACGTTGAACGGATTACTGCCGAACTGGGTTATTTTATCGGCGAAAAATACTGGAACAGAGGCATTATGACCGAAACCGTTAAACAGATGGTAAATTATGCGTTTACCAATTTTCCGGAACTTCGCAAAATTTATGCAACGCCTTTCGATTTTAACGCCGCTTCGCACAAAGTTCTGCAAAAAGCGGGATTCGAGCGGGAAGCGATACTGAAACAGGCAGCCGTCAAAAATGGTAAAATCGTTGATTTGTATTATTACAGCATATTTAAAAATAAAAACAATAATAGTGTATGAGTAAATTGGCAAAAATAATCAGGCGTATTTTAGATAATGCAGGCGATGTTTCTTATGAAGAAGCCGTTGAGTTAACAAAATATCCCGACAAAAACGCTCTTTATGCTGCCGCAAATTTGATACGGGAAAAATTTTGTGGAAATGATTTTGATACATGTTCAGTAGTAAACGCCCGTTCAGGACTATGCAGCGAAGATTGCAAATGGTGCGCTCAATCGGCAAAGCATAAAACCGATATAAAGACTTATCCGATAATGGCTGCGGACGAAGTTCTCGATTGCGCGGTTAAAGCCGATTTAAGCGGAGTAAACAGGTTTTCGCTTGTTGCAAGCGGTCGCGCGGTACAAAAGGAAGAAATACGGAAATTTTGCGAAATGTATCAGCGTATTCGCGAAAAAACGAATTTGAAACTTTGCGCCTCAATGGGTTTAACAGACAGGGAAGAATTGCTCTTGTTAAAGAATGCGGGTATTTCGCGCTATCATTGCAATCTGGAAACAGCGCCTTCCTTTTTTCCAAAACTTTGTTCTACGCACACCATTGAAGACAAAAAGCAAACCCTGCTTATTGCCGGAGAATGTGGCATGGATATATGTTCAGGCGGCATTATCGGAATGGGCGAATCAATGGAACAGAGAGTTGAACTTGCTTGCGAATTGCGTTCCTTAGGGGTTAAATCTGTGCCTCTTAATATTTTGACTCCCATTAAGGGTACTGCTCTTGAAAATGCTGTACCTCTTTCTGATGAGGAGATTTTGACTACAATAGCGATGTTTCGTTTTGTGCTGCCCGACGCTTTTATCAGATTTGCGGGCGGTCGTATTACGATGAGCGAAGAATTGCAGTCGAGGGCGTTGCAGACCGGCGTCAATGCGTCAATCGTGGGAGATATGCTTACGACCGCAGGTACAAGTCTTGAAAAAGATTTTGAAATGTTTAGAAAAAATGGTTTTAACTTGTATATAAAAAACAAAAAATGATAACCGGTTTTATTTTTTCACTGTTAGTTAGCGTTCTGTTCGCCGCTTATGCAGCGCCCAGAAAATACTCGAAGCAAAATGTAATACTGTACACGATGTGGATGGGAATTGCATATTTTACCGGTACAGTAATACTAATTTCCATAATTTGGGGTTTGGGATTTGAAAAATCGGAAAACCTGATAAATCCATGGCATCTTTTAACTGTTTTGCGCGGATTTATCTGGGTGCTTGGAATGGCAGCCTATAACACGGCAATAGACAAAATAGGGCTTACGCGCTTTAACCAGTGGAAAAACGTTCAAGGTCCCATAGGCTCGCTGCTTATTCTGTTTACATTTGCCGATATGGTTGCGGGAATCAAGATACTTTGGTTGCTTTTGGGTATGACGGTGATGTTTTGTTCGGCTGTGCTTTTTCAAATCGAAACAGACGCAGAACCCGGCAAGCAAAATGTTGATGACGGGACGAGTGTTCCGAAAGTTAGAAATACCAAAAGGAACTCTAAATCAGGCATATTATGTGCTTTATTTTCAGGGGTGTGTTTCGGTGTTTCCGCATTGCTCAACAGCGTTGTTTCAAGACCGGCAATCGTTGGCGATACATTCACTTTCGCCCAGTTGTTATATCATTCAGCGTCTTTAATAATATTCTCGGCACTCGTTTATATGATAACGGGGAAAAAATCAACTGAATCTTCGACGGCAAAACAACGGTTTAATGATATTTTTAGCGTAAGCGGAAAAACCCGGTTGCCATTTATAGCGGGTGTAATGTACATGGTTGCTACGCTTTTAACAATTTACTCTTACAGAATGATACCCAATGCAGTTGCCTGGAGCATAACCCAACTTAATGTGTTCTGGACTATTATAATAGGAATCTTCATTTTCAAAGAGGTAAACTTTAAGCGCCACCGGTTACGATTAACTGCGGGCGTTTTAATGGCTGTGGTATCATGCGTGTTACTGTTTTTTGCAATATAAAAATAATATATAAATGGAAATGGAAAATGGAAAAGGTAACAAAAAATAACCAGTCAGTCGATTATTCTCAATTTTTGGTTGAGGTAAAGGAACGTATCCACAAAAGCCGGTATGAAGCAGCGAAGGCTGTAAATCACGAAATTATCCGGTTGTATTGGGATATTGGACGCAGCATTACAGAGAAGCAACAAACGCTGGGTTGGGGCAAATCTGTCGTGGAAGCGCTTGCCGAGGACTTGCAAAAAGAATTTCCGGGAATGACCGGATTTGGAAAATCCAACTTGTGGTCAATGGCACAGTTTTATGCTGAATATCACGATAATGAAATTCTCCAACCATTAGTTGGAGAAATTAGCTGGTCGAAACACTTGGTCATAATGTCCAAATGTAAAGATGGTTTTCTCAATATTGCGAATGCAAAGATATTCAGTACGTTTGTAATTTTCGTCCCATTCATACTTTAAGTAGGCGAACTGTTTCGTTTCAGGGTGATACGCTGTCGGCGGCTCACAATTTTTCTGTCGGTAGATTATTGCATCTTCCTTTGTGTCATACAAAATATATTCTAAATCTTCGAGGGAATACGAATGGTTTTTAACTAAATTTGGAGCCACATTATTGAACAGCACAAATCTGCCATTTGCATATATTTTTGCTTTGTCGAATTTGCCAAATTCAAAGCCTTTTTTCTTCCAGTCGATAGACCGCGTTTCTTTACCCGATTGTATGTTGTAATATGAAAAAGCAACGGGTCTTCTGTTAAT
>Ga0082212_10006008_pt1 | contig 16416 bp, 13 predicted proteins | sample TergutNt197P3_FD_71548 | JGI IMG/M metagenome (GOLD analysis project Ga0082212, IMG submission 71548) | Neocapritermes taracua P3 segment gut microbial communities from Petit-Saut dam, French Guiana - Nt197 P3 | ecosystem: Host-associated > Arthropoda: Insects > Digestive system > Gut ... | reverse complement strand
AACCATCCTTGTCTATGTCGTCGCCCGACACATTGTTCGTTTCGCCGCCGCTTTGCGGCCCCACCGGCAGCATCACGCAGCCCTGAGCGCATAGCGCAAGCATTACCGGCAACGCCAATAATGCTGTGATTGTCTTTTTCATGTGGTTCTCCTTGTTTTAATTTATCCCATTCGTTAGGTGAGTTCCCCCGTCCGTTTTGGCCGACGCCTTTCACGACATCCTGTCGTGCGTCGGCATTGGAACATCCTGTTCGGCAGGAGCGCTCCGCAACTTATTCGTTCCGGTAATATCCCATCCAACGGGCAGGTATCGCGGAACAAGACGCCCGAAGCATTAATTTCCCGAATCAGGCGTCCCTTCCTCTACATTCAGGCTGCTTTTGGCGATGACATTTCCGTCCAAAGACACTTCAATTTCGTACTCGCCGATATTATATAAAGATATATCGGCGGTTGCTATTTTTGAACCCGCCTTTACGGAAGAGCTTACCGAATCTATACGCTGTTTTTTGCCTTTTGACACTTCATACACAGTAAAGTCGAATTTTTCGGCATCGGGGTATTTTTTGGTTTTATACACCGCCATAAGGTCGCCGACAGAAAATGAAGTCCCGCAATTAACGGTTGAGCCGTCGGGCTTTGTTCCTTCGCAAAACAGCACTTCCGGTTCTTTAGCGCAGGCGGCCAGCGCGACAATAAGCGCAAATAATAAAAATCTCACACTATCCTATCCTTTATAACGGCAAGTTTTGCTTTTATATCCTGCAATTCTTCCCTGATTCTGTTCCCGTCAACAAGGGAATTATTTATATTTACGGATTTTTCTTTCAGTTCGTCAATAAGCCTGTAAAGGCTTCCGAGTTCAAAATCCACGGCGCTGTAATTTTCATCCTCTCCGTAAGAAGCCATTTCGGAGTGCATCGTATTAAGGTCAATAATCTCGCCCCAGCGGGGAACATACGCCGAAAAATGAAACATGCTCTCTATAAAAGAGGCAAAGTCAAAAGCGGCCTCGGTCTCGCCGTGCACCACGAATATCTTTAGGTTGGGATTGGTTATGTTCGCGACCCATTCCTGCAAGCCCTTGCGGTCGGCGTGGGCGGAAAATCCGCCGAGTGTATGTATCTTTGCCTTTACAAGCACATCTTCGCCGTAAAGGCTCACCCTTTCGGCGCCGTCTACAAGGCGGCGGCCGAGAGTCCCCTCAGCCTGGTATCCGACAAATACGACGCTCGAATCGGGGTTATACAGATTTTCCCTCAGATGGTACTTGACGCGTCCGGCGGTACACATTCCGCTTGCCGATATTATAATCGCGCCTTTAGCTGTCTTTGTCAAAAACTTGGACTCCTCAGTCGAACGCACAAAACTGAGGTTATCAAAATCAAAAGGACTTTCCCCGAACGTAAGCATTGTGAGGGTTTCCCGGTCAAAGCAGTCGGAATTTTCGCGGAAAATTTCGGTAGCCGATGAGGCAAGGGGCGAGTCGATAAACACCGGAATAGGCGGTATTTCTTTGTTTTTTACCATTTTTGCCAATGTATAAATTATTTCCTGTGTGCGCTCAACTGCAAAAGCGGGAATAATAATATTGCCGTTATTGTTGGCAGACTCGGTAACGATATGTTTCAGCTCAAGAAGGGTATTTTCTTTTGATTTATGAAGTCTGTTGCCATAAGTTGATTCAATAAGCAGAAAATCGGCCTCGTCAATAATATCGGGGTCGCGGATTATGGCCTGCCCTTTAGGCCCCAAATCCCCTGAAAATACGATTTTTTTTTGCCCGCCGCTTTTTTCATCTACCCACATCTCAATAAAGGCCGAACCGAGAATATGGCCGGCATCGCGAAAACATACTCTTACGCGCGGATGAACCCGCAGCGTTTCATTATAGGAAACCGGAATAAAGTACTTCATGGCGTTTTCGGCGTCCTCTGTCGTGTAGAGGGGCGGTATTTGAGGGCGTTCGAGCCTTTTATTCCTGCGGTTGACCCATTTTATATCCATCTCCTGAATATGGGCGCTGTCCGGCAGCATAACGGTACACAAGTCGGATGTCGCTTTGGTGGCGTATATCCGCCCTTTGAAGCCCTCTTTCACTAATTTCGGGATTAACCCGCTATGATCTATATGGGCATGCGTCAAAAGCAGTATATCTATTTCATCGGGCGCGTATATTAGATGCATGGAGTTTCTGTTTCTAAGCTCCTCTTTGCCCTGAAACATCCCGCAATCGACCATTATGGTAAAATCATGGTCTTTTATGATATAGGATGACCCTGTAACCGTTCTGGCGCCGCCCACAAATTCTATTTTCATATCCCTACCCCTGTTCCTGAATAATAAACAATATCCGGCAGAAAGCAAGTATTTTTCGCATTTTAGCGCAAACAATATCCCCATTTGTGTAAAAAAGTCTTTACATTTAAAGCAAATACTTCATTATTTAGTTTAATAGCTAAATTATTGTACCGTGAAGAAAAAAGATTATAAGAAATTATTCACTTGACAAAAAAAAGAAAGATGCCAACCTGAAAAAGACGCTCTTTGTTCGGTCTCTTTTGAGGCGGAAACGGGCGGGGAGCGGTCTGTTTGCTTAGATGCGGTATCTTCAATGAATTCGCGCATACTATTAAAAATTAATAATATATGGAGGAAAAAATGGCAAAGGTCATTACAGTAAAAGAAGCAGCGGATATGTTTGTCGATGGCGATGTTATAATAGGCGCCACATTCGGTATGACAGGCTGGCCCGAAGAGATCGCTAAAGGTATTGAGGCGCGCTTTTTAGAAACAGGGCATCCGCGCGATATGACATTTTATCACGCAGCAGGTTGTATCGGCGCCGGTTGTTTAGGTCACGAAGGATTGCTTAAAGCGAGTATATCATCTCACGAGAGCACAACGCCGCCTGTCGCCAAGCTGATTCAGGAAGACAAGATGGCAGGCTGGTATATGCCGCTTGGAACCATGATACACATGTGGAGAGACCAGGGACGCGGCTTGGAAGGCTGCCTTTCCAGAGTAGGTTTGGGTACTTTCATGGACGAGCGCATTGACGCCGGCTGTCTGAACCCAAGCGCGAAGAAAATCACCGAGCAGTTGACAAAAGAAGGAAAGCAGCATATCAAGTATATTCCTGATTTTAATGGTAAAGATTACTTGTTCTACAGAGGCGGCAAGTATACAAAGTGTCTTATTCAGGCGTCATTTGCCGATGAAAACGGTAATGTTACGGCAGAAGGCGAAGCCTATAACCTTGAGTTGTCAACCGTAGCCCGCGCTACCAAGGCTTGCGGCGGAGTGGTTATAGTTCTCGTTGACACTGTCGTTAAAGCCGGTTCTTTGGATCCTAAATTGGTAAAAGTAGGCCGTAATCTTGTAGATTATATTGTAGTTTGTGAAGACCCTGTCAACCGTATTCGCGGCGGACTATGGCCTCATGGAGTAAAGAAGTTCAACTACTGGGAAGGTCTTTCTGGCAGGATCAAGGTTCCGATTGGATCAACGTTGACACCTATGCCTCTTGACGCGGACAAAATAATAGTCAGAAGAGCTCTTATGGAAGCTCAGGCCGGCTGGAAATGCAACTTTGGTATAGGTCTTCCGACATTCTGCGGAAACGTACTTGCAGAAGAAGGCCTTATGGATGATGTCTTGATGATATCCGAATCCGGTTCTGTAGGGGGCGTACCTGGCGGCGGCGCTGACTTTGGATGCCACTGGAACATAGAAGCTTCTGTTGACCAGGGAGAGCATTTTGACTGGTTTGACGGTACCGGTCTTGACTTCGGCGTATTTGGTCTTTCCGAGGCACAGGAAGACGGTTCTATCAACACTTCATTTTTGAACGGTGTAACTCTTGGAGTAGGCGGATTTGCCAATATTACGGCCGGAGCCAACAACGGTATGTTCATAGGTACTTTGACTGCCAAGGGAGTTAAGGAGAAGATTGTTGACGGCAAGCTCGTTATAGAGCAAGAGGGAAGTCTGAAGAAGTTTGTCAAGAAGAGCTTGCAGCTTACTTTTGACGCTAACATTTCGCTTGCCTCAGGCAAGAAACTTCTCTATATAACCAGCAGAGGCGTATTTGAGAAGGTCAAAGAAGGTTTGAAACTTATCGAGATTGCTCCTGGAGTTGATTTACAGAAACATATTCTGGATCAGATGGAGTTTAAACCGATAATTCCTCAGGGCGGACCTAAACTTATGCCTGCGGAAATATTCCAGGAAAAATGGGGCGGCGGCGGACTCAAAGCTGTTTGGGCTGCAAAAAAGAAGTAATTCTTGTTCAACAATAACACTAAAAAGGCCGGTGGGCAACGCCGGCCTTTTTAGAAATTTCAAATTAGTTACGCTTAGTTTCTATGAAAAAATCTTGACAATTTAAGAAAAAAAATTTTACCTTTGGTAAATTATAAATAATAAAATAAGAGAGGAAGATATTATGAGTAGCGATTTTTTCCCATGGTGGAGCGAAGAACACAAAAAGTTCCAGCAAGAAGTCAGAACCTTTATGAGGAAATGGGCCCCCAGAGAAATGGAACAGCGTTGGGAGCGCGATGCGGCGTTTGATTTCTATGAAGCTTTTGGAAAGACCGGTTTTACCGGAGCGGCTATACCGAAAGAATACGGCGGGCTTGGACTTGGCGTTACAGGCGGATGTATAGTAGCTGAGGAAGTTCACTCCGTTAGCCCGGGCTATGGACGCATCGTCGTAGGTAACATGATGGGCGGCGTTATGCAGGTTATTGAACACGGAACGGAAGAGCAGAAGAAAAAATTCCTGCCGAGAATGGCTGCCGGAGAAATAGGCTGCGTTGCCATAACCGAGGTTACAGCCGGAACCGACGCCGCGGGTATGGAAGTAGAAGCAAAACTTGTCGGCGATAAATATGTCATAAACGGAAAAAAACGTTTCATCGTCGGCGCAGGAATGGCCGACCACTATATTCTTTACGCAAGGACAAGCGCTGACCCTGAAATGAACAGGAAACGCAAACACCTTACGGCTTTCTGGCTCGACAGAAAAACAAAGGGTTTCACAACAGAAAGAATAAACGAAATTCTTGCTTTTGAAAACGTCCAGAACGGTTCGCTCGATTTCGATAACGTTGAACTTGGCGTAGAATTCAGAATCGGAGAAGAGGGAGAGGGCTGGGATGTCCTTATGGGCGGCCTCAATTTCGAAAGAACCCTTATATCGGGAAGCGCGGTTGCGTGGCAGAAAACCCTTTTAAGGTATGTTCAGGCTTATGCGGATCGCCGCGTTCAGTTTGGAGCCCCGACAGCTAATATCGTACTTAACCAGATGAAAATAGCCGACGTTATTATGAGGTATAAAAGCAGCCGTCTTAACACATTCTATGCCGCTTATCTGTGGGACCTCGGCGAAGATATTTCTATAGAGGCAAATTTGGTGAAAGTTCTCGGCGCCGAGGCGACAATGGCGTCGGCAAACGACACCGTACAGGTAATGGGAGGCGACGGTGTAAACCGCTGGTACCCGATACAGAATATTTTCGAAGTAGCGAAAACCGACTATATCGCGGGCGGAACTCTTGAAGCAATCCGTCTCGTTGTTTACCGTCAGGGACAAAGACTTCTCGCCGAAGAGCAGAAGATGCCTCGCCGCGTCCTGAGCGAAAAACTCGGAGTACCGCTGCCCACTTATGAACCGGTTGCTAATAAATTGGCAGTTTCTGAAGATAACGTACTGAAAGTGCTTGCCGACGACTACAGGGTAAATCAGGGACTTCACATGACTCTTGGCGACCTGAAAGTATATCTCGACGGAGACGACGCGGCGCTCACTACTGCTATCCTTGCTCTGAAAGAGAAAGACCTTGTAATGATTTACGGCAACAAGAGAACGCCGGTAATTCTGGCTAAAGCCAATTACAAGGGATTAAAACAGGCAAATCCGAAAGAATACTACAGATGGGCTCCTGAATTTGTAACGAAAGACCCGCGCAGAACGGATAGATAAGCAAAGCAAAGTAATATGCAGCAACAAAAATACGCCCCAAAAGGGCGTATTTTTGTTTAGGGGGGCTGTCCAAAATTAAAAGGGCGGCCCCGCTTATTAAACGTCGGCCTTCCAGAGGCCGTGAAGATTGCAAAATTCATATACGGCTAACGGCTTGCCGCCGCCGGGCAGTAAAAACTCAGCGACAGGTTCTTCTCCGGGATGCAAGTGACGGCTATGAGTGCCGTCTTCGCACACAAGATATATCCATTCGATAAAATGTTTATCTTCCATAGGATGCTTAACGCTGCCTACGGTAGCGGCAATCTTGTTATTTTCCTTTGTTACAACCGGTACATGCTTTTCTTTAGCCGCGTCGGTCGTGTTTGGAACGGCTTCCTGCATATTCTCCTTACAGCACTGCAGCTCGACACCGGAATCATGAGCCTTTATGGCGATATTACCGCAATGTTTACATACATAAAACTTAGAATTGTGCATAATTTCCTCCTGATACTTTTTTTAAAAAATATAATTTACTTTGGATACAGTCAAGAAATAATTAATGATTGACAAAAAAAGCGCTCTTAATAATTTAACCACGAAACTGTGGCGCGCCTTTGGAACAGGAAGAGAGAGCATACGCTAAGATTAACCTTCACCTTGAAGTTCTGAATAAAAGAAACGATGGGTTTCATAATATTTTCAGTCTGATGGCTCAGGTTGATCTTTTTGATATTTTAAAACTAAAGAGCGTTGATATTGATTCAAGCGGCGCTTCCGAAATATTCGTGGATATAGAAGTCACCGGCGGGGATTTCGGCGGCTTTGCCGCCGAAATTGACGTTACGGACAACCTCATAACAAAGGCGGTCAGTAATTTTTGCGAAGAGGCCGGAATTTCAGGCAGCTTCGTATTCCTGCTTGAAAAGAATATTCCGGCCGGCGCCGGTCTTGGCGGCGGCAGTTCGGACGCGGCCGCCGCGCTTCGCATATTAAACCGCCGGTTTGCCCTGCCGCCCGAAAATCTTCTCAGGGCGGCCTCTATGACCGGCGCCGATGTCCCCTTTCTTATGAATGGGGGGTACGCAATATGCGAGGGAACCGGAGACATAATTGAAAAATTAGACGGCGGGCTTGCCCATACAGTTGTTCTGGCGAACAACGGTATTCATGTCGATACCGGACAAGCCTACCTGCTCCTTGGCAGAAACGCGGATTCCGTAAAATCAGACGCTAACGCCACAAAGGACATTATACGCGAATTTATAAGGACCGGACGCTTGAATAAGGCCGGCAATTTTCTTATAAATGATTTTGAGCCGGTTGTTTTTGAGCGGCATCCGGTTTTAAAAAACATAAAACACAAGATGCTCGATGCCGGCGCGGATTTTGCTTTTATGAGCGGCTCAGGTTCAACGATTGCGGGTCTTTTTACAGATAGAGAAAGAGCGCTTTCGGCGCGCGAAAATCTCAGAAATGAGGCTGTTTATATTACATTAACCGGTTTTTCCGGCAATAATTGAGGCGTCGCCAAGTGGTAAGGCACCGGGTTTTGGTCTCGGTATTCCCAGGTTCGAATCCTGGCGCCTCAGATAATTTTTTTTTTCGAGGCTAATATCAAAGATATAGCGGCAATAATTCTTGCGGGCGGTCAAGGCAAACGGATGAATTCGGAGCTTCCGAAAGTGCTTCATCGGTTGAAGGACAAGCCCCTCATACTGTATGTTGCAGACAGCCTTATGGAGGCGGGCGTAACCGACCTCATCACCGTTGTAGGCTATGAGGGAGATAAAGTGCTTGAGGTTCTTCCCGCCGGCGCGAGGCATGTCTGGCAAAGAAAACAGCTTGGCACCGGTCACGCGGTAATGCAGGCCGAAGAAGCCCTTGCCGGTTTCGATGGCCGCGTTGTCGTGGCCTGCGGAGATGTTCCGTTGGTCAGTCCGCGCAGTTTCAAAAAACTCATAGACCTTTGCGAAGGCAATACCAAGGCGGCATTGCTTACGATGAAACCGGAAAACCCTGAGGGTTACGGACGCATCGTTAAGAATAAAGACGGCTTTTTCCAAAAAATCGTTGAGGAAAAAGACGCCTCGCCTCAAGAGAAACTGATCAACGAGGTGAATACCGGAACTTATGTCTTTGACAAAAAACTGCTTTTTGACGGACTGAAAAATTTGGATACGAATAACGCTCAGCGCGAATATTACTTGACCGATACGCTGGGACATATTTTAAATTCAGGCTTCAATGTCGGCGTTTTGCTTTTGGACAACCCTGTTGAGGGAAGCGGAATAAATAAACAGGATGAATTGCTTCATTTAGAGAAATATTTGGATAATTTAAACAAGGCGGATAATGTCTAAAGATATGATGAGAATTTTTTCAGGATCGTCCAATACTGCGCTGGCGCGGGAAATAGCCGAACGCGCCGGTGTTGAACTTGCGAGAATTGAACTCAGACGTTTCATGGACGGCGAAATATCGGTAAAACTGAAAGAAAATGTCAGGGGGCAGGATGTTTTTATTGTTCAATCAACCTGTTACCCGGCCAATGACCATCTTGTGGAGCTTTTGCTGATAATCGATGCCGCGATGAGAGCCTCGGCCTCAAGGATAACTGCCGTAATCCCTTATTTCGGTTATGCAAGACAGGACAGGAAAGTTGAGCCGAGAGTTCCGATCTCGGCGAAGGTTATCTCCAACATTATTCAAGCGGCCGGCGTAGGACGCGTTCTCACGATGGATCTCCACGCAGACCAGATCCAGGGTTTTTTTGATATACCTGTCGATAACCTTTTCGCGGCGCCTATTTTGATCGACTATGTCCGCTCAATGGGAATAGATGATTGCGTAGTGGTATCCCCCGATTCGGGCGGCGCGGAGAGAGCGCGCGCTTTTGCTAAAAATATCTACGCCGGACTCGCCATTATGGATAAACGCCGCGCTGAGGCCAATGTAGCCGAAGTCATGAATGTCATAGGCGACGTAAACGGCAAAAACTGCATATTGCTTGACGATATGGTTGATACGGGCGGATCAATATACAAGGCGGCGGTTGCGTTAAAAGAGAACGGAGCAAAAAATCTCTACTGTATATTCTCACATCCGGTATTGTCGGGCGAAGCCAAAATTAAACTTGAATCAGCCGGATTTAAAAAAATTATATGCACAAATACTATCCCTATCGGAGAAGAAAAAAAACCGGAAAACCTTACCATACTTTCGGTTGGCAGACTTTTCGGAGAAGCTATAAGAAGGATTCATAACAGCGAATCAGTAAGTTCGTTGTTTGCGCCTTCTCACTATTGAAATATTGAATTTAACAGGAGTTAATACTATGGCAACAAAAACATTACAAGCGGAATTACGCGATAATTTCGGCAAAAACGCCAATAACAGGCTGAGGGCATCCGGATCCGTCCCGGCTGTTATTTACGCGCACGGTCAAACTCAAACAATCAAAATAGCAGAAAAAGCTTTGTTTGATCTTTTTAAGGGCAAAATATCCGAAAACATCCTGTTTGACCTCAAAATTCCGGGAAATGAGGATGCAATGGCCTTTGTTAAAGACTATCAGACAGACCCTATTACAGAAAAAGTAACTCATCTTGATCTGTTCAGGGTAACCAAAGACGAGAAGATACAGACAAAGGTTCCGCTTGAATTTGCCGGAATTCCTGTAGGAACAAAATCAGGCGGCCGCGTTGAAATATCTCTCCATGAAATTCAGGTTGAATGCTATCCGCAGGATCTTCCTGAAAAAATTGTGGTTGATATTTCCGCTTTGGATATAGACGACAATATACATGCCAAGGGAATTACCCTTGCGGGAAATGTTAAACTTGTCAGCAATCCGGAATTGGTAATTGTAGCTATACATAGCCCCAGAGTAGAAGAGACGCCCTCGGCAGAGGTCAAAGCGTAACTTTTTATTTATTTTGGACACTTATAATAAGTTGCTAAAGAGAGAATGAAGTTGATAGAGGTTTTTCTTTGAAATTGATTGTCGGTTTTGGGAATCCGGGCGAGCGTTATGCCAACAACAGGCAAAATATCGGCTTCAAGGTTATTGATATAATAGGCAATAACGAGAGCATCGATGTACGCATAAAAAAGAAAAAATCCATCATCGGGAAAGGCAAGATTGACGGAGAAGATGTCGTTCTCCTCAAACCTCAAACTTTCATAAACCTCATAGGCGAATCTGTCCTTTATATCGCTTCTTTTCTTAGGATTAATGTAAAAGACATCATCTGCATAGTTGAAGACCCTACCCTTGAATTGGGCGAAATGCGCGTTGACTATGTATTATCCAAACTTGAGCATGAGGGCATCAAATCTATGGAAACCGTCCTCAAATCAGACCGTTTCGCCAAAGTCCGTGTGGGAGTTTCAGATAATACCGCCCCCAATATGACAATGGAAGATTTCCTTTTGCAGGATTTTACGGATGACGAGAACCTTATTTTGATCGATGTGCTTAACAAAACCGAGGAAGTTGTACGCATGCTCCTCAAGCATCCAATCGAAGATGTTCAAAACAAGTACAATCCTGAGGGCGCTCTGAAAATAAAAAAAAGGACAGTCAAGATTATACATATAGACCACCGCAAAATCAAACACTGAAAACGCGATTCTTTCCAAATAAACCCATAGCTTAGAAAATTCCTGTTGACAAAATACTCCGATCGCTGCGAAGATGTGTGCGGCGGGTTCTGCATGAATGGGTTAATACTAATCGCAATTTCAGTTGTTGTTCTTGCGTTGGCATATTTGCTTTACGGACGCTTTCTTGCCCGCACCTGGGGAATAGACCCTTCTAAAAAAACTCCTGCCTATGAATTCGAAGACGGCAAAGATTATGTGCCAACCTCGCCTTCGGTAGTTTTCGGAAATCAGTTTGCTTCTATCGCCGGCGCCGGACCTATAAACGGCCCGATAATTGCGGCTATGTTCGGCTGGCTTCCGGTATTTTTGTGGCTTTTGTTAGGCTCTGTTTTTTTTGGCGCTGTTCACGATTTTGCCACGATGTATGCCTCGGTAAAAAACAAAGGGAAATCCATAGGTTATCTCATTGAGCTTTACGTCGGCAAAACCGGGAAACGGCTTTTCCTGCTGTTCATGTGGTGCTTCTCTATTCTTATAACGGCTGCGTTTGCAGATATAGTTTCAGGTACCTTTGCCGGTTTTAACTCAAACGGCGATCGTATAAGCGCCAATGCTTCGGTTGCCTCCGCATCCTGTTTATTTATAGCCGCCGCAATTGGCCTCGGCTGGCTCATAAGGAGGATACGCGTCTCGGGTCTGGCGAGCGGCATAATAGCGATAGATCTTTTAATAGTGTGCATAGTAGCCGGAATATTTTTCCCTATTTACCTTCCGGGTTCCTCTTGGCTGTATCTTGTTTTTGGTTATATATATATCGCTTCGGTTGTGCCGATTTGGGTGCTTGGGCAGCCCAGAAACTACCTGAACTCGTTTTTGTTAATAGCAATGATTATTGCCGCGTTTATAGGCGTTGCGTTTACCGCTCCCGAAATAACTATTCCGGCCTTTACCGGATTTAAGATAAACGAAAATTATCTTTTCCCAAGCTTGTTTATCACAATAGCCTGCGGAGCCATTTCCGGATTCCACAGCATGGTTTCTACCGGAGAGACATCCAGGCAGATCAGCAACGAAAAATATATCCTCCCCGTTTCTTACGGCTCAATGCTTATCGAAACATTATTGGCCGTTCTTGCGTTGATTTCCGTAGGTTCTTTGGCCGTCAACGGAAAATTACCTTCCGGGCCGCCTCCTGTCATTTTCGCAACAGCCGTATCCGGCTTTTTGCATCAAATAGGGCTGCCTGAAAATATATCATATACCATTGTATCTTTAGCTATTTCGGCTTTTGTGCTTACAACCCTTGACGCGGTAACCAGACTTGGGCGCATCGCTTTTCAGGAACTTTTCATGCAGGAAGAGGGAGAAAAAAAACTATTCATTCAAAATTTTTTAAGCAAAACTTATGTAGCTTCGGCCTGTACCATCGCTTCTGCCTATTTTTTGTCAATTAACGGTTATCAAAAAATTTGGCCTATATTCGGCGCGTCAAATCAGCTTCTCGCGGTTCTTAGCCTTGTGGCTTGCGCAGTATTTATTAAACACACGCGCAGGCGCGGCTTTATGCTGGTTATTCCTATAACTATTATGATGGCAATTACATTTACCTCGCTTATTTTAAGCATAAAAACTAAAATAATGATGCTCCTTAACAATACATTTGACATGGCAATTGACGGTTTCCAGTTTATTATCCTGATTTTGCTCCTCATTCTTGGTCTCATAGTATTTATTTCTTGCGGGGTGAAACTTTTAAAAAAAATACCTGATTCCATTGCAATTAATGAAAGCGCTAACATTACTTAAAAATAATATTTTCCGCCTTTTCACAAGCGGCAGAATCGAAAACATTCATGATGAAACCGCAATGGATGAAATTGTCCGTCTTATCGTCATCAATCTTACCTATACCGGAGCTTCGATTCTTATAATAGCCATAGGTATCAGCAGAATGCGCTTGTCCATGGTGAACAGCGGACTTCTGCTCCTTATCATAGGGTTTTTGATATTCATTAACATCTTGCTTCTGAGGACAGAACTGCCCTTTATTGTGGGCGGCTCTATTGTAATAACTCTTTTCGGGATATTCTGCGGCATGCAATTTTTTTCACAAAATGAACCGAACGACTTCAGCGGATTGTGGATATATTCGTATCCGTTAATGTCTATCTTTACCCTTAGTCTGCCTTTAGGACTGCTGCCTGCCATACTTTTATTCGGCGTGGTAATATCGCCTGTTTTTTTCGCCGAAATGTCGCATTTCTACTACAATCAGGATTATACCGTTATTTGCGTAGTATATCTGTTTATCATGTCGCTTACAGTAGTATATGAGTGGGTCAAACAAGTAAAAGATGAATGGGTACTGCGGCTGACCGGAGACCTCAGAGCGGCCAGAGAGAAAGCCGAGCAATCTAATTTGGCCAAGAGCAATTTTCTTTCAACAATGAGCCACGAAATGCGTACCCCAATGAACGCCATTATAGGCATGAGTACGATTGCCCGCTCGACCTCCGACAAGGAAAAGATAGAGTACTGCTTTGTAAAGATTAACGAAGCCTCTGTCCACCTGCTTGGAGTCATAAATGATATTTTGGATATGTCCAAGATCGAAGCCGGTAAGTTTGAGCTATCCTATTCGCAGTTTGATTTCAAGGAAATGATCGAAAGGGTTGCAAGTATGATCAGTTTCCGCGTAAACGAAAAAAACCAACACTTTGAGGTAGTACTCGACCCTAATACTCCGACAAGTGTTACGTTAGACGAACAAAGACTTGCCCAGGTACTCATGAACCTTTTATCAAACGCCAACAAATTCACGCCTGAAAGCGGTCATATTACGCTCTCGGTTGAGATTCTCGAAATCAACGGCTCGGAATACACTACAAAAATCGCCGTAACCGATACCGGAATAGGCATCACCCCAGAACAGAAAAGCCGCCTCTTTTCACCTTTTGAACAGGCCGATGGAAGCACCGCCCGCAAGTATGGCGGCACAGGGCTCGGCCTTGCTATATCTAAAGCCATAATAGAATCCATGGGGGGGGAAATATGGATTGAGTCCGAGATGGGCGAAGGTTCATCCTTCATTATCGAATTTAAACTGGAAGCCAATTTAGACAATGTTGAATCCGCCGCGAAAGATTTAACAGAACATGGGATCGATGCCATCAAAAATGAACCTAATATGTTCTCCGATTATGTTATAATGCTTGCTGAGGATGTAGAACTCAACCGTGAAATAATCGCCAACATACTCGAACCTACGGGAATTGCAATTGAATACGCGGAAAACGGCGCGGAGGCCGTTAAAATGTTTCAGGAGTCGCCCTCAAAGTACCGGCTTATACTCATGGATATTCAGATGCCTGAAATGGACGGCTTTGAAGCCAGCCGCCGAATCAGGGCATCCGGGCTTGAAGAGGCCGAATCTATTCCGATAGTAGCTATGACCGCAAACGTGTTTCGCGAAGATATTGAAAAATGCCTTGCGGCTGGCATGAACGCGCATCTTGGAAAACCTATAGAAGTAGACGAATTGATAAAAAAATTAAAACAATACCTATTGGCTTAAAAACATCCCGTATAATACCATTTAAAACTCACGGTTTTGTTTTACCGCCAAGAGCCCTATGGGCTATATCAGAACGGTAAAAGGCTCCTTCAAACGAAATACCGCGAAGCGCGCTGTAAGCCGTATCCCTCGCATCCGCAAGAGTGCGGCCTGTGGCGGAAACATTAAGAACACGCCCGCCTGATGTCACTATCTGCCCGTTTTTTTCTTCGGTCCCGGCATGAAAGACAGTTACGTTTTCAACCCCGGCGTTCAAACCTGAGACAGGCTTCCCCTTTTCGTATGCCCCGGGGTAGCCCGCTGAAGCCATCACTACCGTTATAGCGTGCATATCCGAAAAAGATATTTCCTGCTTATCTATGTTTCCGCTTACGGCCGCGCCTATGATATCGCCCAAACGCTCATTGAGAAGCGGAAGAATGACCTGCGTTTCGGGATCTCCTAAGCGCGCGTTAAACTCAAGAACATTAAGTTTATCCTTGTTTATCATTAGTCCGGCATAAAGAACGCCTTTAAAAGGAACGCTTTCTGCGTTCATGCCGTCTATCACCGGCTGCATTATTTCTTTTTGTATACGCTCCATCAAGGCAGGGGTGACAACAGGCGCGGGCGCGTAAGCGCCCATCCCTCCGGTATTCGGACCAATATCGCCTTCAAAAACACGTTTGTGGTCTTGGGCGGCAATAAGACATTTTATACGGACGCCGTCCGAAATGCCGAGAACCGAAGCTTCCTCGCCTTCAAGGTAAGTTTCTGTAAAAACCCTTGTATTTTCTTTTACATTAGAATTTATGAAATCAAGCGCCTCAAACCTGTTTGTGGGTATTGCCACCCCCTTGCCTGCCGCCAAAGCGTCCAATTTAATTACAAGGGGATATATATTTTCTTTTTCGATAAATTCCATAATTTCAGCCTTACCGTTGAATTCACGGGATTCGGCAGTAGGGATTGAATATTTTTTCATTATATATTTAGCGTATAATTTGCTGCTTTCAAGCATGGCAGCTTTTTGGGTGGGGCCGAAAACCGGAATATTTTTTTCTGTCAGGAAATCAACGATCCCGGCGGCAAGAGGCACTTCCGGGCCTACCACAACCATGTCTATACCCACCGAGGCGCAAAATGAAGCAATTCTGTCAAAGTCATCTATGGCAATATTTACCCGCGAGTCCGAGGGAATTCCGCCGTTTCCGGGCAAGGTGAAAACCCGCGAGGCGCTGCCGTCGCTTAGAAGCCTCCAGGCTATGCAATGCTCTCTCCCGCCGGAACCTATAACAAGATATTTCATAGTTTCAGCATTGATTTAAGGGATGCCGTTGTCAAGTTATTATGAAAACAAAAAAGCTGCCCTGGGCAGCTTTTTTGTTTTCAGCGTTATTTGTTATTTCTATTCTTCTATTGCTTCCTCTACTTCCTCTACTTCCTCTACTTCCTCTACTTCCTCTACTTCCTCTACTTCTACTTCTTCGGTATGATCAACTAAATCTTGTTCGGCCGTGACCACTATTATATCAACACGCCTGTTTAACGCCTTATTCGCCGGAGTATTGTTCCTTGCTATAGGCCTTTTGGCGCCGAATCCTATTGCTTTAAAAAGCGATTTGTCAAGATCCGTGTTTTTAAGCAGGTAGTCAAGAACCGCGTTTGCTCTCGCCTCTGAGAGTTCTTCGTTGTCCCTAAAATTTACCCTGGTAATGGGGTCAGAGTCGGTATGCCCCGCTACTAATATTCTATGCTCCGGATAGTTTTTAAGAATCTTCGCTATCTTATTCAAAGCAGGGTAAACATTTCTTTTGAGGGTTGCCGAACCCGGGTCAAAGGATATACGGTCATTAATATTGATGATTATGCTTTTTCCGCCGTTTGCATCCGGTATGCGGATATTGCCGTCTCTAATCTCGCCCCTGAGTTCATTCCTGAATTCTTTCTTTTGAGATTCAAGTCTGTCAATTTTCTCTTTTTGAGTGCGAACACGGTCTTTGCATTCCTCAAGCTGAGCATTCAAATCTTCGATGGCGGCCTCAAGGGCTGCTATTTTTTCTTTATCGAACTGCGCGCTCATATCTTTGTTTATATCCGCATCATCAGTCTTATTTTGCAGACCCTCTTCTCTCTGAGCCTCCAGCTGAGCCTCCAGTTCTCTTATTCTATCAAGGAGTTCTTTCTCGCGGGCCGTAGGATCGACATTCTGGGTTGAAGATTGATTTGCCTGATTCTGACTCGCGTCTTTATCTGCCTGATAATCATAGAGAGTCTTTCGCCC
>Ga0082212_10006007_pt1 | contig 16417 bp, 13 predicted proteins | sample TergutNt197P3_FD_71548 | JGI IMG/M metagenome (GOLD analysis project Ga0082212, IMG submission 71548) | Neocapritermes taracua P3 segment gut microbial communities from Petit-Saut dam, French Guiana - Nt197 P3 | ecosystem: Host-associated > Arthropoda: Insects > Digestive system > Gut ... | reverse complement strand
TTCTATACTCCGCCTGAAGCGGCTGGAGCCTCACACCAAAGCTGTGCTGGGCGCCATGCGCCTTTGCGAACATGCCAAAGTGCCTTGGCGGATTCTTACCCAAAAGGCCGCGGAAAGCGAAACCCTTGGCGGCTATCCCATCCTCCTCCTCCCTGAGGTCTTCATCCTGACGGAAAAAATGACGGAGGTTCTCACCCGCTATGTGCGGGAGGGCGGCCTGCTGGTCGCCGCCCATGACACGGGTTTGTACAACGATCATGGCGTCCGGATGGACCGAAACACCCTAAGCGGCCTTCTGGGCGTCGATGTGATCCATACTGACAACCGGTATGCCCGCAACGGCTGGGGCGCTTACCTGCGGCCAACCGGTCCCTTTGCCCCGGGGCGCTACGGAGAAACCACGCCCCCTGTCTCCAGCCGGTTTAACAGCACGAAAGCGGACGGCGCGGAAGTGCTGATGGAGTACAGGTTACCTGCCGTACCTGTGGATGACGGGCATTGGGTCAACTGGTGGAGCCCGCCCCCCGGCCCGCTGAGCGGGGGCGCCGCCCTCACCAAAAAGCAGACCGGAAAGGGCCTGGCTTTCTATGCGGGCTTCGATCTATTCACCATGGCGGCCGACCGGGAATACCCCCATCTGAACGACCTTATGACCGGCATCCTGCAATACGCATCGGCACCGCCCCCCATCCGTCTGGAAACAGACACGCCGGACTATTTGTATACCGGCTTCTTTGAAAACGGGACCAAGCTTTACCTCCACCAGATCATCCATCCCCCCAAGCACTATGACGGTATGATTCCGGCTGTGCCGGGCGGCGCTGCGGTATTGCCCAAAGACATTCCGGTGAAGGAGGCTTGGCTCGTGTACCCAGTCCGCCGGGAGCTGGCTGTCTCCGTGGAAAAAGACGCCCAGCGGATTGCGCTGCCCAGCGTCGAAACAAACTCCATCGTGGAAATCACGCTGTGCGAATAAGCCGCTGCCTGCAGCCCTAAGCTGTTTCGTCGTTTATATGTTGACAAATATCATAAACAAATATATAATATGTTTGTTTCAATTCTGTCCTTAGCTGATTGATCCCCCGTAAAGGAGGCCCGTCTATGGACTACGGCAAGCTCACCATCGAAGAGATCCGAAAGGGCTATCATAAAGAATCCAGCGCCTACGTCTGCGATCATTGCGGCCAGGCTTTTCCCGAAGGGCAGGTCTTTGCCCTGGACGGATGCTTCTACATGGCCGAGCAGGCCGCCGCCAGGCATATGGAGGAGCGGCATGGCGGAAGCGCGCGGTTTTTGCTGCGCTCTCCGGTCAAGTACAACAACCTGACGGACAACCAGCGGGAGTTGCTTGCGCATTTTGAGGCGGGCCTGTCCGACGGCGAGATTGCCAAAAAGCTGGGCATATCCCCCTCCACGGTGCGGCACCAGAAGTTCATCTTCCGGGAGAAGGCGAAACAGGCCAAGCACTACCTGGCTGTTTTCGGACATGTCTTCGAGGGAGCCCCGGAAAACGGGGAATCTCTCGTCCCCATCCATAACCACGCCACCTGCTGCGACGACCGCTATGTGATTACCCGGCAGGAGAGGGACCGGATTTTGAAAACGGCCTTTGAAAGCCTCTCTCCCCCGCTGCTGCGGCACTTTCCCGCCAGGGAAAAGAAAAAAGTGGCGGTTCTGTCCGTCATCGCGGAACAATTCGCCCCGGGTCAAAAATACTCCGAAAAAGAAGTAAACCAAACCCTCAAGCCCATATATGAGGACTACGTCCTCATCCGCAGGACCCTGATCGACTACGGCTTCATGGACCGGGCCAAGGACGGCTCCACCTATTGGCTACGGCAGGGATAACGCGTAAGGGGATGGCGCAGTGCACGGGCTCGACCGAAAAAGCATAACCCGTATGGTCGGCAATGTTTTTCTTGAACAGATGTTCCTGATGTCCATGCTGACCATCAACGGCATCATGGTCAGCCACGCGGGCGCCGACGCGTTATCGGGCGTCAGCGTGATCGACCAGGTACACCTGTTCATGTCCTTTTTGTTTCTCTGCTCTGCCTATGGCGTTGTGGTGGTAGTCGCGCAAGCCATAGGAGCGGACAGGTACCATGAGGTACCCGGCATAGGCCGGCAGGCTTATCTCATGAGTTTGGCGCTGTCCGCCTTCTGTATGCTCGCAGCGATATTTCTGGGAGGCCCCGTCTGTTCCCTGCTGCTTGGCAAGGCCGAACAGGCCATTTTCGACAGCGGGCTGCTCTATCTGCGCGTATACGCGCTTTCCTATCCCTTCTTCGCGTTTTACTCGGTCAGCATCAGCATTCTGCGCGGCAGGGGCAACACCCGCGCCCCCATGATCATATCCGTGGCGATGAACCTTGTAAACATCACGCTGAACGCCCTGTTTATCTATGTGTTCAACCTCGGGGTTATCGGGGCCGCGCTTTCGGTGATCATCGCCCGCGTCTTCGCGGCGCTGCTGTGCGCGGCGCTGATCCGGCGCGCGGGGCTGTACGGGCGCTACCGGGAGTTTTTCACCTTCAAGCCCACCGGCCGCTACATTCGCTCGCTGACGCAAATGGGGATGCCTCCCGGGCTGGAAAGCCTGCTGTTCCAGATTGGCAGGATCGTCATCAACATGATCGTCGTTTCGGCGGGCTCGGTCCATATCGCGGCCAACGCCATCGTCCTGAACGGCATGGATATGGTCGGCTGCGGCGGCTTAGTGGCTTATACCATAGGCATCCCCATGATGGGCTGGGCAAAGGGCCAGGGCGACCGGGCGCTGATGAAAAAAACGATGCGCAACACCCTGCTGATGAGCCACGGCTTTCTCGCGGTAACGGCATTGGCGATGATGCCTTTGATTCAGTGGGTTGCCGGCCTATACAACGTGGACCCCGAAGCCTTGCGGATCGGGCGGCTCTCCATCCTGACATACGGGTTCGCGTCCGTGCTGCTCTATCCGTCCTGTTTCGTCATACCCGGTGTGCTGCGCGGCGCGGGAGACGCCCGCGTACTGGCCGGGTTATCCGTCGCGGTGGTATATACCGTGCGTATTCCCGCCACGTACATCTTCTGCCTGGTGCTCCGGCTGGGCGCTTTCGGCGCGGTGCTGGCCATGCTGACCGACTGGGTTTTCCGGGCGTCCGGCTGCATCCTCCGCATGGCGCGCGGAAAATGGCTTCCGCCCGCGGCGCCGGCTGAAGCCCCTTCCCTTCAATAGCATTGCGGCGCGGACAACATCAAGCAGCATGCCGGCTTCCGCCGGAATGTGCTGACCCTTCATTCCCACTATCTCCCTTTCGGTTCGGCGGCTGCCCCTGCACGGCGTACGCTCGCCGGCGCGATCCGTGCCGATACGCGCCCTATCGCCCAAACGATACGCTGCCCTAACGGCGGATCACAACCCCTGCCGCAAACCCCGTCAGCAGGCCCGCGCCAATACCAGCCAGAGCCAGCACGGGCGCGTAGTACAGCAGGTTCGCGCTGCCCACCAGCGCAATGGCCACCAGCAGCTGCCCGGCGTTATGCAGCAGCGCGCCCGTGACGCCGCAGCTGATTACTCCAAACCCGGTGAAACGGTGCATCATCTGCATACCCAGGAGGCTTAACGCGCCGCCGGCCAGGCTGAAGGCCAGGCTGAAAGGATTGCCGAACAGCAGCGCGCTTAGCAGCACCTTAACAAGCATCAGCCCCGCCGTCAAAGCCGGCGGCAGGAGCCACACGCCGTAAAGCAGCACCGCGTTGGACAGTCCCGGCTTGATGCCGGGGATAGCCGGCACCAGCGGGATCTGACTCTCCACATAACCCAGCACCAGCATCAGGGCGGTCAGCAGCCCGCACAGAGCTACGCGGAAGGAGGCTGTTGCCTCCTTCTTTTTATCGAATATCTTCATGGTTCTCCCCTTCGCCTCCGGCCGCAGACGCCGGAGGCGGTTCGGCCGCCTCCAGCAATTCCACCACCAGCCGGTGGGGCGCGCACACGATCATGGCCATCAAGGGCCTGGAATCCCAGTTGTCCGGCGTAACCGGCCCCTGATACACGCAGAGCTGGTTGTGGCAGCTGGAGGATTCCATCTCCACGCCCCCGGGCCATACACGCAGGGTGTTCACCTTCCCCTCCCCCTGATTCACCACCACCCGTTCCTCCCGGGTCAGGGGCAGAAGCGCCGCCTCTTCCCCGCCGACTTGATAACGGATATACAGCCGGGGTTCCTGTGTCCCGATTGGCCCCCGCCGGAAGAAGGGCAACGCAAGAAAGGCGCCTGCCGCAAGCGCCAGGAGCGATCCGATCAGGACGATGTCCTTCTTATGAATCATCTTCTTGCTCAAGCGGATCATTCCTTCACCGCGCCGGCGGTAAACCCTTTGATAAAATTCTTTGAAACGGGTATAAATATGGCGACTACCGGCACCAGCACGATGACCGATCCGGCAAGCAGCAAGCCCCAGTCGATATACTGATCGGCCGTAAAGTCCACGAGAGACTGCGTAATGGTTCTGTTAATGTTGCTCTGAATGAGTATGCTCGCGAACGTATATTCACCCCAGGCAGTGATGAAAGAGTATGCGAGTACCATTACCAGTCCAGGCGTCGCCACGGGCAGCAATACCCGAATGAACGTTTGAAAAGGCGTCGCTCCGTCGACGAAAGCGGCCTCCTCCAGCGATGGGGGAACGCGGTCAAAAAAGGATACGAGTATCCATGTGCAAAACGGCAGGGTTAACCCTGCGTAGGTTATGATGAGCGCGAGGTAATTATCGGTTATCCGCGCCAGGCTGAACATTTTATACAGCGGAACCAGAAGTATGATCGTAGGAAAAACATAAAGGAACAGCATGCTGTTGAGCATCACCTTTTTCCCGATATAATTGTGCCTGGAAAACCCGTATGCGGCCAGGCTGCCAATCGTACAGGTCAGGAGCGCCGTGCAGATCGACACAAACATGCTGTTAAGCAAATAACGCGGAAAATTTTTATTGGAGCTCGTTGCCTTGAACAGCGAAATAAAATTATCCAGGGTGGCGTTCCTGGGGAATAATTTGGCCCGCGCCATCACTTCTTTCAGCGGCTTAAACGCGGAGAGCAGGATATAAACAAAGAGCCCAACCGAATATGCGACAATCAGCGCGATGATGATATTCTTGATCATTGACGCGGCGGTCCGCCCAATGCGCAATTTTCTATTCATTCTCGCTATTCCCTCCTCTCATGAGGCTGAAATAGGCCGCTCCGATGATGAGCAGGATCGCGGCGATCACCACGGCGACCGTGGAACTCATACCGAGCTGCATGGTTTTAAACGCGGTTCGATACACCATGATCGGCAGTGTTTGCGTGGTAATGTTGGGCCCTCCCTGCGTAACCATCCAGATCATATCAAAGGCGTTGAAGCCCCAAACGAATATTAAAAAGCTGGTAAACCAGAGCATCTTGCTGATAATCGGATATGTGATGCGGAAAAAGGCTTGGAATGCGGTTGCCCCGTCGACTTGCGCCGATTCGTATACATCCCCCGGTATGGTCTGCAGGGCCGAGAGTATCAGCAGCACGCCGATCGGAATGGCTTTCCACGAATTCAGGAAGACCAATGTGAACATCGCGTTTTCAACGCCTAAAAAGTTGATGGCCGAGTCGATCAGGCCCGACCCGATGAGCAGCTCGTTCACAATGCCGATATTCGGCAGCAGCACCCAGCGAATCACGCAAGCGATTGCCGCCGTCGGAACGATCCACGGAAGAAGAACCGCCGTTCGGACAAGGCTGATACCCTTCATTTTTCGATTCAGCGTCACCGCGATGGCAAACGCAAGGATCATCTGCAAAATCAAGTTCCCAAAAGCCCATATTCCGTTGTTTTTCAGGCTTTGCCAGAATGTTGGATCCTGGAAAAGGGCGCTGTAGTTGTCAAACCCTACATATTCGCCTTCCGCGCCCCCAAACGGAAGTTTATAAAATGAAAAATTTGCGGTTCGAATGATCGGATACAGGTACGTGAACGCAAGGATCAACAGGAGCGGCAAAATATAGAGATACTTCGCAACCCTGCGCTCATAACGCTTTCCACGCTTAATACCGCTTCCTCCTTCGGCGCGCCCGCGGATGAAACCAAGGAGGGAAATCATGAGACCTCCCTCCCTGGCAGGCTCGCGGAGCAACTTTCGGCTAATAAGCCTCAGCGAAGCGGCTGAGACAGCTTTTCCATTTCGGCAGCGCCCCAGGCGGCCGCTTCCTCGGGCGTCATCTCGTTGGTCAACACTTTGGAGAGCGTCGCGGACAATACGTTGGCGCCGACGATATCCCCGATGCCGTTGTTAATCCAGTGCCCATATTCAAAGCCATAAAGCGTGGAGTACTCCAATGTCGCCACCGCGTCCTTATTGACGTCAAGATAGCGCTGGATGATCGCGTTATTCCAGTAGCCGTCATATGCCGCCGCCGCTTCCGTACAGGGAATGAAACTGCCGGGCTCCATTTCGCAGGTAAAGTTAATGTTGATTTCCGGGCGCATGATGAACTTCATGAATTCCTTCACAACAGGCAGGTTGCCCCGCTCTTCGCATTGCGTAAATACGACGATATCGTTGGGATACGTCAACGAGCCGGGCTTCGCGCCCTCTTGATAAAGGGGCATGTGGGTCAAGGCGAGGTCGTCCGAATCCAGCTCGTTCATCCGAATTTGTACGCCAGGCAGGTAGGGCGCCATTGCGCATACGCCGACCACGAGATTCATCTCAATCTCGCCCCACATCCATGAGTCGGAACCGACGGGCGAATTCTGGTAGAGTTCTTTGTAGTACGTCAGCACATCGACCGTTTCGGGGCTGTCAAACGCGATGCTGCCGTCTTCGTTGAAGAATTTCGCGCCGCGGGACGCCATAAACATATACGCTTGCTCGTCTACAAAGAGGTTCCTGCCGCCCCCCAAGCCGACGCCGTAAACGTCGCCATTGCCACGGCTTGTGATATCCGTTGCCATCGCCAGCATTTCATCCCAGGTCTTGGGCGGCTGATCGTAGCCAAACTCTTGAAGGATGGATGGCCGGTAGCATAACGCGAATGGCATAGTGGCTACGGGCAGGCCCCAATACTGATCCTGGTAGTTGTACATGCCCAGCACGTCGGAATATATCGAGTATTGGGCGTGTACTTCCTCGACAACATCCGTAACAGGCAGGATGATACCCGCATTGTAACAGGTAACCATCAGATCGGGGATGCCGAACTGAAAATCCGGCGCCTGCTTCGCTTCTACCGCCGCGAACAGCTTGGATGTCGCTTCACCCCAGCCAACGATTTCCTGACGCATTTTGACGTTTGGATACATCTCCGTAAATGCCGCGATAAGGCGGTCAAAGGCCGCCACCCGATGCTCCGGCGATTCGTGATGCCAGAATACGACGTCATAGGTTTGATCGGGATCAATGCCGTTTCCTGTTTCCGCCAGGGATACGCATCCAACCGTGACTGACAAGAGCATGACCAAAACGACGACGATAACCCCTATTTTTTTCATGTAAACCCCTCCCTTATTATTGATGAGCTGCACACAGCAGCTACAGCATCTTCACGCGGCGCCAGTATTTTTCTTCCAAAGCGGCGTTAAGCTCGTCGCCATTGACCGTGTTTGCGCTGCACCATACCGGCGGAGTAAAACCTTTGGATATACAGTACCTGATCGCCTCTTCCTCCATTCTTCTAACGATATAGGCGTCCGTTATGGTGGAGATGGGCAGGAACGAACGGTCGAATCCGTCGATTACCGCCACATTGTCGCCTATGGGGTTGTAATCCTCGATCATCAGATCGGCGATGTCGCGCATGTTCTTTTTAGACGGATGGCGGGTATGATGATCCAGGGGAATCCCGTCCTGCCAAACGGAGCTGGATACCGCGATTACCGTTGCGCCGCGCTTTTTGCAGGACAGGCATGCGTCAATAGCGGCCGCGTGTACGCCGATATTGTTGAATATGACGCAAACATCCCCTTCTTCGATACGAAAGTAATCGACGATCGCCTCAAAGTAACCCGGAACGCGTTCGACGCGAATCGATCTGGTGCCGCCGTTCAAAGGCGAACTGGAAATATCGAGAGCCGGGCTGACGCAGGCAAAGCCGCCCGCGCGGTGAGACATGTCCAGCACCGGCACATAGGTATGCCCCCCCGTGCCGAACAGCCATATCAAGCCGTCCTCCATAATCTTGTCGCCCATGATCCTGCCGGCTTTTTTCATGTTTTGCGCTTGCTTTTCCTCGATTGCATCCAGGAACTCTTTGCAAATCTCCAGAAACGATTTTTCTTTCAGATTCACAGGGTAATTGCGCGGCCAATGATCCGGTATTTTTTTGTCCATCTTCATCCCTCCCGCCTGATTTTATGCCATGGATTTATCATAAGTAGAGCATATTGATAAGCTTTTCCATAATGCTGCACTGATTCCGCTCATTCCATAAAAAATCTGCCGGGTCCGCTCAATTGTCAGAACGCTAATGATGAGGTAATGATACTGGATACCCTCGGATTTGTCAACCATTATTAAGGAGCGCGCTGTTTGGCAGTCACCGCGATCGCGAAAGGGCCTCCCCCATTTGACCACGCGCCTGAAATATGCTATATTCATAGAAATACAAAGGGGTTGATACCATGTCCGGACACAGCAAATGGGCCAACATCAAAATCAAGAAGGGCAAGACGGACGCTGTTCGCGGCAAGGTTTTCACCAAAATCGGGCGTGAGATCGCCATCGCCGTACGGGAAGGCGGCGGCAACCCGGACAGCAATTCCAAACTCCGGGACGTGATTGCCAAAGCGAAAAGCAACAACATGCCCAACGACAACATCCAGCGCTCCATCAAAAGAGCCGCCGGCGAGATGGGCGACGTGACCTACGAGGAAGTCACTTACGAAGGCTACGCCCCGGGCGGCGTCGCCGTCATCGTAGAAGCCATTACCGACAGCCGCAACCGCACCGCCAGCGATGTCCGCCACTGCTTCGCCAAAAACGGCGGCCAGATGGGCGTTACGGGCAGCGTAGGCTTCCTCTTTGACAGGAAGGGCCTCATCATCATTGAGCGCACCGCCGGTCTGGACGAGGACGAGCTGATGATGGCCGTTCTGGACGCCGGCGCCGAGGATATGCACACCCTGGACGACGCCTTTGAGGTGACGACTGACCCGGCCGATTTCTCGGCCGTCCGCGAAAAGCTGGAGGCCCAATCCCTTCCCATACTCAGCGCGGAAGTGCAGATGCTCCCCCAAAACACCCTCGCACCCCCGGATGAGGAATCGCTGCAGAAAATCCTAAAATTGCTGGACATGCTGGAGGACAGCGACGATGTGCAAAATGTCTGGCACAACGCCGATCTGCCGGAAGAGGAGGAGGATTAGGTCCTTCTAAAGGCCACCCCAAACAGCACGGGGCAGCTCAGCATCATAGGGAATGCATACCGCACCAGCGCGCAGGGACCAAGGAGAAGGGTCAACAGATTGCCAAACAAGAAGGCGCAGGAAAGCAAGGCGGCCTTTTGTTTGGCATATATTGCATACACCGCCGCAAAAGCGAGCAGCCATGTGAAAAAGGCTGGGCTGAACAGCGCGGATACTACGGGAACGGACAGGTATTCATTGGCGGAGAACAAGCGCTCATAGAGATTTTCCAAAGCCGGAAGCAGGGAATGATGCTCCACGCCGTATCCCGGAATGGTATCCGTCATCAAATAGCCCTGCCGGCTATCCAGGCCGGCCCCATAAACCTGCGCATAGGACGTGTCATCCAGATGCCAAAACCCTATGTTCGCAAGCAAAAAAGCGTCGATGTACTCAAAGGGGTATTGGGCCAGCAGCTTTGACCAAAGGCGCATAAACTCCCCCAGGTTGTTCATGCCGATCTCGGCGTACCCCTTGACGGGATCCGCTGTATAGTACGTATAGTATCGGGCTTTCGGGAGTATTTCCTCAATTTCCGCCGCGCAGTCCAGCTCCTCCAGATGGCGCTTGTAAACCCTGGAAACCTGCTGTATGGGGATATTGAGCAACTCTCTTCCGGGACCCGGCTTCACCCGGACAACCTTCTGCAGTCCAAGGGAAACTGCCCCAAAGAGAACCATGCCGGCGAGCATCAGGGCGGCAAAACGCAAACGAGCCTTCTTTTCCCGGATCAGGATGACGCCAAAGACGAGACCGAACGCCGCCACGAAAACCGCATTGTTGCGCAGGAGGCAGATCAGCGCCAGGGAAAGAACCAGGCGAAGCATAAACGGAACGCTCCGAAACCGGGAAGGATCCGCGTATCCTTGGTGCAGATACAGAGCCGACATCAGAAAGGCCGGAGCGTAAAGAGCATCCTTGGTGGCGCTGATAGCCAGCAAAGGGCACGGGGGGAAAAAGGAAAAAAACAAAAGAACCAACACCCGGATCAGCCGGCGGCAGTTCAGGCGGCGGAGGTACAACAGGGCGTAGGCCAGCGTCAGCGCGATCAGGATCATTTGCACGCCAGTATAGAGGGCAATGCCTGTGTTGTGGGAGCCCATCCGCCCCCCCAGGTTGTAAAATCCGCCCAGCATAAACGTATGGAGCAAGGGATGATGGGTGGTATAGGAAGCCCTGCCTGTTTCGTAAATCTGCTTTCCTACATCATAGGTGAAGATACCCGGATAATACGCTAAAAACACGGGAAGCCAACAAAGGAGCAGAATCGCCGTGTACCCCGCGAAAAGGAGCCGTTCACTGCAGTTGGCGGCCGAATCTGAGGCGGAGACCCGCGAGCGGGCGGCTTTTTCACAAAAACGGCAGGCCCGGCCAACAAGGAAAGCGGCGGATGGGGATACGCAAAGAGCCGCGCCGAACACGCAGAACACATCCCCAATGCCGCCGAAAGACCTATGAGCTTGGACTCCCACAAAAAAGGACAGCGCCAGCAAAAAACCCAACCACCAGGCACAGCGCGCCATTCGCCGGTCTTTTTCCACAAAGAACCGGCGGTTTGCCGCCGTCAGCGCCGAAAACGCCGGCAGCCATAGAAAGGAATGAGGCGTTTCAGCGGAGGGATAGTAAAAGAGGATATAAAGAACCGCCAAATAGGCAGCCAATGCGGATAGGCCCCAGGAGAGTGCTTTTCCCATCCGCAAAGACCCCGCGCTCCTTCTCGTACCCATGCACATCGGTCCCTTCATCTGCAAAATGGCAGGTTCAGTATATCTCCTCAGACAGTCGGACGGAATCCAGGCCGTAATACTTGGCAAACCCCAGATTAGGCCGCCAGTTTGAGTCTCCGGAGAGGGTCACGCCGTCCCGGAAGATGTCGTACTTAGACCTGCTCCTGATGCCGAAGACCACCACCTCCGTCACGCCCGCGTCCCGCTGGGCCAGCGCCTCCGCCACCCTGGCTTCGGCCATGCGGTAGCGTTCATAATTAAGGGGCATCGCCCAAAGGAATGTCAATACGGCAGTCAGCGCCAGGCCGGCCACCAGCCCGTGCCAGAGCCGCCCCGCCAGGACTTGCTCCAGGGACGGGATCAGTATACCGCAGGCGGCCAGCAGCATCACAACCCACCCAAAGGCGGCCCGCTGGGGATATCGGTCGGCTAAGATCATACCCAGGTTGCAGAGCATGGCGCAAGCGGCCAACCCCAGGGAGAGCCAGAGGCGCTCCCTGAGGTTGGGACTTCCGCGGGCCAGAAAGAACAACACCGCATATGTCAGGAGCAGCGGCCACTGATCCAGCGCCATTCCCACACAAAGGGAAAAGCGGGACAGGTAGCCGCCCAAGCCGCTCTTCGCCACGGTCATGGCAGGAGAGCCCACCAGCACAAGGTACCCAAGGCAGGCCATCCCCAGCATACCCCAAAAATACGCGGGAACCCTCTGCTTTTGCCAACACAGCCACAGGATGCTTAGGGCCATCATGCAGATCATCCCCAAAGACATGTTATCAATCACATTCCCCGCCAGCAGCGCCAGCAGTCCATATAGCCCTTGAACCCAAGGCCGTTTTTGACCTCCGCCCCGGATCAGAACCGCCTGTTTAAAGGGCCGCAGAGCGTGGAGGATCATCGTCATGCCCCATAGATAGTTGCACGATCCGTCCAGCCAGAGGACCGCAACGCCGAAAACCGGCGCGAACAGAAATACCGCCGATAAAACGGCCAGGAGCAGCGGCCAGTCATATTTCTTCCCGCCGCTGACGAGTCCATAAAAACCCAGCAAAAAAGCCACAAACATCGCCCCGTTGGCCAGGTTGAACACGGTCTTTCCCAACAGGAGCATCACTTGAGCAAGTCCGTTGGTGACGACGCGCCCGCTGTGGATGAGATAATGGATCCGAAGTGAGGGAATCAACTCCCCGAGAAACCGCAGCCGTTCCCCCGTAGCGAAGTTGTGCAAGTAGGAATAGTCGTCCGCCTCCAGGGGCGTAAAGCAGCTCATGATCCAAATGGCCGCAAAAGCAATCACCAGAATACCGACGAAAACGCCCCTGTTCGCCCTTTCCGTCATCGGCCTCCCCCTCTTTGCGCTGATTCTTTCCGAATGATACCGTAAGACCGGGGTGGTTAGGGATCCTTTGAAAAATCACGGTCCCCGCCTCCGCGCCTTTTTGCGGCTCTTCCACATCCCATCCCGGGCGAAGACTTCAACACCCGTCAAAAAGCTCCGTGAAGGGGCCATCATAAAGCTCCGGAAACCGTTCCCGCTCCTCCGCAAAAGCGTCGTAATACGTCATGACTTCCATACGGTCATAAGGATAAATCCTTTTGTACGCATAAAAGGCGTAACCAATAGCCGTGTCCCATGTTTTCACGCATTCAAAGCGAGTTTCCAAACAGCCATTTTCGAGAAAAACCTTGTTGAGTTTCGCGTCCAAGCCCGTACTGGTCAAAGGATCGCATGTGATTACGCAATCCGCCCGAAACATCGCTGCCGGAAAGAAATGATTGCTCAGGACGCCGTAGCCGTAATGCAGCGCTCCGCCGTTTCTGAGCCAAAGGGAGGGCATGAGGATGTCCCGGAACATGCTGGGGTTGTATGTCACGTTGTGTGGGATCATGTAAAATATCTCCCCATCCTTCGCTTTTTCTTCGATCCACTCCGCCATGGCCAGGACATCGCCTTTATCCCGGCGGCTTGGAGCATGCCAACGGATCCCCGACCACAGAGGCTTTACGCCGGCTGCCGCCTCCATGCCAAACACCGCCGCGTAACCGTTCCACAGCAAAGCGATCCCCACAGCGAAAGCAGCGGCTATGCGCAGGGCCTTCCAACGCAACCGCGCACAAGCCGAAAGAAAGAACCAAACCCACAGAAGATATCCCGGAACCAACAGTAACGCTTGGTGAAAACCCATATTTTGAATGCGCGTAAACAGGAACAGACCACCCGTCCACGCGGCCAATTGGCAAATTGCCACGCCCCGGTATTTTCTTTGGAACAGCCCATATACCATGCCCACCAGAACCATCGCGGCGAACATCCAGCCCAAGCGGCTCACTTGAGCAAGAAGCTCGCCCGTAAAGCCCCCGCCCAGGTAGGAGGCATAGCGACGGGTATAATCCTCCCGCAAAACCCTGATAATCATCGGGAACAGTAAGACGCCCACAAAAAGGGCGCAAAAACCTCCCATCGTCAAGAGGGTAAGATACCGCTTTCTGATCCGCCCCCTTTGCCTGGAAAACCCTATGGACAGCACGCTGTAAACGCCGAAAATCGCCGCGTAAGCGGCCATCCAGAACAGATACCATCGTCTGGCCGCGATCAGGGAAAACACGCTGGCCAGCAAAAGCGCCCAACGTCCATACGCTCTTTTCTCAAAAGTCTCGTTCATGGTCAGCAGGATAATCAACAGGATGAACACGACGCCAAAATAATCCGGCATCGCGTTTAAAGCGGCGGCATGCAGCAGCGGGAAACAGACCATGGTTCCCATACCCAGCGCAAAGAACCATTTTCCCTTCTCGGCGCTTACCCGCCCCCAAAGCTGACAGAGCACCCCGCCGCCCACCGCGTACAGCACAGGCAAATAGAAGGCCCCATAGCCAAGCAAGTAGCTGTCACAGGACAGATCCGTCCAACAGAACGGAACGATCGTGAAAAGCGCGATAAAGTCCGAGTATTCACCGTCCAGAACCGATTGGTACACGTCCGCGAAAATCCTCAGCACGGAGAATTTCTTGGCGTCGCGGATGAGGCGCAGAGCTTTTTCATAGTAGTTGGTGAAATCCCAATAATAGAGGAATTGCCTCGTCATGACCAGGTATGCGTAAATACCCAGAGACACCCCGGCGGCGCAAAGGAAGACCAGCGCGTGAAACCTTGAGAAGCGGATGTCCAGCGCCTGAAACGTGCTTACCACAAGCCGGATCAGGATGCCATTTGCAAGCAAGCCGATCCCGGCGATCTTCACCGGGCTGTTTTTGGGAAACATGCCGTTCAGCAAGGGGAACGGGAACCAGCGCGCCAGCATGAAAAGGAGCAGCACAGCAGCCGTCGCCGCGATAGCGGCATCCAGAGCCTTCGTAAAAAGGCTCCGCCTTTGATAATATCTAATGACACGAATCATCTCAAGCGCCCCCCTTATCAGCGTTTGTACATCGGTACCTCCATTATACCATAGCGCTAAAGAGCGTCAATCCTGCCCCGGCCGGCCATCCGGTGCAGCATGGGAGCCAAAACCCCCCTTACGGTTGACATCCCTTCGATATTCTGTATAATAAACCCTACAATCGCGAACCCGACAGGTTCCCCAGGGGGTAAGGAGGCGATCCAATGGCGTCCGTCACGGTCAGCGAGGAGATTTGCAAGGGCTGCGGGCTGTGCGCCGGGGCATGCCCCAAGAAGATCATGGGCTTGAGCGACCGGTTTAATCAAAAAGGCTATCATCCCGCGCAATGCGCTGATACGGAGGCGTGTATCGGTTGCGCCTTTTGCGCCGTCATCTGCCCGGACACGGCCATCACGGTGGAGAAAGCGGATCCATCCGGCGCCTCATAGCCCCGCCCGTTCGCCGCCGTTTATCGCCGCAGGAGCGGCCGGGGACGGCCGCCCGCGCGCTGAAAGAAGGGACCTCATGAAAAAGCTGATGAAGGGCAACGAAGCCATTGCCGAAGCCGCCATACTGGCCGGATGCCGCTATTTTTTCGGTTACCCCATCACACCCCAAAACCAAATCCCCGAATACATGAGCAAGCGCATGCCTCAGGTCGGCGGCTGCTATTTACAGGCGGAAAGCGAAGTTTCCGCCATTAACATGGTTTACGGGGCCGCCGCCGCCGGCGCGCGGACCATGACCAGTTCCTCCTCCCCGGGGATCAGCCTGAAGCAGGAGGGCATCAGCTATCTGGTGGGCTCGGAGCTCCCCTGCGTCATCGTCAACATCGCCCGGGGCGGCCCGGGCCTGGGCGGTATCCAGCCCGCCCAAAGCGATTACTACCAGGCAACCCGCGGCGGCGGTCACGGGGATTACCGGACGCCGGTGCTGGCGCCCTGTTCGGTCCAGGAGGCGGTAACCCTAACCCAGCTGGCCTTCGACATCGCGGACCGCTACCGCAACCCGGTGCTTGTGCTGGGAGACGGCATCATCGGCCAAATGATGGAACCTGTGGACCTGGACGCGGCTCAGCATTACAAGCCCGCCGCCGACCTGCCCCCAAAGACATGGGCCGCAACGGGCCATGTGCCCGGGCCGGATACCCCCCGCGCCGTGATCAACAGCCTCTACATCGACCCCGCCCGGCTGGAAGCCCATAATTGGAAACTGAAAGAAAAATTTGACGCCATGGAAGCGAACGAATGCCTTTGGCAGGAAGAAAACCTTGACGATGCGGAAATCGTGCTGGTGGCCTACGGCGCCACAGGCCGCATCGCCCGCAGCGCCATGCGCCGGTGCCGGGAGCAGGGCTTGAAGGTAGGCCTGTTCAGGCCCATCACCCTATGGCCTTTTCCGGCGGAAGCCCTGCGCCGCACCCTTTCTACAGCCAAGCGCTACCTCTGCCTGGAAATGAGCCTTGGCCAAATGGTGGATGACGTGCGCCTGGCCGTCGACGGCGCGCGGCCGGTTGATTTTTATGGCCGGGTGGGAGGCATGGTGCCCACTGTCGGCGAAGTGGCGCAGAGGATTCAGGCCGCCGGGCAGCCTTCCCGGGATGGGGAGCCCCCGCAAGGGGCGGACGAGTCCCGCTCGCACAATACTCGCCCTGGGGGGTCCGGCGAAGCCGCGAATCCCTCTCAAGAAGCCGGAGACGTGGAGCGGCTGCTAAACCAGGCCGCCCGCAAAGCGGACCAGGCCATTGAAGCCGCGGAAGCCAAGCTGAGCAGCCTGGGGCAAAAAGCGGAGAGCTTGGCGGCCGCGATCGAAAACGCCCTAAAGACCATTCAGCGTGACCTGGCGGAGATCAGCGCCCGACAGCAGCCGAGGCAAGCCCCGCCCG
>Ga0082212_10006006_pt1 | contig 16418 bp, 16 predicted proteins | sample TergutNt197P3_FD_71548 | JGI IMG/M metagenome (GOLD analysis project Ga0082212, IMG submission 71548) | Neocapritermes taracua P3 segment gut microbial communities from Petit-Saut dam, French Guiana - Nt197 P3 | ecosystem: Host-associated > Arthropoda: Insects > Digestive system > Gut ... | reverse complement strand
AGTTCGCAATCAGGATTCTCCGTGTACTTATCGCAAAACAGCAACCCGTTCCAGCCAAGCCCTATTACGCCAACCTTCAATTTTTCCATATGACACCTCCTTCTCTAACACAGGGGGACGGTTCTTTTTGTGTTCCTTGTGTTCCTTGTGTTCCTTATTGTGCTCTGCCTTCAACCCGACGGCTTTTCTCTGGAACACAGGGGGACGGTTCTTTTTGTGTTCCCTCTGGAACACAGGGGGACGGTTCTTTTTGTGTTCCTTGTGTTCCTTATTGTGCTCTGCCTTAAACCCGACGGCTTTTCTCTGTGTTCCTCTTGAAGGTTAGTATATAATGAATTTGCAACGTTTGGAAAGGAGAAGATAATGGAAAAACTAAGAATGGGCATCATTGGCGCCGGGGTCTGGGGGAAAACCCACGCCGGCATCTACAACGAGCACCCCCTGGCGGAAACCGCAGCCATCTGCGACCTGGACAGGTCCAAAGCCGAAGCCCTCGCGGCCGCTTACGGCGTGAGCGAAGTCTATACCGACTACAGGGAGATGCTGGAAAAAGCGGATATCGACGCAGTGGCCATAGTCACGCCCGATTTCCTGCACGCCGATATCGCCGTCGAATGCGCGGGCGCCAAAAAGCATATGCTCATAGAAAAGCCCCTCGCGACGACCCGCGAGGAAGTCTATGGCATGGTGGACGCAATCGAAAAAAACGGAGTGAGGGCGATGGTCGACCTGCACAACCGCTGGAACCCGCCGGTCAACACGGCAAAGCAGGCCATCGACGCGGGTGAGCTGGGCGAGCCATACAGCGCATACATGCGGCTGAACGACGTGAAATGGGTTGCCACGGATATGCTGTCCTGGGCCGCGAAGTCCTCAATACTGTGGTTTTTGGGGAGCCACAGCATCGACACCCTGTCCTGGCTTTTGGGGAGCAAGGTAAGGCGCGTGTACTCGGTCTCCCGCGAAGGCATATTAAAGGAAGCGGGTGTGGACGTTCCCGACATGTACCTCACCACCCTTGAGTTTGAAAACGGGTGCATCGCTCATATGGAAAACGGGTGGGTCACGCCAAACGCCAACACAAATATCAACGATGTCAAATACACGATACTCGGGACCAAGGGGATGATCAGCATGGACTGCTCCAGCCACAACCTGATCCAGAAGATAACAGACAAGGTAACGACGCCGGACGTTATGGTGGGCAACACGGTCTTCGGCAGCGTGAAGGGCTTTGCTTACGAAGCCATCCGCACCTTTGTCGACAGGGTGATAGACGGAGAACCCTTCCCCGTCAGCCTCACCGACGCGGCTAACGCCTCGCTCGCCCTTTTGGCGGTACTGGAATCGGCCGCCACCCGCATGCCCGTCGAAGTGGAGTACTAATCAAATCGCGGGCTGATGAAGTAAAGTACTATCTGGCACAAATGCGCGAATGTACGATTTTTGAAGAAAATGAAGCAGTGAAGAAGCAAAGCACTGACGCAGCAAAACTATGACGATGAAACAGCAGGAGGGACGGATGGCATGGCAATAGAAATAAATCTGGCCGGCAGGGTCGCGGCCGTGACCGGCGCGGGGCAGGGCCTTGGAAAGACATTCGCAAAAGCCCTTTCACAGGCGGGCGCCGAAGTGTACCTGCTCGCCAGGGATTTTGCGCGCCTGGAAAATACGGCAAAGGAAATATCGGAATTGACCGGCAACAAAACATACCCCCTCGCGGTGGATATTTCCGATGAGCAAAGCGTGGCCGCCGCCTGCGGTGCGATCAAAGAGGCTTCGGGCAGGCTGGACATCCTCGTGAACAACGCGGCAGTGGGGCGCAGCGACGCAAGGCTTGAGGACGAAACCCTGGAGGAATGGAACAGAATCACCGGCACCATCCTTACCGGCACATTCCTGATGATGAAACACGCAGGTAGGATAATGATAAACCAGCGCTCGGGGAAGATCATCAATATATCGTCCATATCCGGCGTGGTCTCCATGCGGAACCCCACAGTCGGCGCCTATGATGTGAGCAAGGCGGGCGTTGAATGCCTGACGAGAAACGCGGCGAGCGCCTGGGCCGAATACGGCATCAGGGTGAACGCCATCTGCCCCGGGTATTACCTGACCGACATCAACAAGGCGTATATAGAAGAGCACGAGGAGTTTTACCAGGACTCGCTGGGCCAGATCCCGCTAAAAAAGTGGGGTGACCCCGACGAGATCGGCGGGCTCGTGGTTTTCCTCGCATCCGACGCGGCCAACAACATGACCGGCTCCAACGTGGTCATTGACGGCGGCTACCTTGCCTGGTGACGACGAAGAAGAGTATTCGAAAAACAATGGAGGAGAATATGAGACTGGAAAACAAGACCGCGGCGATCACGGGGGCCGGGAGCGGCATCGGCAAGGCCTCGGCAATAAGGTTCGCTGCCGAGGGGGCGACGGTCATCCTCCTTGAGGTCAATGAGGCCGCCGGCAGGGAAACAGAGGCGGAGATAATAAAGGAAGGCGGGCGGGCGGAATTCCTCGCGCTCGATGTCGCGGACTGGGGCCAGGTGTCGCGTGCCTTTAATATTATTGAAAAAAAATACGGAGGGCTGGATATCCTTTATAACAACGCCTCGGTCTTCTGGGGGACAAAGGACGCGGCCATAGCGGACCTGGATGTAGGTGTAATGGAGCAGATCCTGAAAATCAACCTGTTTGGCACGATGTACTGCGCCAAGGCGGCGGTCCCGCTCATAAAGCAGCGGGGCGGCGGCGCCATTATCAACACCTCCTCCAGCTGCGGGGTGATCGGCATCCCGAACTGCGACGCGTACAGCGCATCCAAGGGTGCTGTAATTTCACTGACGCGGGCGATGGCCGTTGAGTACGGGCCTTACGGCATAAGGACAAACTGCATCGCCCCCGCGGCGATACATACGCCGATGATCTACGAAAGCGACCTGAACAAGCCGACGTTCAGCGAGGAAGAGTTTTTAACCTCGAAAACGCCGCTGCGCCGCTGGGGCCTGCCGGGCGACGTCGCAAACATCGCGCTGTTTTTGGCAAGCGATGAGGGAAGCTATGTAAACGGCGCCATTATCATGGCGGACGGCGGTATTACGGTAACCTGACGAATCCTTCCGGGTCCGGCAGCTTGTAGAGACCGGGGATGTCCCATTCTTCGTCCAGGCCCAGGCCCGTAAGGTCCGCAACGATGTTGCACTCGGCCGCCTCATACATGCGCCAGATCACCCTGTTGCCCTGAAGCGCGCCGGGGCCGTCGCAAAGCGGCTGCTCGTCATTTATTACACAATTTGCGAAATGCTCTATCTCTCCGATCGGCAGGTGGCTGTTGCCGTCGCAGGTGAAAATCAGCTGCGGGGGGTCGGACTTTTCCGAATAAAAACCGACGCCGCCGGAATAATTATCCGGGTTCACCGTCTGGTGAAGCCACATTTCGCCGTCGTTAAGGCAGCATTCCACCATGCCCTCTTCGAAGAAAGTATGGATACAGTAACTGTGCCGCGTGCCTTTCGCGCCCCACGTGCCGAAGTGGTAGCCCAGCCTGCCGTCCTCAAACTCAAATGTAGCGTTGCTGGTGCCTTCCAGCTCGATCCATTCCGTGCACAGCCGCGTGCCCATATGCGTGCCCTTGAGGGGGCGCCCCATCATCCAGAGCATCAGGTCCACGTAGTGGCAGCCGTGGGTGTAGAACTGCCCGCCGCCGGAGGGCTTTGCCATCGCGAGCCAGTGGCCTTCGGGCAGCCATTCGTATTGCTCGGTCCAAATCGACATCTGGTAGAAGTTGCCGTACGCCTTGCTGTCGATAAGCTCCTTCAGCTTCACCACCATCGGGTGGAACCGCATGATGTAGCCGACCATGAGCTTCACGCCCTTCTCGTCCGCCAGGTGTATGATTTTCAGGCATTCCTCCTCATTGAGCGCCAGCGGTTTTTCCATAAGGCAGTGCTTGCCCGCGCCGATGACATCCATCCCGACCGGGTAGTGCAGGTCGTGAGGGAGGGCTATAAGGAAAGAATCCGCCACGTCATAAAGCTCCCTGTAGTCTGTCACCGCGTATTTCGCGCCCAGGAATTTCGCCACCCGCTCGGCATTTTCCAGATGCTTTGCGCAGGTCCCGACCACTTCTATCTTGTCCTTCAAATCGTCGAACACTTTTGCGTGGTAGTCGGAGATGAATCCGCACCCCACAATAGCGAGTTTTATCTTATCCATGAAAATACCCTCCTTTAAGAACACAGGGGGACGGTTCTTTTTGTGTCCCGCCTGAACACAGGGGGACGGTTCTTTTTGTGTCCCGTCAGTGTCCCGCCTGAACACAGGGGGACGGTTCTTTTTGTGTCCCGTCAGTGTCCCGCCTGTGCTTCACTATTACTTGCCCGCCTGCATCCTGCTATTACTTACCCGCCTGCATCCTGCTATTACTTGCCCGCCTGCATTTCCTCTACGGACTCCAAAATGGAATCCGCCATGTAGTCAAGCTGTTCCCTTGACAGGTTGTATATGGGCAGGTGGGTGAACCGCCTGTCGAACACATCCTCGCACACCGGGCAGGACTCCGCAATGGCGTCCCTGTCATAGCCCAGCTCGCGTAATATGTCGAAGCGGTACAACGGGCCGAAATGCGCTATGTTTGTAATACTTCTTTGCGCCAGCTTTTCCTTCAATACCTGTATGTCGCCGCCGGCCTTTTCCGGATCCACCTGCAACTGGTAGAGGTGGAACACGGGGACGATGTCGTCATTGCCCAGGTCCTGCGGCACGACCGCCGGGTTGCCAGAGAGCCTGCCCGTCAGGTATTCCGCAGCCTCCCGCCGCTTCGCCATGATATTGTCATAACGTTCCACCTGCATCAAAAGCCCGAGGGCCTGTATCTCCGTCGCGGAGCAGTTCCCGGCGACGAAGGGCCCGTACTTGCCCTCTATGGCTGTGATGTCGTACAACCAGTTCTTGATCTTCTGCCTGAAATCCAGCCCCAGAAAGCGCGCCCTTTTCAGCTCGGGGCGGAACTCCTCGATGTTCGTGGTGAATATGCCGCCCTCCCCGAACGAGGTGCTGTTCTTCACTTCGTGGAAACTGAAGGCCGTGAAATCGGCGATGGTCCCGATCTTCTTCCCTTTGTAGGACGCCCCGAAGGCATGGGCCGCGTCCTCCAGGACAAGGATGCCGTTCTTCCGCGCAAGCTCCATTATGGGATCCATATCGACCGGATACCCCCCGATATGGACAGGGACGATCATCTTTGTTTTTGGTGTAATCTTCCTGGCGACGTCTTCCGGGTCCATGTTCAGCGTCTTTTTGTCGACGTCCGCGATCACGACCTTGGCGCCCACCGAAAGCGGGTACGCCATCGTGGCTATGAAAGTGATGGCCGGCACTATTACCTCATCCCCTGCTTCAAGGTTGGCGTACTTGTAGGCGATCTCAAACCCCGCCGTGCAATTGGCTATGAACAGCGAGCCTTCGGCGCCCAGGTACTCGTCGCACTTCGCCTCCAGCTCCTCGACCATGGCGCCCAGCGAGAGCTTCGCCGGGGGGTGGGATATATCTGCAAGCTTCTCAAGCTGCCCGGCAAGCCCGTCCGTCAACGAATCGTATTCGGGCCCTTCCCCCTGCATGAGGAACCTGACGAACCGGAGGATGTCCCCGGCCGTATAGTTCTCGCCAACCGCGTCCCACGGCACTTTGGCGTCACCGGTGCTATAGCGGAAATCCGATTTGCTTTTCTTTGTCGACATTTTAGCATCCCTCCTTTTTACGTCAATTACATGCGAATGGCCTCGCACTTCTGCCGGGGCTGGCTACAGCCGGATGACCTCGCGCCTTTGCCGGGGCTGGCTACAGCCGGATGACCTCGCGCCTTTGCCGGGGCAGGCTATAGCCGAATGACCTCGCGCCTTTGCCGGGGCTGGCTACAGCCGGATGACCTCGCGCCTCCACGACGACAGCTCTTCCACGCCTTTGTCCGTAATCAGCACGCCGTCCTCAAAACGCACCCCGTACTTGTCGTCGGCAATCCATACATCGACATTGAACACCATATTGGGCTCCATCACCATCGAGCCGCGGTTGTCCACCCACGGGCCCTCGCATTCCTGCAGCCCGGTGCCGTGCGCGGGCCCGTACAGGTTAAGCCCCGTAAACCCGTAATGCCCAAGTGTCTTTTGGAATTCGTCGTACACGCCGGCGAACGGGACGCCCGGCCCCATCCTTCCTATAGTGTCGTTCGTGCATTCCAGCGCGACCTTTATCATGTCCATATGCTTCTCCGGCAGGTCGCCAAGCACGATGGCCCGGCACATATTGCCGCAATAGCCGCTGTACTTCGCGCCCAGTGAAAGCTGCACCATGGAGTTTTGCTCTACCAGCCTGTCTGTGGACTTGCACAGGCTCTGGTAGGTCGTCGGTCCCGATGTCACCCAGCAGGAATAGCCCATCCCTTCCGCGCCGAGCCTGTATATCTCGCCCAGCCAGTCCGCCTGGATTTCCCACTCGCGCACGCCCGGCTTGATCATGCCTACCGCGTGCTTCACAGCTTCCTCGGTAATCCGGCAGGCCTCTCTTAGCGCCGCCACCTCGATATCGCTCTTGTACCACCTGTGCCGCATAATCAGCTCATCCGCGTTTACGAACTCGGCGTCCGGCGCGCCCTTCTTCATGTCTTCCATTATCGTATGAGGGATGATATTGGAATTTGCCACGCCGATTTTTTTGACCGGGAACCTGCCCCCCAGTTCCCCCAGGACGCCGGCATAGTCCCAGGCGTCTGTCGGCTTGTCCCATTCGGGCGCGCTCGTCTCCACGTACATCGGGTGGACGCGGATGTCGTCGATCTCCGCAAACTCCACCGCGAAATCATAGGACTCCGGCCCGCCGGTCAGAAGTATCGGCGCCCCTTCCCGCGGCACCAGCACCCCCACGAAATCGAACACCGCCAGGAAATTCGTCAGGTACCTGACGTTTGCGGACTCGCATTCGCACGCGTGCGTCACCAGGACGTCGATCCCCTGCTCCTGCAGCGTCTTCTGAATCGCCGCGATCCTGCGGTCGTATTCACTCCTTGGTATTTTGATCCTTGCCTCAGTCATAGCCTCAGTCATAACGCCCTCCATATCATTACAGCAACACGACCTACCCTGTTCCCTGCGCTCATCCTACATCACAGCAGCACGACCTGCCCGGTCTTGGCCGATTCCTCCGCGGCGTTGCATATCTCGATCACGTCCCGCGACTCCTGCAGCGTCGTGATAGTCGGCTTCTCGCCGTTCAGGATGCAGTCCGTGAAGTACTGCAGCTCCGCGTGTAGCGCCCCGCCTATCTTCCCGTTCACCACAGGCCAGTAGACCGTCTCCTTTATTTCACGCCTCTGGCCGTCGTCGATCACAAGCGGCTGGGAGGGGTCAAACAGATAGATGACTCCCTTCGTCCCGACCACCTCCATCTTCGCGTCGATCGGGTAAGGCGACCCGTCGGGAAGGTTCCAGCAGCTCTCCGCGACAGCAAGCGCGCCGCCGTCGTACTTGATATTCACCCAGCCAATGTCCGGGTACGCGATGTCGCCGCGCGTGAAGGACGCCATGCCATACACGCTCTTCGCCTTCTTGCCCAGGAACCAGTTCATCAGGTCGATGTCATGCACTATGTCGCCCGTGATCGACGAAAGCACCTGCAGGTGCGAAAAAGCGCGCGAGCCGCCGACATTCCTGCGCGAGTAAATCGATACTATGTCGCCTATCCTGCCGGAAAGAATCTCGTCGCGCGCCACCGCGTAATCGTTCTCAAACCGGCAGATATGCCCCACCATCAGGTTTTGCGTACACTCCTTTGAGGCTTCCAGTATCGTGTCGCACTCCTCTATGCTCGCCGACATCGGCTTCTCCAGAAGCACATGCTTGCCCGAGGCCATGGCGTCCAGCATGGGCTGCAAGTGGTCGCGCGCGTGCGTGCAGATCGAGACCGCGTCAATGTCCGGGTCCGCAAGCAGGTCATGGTAGTCCGTATAGGTTTTGGTAATGCCATGCTTTTCGGCTATCTCGGCGAGCCGGTCAGGCCTCCTGGTGCAGACTGCCTCCACCTTCGCGCCATGGACGCCTTTGTACGCCGTCAAATGCATCTCGCCAAACCATCCGAGGCCGATCACCCCGACTCTTACTCTATCCATTATACAAATCCCTCCTTTTCCTTTGTAACTTCTCTGTTCATGTTTGTCTTTTAGTCTGCTTCTGTTTCCTCTTGATCTTTCTGTTTCCTCTTTGTCTTTCTACTTCCTCTTTAGCCTTCTATATTTTATATCCTTTTTTTTCTTCCCTTTTTTTCGGTAATTTCTCTCTATTCCTGCCTTGCTTCTCTATTCCTGTTTTGCCTCGCTGCACCTTTTTCCTTCTTGCCTATCCCTGTTCCTTACGGCCTCTATACCCCTGTTCCTTCCTGCCCCTCTATTGCTGTTCCGGTCCTGCTTCAGCCACGCATCGGCACACCCTGCCTCACCCGCACCATTCGACAATGAAACCCGCGATGCTCTGCGCGCAGACCCTCAAAGAATCAATGCTCACCCACTCATCGGGGGCGTGGAGCCTCTCGCCTTTCGGCCCGAACTCCACCGCAGCCATCCCGCCGGCGCCCGTGAACATCTCCATGTCGCAGGAAAACATCGCGGCGCGTATATGCCCCTCGTCCGGCGAATGCCCCTTCACGCACGACGACAACATCGTTACGCCCGGATGGTCCGGGTCGCTCGACGCCGCCTTGCAGTAACGGTACTTTTTCTCGACGCTGACTTTGTCAAACCCCGCGAAATTCGCCCGGAGGTATTCCGTAAACTCATGGACAAGCCGGTCTTCGTCCTCGCCGGGGTAGTACTGTATTATCACCTCGCACCACGCGTCCAGCGGCAGAGTCATCTGCCCGTCTTCGGTGGCCTCCCCCGCCTTCACCTTCGTGGTGATCACCTGCACGCCCTGAAGCGTGTCCTTCCAGACCTCTGGCGCCGGCGCCTCCGCCGCCCGTTTCTCCCCGTAGGCCCGCACCAATTGCAAAAGGTCCGCTATATCGTAAGCCGGGTTTGAAATCTCTTCCCCCGTGAATGGCATGCCCGCCGTGCCCTTGATCCCTACCTTTAGTATAATAGCGCCGACACAGGCGGGGCATACATCCAGCCCCGTCGGCTCCATATTGACCGCAAAATCCGCGTTATACCCTTTGAGCCGCCCCGCAAGCGTGCCGTTCGCCCCGGCGTACTCCTCGTCGACCACTACCTCGAGGATGACGTCGCCTTTAGGCACAAACCCTCTTTCGCGCAGCATCTTGGCCGCGATCACCGCGCAGGCCAGCCCGCCCTTCATGTCAGCGGAACCCCGGCCGTAAATCCTGCCATCCTTTTCCAGCGCTGAAAACGGCTGCGTGACCGTCCACGGCAAAGGCTCCTTCGGCGCCACATCCATATGCCCCGACAAGAGCAGCGACCTGCCGCCGCCCGCACCCTTCCAGACCACATCCAGATTGTGCCTGCCGGTGAAATTACGCTCCAAAAAAAGCGGGTGGTCCGGGTACTCCGGCAGATCCATCGGCGAATACTCGTCAACGTCAAACCCCATATCCTCAAAATACCGCCTTATAAAAGCGATCCCGACAGCCTCGTCGCCGTCCGGCGGATGGTTTTCCGTAGGGATGTCCACCAGATCCATAGTAAGCCTGACAAGCTCATTCAAATATTTCTCATCGATTTCGTAATTCATATCCTCGCTCCGGCAACCACAAATCCAGCAATAAAAACAGTCTATCCGACGGATAGATTCATACTATAGGCTCGTGTATACGGTGTCAAATAATTACCGCAAATTCTATCGACAATTAACGTAAATTCTATCGATATTTACCGTAAATTCTGCTGATAATTCTTGTTGGAATGTTGGAATTCTTGTTTCCCGAAAAAGCACCCGTCATTTGGCACGTCCGCCCGACGCGGCAAACCACACTCAGTCGATCGGCTTCGTGTTCCTGCACTTGCCCGCGTTATAGTTCGTGCGCCCGTAAAACGCCCGCCCTTTGTGCGTCTTGACGATCATGTAACCGTCGTCGCAGGAGTCGCACCTGAAGATGTCATGCATGTGGTTCCGGTTGTTGGTCATGAAGTCGCATATCTCCGGCTCGTTGGTGCAGAGCCACAGGTGAAGCCCATAACTCTTGTTGAACTCGTATTTCAGCGGGAACCCGCAGTCCGGGCACCTGAGGCTGAACATATCGACCTTGTCCATGTTCAGCTCCTCCGAATGCTCGATCCCGTAGTCCGCGACAAGCTCGATCAAAAACCGCGACGGCCTGTTCTGAGGCGCCAGAATGTACACGCGGTTCTTCGTTCGCGTAAGAGCGACATAGAAAAGCCGCCGCTCCTCGGCAAACGGCAAGGACATATCCTCGACCCGCACAAGCTTCATTATCGGGTCGTCCTCGATCTGGCACGGGAAGCCAAACTTGCTCTCAAACATGTTGAGGATCACGACGTTGTCAAACCCCAGCCCTTTCGCGCTGTGCGCCGTCATGTATGTAATGTCAGCGTCCGGGTGTTCCTCTGATTTGAGCTTGTCGCCCGCCATCTGCGAGAACCTGCCCGTATTGCACAGTTTATAACTGTCGAAGTTGTAACGCCCGATGACGAGGATGGACGAGCCCGCGCCGTACTCTTCTATTATGCCACCTATGGCTTTTTCGGCGGCCTCCGCAATGGCGTTGTTGACTTTGTAGCCGTCGTCAAACTCGACAAGGACTATGGGGTTCTTCAGGCGCTTCGGCGAAATAAGGTTCTTCTTTATCTGCGAGGAGTTCTTCTGGATGAACCCGCCCGCGATATCGATAAGCTCCTGCGCATTACGGTAAGTGTGCGTAATCTTCATCTCGACGCCGCTGCCCATGAGCTCCAGGAACCGCGTGAACAGCCCGATCTCCGAGCCCGCGAACGCGTAGATCGACTGCCAGTCGTCCCCTACCGCCACGACCTTCGCTTTGGTGATCTCGCTGAGCCTCTTCGTCAGGTTGAACCGCTGGCGCGCAATGTCCTGGAACTCGTCGATCACGATGTATTTATAAGGAAGGTCGATGCCCTGCTGCTCGATCTCGGCAAGGTAGAAATTCGCGTCGTTGATCATGTCCTCAAAATCGATGCGCCCAAGCGACCCCAGCTTGTCCATATAGTAATGGTAAACCGGCTCGGCGATATCCAAAAACAGCAGTGTGCGCGGATTGTCCGTCTTGCCCCTGAGCGCGGCAAACCCGCCCGCGTCATACCCGCAAGTCTTGAACAGGCCGATGAACGTGATGAGGAAGTGCACCATCTTATAGACATATTTGTCCTTGCTCGTCTCGACAAGCTTCCGGTAGACCTCCTCAAAGCTCCGCTCCTCCAGCACAAAACCCTCCGCCTCAAGCGCCTCCCTTAAGTGATCCAGGATCGGCCGCTTGTCCTTGTACCACGACCAGGTCTCAAGCAGCGTCGTGCCGCAGGCCCTGTGAAGCTTCCTCTTGTTCGCGATGCTGCGGCTGTAACGCGCCCGCTGCTCAGGCGTAAGCACATAGCTGTAGCCCGACTCGCTGACCGCATAGTGCTCAAGATACGCCGTATGCTCCCCCTGCCGGATGATAAAGTCAGGCGTGTATTTCTTCCTCGCCCCCGGGATCGCGTACTCATAGACGGGCTCGTACTCATAGTCAAGCGAATGCAGGTACATGAAATTCGCTATCTGGCACTCCTGCACCGAGCGCAGGTACTCGCCCGTTATCGTCCGCATCGACTTGTCACGCTGCCGCATGACCTTCTGCAAGTACTCGCCGGCGCCGGACTTCAGCGTCTCGTAGTCCAGCGCGGCCCGGGCCAGGTGGTACTGCTCCAGCGATTCATAGTTCAGCGCGTCCTCGGGCAGATCGAAGTAGTACCCCATGAACAGCAGCAGGTTCCGGAGCAGATCCTTGTCCTGGTACACCTCCTCCTCGAGCATTTCAAAAATGATATTGTAAGCGGAATAATTGACTTCCGGCGGCATATCGCTGTGCTTGCGCACAATGTCATAGGCAAACGCGTGGAACGTGCATATCCTCGCCGGTATGCCAAGCCGTTTGGTGACCCGGTCCTTGAGCTCATCGATCGCCTTGTTCGTGTATGAAATAACAATGATATCCTCCGGCGCGACGCCCTTCTTCTCGACGAGGTACTTCACCTTCGCGGCCATCGTAGTCGTCTTGCCGGCGCCCGCCCCCGCCACGAGCAGGCAGTAGTCGTCGTCGGCCACCACCGCCCTGCGCTGGTCGTCGTCAAGCACGATGCCCGGGTCGATATCCCTTAGTATCCCGTCAAAATACTCCCTGTCCTGCTCCACGATACTATCGATATACAAGGCATTGTGCGACTCCGCGTCAGCCTTGAGCGACTCATACCGCCGCAGACAAATCCCCGCCTGCGTCATATCGATAGAAAGCTTGTGCGCGTTCGCGGCGCAATAGTCATACACCTTTTTATCCGCCAGCAACCCGGCCGTCTCAGAAAACGACCTTTCAAGATTCTCCAGCTCCCTCGAAGTGATGTAATGTCCCGCCCCGAACGCCGTCTGGCATGCATGGTCAAACGCAATAAGGCTGTTGCGCACCGCGGAATAGTCGACCTTGGAAGCCGCAACACAATGGGGACGGTTCTTTTTGTGTTCCGCCCCCTCCCCGTCATCGCGAGCCACCTTAGCATCTTGTCCAACGCCACGAGCCGCTCGAGTTTCTTGGCCTTTTCCGCGAGCTGACCGAGTCTTCCCCGGCGTGGCAATCCCCCCGCCATCACGAGCCGCCTTAGCATCTTGTCCAACACCACGAGCCGTCCGAGCCTTGTCCTCCCCGTCGTAAGCCTGCTTCGCCTTGCCCTCGCTTATAATGACCTTCTTTTTCGCTCCGCCGGAGCCGACCGTCTCCTGGTAGCTCTCCATCTGCCCGGGCGCAAAGTATTTCGACGGCAACCCGCAATGCGGACAGAAGTCAGCCCTATCGGACAACTGCTTCCCACATTCAGGGCATTTGATGAGTGCCACTATCCCTCCCAGCAGACAGGCGCATACCCTTGATGTTCAACACTGACGCACAACGTATGCTCCGTCCGTGCTATATACCGCTCATCGTCATGTACATGCCCATATACATTTCCAAAGCACGATTTGGAATTGATAATATCTACAGGCTCGTGAGAAAAGATACAATACCCGAACAGCACAGGAAGGTCGTATACTTCCTCAAAACCCAACGCACGGAAAAAGCCTGCGTCGCCCATTTCCCTGTCATGGTTCCCCATAACAAGCCGTTTCCGGCCAGCCAGCCCCCGAAGTGTTTCACCCAGCTGACCCGGGTCGCCCCGCCCAAAGTCCCCCAAATGAAACACCAGGTCTTCTGCCCCGACCCTCTTATTCCAGTTATCTGTCATCGCCCTGTCCATCTCCGCCACGGTCTCGAACGGGCGGCTGCAGAACCGGATGATTGATTCATCGCCGAAATGCGTGTCGGCAATCAACCACACCTTAGCTGTGTTGGGTATAATTTTCATGTTTGCTTCCTTTGTCACAAAGCCACGTCCTGAAAACCGACTTCTGCCACTTCTTCATTTTCTATGCTCACACCCAACCCATGCTCCGGCTCCCAGGTACATTCACACAATATCCCGAGCCGTCTTATACCATCCTCAAAATCACCTCGGATGAGCAGGCTTGCCGGCTCGATCAATTCCAGCAACTCTTCCGCCGAAGAAATCCGGGGGGCATTCTCGTCAGCAAGCTCTTCGCTGTCTTCCAAATACATGTCCCTGTAGTCCTCAAAGATTTCCAAGTAATACTCAAAAATCCTCTCCTCGGATTCTTTCACGATCCGCTCTTCATCCGCCTTGAACCTGCGAAAAGCTTCCCTTTGGCCTTGGGAGATTTCATCATCTCCATCACCATATATGTCCAGCGTGATCGTATGCCTTTTCCCGTACATAGTGATGCTCGTTTCACCCGACCACAAACCATCAAGCGTGATTGGCCCAAATAATTCGTCTTGTATTACCATATTACCACTCCTTCCCGCAGACACATTGCCTACAAAGCCGCCATGTTATAACAACACCGCCTTCCCTGCCTGCTCTACAGCCTCGACCGCCTGCTAAATCAACTTCGCCGCAGTCCCATAAGCAAGAACCTCCGCCGCGCCGTCCATTATCGCCGAAGAGGCATACCTTACATTGATAACAGCATCCGCCCCCATCGCTGCCGCCTGCCCAATCATCCTTTCTGTCGCCAGATCTCTTGCTTTAATCATCATCTCCGTATAAGCTTTCAGCTCGCCACCGACAATCTGCCGAAGGCCCTGCGTAATGTCCCTGCCGATATTCCTCGCCTGGATCGAATTCCCTTGAACAAGCCCCAGCGTCTGCACTTCCCTGCCCGTAACAAAATCAGTATTCACCAAAATCATTTTCTATTCCTCCTTTATACACAAAATGCCTACCGGGACAATCTATCAAAAATCAATGCGTTTTTCAACTTTCACGCACTCCGTCTACGCGTGCCTGCACGAACCGCGCGAAGCGTGACAATTCGCCCAAAAAGTGAAAAGTCCCATTTTGGGACTTTTCACTCCTACTTGCCGCCGTCGGAATCAACCCGATCCTCATCCTCCGGCTTTTGTTTTCTTTATCAAAGAGCAACATCCTGGGAACCGACTTCATCTATTTTCTCATTTAATATACTTACACCCAACCCGTGCTCCGGTTCCCACGTGCAGTTAAAAAGTATCCCGAGCCTTCTTGTGCCATCCCCAATATCACCTCGGATGAGCAGGCTTGCCGGCTCAATCAATTCCAGCAACTCTTCTGCCGAAGAAATCCGGGGGATATTCTCATCAGCCAGCTCTTCACTGTCTTCCAAATACATGTCCCTGTAGTCGTCAAAGATTTCCAAGTAATACTCAAAAATCCTCTCCTCGGATTCTTTCACGATCCGGTCTTCATCCGCCTTGAATCTGCTGTATGCTTCCCTTTGGCCCGGGGAAATTTCATCATCTCCATCACCATATATTTCCAGCATGATCGTATACCTTTTCCCGAAAAATGTGATGCTCGTTTCACCTGTCCACAGACCATCGAGCGTGATTGGCCCAAATAATTCATCTTGAACTATCATATTATCACTCCTTCCCGCAGGCGCACTGGGCGTTTCAATTCGCGCGCTCACACGGAGCGCGACGGATTCTTTCGCCGCCGCCGCCGCTACTGCCTCTTTGTTTCAATTCTCGCGCTCCACACGGAGCGCGACCTCGCTAAGCGTTCTACTCTTGGGGCCTGGGACGTTTCAATTCACGCGCTCCACACGGAGCGCGACCGTGCTGTAAATAATCCAGTATAAAGCTACCCCTCAACGCCGAGCTTGTCTCTTAGTATCTCTTGCAACGCCGCAGAAAAGTTTAATCCCGCCGCCTCTGCACGAACATTAAGCCACGACGGGATCGTCACCGACTTCCGGACAATACGATTTTCCTCTCTGCGCCGATACTCTTCGAAGTCCACCGTGACAAGAGTCGCAATTTCCCCGGCCTGTGTCTTTAACCCATTTATGTCAGATGAATCGGGTAACTTTTCACCTGCGTCCTGAATGCAAAGCCCCGTAGCTTCTATCGCATCCTGCGCCATTTCAATAGCGTCCACAACGCTGTTTCCTTGTGTGCCAATGTCAAAATCCGGCACATACACGATGTATGCTTTCTGCTTTCCTGGCTTAATAATTATCGGATACGCTTGCTTTGCCATTATTTCCTCCTTCCGTCAACGCATAGCACAATTCTATTCACGCAACTACGGTTATTTTAGCCCTCTCCTCGCAATAATGTCTTTGATTAGGTTCTCGTCAATTTCTTTTTGTCTGGATACCGGTTCTCTGTGTTGTCCATTAGTATAAATGTCATGTCTCTTTCCACGCCTTTCCAGCCAATACCCGTTCCGTTCCAAGATAGCTATCCAGTTTCTACGTTTCATACCTAACCTCCGTACAATCTTATTATACGCACTCAATGCGTATAATTCAAGCATTATGCTATATGAAGGTTGTGGTTATTTTTACCCACTTACCCACGTTTCAATTCAAGCACTCACACGAAGCGCGACGATGCCGCAATGCGTCGCCCACCTCTTTTATGTTGTTTCAATTCACGCGCTCTACACGGAGCGAGACGGACGTGGATCGCCTGGACAGCCTTTTGTTCCTTGTTTCAATTCACACGCCCACGTGGGGCGCGACGTGAGACAGTTTATCGCCACTTGCAATGTTCCCGTTTCAATTCACGCGCCCACGTGGGGCGCGACACGGCGGTATGTCAGGTTTGCGCGGCGCAAGTGTTGTTTCAATTCACGCGCCCACGTGGGGCACGAC
>Ga0082212_10006005_pt1 | contig 16419 bp, 15 predicted proteins | sample TergutNt197P3_FD_71548 | JGI IMG/M metagenome (GOLD analysis project Ga0082212, IMG submission 71548) | Neocapritermes taracua P3 segment gut microbial communities from Petit-Saut dam, French Guiana - Nt197 P3 | ecosystem: Host-associated > Arthropoda: Insects > Digestive system > Gut ... | reverse complement strand
TGCCGTGCCGGTTTTCAGGTCAACGCGGAAGATGTGATTTCGCGTACCGTCTTTCCATGTATCCCAGTGGCGCACAAATAGCTGGTCATAGACCATCCCTGTGGACTTGCGCTTTGAATGGGCCTCGTGTGCCCTGGCAGTTTCGTCAGGTGTTCTGCCGGGGAATACAGCCATGGAGAGGGTCAGAAAGTCACCAGTCGGGCTTAGCTCCAGCGAATCCACATCCAGCGGCAGGTCTGTAACCTGGGTGGTCATGTGAGCTTCCTGCGGGTTGATCTTCCAGACCTGGGAACTACCGGACTTGGAGGAAATGAAATATACGGTGCCGTCCTTTGCCCACCTGGCGGAAGAAGCTGACATATTTTCCGGTGTCAAACGCCTTGACCTGCCATCCATTCCAACCAACCAGAGGCTGCTTCGGCGGCGGTTGGCCTCCAGGTCTGTCACCGAGAGGGCATATACTATTGTGTTTCCATCAGGGCTGACCCTGAATTCTCCAATTCTGTCCATCGCCAGCATGTCATGGATGGAAAAGGGCCTGGGCGACTGGGCTGATGCAACAGACGCTGCCAGACAGACGGACAAAAACAAGGGCTTTAGCATGGAATCCTCCGAACCAAAATTATTGCAGTCGCATTAAACCTTAAGTGACAAATAATAGTAATGAATAAATGGCAAAACGAATTTCATTATGTAACTCGAAGCTGATATTACCTATCCAACTCCCCTGCAATAACATTCATCGCGCCAAGTTCTGCCAGTACGTCTGCTATCAGGCGGCCACTAATTTTTTCATTCAGGCTGCTGAAAATAGGATAACAGGGGGGACGGACGTGTACTCGATAGGGGCTTTTACCGCCATCAGAAACAATATAAAAGCCCAGCTCTCCATTCGCGGCTTCCGAAGCACTGTAGACTTCGCCCACCGGCATGTCCATGCCGTGCATGATCAACTTGAAGTGGTGCATCAGGCTCTCCATATTGGTGTAGACTTTTTCCTTGGGTGGCAGGGCCACCTTGTAGTCTTCAATCAACACCGGTGCGGGGCCAATCTCTTTCAGCCTCCTGAGACATTCTTTGACAATCAACAGGCTCTGCCGCATTTCTTCGGTACGCACCAGGTAGCGGTCGTACACGTCTCCGCTGGTGCCTACGGGGATGTCAAAGTCATAGGTTTCATAGTCCAGATATGGCTGTGCTTTTCGCAAGTCATGCGGTAGGCCGCAGGCCCTGAGGCAGGGGCCAGTATATCCCCATGAAATAGCCTGTTCCACACTAAACTCACCAACCCCCCTCGTGCGGTCTGACCAAATCGGATTGCGGGTGAGCAGCCTCTCCATTTCGTCAATAGATTTGGGACAGCTTTCCAGTAGCTTTTTACACAGAGGAATAAATTCTTTTTCAGGAATATCGCGAAAAAGGCCTCCAATGCGGATAAAGCTGGTATGGAGTCGCTGTCCGGCTGCCATTTCCAGCAGGTCATATATGGTCTCCCGCTCATGGAACAGATACAGGTACGAAGAAAACGCACCTATGTCAACGGCATTTATGCCGATGCATACCAAGTGGTCGGCGATACGGGCCAATTCAGACAACAGGACGCGAATGACCCTGCTGCGGGGCGGGTCTTGAATGTCAAGCAACTTTTCGACAGCCAAGGCATAACCCACATTGTTCATAATGGAGGAGCAGTAGTTCAGGCGGTCGGTGAGAGGGATAAATTGAGAGTATGAAAGGTTCTCACCCAATTTTTCCACACCCCTGTGGAGGTAGCCTATTTCAGGTTCTGCCTTTACTACATTTTCGCCCTCAAGACTCAGTACGATTCTGAGCGTCCCATGGGTGGCCGGATGACTCGGGCCAAGGTTTACGACCATCTGTCCACTGTGGGCAGGGTCGTGTTCAATAGCAGAATTAGTTAGTTGCATATGCGAATCCTGGTCATTCCACAAGCGATCTGGCCTTATTGGCATAGGATGTTCCCTGGTCTGAATTGCACCATGTGTCCCCGCCATCCATTGGGAAGTCTTTACGAAGTGGATGTCCGCTGAAGTCACCCCACATCATCAGGCGCTTTAAGCCAGGGTGGCCGTCAAAGGTGATGCCAAACATGTCAAAGACTTCACGCTCAAACCAATCGGCCCCCTTGTGGATACCTGTAATACTCGGTACCGGCTGACCTTCCCCAACAGTAACCTTGACCCGTAATCGTTCCTGGCTGACGAGGTTCTGAAAATGAGCCACCACATCAAAGCGGGGCTGCCTTTCCGGCCAGTCAACAGCGGTCAGGTCAATCATCAACTGGAATCCCTCATTAAATATTAGCCGGACAATTTCCAGATACCTTGACGGCTCGACCAATATTGTCTGATCGCCCCTGAAGTTATGGCGATCCGAAATTGCTCCTGGCAGAGTTTCGTCAATGTGTTCTAAAACAGCCATGAAGCCTCCCCTTACCAAATCCGGGACTGCCCCGCGGCAGCCGCTTCCCTGAACATCTGCTGGATAGCCTGCTGGGCCGACATGCCAGTATCTTCCAACACTTGCTGGCGTTCCATACTCTTATAGAAGGCTCTCAGGCTGACCTCCCTGGACTTAAACGTCTCTTTCATCATCTGCTCCTGAAGTTCTACAATTCCTTTGATGATGGCTTCTGGGCGAGGTGGACAACCAGGGACGTAAATATCAACGGGGATGATGCGGTCTATGCCCTGTACGGTTGAATAGGTGCGATAGATGCCGCCAGTGGATGCACACGCTCCAACGCAGACCACCCACTTTGGATCTGCCATTTGGGCAAATATCTTGCGTATCACAGCAGCCTGCTTGTTTGTGATCGTCCCCAAAACCAGCATCATGTCCGACTGACGCGGACTGAATCGCATAGCCTCTGCTCCAAAGCGGCTGAAATCATAACGGCTGGTCATAAGGCTCATAAACTCTATAGCGCAACATGCTGTTCCAAATGGCAATGGCCAAAGGCTGTTCTTTCTGCCCCAATTGACTACCGTCTCCAGCTTTGTGGTCAGCCAGGATTCTTTGATTTCCTCAGTTGCAGCCATTTGTTCCAATGCTGTATCACTCATGTCAACGCTCCCATTCCAGCGCGCCCTTGCCCCAGACATAGATAAAACCTACCAGTATGGTCAGAAGGAACAAAATCATCGGGATAAAGGTTTGGGGTGCGCTCCTGAAATTGACGGCCCAGGGCAGCAGAAAGGCAACATCTACGTCAAACAGGATGAATAGCATTGCCGTGAGATAGAACTTGACGCTGTATCTTTGTCTTGCGTCTGCCTGCATCAACGGCACGCCACATTCGTAGGGAGACAACTTTTGATCCCTGGGATTACATGGCTTAAACCCCAAAACCGGCAACAGCTTTCCTGACAAAAACAGCGTGGCTATTCCCACTCCTAGTGCCAATAGCAGCAGCAGGAGCATTGACAAAAATGGGTTCAAAGGCACATTCATCGTTTTCCCCCAAAGCCTCAAGATTGAATTATGCTATAAATTTGAACTTTTCTCTGTACCAAAACAAAAAAACGAACAATGACGCTTTACATTACACGTTACATAAAAGATTTGCTTGATTTTTCAAAAAAAAAAAAAATAGGATTAGCGGATGCTTTCCAAAAAACATCTACACAAATTGTGTACCAAGTAAATATGGAGTCCCATCATGACCAAAGCAAGCCTTTTTTCGGCCCTAATTTTTGCAGTTTTAAGCCTGCCCTTGTTTTCGCAGACAGGTTTTGAATTTGGCCTAACCAGGCACAAAGGCAACAAAATAGTTCTTTTGGGGGAGTGGAAAGCGGCTGATACAGCCAAATGGCGCGAAATCATTAAGGCCGATGGCATTTACGAGCACGACTTCACGCTGCTCGACCGCGGGGCTTTTGCGTATCTTACGGGCAACAGTAATGGGCTGAGTTTTGAAATTTGGTTTAGGCAGCGTTATAACCTCAGCAATGCCGCTACCTGGGCAGCCCTTGACCTGGAAAACAAGCTGATAGTCTCTGACATCCAAACGCCTGAAGTCAAAGTTTTTGACCAAATGTTGGATCGTCAGGGCGTTAGAAGTCCATTGAGAAAAGTCAGGGACTTTTTGCGAGAAAACCCTGACCACATTGATGCTATGACAGACCTGCTGAAGGAAGTCCGCCGCCGTGCATTACACGCAGTGCCACCTGACACTACTGAAGAACTTGATGATGAAAGCGACCTGCCTACATGGGCAGTCATGGCTGCCGAGACCGACAGAGTGTTCAGCGGCTCATGGCTGGGTGTTGATTTGAATTTTTTCAGGCCTGACCAGACACAGCCTGAAAAATACAGCAAGCTGATGAGAAGTGTGTTTCGCAAACACATAGGAAGCGTGGAATCAGCTATCAGGCTGGAACCCGCCAACAATACCCTATGGAATATATGGGCGTGGATGGCTCGAAGCATCCCAGGCTACAAATGGGACACGTTCATCAATTTGCTCGAACCAATATTGTCCCCTAATGATGCAATGCTTTCTCCTTCTGCAGAAGTATGCGCCTGGCTCGTATCTGAATTCAGGTCAAAGGGTGATTGGCAGGCAGTGATTAAGTTTGCAAGAATAGCGAGGCGGTATAATGGGAGTACGGTGAATCTATTTAGCGAATGGACTCCGCCTTCAGAAAAGTTCCTCAGCGGCATCTCAAGCGGTTTTGCCACCCCCTCTATTGAAGGCTATCCAGCCAAATCAGCCTATGCGCCCCATCTGGAAGCCCTGCTGAGGCTTGGCAACATGGAGGGAGCAAATGAGGTCTTTGATGAGATGATCAGGATTGCAGGTAAGACCAGCCGAGATTCCCATAGGTCAAACAATGCACTTATTGCTGCCAACGTAGCACGATCTCTTGAAATGGAGGAATTGGCAAAACTGTGGGAACAGGGTGAGCAGAAAAATAAAGTGCCTTACCTGGAATGGTTCATTCCTAATGAATTACCGCCAATCTTCTATTTTTGCGCAGACCAAAATTCCAGGGGCTCAGACCCTTGGAAGGAATTTTACAAGATGCTGCCAAAACTCTCGCCCCCATTACAGCAATTTATGGGCTATCCCGTGATGACGCTGGGGTGGAGTAGAGAAGATGGGCCAAAGTGGGGGCTGATAGGTGCAGACAACAGGCTCTTGGCCGAGGGATCGTCCGTGCCGGAATTAGACGAACTGCAAAATATTTTGAATCGGTTCAATATCCAAAGCGACATAGACATCTGCCGCAAGTATTTAGCAGAACACCAGGATCAGCCTGGGATTGAACTGTATTTCGCTTTTGCAATTATCAAACAGTATATCAGGATGGTTGAAGCGGATGAATCCACTATGCTAGACGGCAGCCGGGATGACGATATTCTCTGGGGCGAAGTTGTCAGGCATTTGAGGAGAGTGCTGGCTGGATACCCAGAAGTACTGGTAAATTGCCCCTCGGCCTATCCCACCTTTGCAGGAGGGATCGGTAAAATACCAGGTTTCTCTCTACAGAATTCACAATTGAAGGCTCTTGCGGGGCCCTACTTAACAAATATCGAATTATTGTTAGAAAAAAAACCGTCTTCAATGGCACTCTGGACTCAGTGGTTTTTCTGGAGAACGTTCGAAGACACTCCCAGGCCGCTTGATGCTCTGACGGAGCGGATAAAGATAAGCCCCCTTTCGAGCCTTGAAACAGTCCTGCCTGGCTTTGCGATAGATATTTACTACAAGGAGTGCCAGGAAGAAAGCAACTGGCCCAAATTGATTGCACTGCTAAAACCTGTCTGGGAGCGCGAAACCTTTAGGGTTCTCGCAGCAAAAATCGAAAGCCCTGATAGCAAAGTGTTGGACTCCAGATTGGTGATTGGAGATTTGGTGGGCATCCCCTTGATGGAAGCCTACCTAAAGGACAACAGGCCGCAGGATGCTGAAGAGGTGTTTAATACCTGGCTGAATTGCGACGGCAAATTCACTGATATTTCAGCATTGATTGAATTAGCAAAGGAAAAGGGCCAGGAGAGACTTGCCAGGGAGTGGGAGGGTATAGCTCGGAGCAGGCAGCAGGATTAGAAATCAGAAAAAAGGCTGTCACCGGCTACTAGCTCATATAAATCAATTTCTTGGGAATCCCGGCGAATAGCGCAGTTGGTCAATATTGGAATGAGCAAATGTGAGTATACGCCCCTCCTGTGCGTAGGCATCCTTGTACTTGACGTATCTCTGCCAGATACTTGCTACTAAGTCCTTTTGCTCCTGATTGAGTTCCCTCTTGACAACTGCAGGCCAGCCTGCAATCAATGTGTGGGGCGGCGCCATAAAGCCTTCCCTCAGGAGCGACCCGGCGGCTACCAGGCAGCCCTCGCCGACTTCGGCCCCGTCCATAATGGTGGTACTCATGCCAATTAGGGCACCCTTGCGGATAGTGCATCCATGGAGCATTACGTTATGGGCAACGCTGACTTCATCCTCCAACAACAACGGCCACTTATCAACCGTAACGTGGAGGCAGCACTTGTCCTGGATATTTACCCTGGCACCAATCTCAATCCAGTTCACGTCCCCTCTTATGATGCACTGAAACCAGATGCTCGTATCATCACCAATCGTTACATCGCCAATGATGGTAGAGTCGGGGGAAATCAGCACCTTGTGGCCGATCTTGGGAGTCATATTTTTGAATGTTTCGATCATTGCAGCCCCTCGGCACAAAAATGAGTGAACTGAAGTTAATTACATGATACCCTATAAAGCCTGTGGGCGTATAACTCAGCGGTAGAGTGCTATCTTCACACGGTAGAAGTCCCTGGTTCGAATCCTGGTACGCCCACCATAGACGCTTTTTTTGGATGTTTTGAGGTAGTACATGGCAAATATTTTAGCTACACAGCTTCGTGCAGGAATGATTATTAATTTTGAAGGTGAGCTATGCAGAGTCGTTAGCGTAGAACACCAGACTCCTGGAAATTTGCCTGCCAGGGTGGTGGCAAAGATGAAGCGTCTCAAGGACGGCATCAACCGCGAAAACCGCTTTGGCTCATCCGACAAGATCGAAAAGGCCAGTCTGGAACAGCAGATGCTGGAGTTCCTCTACGAAGATGGTGACAATTTGGTGCTAATGAATAACGAGACCTATGAACAACTGGAAATCAACAAGGAATTTGTCGGAGATGACCTGGTTTTCTTGCAACCAAACATGAATGTCGAAGTTGAATTCCACAATGGGAACCCCCTCTCTGCGACTCTGCCAGATAGTATAGTGCTGGAAATAATTGAAACAGAGCCGGTAATAAAGAATGCAAATGCCACAGGCTCATATAAGCCCGCCAAACTCGAAAATGGAGTAACTGTAGGAGTGCCCCCATACATAGAGAGTGGGGAGCGCATTAAGGTCAAGATTTCCGATAGAACGTATATTGAGCGTGTGAAATAAATTATTCGGGTTTAGAGACTAGTACATTGTAACGCTTTAGATGCTTGCTTAACGGCGTAGCAAGTCCGCCTTGCAAGCATCTAGCGGCCGTGATTTGCGAGCAAATCCCGACCCTAGTGCAATGCAACATTTAAGTGTTACATTGCACTAGAAAAGTAACGGCGAATCGAAAGCGAAACGCCGTTGGTTGCTGATACCAAGTTGTGTTCAATCGGGATTGAACGCGAATACATATTATTTGCCGTTTTCCAAGCTGGCCTGAGCAGCAGCCACTATGGCTATGGGGACTCGGAAGGGGCTACAGCTTACATAGTTCAGGCCGCACTTAAAGAAGAACTTGACGGAACGCGGGTCACCACCATGTTCACCGCAAACGCCGAGTTTGAGATCGGCCTTGGTGGAGCGCCCTTTCTCGCAGGCCATGCGGACTAATTCGCCGATACCCTGCTGATCGAGGGTCTGGAAGGGATCGTCTTCAAGTATCTTCTTGTCCACATAATCGTGCAGGAAGGAACCAGAGTCGTCTCGGCTGAACCCGAAGCCCATCTGTGTAAGGTCATTGGTTCCAAAGCTGAAGTAATCAGCCTCGGCAGCAACTTGATCTGCAGTGATAGCGGCCCGCGGGATTTCAATCATAGTCCCAATCTGACAATTGAAGCTGGCCTTTTGCTCTTTATTGATTTCGGCTATTTCGGCAAGCATTTCAGCCTTAGTAAAGGCAAGCTCCTTGACGGTGCCAATGAGCGGAACCATGACTTCAGGAATTGCCTTGATGCCCTTCTTCCCTACATTTATGGCAGCCTCTGCAATGGCGCGCATCTGCATACGGATGATCTCAGGATAGGTGATACCCAGGCGGCAGCCTCGGTGGCCCATCATGGGATTGAATTCATGTAATTTCTCGACGCGCTGTTTGACCTCCTCCAGAGATAATCCCAGCACTTTGGCCATTTCTTCTTGCCCCTTGTCGTCATGAGGGACAAATTCATGCAAGGGTGGGTCAATGAGTCTGATATTGACTGGCAGACTGTCCATGGCCTCGAAAATGCCCTCAAAATCCTTGCGCTGCATGGGCAGCAACTTGGCGAGGGCAGACTTGCGACCATTCACGTCCTTTGCCAGAATCATTTCGCGCACAGCAACGATTCGGTCACCTTCGAAGAACATGTGCTCAGTCCTGCACAGGCCGATGCCTTCTGCGCCAAATGCCCTTGCTACGTTGGAGTCATGGGGCGTATCAGCATTGGTGCGGACTTTCATAGTGCGATATTTGTTTGCCCATGACATGATTGTGGCAAATCGCTGATATGTTTCGCTCTGCTCAGGCTTGATGGTCTTGTCAATCAACACTTGGTTAACTTCTGATGGGAAGTCTTTGAGTTTGCCGGCATAGATTTCGCCCACGCTACCATCGATGGAGATGAAGTCTTCGCCAGCCTTTAGGGTAATGCCGTCAACGGAGACAGTCCGTTTTGCGGTGTCGATAATTAATGCGGAAGCACCGCAAACGCATGGTTTACCCATACCCCTGGCAACTACTGCGGCATGTGATGTCATTCCGCCCCTGCCGGTGAGGATGCCCTTGGCGGCCACCATGCCTGCCAGGTCTTCTGGGGATGTTTCCAGGCGGACTAATACCACGGGGCCTTTTTCGGCCAGCTTTTGTGCTTCCTCAGCGGACAGAGCGATAACACCTGTTGCCGCGCCGGGGCCGGCCGGAAGCCCCTTGGCCATCAGTTTGCCGTCTTTTTTGAAGGCATCTTTTTCTTTGTTGTCAAAGATAGGGGCTAACAACTGCGTGAGGTCATCCGCGTTAATTCTATTCAACGCAGTTTTTTCATCTATCATCCCCTCCTTAACCATGTCCAGGGCAATGCGGATACCGGCGAGAGCCGTACGCTTGCCGTTGCGTGTCTGAAGCATGTAGAGTTTGCCCTGCTCGATAGTAAATTCGAGGTCTTGCATATTTTTGAAGTGTTTTTCCAGCTTCTGGCAAGTGTCATAGAGTTCTTTGTACACGTTGGGCATTGCCTCTTCCAGGCTCTTGAGGCCACTGTCTCCAGCCTGGTACTTGGTAATGGGCTGGGGTGTGCGGATGCCCGCCACCACATCTTCCCCCTGAGCATCAATCAGGTATTCGCCATAGAAGTAGGATTCGCCGGTACCAGGGTCGCGAGTGAAAGCGACTCCGGTGCCACAGTCGTCACCCATATTACCGAATACCATCGTCTGAACATTTACGGCTGTACCCCATTCGTCAGGTATACGGTTCATGCGACGATAAATAATGGCCCGCTCTGTGTCCCAGGAATTGAACACAGCACTGATACCGCCTTCAAGCTGCTCCCATGGATCCTGGGGGAAGTCACGTCCTAGCTTGGCCTTGACGATAGCCTTGAATTCATTGCAGAGAGACTTCCACTCTTCGGCGGTGATTTCTGTATCAAGTTTTTTTCCTGTCTTGTGCTTTAGTTCCTCAATTTTTTCTTCAAAGTGGTCTTTGTGGACATCCAGGACAACATCCGAATACATCATAATGAAACGACGATAGCTATCATAGGCGAAGCGTGGGTTTTTACTCGCCTTTGCCAAGCCCTCTACCGTCTGGTCGTTTAGTCCAAGGTTCAGTACTGTATCCATCATCCCGGGCATGGAATCCCTTGCGCCGGATCTTACGGAGAGCAGCAGTGGCTTTTCAATGTCGCCTAATTTTTTCCCCTGATTCTTTTCTAGCCAGGCAAGGGCTTCTTTGACCTGTGCCACCACTTCGGCTGGAAGTTTTTTGCCAGCCTGATTGTACATGGAGCAGACATCAGTAATAACTGTGAAGCCCGGAGGCACCGGCACACCCATGCCAGCCATTTCTGCCAGGTTGCAGCCCTTTCCACCGAGGGTATTTCTCATTGTTGCGTTGCCTTCATTGCGGTCGCCGCCGAAGGAATAAACGTACTTTGTCATGTTGAACCTCATATGAACCTTGATTATAAACCAATAACTTTTAGAATCCATAAATAAACCAGCTACAACGGTTTGTAGGCCCGTTTTCATTTTTTTTCTATAAACTGCCTTACACTGCTGCAACTTTGTCAAAAGTCCTACTTTTGGATTCGCAACACAGGGCGCAGTTCACCTGGGCTGTCATCACCTGGATATTGGACTGCCTCCAGGAAAAGTCCAGATGCAGGGGCGGTGCGCTCGGCCCAAAAAAGTGTGGCTTCATGCGAGGGTTTATGCAGGTCTCGACCAATTTGCAAAATGTTTGCATCACCAATGGCACAATGAATTGCGGCCCCTACCATTCGCCGAACCTGCTTTCTCAGAAAAAACCTGGCAGTCACACGTAACAGCAGCATTTTTTCGATGACATTTGATTGACAACTGTATATTTGGCACCGTGGATTTTCATCTTTTTCGATGTCTGCAAATGCGGCCACAGAATAATTGCCTTCGAAGCTATTCCACGCATTTTCAACGAGGCGTAAGTCTATGTCCTTCTTTGGCCACCAGGTATAGTTTTTGGCAAACGCGCCCTTTCGCAGTGCAATTTGGTAGAGATAACTCCTCGATACTGCATCGCGGCGCGGGTCAAAATCTTGTGGACAGGGCATCAGACGAGAAACAGCAATATCGTGAGGCAGGTGTCGTTCCAGAGTACTGCGTAGTTCATTAGCTGCTATCGGATGTGCCAATTGAAGGCGGGCAACTTGTCCTAGTGCATGGACACCCGCATCCGTCCTGCCTGAGCCTGTCAAATACAACACCTTGATACCTGTGCGGTGCAACTGCCTGTTGATGGTATCAGATATAGTCCTTACTCCGGCGGCCAATTGCACGTCTCCCTGCCTCTGCCAGCCTTGGTACCTGCCCCCATCGTACTCGAGTACCAGCATGAAGTTTGTCTGCGGCGTTTTTTGTGTTCTTCTGGAACTCGGCATTGTGGACAAATCTCTAAATCTTGAGTGATTCTACGTTTTTATCACACTTGCCACTTCTCGCAGAAAAACATCAGGGTCATCAAAGGGTTTAGTGATGTAATGCTCTGCTTTAGTGGTTTCAAGAAAGCGCTCTTTGTCTCCGATCATAGCATGGGCAGTTGCCAGAATTACAGGAATTGACGCAGTCTCTGGGTCTGACTTCAACAATTTTGTGATATACAGTCCGTCCACCTTTTGGCCATGATGTGTTGAATTGGATAGGCTGATATCCATGAGAATTGCGCTAATATTGCACTCTTTGGCAATCCTTATAATTTCTTCCACGTCTTCTGACGCATAGACATCGTAGCCGCCCTTGCGCTTCAGAACAACGGACATAAATTTCACGTTGAGTGGATCGTCTTCTACGATGAGGATGCTGTGGGCCATATGTGTTTCGCCAGTCCTGACACTAAGTTGCGTTCAATACTGTTGCATCTGAATATTTTACACCAAGTGCATCCTAAGGTTACATCTTTAGTAATAGCTGTGTTTAGCGGATGACTATGCTCTCAGCCCTGACAATCCGTCCAGTACCTGGTCTGGTACACTTAGTCTCCCCCATCCTGTACCCAGCATGCAACCTGGTTTTCTCTTCCCATGGTAATCACTGCCGCCGGTTGGAACCATGCCCAGGGAGTTGCAAAGATCCAAAAAATATGCCGTTTCAGTTTCTGAGTGTTCAGAATAATATGCTTCGATGCCCTGTGCTCCCTTGTCCCGCAAATCAGTCATCGCCTGATCCCAAACAAACTGGCTTCTGGCATATCGCCCAAAGCGAGCGGGATGGGCAATGGCGGCTATTCCGCCTGCCTCTCTGATCCAGGTAAAGGCTGTTTCAGGTGACAAGTGTTCAAACGGGACATAGGCTAACCCATCTTCGCCCAAAAAATTATGAAAAACCTCTGCCTTTGTACCAGCATGACCTTCGCTAATAAGCCTGTCTGCTATATGTGCCCTGGTGAGAACCCCATGCTTATCTTCAAAATAGCCCTCGGCACAGATATTGATGTCAAGATGCCTTAACTTTTCCAAAATCCTGGCGTTGCGCCTTTGGCGGCGTAGCCCCAGGCTATCTACGCGTTGTCTGAAGATGGTGTCCCGATGGTCAATGAACAGGCCAAGTACGTGTAAATCCTGTCCAGAGAAATCGCAACTCAGCTCAATTCCAGCTATCAGGATAGTAGAAACACATCGTTGCTGGCCCATAAAACTATCCAACCCGGCCAGAGTGTCGTGGTCTGTCAGGGCAATGGCCTTTAGGCCCGCTTGATCTGCCAGGCCTGCTATGGCTTCTGGAGAGTCTGTCCCATCGGAACGATTTGAGTGGCAGTGTAGGTCAATCATAGGTTATTTATTGGGCACTTTTGTTTGCCTTGTACAGGGTGGCCAGGACAATTGCAACCGCCTGGAACAGCTCTGGCGGAATCAGCGAATCCACGTCAAGTGGTTCCAGAGCCGCAGCCAGGTCAGGATCGTACTCAATCGGTACTCCGTGTTCCTTTGCCAACTCCAGAATTCGCTCTGCCAACTTCCCATTGCCCTTTGCAACCAGGCGCGGGGCCATATCAAGAAAAGGGTGCTGTGGCTTATAGCGGAGCGCAATAGCAGTTTGGCGACTATTACTCTTTATGCGGCGCAAAAGAATTCCCAAGCTGGCTACCGAATTGCTCGATAGCAGGTCGATTGATTATACCATTTCACACTTCATACCAAGTTGCACCCAAACGGGAGCAACTTAGTGTCAGATGTTCGCTTTTCGGCGGAGCAAGTTTGACAAATCCAGGTTCTGTGGGGCCGTTCGAGGTTGCCCCGCAACCTTGAACGGCGCAGAACTAAGATTTGTCCCTTGCAAGCATTTAGCGGTCGTGATTTACTGGTAAATCCCAACCCAGTGCAACGTAAGATTAAAATGTTACACTGCACTAATCTAGTATAGCCCATTTATCAGAGTCAGAATGTTTCGACAGGCTTCAATGCCTACTTAACCTCCAAATACACCAATGTCTGATTGAGTAGCTGGTAAGCTATTTCACCGTAGGTAATTGGGCCGTACATCTTTTCCACGACCTTGCCTTCCAGTTCCGAGTAGAGAAAGTTAAGCAGACAGTTGCAACTCCATATCGGAGACACGGCCTTTGGCAGGGCTTTTTTAAATTCTTCAACGTAATTACCCACAGGTGCGCCGAACTTGTATTTTACGTCCCTGTAAACCGGTGCAAAAAACCTGACGATGCCCTCTGCTTCATCTGGCCCCTGGATGCCAACGTTAATCATTGCACCGCAGTAATCGGCAACCAGTGGGGGCTTTAGGTCAATGTTTTTTTCTTTAAGGTAATCAATTAGTTTTACTTGATTGCCATTCACCAGACAATTTTTCGCGCTGAAGCCTTCTTCTTCAAACGTTATTTCGTCGCCATCCCCCTGCTTGAACAAATTCAAAATATTCACAGTAGCGTTTTTGGCGGGGTCTATCTTACAGTGCATTACGATTGCCTTTTTGTCTGAGTTTCCACCTGTAGTCCCATTGAATACTTTGGGCGGTATCTTGCCATGGTCCTCAAGTGCGGTGCCGCAGATCCAGCCTACAATTGGCTTCATGAAAAAGCCTGGATAATTTGGGGCATCGTGGCCGTAGGCTAGGTGGGCAGGACTCATGGCCGGAATAATTACCATAGAGAACCCATGTTCCTCGGCATCCTCGTTGAGCTTTGGCAGGTCTTCCAACTCGTATGACTTAATGGTGGTGCCTGTAGACACGTCTGTAAAATCAGTTACGGAGAGCTGGTCTTTTGTAATTTTGCCACCCTCACTAGTCATAAAGTATGGAATTGTCCCTCCTATCCAATTGCCCTTGGGCAGTTTGGACAACAGACTTTCGTCACCGGCAATTGACAAGCAACGCCCGTTTTCAATTTGCTTAATTGTATCTTGCAATGACAGCATCATGATATGTCTCCTGTTTCTGGGTTCTATGCGTTCTTAGGTAAAGATCGCTCTGAGGTCATCGCTGACAACGTTTTCAAACTTTGAGAAAAAGGCGTAAAGCTCATCAAGGTTTTTACTGAGCGTCATGGACGATGAATCTCTGAGTACCTGACGTTGGCAACGAGCAACAATCATGGCGGCGGATGCCAACTGAAACTGGTGTTGCAGCGTCCCATTCAGCAGGGCTGTCCATCTGGGGTCTTCTTTAGGGGCAAGCATATTTTTACCTCCAATCACTTATTTTATATAGGCATGAAAATTCATTCAACATTAAACTCCAACCCTGAGAGGATTTTTTCGACCCAGCTCCAATCGTAGCCATCTACTGCGGGTATTGATTTTGGCATAAGTTCTGACTGGGTCAGCCAGGCATCATATATGGCTAATGCGCACATGGCTTCCGCAACTGGCAATAGCCTTGGGGCAATGCAGGGATCGTGGCGGCCTGCTATTTCAATTTCTGTTTCCTGTCCATTTTGATTGATTGTCCTCTGTTTAAGCCCAATTGAACTTGTTGGTTTTACTGCGAGGCGCAACACAACAGTATCTCCATTGGAAATGCCGCCCAAAACACCTCCGGAGTTATTGCTGTTAAAGTCACCAGTTGTAATCGAGTCATTGTGCTGTGAGCCTCGCATGCGCGCCGAATCAAATCCCGAGCCAAATTCAACACCTTTGATGCCACCAACGCTCATACAGGCATATGCAAGCATGGCATCCAATTTTGAAAATACCGGGTCACCTAAGCCAAAAGGTAAACCAAAAATGTGGATTTCTGCTATCCCTCCAACCGAGTCTTTAGCATCTCTTGCTGCCTCCACTGCATTGCGCTGGGCTGGGTAGACATCTGGATCGCACACTCTTAGAGGGTTTTTGGAAACAAAATCCCAGACAAAATTCTCGCAGGGAATACCGGCAATTTCCCTATTAAAGGATTTAATTGACACGCCCAACGGAGTGAGTTGCTGTTTGGCCCATGCTCCTGATGCTACCCTTGCCAGGGTTTCCCTTCCACTGGCGCGGCCACCGCCCCTGTAGTCTCGCAATCCGTATTTGCGGTCGTAAGTAATATCTGCATGTCCCGGGCGGAAAATATCCTTAATGGCAGCATAATCTTTGGGTTGCTGCCCTTCGTTAAAAACCACCAGGGCAATTGGGTGCCCCGTGGTGCGTCCATCAAAAACCCCCGAAAGGACTTGGACAAGGTCTCTCTCTTGCCTTGGAGTTGCTAAATCGTTTTGGCCTGGACGGCGTAGGTCAAGCTCGCTCTGTATCGCAGCCAGGTCGAAAGGCAACCCAGGCTTTACTCCGTCAAGCACTGCTCCAACGGCGACACCATGGCTTTCGCCAAAGGTTATTACCCTCAAAGAGCTGCCAAAAGTGCTAGGGGAATCATGCAACATGGTAGTGGCCTTGTGATGAAAATGCTATCAATTTGATTATTAACATACTTACTTGAGCTAACCTAATAACTTGAGGTCTGCATGAAAGTGATTGTTGCCAGGACATCAGGTTTTTGTTGGGGAGTAAGGCGGGCCATGGATGCCGTTCTTGAAGCCTCCGGCAAAAAAAGGGGGCATGTGCAAACCCTTGGCCCGCTGATTCACAATCCGCAGGCACTATCCTTACTAAAGCAGCGCGGGGTGGACATCGTAGATGCCCCTAATAATGTAAATGACGGAACCGTGATTGTCAGGGCACATGGAATCCCAATTCAAGATTTGAAGATGCTTAAGGAACGCCAGGCCAAGGGAGAGATATTTGTCATTAATGCGACATGCCCAGAGGTGGCCAAAGTACACAGCCGGATAAAGAGATGGAGCGCAAAGGGATATTTCACAATTATCCTTGGTACTCATGGACATGCCGAAAGCCTCGCCCATCGTAGCTTCGCAGAAGCTGGGAGCGCAATCGTTTCTAACCTGGACGAGGCGAAGGCCATTCCATCCGAAGTACTCAAAAAAATTTTTGTGGTTGCCCAAACGACCTTCACGGGCAAGAATTTTGACCTGATAGTAGAA